>Ga0228711_1000582_pt1 | contig 46507 bp, 18 predicted proteins | sample MedpolnodulmetaG_2_FD_177996 | JGI IMG/M metagenome (GOLD analysis project Ga0228711, IMG submission 177996) | Root nodule microbial communities from Medicago polymorpha collected in Santa Monica, California, United States - brown nodules | ecosystem: Host-associated > Plants > Roots > Nodule...
ATAAAAATAAGTTTAATTTTTTTTTTTTTTTTTTGAGCAAAAGGTTTAATTTATTTATTAAAAAAATAAGTTTAATTTATTTTTACTATTGTTGTAAAACTTAATTGCGCGTGTGTTCACATCTCACTACATACATGTTTGTAGATGTAAAGATTTTTAAGTGTTAATAAAAAATTTGGAAAATGATTTTGCAATAAGTAACAGGTTATATAAAAGAAAAAATTGTTAACTTGTAAAATGGTCCTAATACAAGTAACATGAAAAAACGTATGTAAATTTTTTTGACTCAGAGATACACGACACATAGTAAAGTTTTAGTGGCTTTTAGTGCTTTATCTTATGTTTTGTTGAGTCTTAATAATCATTTTCAAAATTATCAACATTGAATGTTATACTGGCCGTATGGCAGTACAAGCAGTAGTATTAGTATAACCAAAGCGAGTAATGTTAGCAGAAAAGAACCACATAACATGGAAGTGACTTCTGTTTGTTGTTTGATCAAAAAAGTTCATATTGTGAAGTCACTGGAACCATGTTATTAAATGAAAGGTAACGTTAACTTGTGTCCTTAGGAGTTAGGACACATGTTAGGAAACTAAAAAAAGAAATATTTTTTAAAATTTGGTGGATTTAATCTATTAAAAAGTTAAAGATTAAAGGTAACTTGACACAAGTTAGCATTTTTCTTAAATCAATAATCATATGAGAAGAATTGACTAACACACTAATAAATACTAAAACAACGTTGAACTTGCAAACATAGACTGCACTTCTTAACAACCGATCACAATGTAACATGTACATAGCGGTGAGATTGGTCCCCTCGAATTAGTCGATTCTTGGATCGGAAATCGAGTTTTCAAAAAAAAAAGAAAAAATGTAACATGTACATATTTTCCAACTATGCTTTTTTTGGTGATGTCTGGGGTTCAAACCTCAGATCTTACATATATTATGCATTATCCTTACCAACTAAGCTAAGCTCACGAACACATTTTCCAACTATACTATCATCTTAACTTGGCACCTCTAAAGTCACACACAAATTGAATTAATGAATTGTAATGAATAATAAAGCTATAACCTATGTTCATTGGAATCAATAATCTTCCACCTTAACAGCTTCACGAGGCATTTCATAGGCATCTTTAGGCCTTGATTTCTTAACACCAGTGGTTGTGAACCATACTTTGTCAGACTTATAACTCTCAACATAAACACTAGTGACCTTAACCCACACAAGAACCTTGGTCTTCATTCCATCTATAACAATGAGTTTTCCCTTTGACAATGTTCCTTTGACGCGATTTGAATATCTCACAATAGACGAGTCCTTGAAGCATACCTCAGAAGGGGAGGACAAATGCACCATCAACTTTCCTTTTGATTCATCAAACTCATAGCATGTTATATTACGGGGGAAAAGACCTGGAGGAAGGTTGTGCTCCCTAAGGAGATCTGGTAATGATTTCTGAGTTTTTCCTGAAACAGAATTTAATTATAGTAGTCAAATGTTATTCTGATTGTTATTAATATCAATCAATTTTAATTTTATTTTGAGCTAGTAATTTCTGTATGCATCTGTGGAAAAAAGATTATTCTCAAACTGCAAATATGTTATAAAAATAGCAAGTACCTTTGAGCTTGTTGATGAAAAGTTTCGCCTTGTCTTCAACAGTATTTGAGAGAGACTGAAATTGAAAATAGATATATAAGTACATAAATTTATGTTTGCAACAAAACAATTCACATTAACATAAAACAAAGGTTAATTAGCAGTAAGAGTAAAGGCTCATACTGATCATTTTGGTTTATTTTTCATAATGATCATTTTATATACTTCCAAGGTATATAGGACATAATTTTGTGACTCTAGTCATATTCAAGATTCCAAGAACATAAGACTCTGCTACTTCTATTATCAAATCTTATATTCTGAGTATTTTATATGCCCTTTATCCAAAATTGACATAACTCAGAGTCAGAAACAATAAAAAAAATCAAGATTTAAATATGGTCTTGAACAAATGAAAAAGAAAAAATAAATCAGAAACAGAAAAAAGAGACTCACAGATAAGTCGTTGGTTATGTGGGAAATCTCTTCCTTGGCTTTCTTGGAGATCCAAAAGCTTCCCAGTTTAGTCATAGCTTTATCCATTTTCCTTCTCAGTTATTCTTGTAGAAAGAAAATGAATATAAAAATGGTGTTAAAAACACTTTAGAGGCTTAGAGTGTCACTATCTTGGATGGTTAAAGAGATATCTCAGAACGTACGCTGCATAACAAATCAGGACGTACGCTGCATGATGAAAGAAAAATGGTGAAGACTTTCAAATATAAACTCCAACGAAAATTAAACAATAAATGGAAATTAGAATGTGACACTGTACATGGAAGGATATAATTTCTCACGTTGATTTGGATTTTGAGGCTAAAATGGCAGAACAGAACACTTATTCATCATGATGAAAAAATGGCATATACTGACCAATCTCCACAAATGGTGTGTGGTATACTATATCTTTTGGATCTAGGGCGATTGTTAGGTGACCTTTTGTCCAAAGTTTTGGCTAATGATTTGATGTGATGTACTTATGGTTAGCTGTATAACATGTCTTAAATTTAAAGCAATATATGGTTAAAAACTATTGAAAGAATGGTGATGTTTCAAATGCAATCACTACGTAATGTGAGATCTGATCTGTGACACACACACTACACTCAAACAACAACACCTCACTAGCTAGCTTGCTTTGTGTTGGAAATTAAATTAACTATAGCCAACCAATAAAGGCAAATTTATTAAATTTATACCGGCCCAACTCATATTAATACCACCTAATATCTTTGGCCTGAGTAGTTATTTATGGGATGAAGGTGTTGAACGTTCAACAACTCCGTTGACCCCCTCTCTTTGATGGTGTACACGTAAACATTCCGACAATCAAGTAAGAATCATAAAATATGACGTTTTAAAGTTGGATAAGTGTGTATGGATACCATGAGTTAGCCTTTGTAGAGTGAGATTAGGGTTTTACTATACAAAACTCGAGCTGACACAATTATTTCCTTGGACACCTATGAGCGGATTAGGATGGAACAACATTGGACTGGAATCTGACGACCTTGATGATATTAGTGGCCCTACTTGGGTGTATGATCTCCAGGGCGAGACTACGTCATGGTTTGCATAGAAGCTAGTTACTTGAGGCGACTCAATCCGTTAGTTGATTGAGCTTTGGCTCACTCCAAAACAAAACACTTGGTTTGGTTCTGTTCAACTCATTTACATTTTGGTTTGGTTCTGTTCAACTCATTTACACCCTTAATTTCTAGTAACAAGGGGGTGTTTGTTTTGGAGATTACAAACTCATTCTTGAAAATTTATGAAACTTTTTTTTTTGACAGAAACAAACTTAACTCATTTCATTTCTAATAGTAGTTGTAATACAAGATGGCATATAATCATGAACTTGGGAACTAACAAAAGATAATGATGCCCTAGCTAACAAGTGGGCAACATTATTTGCTTGTCTCCTAATGAAACTTATCTTAAAGTTTTGATGGTTCATAAGTGACGGTTTGCAAGTATTCAGAATCGCGCCAAATATGGAATTGGTGCTGAAGTTGCTAGAGATGTCGTCAACCACTTGCTTGCAATCAAGTTCAATAGACACCCTAGAGAACCTCATAGTACCAAGCCACTTTATCGCTTCTTTTAGACCTCTTGCTTCTGCTTCTTTGGGTTGTGGGAGACCTTTGTACCACACTGTCTTTGCTTTAATGAACTCCCCTCGATCCCCTCCTAGACACATACCGACCCCATAACAACCTTGATGCTTAAAAATTGCTGCATCGACATTACACTTCACTTCCCCGGCTACTAGTCTAATCCACCCATCTTGTCTCTGATCTGTTGTTCCATTGTTGTGGCATTCTCCTTGTTCTCTCCTTCTCTAATTTACGCGGATCTACTGTCATTGGAATAAGACATCGCGCACCATATTCACTGAGATACGTGGTTCTGTTTCGACGTTGTTCCACAGCTTGTCATTTCGCCGTTTCCATATGCACCAAAGGGTCATTACAAAATCAAAGAGTTGTTGGTGTTGTAGAGATTCTAGTAACTGGAAGAAAAATGCTACAAAACCATCTGTTGTTTCCAGGTTGTCCTGTATAATGTGTCAAAGGCCTGTTGCACAACCAAAAAACACATGCCAGTCATTTTTATAGGAGCTATGACAATGCACACACCGAGCACAAACATTTATCCCGCGTGTTTGAAGCATGTGTTTCGTGGGTAGACATCCCCTTGCCGCCCTCCATAAGAACACTTTAACTTTTTGCAAGATTCGAATGCTCCAAATTTTCATCCAGTTTCCTTTTGCTCGCATATCATTGTTGTCCACTAGGTTCTCCATGGTATGGTGATATGCCGATTTAACCGTGTATTCCCTTTGGGTTGTGAATTTCCAGCACCGTCTGTCTTGTCCCATGTCGTCCATAATTGGCATGGCTAGGATGTTTTCGGCGTCTCTCTCATTAAACACCTCTTTGATGACATCCACTTTCCATTCATTACCGTTTTCATCAATTAGCTCGCTAACCGTCATGCCCTCCCTCCCTGTTGGAACAATACTTGTCGCATAGCCTCTCCCTTCGTCATTAATCCAAGGATCATACCAAACTCTAATCTGCGAACTATCTCCCAATCTCTATTTGAGGCCTCCTCTTACTATTACATGAGAAGCATGGATACTACGCCACACATAACTTGGGTTATGACCCAATTTTGTATCCACAAAATTCCCTTTTGGAAAGTATTTAGCTTTGAAAACTCTTGAAACTATAGTATCATGGTTGGTTTCTAATCTCCAACCTTGCTTCCCTAGCATTGCCAAATTGAAACCATACAGATGTCTAAAGCCCATGCCTCCATATTCCTTTCTCATCGTGAGTTTCTCCCATCTTAACCAGTTGATGCCTTTTCTATTTTGTCAATTCGATCCCCACCAAAACGAATTCAACATTTTTTGAATCTCTTCTCCTAAAGTTGTTGGGAGTAGAAAGGAACTCATGCAATATGTTGGAATCAATTGAGCAACATATTTAATAAGTACCTCTCTCCCTGCTTTAGATAAATGTTTTCCTGACCAATGTTGTATTCTCTTCCAAATGCGGTCTCGGATGTGATTGAACACAACTCTCTTCTTTCTCCCCACCATCAATGGTAATCCCAAATATTTTCCCGAGCCTATACTCTCTGAAACCTATAAAATGATCTTCACTGTTTCTCTTATTGTGTGATCAGTGTTCTTGCTAAAGAATATTTATGACTTCTGTAAGTTTATTGCCTGCCCCGAGGTCTCTTCATATTTTTTGAGCGCCTCTAACAGAGTTTGTGCCTCTTTTTTGTTTGCCCTGCAAAACCTGCAAATAATAAGTGTGTCAAGATTGGAGCCCCCCGACACACTTTGATACCATGGATATCCCCTCGAGATTCTAATTTTTTGAGCAAAACTGAGAGGCCTTCAACACAGATGATAAAAAGGTATGGGGACAATGGATCCCCTTGTCGTAAGCCTCTTCCTGGATCTCACAAACCAATACCATCACCATTTACAAACACTTGATATTTCACACTAGTCATGCACGTTCTCATCCAATTGACCCACTTTTCATCGAACCACATCTTCCTCATCATACCTTGGACAAAACTCCAGTTTACTCAGTCATATGCTTTGCTAATATCTATCTTCAGTGCTACTTCTCCCTTCTTCCCTTTGGACTTACACTTCATGTGATGTAAAATTTCAGATGCTACCAAAACATTATCTAGAATAGATCTATTCTCCACAAAAGCTGATTGTTCTTGTGAAATGCATTTCAGTAGTAACCTCTTGAGTCTATTAGCTAAAACCATTGATATGATTTTTTAAAGGACGTTGCATAGTGAAATAGGGCGTAAATCCCTCAAAGTTTCTGGACTATCCTTCTTTGGAATTAAAACGATATTTGTTTCCACCAGTTTTTTCGGGACCTCACCTGTACTTAGCCACAAGACTCTAGTATGAAAAATCTCTGCCCCACAAAGATGCCAAAAACGCTTATAAAAAGCCAGATTCAATCCATCTGGCCCTGGTGCCTTATCTAAGTGCATGCAAAACAACGCTCTCTGAAATTCTTCCATAGTAAATGGCGCCAATAACAAATCATTGTCAAGCTGAGTTATGCGTGGACCAACCATGTAAAGAATATGTTGCATATTGCCTATATCTCCCGTGAACAGGTCATCAAAGTATTCCTTCGCTACTTCACATAACTCGGTCTGGGATTCCACAACTTCCCCATCATTTATTTGAAGTTTCGCAACGTGGTTTCACTTTCTTCGAGCACTTGCCATGGCATGAAAAAAATTTGAGTTTGTATCACCATCCTTTAACCAATTCACTTTCGCCATTTGCCTCTAATACGCGTCTTCTTGTGCAAGTAGGTAACTCATTCGGTCTCTAGCCTTATAATAGTGTTGCACCCCTTCCTCATATTCCCTTTCTCATAACAACTCCATCTCCTGCCTACATTCATCAATAAATTTTTCGAAACATAGTCGTATAGTCGTTCCCCACTTCTTCAACTCCTTTGTACAATTTTGGATTTTGTCAAGCACTTGATCACCGTCTGCTCCGTTCCACCCTTCTGTCATCGCTATATCTAGATCTTCATCTTCTAACCAGACATTTTTAAACTTGAAAGATCGTCTAACATTATTTCTTTGCCTTTCAACAAGGTTTAAAAGGATTGATGAGTGGTCAGATCTATCCGCAATGAGGTTATTGAGCGTAACATTTGGAAATAGATCTGGTAGCCATGGCACGATCCAGCCGCTCTTCCTTTCTACCTTGCACACTGCGCCCTCGACATCATGTATATTGGTACCCCATCAATGGTATGTCACAAAGGTTACTATTTTGAACAGCTTCACGAAAGCCTCTTATTCTCCAGGGTGGGTGATCTGTTGCACTTCTTTTTTCATCGTTCGAAAGAATGCCGTTGAAGTCCCCTACGATTCACCATGGTAAGTTATTATCCTGAGCAAGAGTTCATAACATATCCCATGAATCTTGTCTTCTTTCAATCTCTGGGTAACCATATAAACCAGTAAAGCGCCACTGTTGATGATGTTGGTGTGTTCCCTCCATGTTAATGAAATTTGTCGAGTAGTTAATCAAGCTACAATCAAACGGTAATTTCGACATACATGTCAGCCCTCCGCTTCTTCCAATTTTATCTACAGCAAAAGCTCCGCCAAAACCCAATCTAACACGAACTTCCTTGATCTTATTCTCATGCACAAGTGTCTCACATAAAAAGAAAATATCTGACTTATACTTACGAACTAGGTCCCGGATAGTTGGAACTGCACTCGGGTTACCCAAGCCCCGACAGTTCCAGCTTATGATACTCATTTTTCCCGGCAGGCCTGGCTTCCAGGACCCGCCAGTAAAAAATGAATATCATTACTGTTTCCTCCGTCCATCCCCTTGCTTTGTTACGTTACGGAATCAAGCATTGTATGTTGTAGTGGGGCTCTTGTGGTGTCTTTCTCAATGGCATGCTTTTTCTTTCCTCTTTTCTTCGTATTTTCATCTTCATTATACTTCTTCTTTTTATCGTCTACCACTACTCCCACTTCTTCAACATCCATGCCTACTCTCTCACCTATATCAATGTTCTTTTCCACTTCTTGTTTCTTTTTCAGATTTATCATGTTTGGGTTCTTCATTAATTCAACAAAGAAATTCTTCCCCTCACCTACGACATCTGAACTTGTTGTCTTTGATGAGCCTTCCACCAAGCCCAGAGTACTTGTTTTGGTTCTAGACCAGCTCTCATGTTTTGCTTGATCGTGCATGGGCTTTCCTTCTCCTTCTTGTCCCCTTCGGTATAATTCAACACGCAATTCTGGTCCCCATTGTCGTCTTCCATCGTCCTCATCTATCTCATATAGGAGATCACATGAGTCATCTACATGACCTAGCAGCCCACAATAGTAACAGAAGGTGTCATGTCGTTCATACTTCAATTGGACGTCACATGTACTACCATCTTTTTTCTTCAGCCTCCTTGTCTTCTTTAGGGGTCTACGCACATCTAGCAGCGCTCGCAATCTCATATACCTCCTCCATATTTGGGAGTGGTTGTTTGGATCATACTCCAAGAATTCTCCCAAAGTCGTTGCTATATGTTGCCCTACCCTCTCGGACATGTATCCTGGCGGAAGATGGTGAACTTGTATCCAAAACGGTACTGTAAACAATGGAACATGTGACAGCAGCGCTGCTCCCCTCATAGATCGGAAATTTATGAAACTTATGATGGGAATATAAAATACATAAATAATTACTCCCATGAGAAAATTATTAACGAACTTATTATTCTCGGGGAGTCAGGAATTCCATTCCCCTTTGTGAATATGGGAAGAAACACACCCAAATCATTTTGGTAATTTAAGATTGTTCCTTTTGAATAGTGACTTTACTTAAACTTATAGCATTACATATAATAGTGAATTTTATTCACCTTAAAATAGTGAATTTTTAGCCACTAACCTACTTAACAAAATCAGTGTTTAAAAAAGAAAAAAGGTCTCCCTAGTGTCATCTTATTTTATCAATGTAATATTGGTGATTTGAAAAACCCACAATAATTTGGTTTTTCATTCTCAAGATAAAGATAGCTTTTGAATCATGATCATGTTAAGTTCTTGTCTTGGACATATATAGTTGAAACATCAATTTAAAGGTTTTTGTTACAATTTAAACCAATTGTGGAATTATGCTACATATAGTTTCTCGACAACTTTTGCAGCATCTATGAGTTATTTTGAGGTTTCTTTTATTGACATTGATAACTCAGATTTCCCGGAAAAGGGGTTTGATAATCGGGAGTTCAGTCGTGAGGTAAGGATAATCCGATCAATAATTGTTCTACCTAAAAATTAAATCTAGTTCTTCTGAACGATTTATCATTAACTAATTGAGTTCAATTGTTTAGGTCATTGTATTGAGGTTTCAATTGTGCCGTAGTTGTCTTGTTTTTGTTGCCATCTTTATTATCTTTATTGTTCGAATAGACTTTTGAGTTGTTAACTTTTTTTTCTTTCTTTCTAATACCTTGGCAGGCCTTCTACTATGATTGTGTTTAGAGCAAGACTTTTATGGTCAACACAAATAATATAGATTTGAACACACTCACAAAGGTAAAAAGTAAAAGAGGAAATGTTGTTATCTATATTAGGATATATAAAGAAAATTATCCCTTTGAATATTTTTGGGTTGGAATTTTTTTTTCAAAAATACTCTCGATTTTCAATACAAACAACACATATAATAAATAGATAAGAATAAATTTGAATATTAAAACAAATGTAACAAATACGATATGAATATATATTTTTTTGTTTTTTTTTCTTTTATCATTTAAAAAGTGTAACAAACTAGATGAGTATATTTATACTTACTTTTTCACCATTCCAATTATACCCTTAACACAACTTTTTCTATAATAAAATTGTTGTTGGTGTCATTAAAAAAAGAATTTAGATTATATTTTTTTGTTATATTGTATTATTAACGGTGTCGTTGAAATAAGATAATCATAGTTAGTTTGATTTTTTATAACTTCAATGCAACAAACATTTATATATTTTTTTTAGTTTTAATCAAAATTTCATAAAAAAAACACCGTTCATAATTCTCAAAGTTAGCGCAATAAAAAGAGCGGAAAGACGGGCACTCACGTGAGTGCACGTTTTTTTTGCTAGTATCAATAATAATAATGATAATAATAAATTAATTATTTTCTCTTTATAAAAAAATAATTATTGTCTCAAAAGTATTACAAAATGATTAAGAAAAACACAATTTTATTTATGGAGAATGTTAATAAGTGCCCCTGAGGCATTTGTTAAAGTGTTAAAAATAATAAGTTTGTATTAAAAAGTAGTGTAATTATTGATAAGACAAAAGTAAAAACCTATATTTCCAAGACAAAGTTTTTATTAAAGGATTCCTTAATCATTGCCCTTAGAGCACCGATTAGCAAAACCCTTCATTTATATATCAGGTTTTTTAACCTGCCTAAGAAAACCTACAAGGGACATACAGACGACAAAATTTAAATAAATAAAAAATACAGACGTCAAAATTTAAATACATAAAAAATACTCCCTCCGTCTCATATTGATATTAATCGAACAACATTTTATATTATGATATTATTTATCTTTGTATATTAGTAGAAAAATATGATCAAGTGAATAATATACATTATTAATATAAGAAGAGTATCATTGAGAGGAAGAATATGTTCCCTAGTACTACAGCCAACTCCAACCATATCACTTGAAAATTCCGAGGAAGAAGAACCGAACGAGAATGATTCCTATAAGCTGTACTCCATGACAATTTCATAGCATAGGATTATCCGCAATGCAAAACTAATTAAAACAACTTGCTAAACAAATTTCCCATGTTCATTTCATACTCTTGTTTTTGTCTCCATTCATCCTTTTCTTTTCTTCCCAACTTAATTACAGGTATGTATGTATGTATCTATCTATATTGCCTCTAATATTAATTTCCTTTACTTTCTACGATTGGAACTAACTTTTATGCATCTGCATGTGAATATAGACATGATTAAATTTACGTTATATTGAGTTCATATTTGATGGCATGTATATAGAGATTAATTTTCATGTACTGTGGGCGTACAACTTTTTATACCGTCTATATGAGATTTTAAGATAGATATGTTTAAAGTCAAATATTGTTAGTGATTTAGAGGTTGTGATTGATTGACGTTGTACAAAATGTGCATTAAATCAATGTATATGTTTCCAGATTATAAGCTGAAGATTTTGGGGTTTTGACATATTGGTGCACATAATTTTCTATTTTAACAAAATCATGGTTGGTGAGATTGATACTACATCAATTGAACCTGTCCGGTATGGCGTCTCTTTATTTGATGATAAAGGTGATAACAAGAAATTTCTACCCAGGAATAAGGTAAGATAAGGGTCCAAGTGATAAACTTTCAAATCCTTATACCTTGATCTTTTTATTTCATTCATGTACAAGTACAACACATTCCACTTGTGTAGAATTGATCCATTTTAGGTTCAGATTTGAAAATTGAAAAAATTTGGACCACATATTCTGATAAATAATACTAATTGGACTATATACATAGATAGATATCTAATTAATTCATGATTTTTATGTCATTATTGTTGCTTTTATTTGTATGTCAGCGTGACTATGAAAAAGAGATTGAGGATTTGACAAAGGAATTGGCCAGCTACAAGGTACAATTAGAAGCAAAGCATGTTGCACACATCAAAGCACTTCTTAAGCCGGAACAAAACCAAAAGATGATTCAGGAATTGTCTACCTTGTTGAAAAAATCTGATATTGAAAGAAACAAGTATGTGAACGAACATTCGGAGGGTAGAGCTAGTAGCAAAGACGAGCTTGAATCAATGATGAAAGAGATGGCTGATCTTAGATTAGAAACTGTAAAAGTTCGGGACCAACTTTCGCATGTTTTGAGTGAATTGAAGGCCACACAAAGAGAGCTTCTGAACAAAGATACTGAGATTTTTGCTGCTAGAGATTCAGAATTGAATGCTGTCACTAAGGCGGAACAGTTGGAAAATGAGTTGAAGATGGAAAAGGAACAGAAAGAAGAACTTCTGCATCAAGTAAATGAGCTTAGTGAACGTATTCACAGGTCAAAACTTGCTGCTATTAAAGCTGAGAAACAGAATATTGGAATGTTGTATCAGAAAGACCAGGAAATTCAATTTGCTACAAAAGATAACGATCAAGCGCAACAAGAGATGGAAGATATGAGAAAGAATATAAATAATATAGACGTGCTACATGGATTGCAAAATAAACAAATGGTTGATAAAGCCATAAAGGACTTAAACAAGTTAAACAATGACATTGAACAAAATGAAAGATATATCGTGGATCAATCTGCTTGGATTGATAGAATAGAAATGGAATTAAATCAGTTAAAAAATGAACTTACAAGTGCAAAGGAGGAGATAAATGAATTGAATATTAACAATGAAGCACTCACAAGTGAGTTACACAGGGCCAAAGAAGAGTTGAAGACGAATAAGGAGAGAGACATTGATGCACAGGTAGAGATTGCATTGCTGAAATCTCATCTTCAAGAATATAGGTTGGCTTACAAGGATGGATATATCACTGATCACTCAAACGGCGAAGTCAAAGAAAAAAATAGTGAGAAAAACAATGACAGTATCCCCATCTCTTTGGAAGATTACAACTACATGGTTAAAGAAGTTGAGAAAGGAAATGAAAAAGGAAACCAGATAGAGTTAGCATTGATTAAAAGGGAGCTTGAAAATGCATCATTGAAGATTTCAGAGATGAGGACTCGTGCCGAACAAGCTATCAGCAGAGCTGAGTTAGCTGAGAATGGTAAAGCAGCATTAGAGGACAAAATAAGGAGACACCGTGAACATAGGCTGAGAAAGAAGGCTGCTCTAACCGCGCTTCGGGAGGAATCTACGCCTAAACCATTTACTCCTTCAACATCATATGGAACACCAAGTATGTACCAACCATTAAGTAAAGTTCTCAATATGAAGTTGTAAAAGTTTGTACTGCTATTTCTACTTTATCTATTTAGCGTGACTAATATATGTGAGTTGTTACTTGTGAATTGTCAATTGCAATTAGTTTTGGTATTGTTGCAATATTTGATAATATCTAGCAATAGGACCAGCGGTTGTCTACTTTGTACTGCAATGTATATGTGTATCTTATTTGAAGACAGTAAATGTTTAAGAAAAATCATGAATGGAATGGACCATGATAGCTGCATGATGATTGTGACCCTGTCATATAAGCTGGCTTGGATCTTTGTTGCCACACATAACTTCATTAGCAAATGGAGGTGTTTGGATTCCGACAGAAGTTGTATGGTATAGCAGTTGTGGATACACCGTTACTCTCACTAAATCTAACGGTCTCCACAACGTTTGCACCATACAGCTGTTGTAGGGGGATCCTTGACCCAATCCGAGGCTCGAATATAGGAGACCTTTGTTTGTCAATTGCGGAACCTATCTTTCTTCCCTCCATCAATCACTTGGTTTTTATGTTTATTCAATTAAATTGATAAGTGGTTGGTATTCAGTAAAATGTTTACAATGACTATTATTTTCACAGAACAATAACTTGAAATTAACATTTAGTACAAAAATTGTCAAGTAGCCTGTGGTTAGAATTTTACTGTCTCCTACATATATTATGTAGTGTCTGAACTATGCTTACGAGAACATATTTAATGAATATTTGATCATCTGATTTATATACAATATACTACATTATTTAATCCGGTTACAAGTGGGAAAAATATACTCAGGTTACAATGACGGAGTTTATGGTCAAAGAAATCTGTTTTTCCATCCGACCTCTCTAAAAATGTGGGATCTTATCGGAAGCTAGCTTCTAGTCTAGTTGTGTATTCTCACACCCCTCTAAAAATGCACGATCTTACCGTGGTGTATTTTAACATATTTGAGGAAAAATAAGCAATCGCCATTTCAAAGGGTTCATGTGGCTATTAGGCCCAGTTGCTTTGAGTGGTTTTGAAATGTTTAGTTGGCTAAAATAGAAAATTGCTAAGTGTACCCCAACACCATTTTGTGTACCCAAACATGATCATGTGAAAAATAGTAACTTTTTAAAATAGAAGTATCTTAAAAGTCATTTTTACGATTATATATTATTTAAAAAATAAATAAACTTTATGATTATATATATTACCGCCGTCTCTAAATATAAAACATTTTTTTTTATCAAATCACGGGAATTAAGAAAGTTGTTAAGAGTATTAAATTTGTTTGTAATTACTATTGATTTTACAATTTTATCCTTAAGAAAAAGATTTAATGTATGTTTTTAACATAATATTTATTGTTGATTGAAGAAAAAGATGTAAAAGAAACATGGATACATTGGTAGAGAAATAATTAATAAACTTGAAAATATCATACGAGTCTTTACAAAAAATTTCTCAAAAAGGGTTTTATAATTAGGGACGAGGTATTACTTTTTGGGTTTTTTTAACACGTGCAAATTTACACATGTTAAGAAATTTAAAATGGAAATCCTGTGTCGGAACTTGTACATTTAATACTATTAAATACTTTTATAATTTGGTTTTACAATTGATATTGTTTTTACCACAATAAAAGGCATCTTTATATTTTTTTATTTTTTTTTCTCTAAATTGGGTACTATAAAAGTGATTTTTTACGAATAAATTTTTTATGACAATAAATATTTAAGAAACACGAGAATAAGCGAATATCTTCAATTTGATTTGCATGTTTTTTATTTTTTTATACTTTCTTCCTTGACGAAAATCATGTTCACATAGATAGGTGATTAAATGGAGCAATAAACTTTTTTTCCTTGGGGAAAATGGAGCAATGAACTGTTGTGTGTTTTGTGTGCTGCTTGTTTAGTAGTAACAATGAACTTTTTTTTTTTTTTTTTAAATCTTATCGTATTAAATCTACCCGAATCCTAATCATCACCGTCTCTTCAGACATTTTTCCTAGATAAAATTCATGAGCATTATCAAGGTGGCTCAAAACATGTTTTGGATAAATAAGAATTTGCCAGAATATTATATACTTTTTTCTCTATCGTTCCGTGTAACTCTAATATCCTTATTTGTGGTCATTATTATATTTGTTTAGCAAAGTGAGACACAAAACACAACTTTATTCTTATTCTTTGGCTCCCATTTGACAGGGAAAGACAAAACATACCTTCTCGCTAGGGCAAGTTAACGTAATTGTGCACAACATGGATTTGATTTCCAATTTCCACAAGCGTGTGCTGGTCAATTGTGGAAAATAGACCATTTTTTATATTCAACTAGTCATATATGAGTGTTGTCACGGAAAACACTAGCATTTTAGATTTCGTTTCTAGTAGATCTGGGTGCAAGAGATGCTCCAATCCAAGGAATTAATATATTTTTTTAAGGATTTATTTTCTTATCCGTTTTTCCCCATTTTATCTCATTCGGATTTTATAATCCAAAGTGTTTTTAATATTTTTCGAATTATAAAATCTAAAATGTATTTGATACAATCTCATATTAGAACAGTGTACATAATCAATTCAATTTATAGAAATAATATAATTCATAGATTATAGTTCCAACGTCCCATACATTCAAGTATCAAAATGACTTTCACGCATAACTTTTAACAAAAGAAGTTAAGTGAAAGATGACGTTGATTGATGATTAATTAGTAAAATTTTTGGTTAATTAAGTAAATGGTTACTATAAATATTCAAAATTTCATTTTTAATCCCTACAAAATAAAATCACACTTTTTAATCCCTGTAAAATTTTTAGTCCCTGTAAAATCTCCCACCATCATTTTCAGTATTTATAAAAATTTCTATCAACATTTTTTGTCCTAAAAATGCTAAAGGAAAATGTCACGAGGACTAAAAAGTGTGATATTATTCTGCATGGACTAAAAACAAAATTCTGAATATTTATAGGGACATTTTACTTAATTAACCTTAATTTTTGGTTTTATTTTGTAAGGATTAAAATTAAAATTCTAAATATTTGTAGGGATCTTTTACTTAATTAACCCTAAAAAATTTAAGGTAAAATTATACAATTCGTCCCTCAACTTAATTTCAAGTAACATTTTCGTTATTTATCTTTCTTTTTTATAATTTCATTCTTTATGTTATAATTAGGTAACACTTTCGTCCTTTATCTTTTTCTTTTACTGATTTAGTCATTTATGTTATAAAATGTCAACATTATTATCCTTTGTTTTTTTTATCAAAACAAAATATAAAAAGTTCATTCAAAAAACTTATAAAAAAATTCAGCAAACTCAAATCTTCATCATACAAACATAACAACTCAAATGTTATTGAAAAATCCCATAAAAAATGATAACAATGTTGACATTTGCTAACATTAAATATTAAATCAAGAAAAGAAAAAGATAAAGGACGAAACTGTTACCGAATTATAACATAAAAGATGAAATTAAGAAAATAAAATGATAAAGAATGAAAGTGTTACATCAAATTAAGTTAATAGACGAAATGAATAATTTTGCCAATTTTTAAAGACTATTTTAACTAACCTTCATAATTTCAAAAGAGTAATTTGTCTATATAGACATGTACTCTGCTATCCTTTTGAGATAATGTACTATACTATCCTATAAAGGTTATGAGTTATGACCATAATTTTTTTGTTTGACTAACTAAATCCTATAGCCTTGTCAGCTACGCTAAATACTAGCGAGTCGGCATCATAATCTTATGAGTATTATTATCTAATGCAAATTTAAATGATTGCATGGTGGTAATTAATAAATTTATTACAATCTTGATCACTTTCAAGTATATATTAAACTAAATAATAGTGATCTGATTCATATTTTTGGTGAAAAAGTTGATTCATATTCGGGTGCAAAATTTAGCGTAATGATAAAAATAGGGGTTCAAATTTTTTAGTTCCCAAACATTTTGGATTAATAATGGTGAGAAAAAAAATTCACGGGTTTAAAATGAAAAAATTATGAGTATATTTGCATTTTTTAATGTTCAGAAAATTCAGTTGAACACCTCAAAACCCTTGCCTCCACCCTGAACTCACAAGTATTTGAATATAGATGTTCCCTAAATATGTTTGGTTGTGAGAAGTAATTGAGAGGAGAAAAATAGTATGAAAGAGGAGAAAAATAGTTTGAAAAATGAAAAATAAAGAAGTTTTGATGTATTCTTTGATTTGATAAATAAGAAATAGAAGAAAGAACTCAACATGATGCAATACATGTGGTAGATGTTTTGGCCTCTTAACCTTTTGACATAAGATTTGATCCATTGTCGGTGCGTATGAAAAAATAATATGTTGATAGAAACCGACTCTTTTTTTAGTACAAAAGTCGACTCTTTAAAATGATCTCAATTTCATATTAGATCTTGCAATTGCATGGGAGATACTTTAGTTAACTATATTCCCCCTCCTTTAAGTTTAATTGGATAGAAATTAAGAAGAAAAATATGTTAATATATATGAAACGATGAAAATACCCTTGAAGGTAAAAAATAATATATAATTTTATTTGATGTGATTTTTTTTTTTTATATTTTGACTAAAGATTTAAACCACCGCAAGATGTTACCAAAAAAATACCACTAACAAGCTTCCTATTCAAATGGATAGAACAAAGAAAGAAGAGGATTATAGTAAATATTTTACTATCTTTGTCTTTAAATATAAAATTATTGAGTTTTAAAGTGCATTAATTTTTTTTTTTACTAGTACTATACTCTTATTTATTAACTATTTTTTTACAATATGTAGTAAAAAATGTATGAAAACATTAACTAATTCTTTAACATAAAGGGTAAATTATAAAAATAACTTTCTTAATATTCATGTTTTTCCTCAGAATAATCTTATATTTAAGGAGATGTAGTAATCTTTAGAGTATAAATATTTCATTAAGTTTATAGTTTTCATGTTTTTTCTCAGAATAATCTTATATTTAAGGAGATGTAGTAGTCTTACGAGTATAAAATTTCCTTAAGTTATAATCTTTAGAGGCCGGCAAGTTTGTTGTCGCTTTCCATCATCAAGGCACTAGGTATTGATTAGGAATGGTCTTTATTCAACGATAGCCGCATTGTCAAATCTGAACTTCAACAACATATTAAAAAGTGATAATTTGAAAAAGACTATTTTATTAATGGGTTTATACGTAATGATTTATAGGACCCCACACACGTGATGTAGAAAATACTCTTAAATTTAGATTTTACTGTATCATTTTGAATGTATATATGTATTTTAGAGGACAATTGCGATCGCTGAATTGAGATTGAAAAATTCAAATTTTTATATAGACTTTTATTTTTTTTTAATTACGAAATTTAAAATCTAAACTATCTACTCTTCTGCACACTTGATTTGTATGGTAATAAGTAATGTAGTACGATGTTCCTTTTATAATTGTTGGCCATTACTTGTATGAAGAAGGCGACATAGAATTAATGATATTGGTCAATCATAATCGCACAATCTTTGTGAAAGAGAAAAAAAAAACCACTTGTGACATTGTAATTGACCAATGTCATTAATTTTATGTCACTTAAGTGCTATCCGTATGAAGTCTTGCATATTAGGAGATTGTATATGTCTCTTATCCGACCCTGATATTTGAGTAGATTGAACCAATATTTTAGACCTAAACCAATCATCTTGATAAAACCTCACGAGGTACAAGTTTAATAAAGACGTGTCCATACCGCACAAGAACAAGTTGTAGTATATATATTTACAAACATATATAATAACTTTGACATAATAATATTTCTTATAAAATTATTTGTCATAAATACTTTGTCTAATTTCAATTTTAAAAATATCAAATATATTTTAGAATATAAAACTTTGCAATCCAAAATCCTCATCTCTTAAATTCCTCAAACTCTTAAACTCCTCTCAAACACACTCTTGTATTCTCACATGTATTGAATCATTGATTATCAATGATTATGTATTGTTTCTTTTTTGTAAAAATAAAATAAAAAATTCTGCCATAGTAAATGTAATTCAAATATTAAAAAGTAGCTCATTCAAACTTGTTACTATGAAGTATTAATAAGAATGCAAATGAGTTCCTCTTCAAAAAAAAAGAAGAATGGAAATGAGTTTTAGAGAGGACAAGTCGCAGTGGAGGTTCTCAAACCATGGGCGTTCTGGAGTGCAACTCCCGACCTGAATCTTCTGCGCAATAATGGTTGGCAATTTTTCCACGAAATTCACATTAAAGTGTTTTTATTGTTCAACTGAGAAAACGGCTGCGTCATTTTCATCTAGATTAATTAACCATGTGATTCTAGTACTACCTTTTTGAAAGCATTAGTACAAACAAACAAATAGCTTATTCTAATTTCTACCCAACAATATTTATTTAATCATAACCGTGTTCGTGTTACACTGTGTATGTATATACATGTGTATAAATATCAATTGATAAAGAGTTGACTCATCTATAAACTCGTGGATTTAATCTTCATAGTTAACTTAAGGACTTTTTTATCACAGTAAACTTTTGGAATCCAACTCATTTTAATTTTTTAATATAGAAAAAAAAAACTTTAGGTATACAGTTGTTGTGCACCGTCCATAATATCAAAGTGAAACCCCTGCGAGCCAATATATCTTAGCCGATTGAACCGGTCAGCAAGGGCGGCTCGACCGGTCCCCTCTCTCCAAATGCAATGCAATGCAATGAGAGCTTTCTTTCTTTATTCCACGCACTTGTGCTATGACTCTGACTCATTCAATAAACAAATACCCCAAAAGTATAAAAATTGCAACTCATTTCACATTTCGTCAACTAACTAACCATTTAATTACTTCATAGCATATATTAAATGCTACTAGTAAATTTTATACAAATTATATTTTCCTAACTAACAAATCAACAACAAAACACAACACGTTTTTGAAAAAAAAAACACTAGGTGAAAAGTAGGCAGCATCTTGTTACTAGTCCATGTTCTATTTTGTCTGCACAAACAATACACATCCCAATGAATTCAACTTCCTCATGCTCTTCTTGTCTCATTCTTATTTTATTCTAACCTAGTACATGAGTTTTGCTCAATAAACAAAAAACAAGACAAGAGGAACAACCAACAAAAAACCATTCTTAACAATAACATAAATGTCAGAGTTGCAGGAAACACATTCCTGTTGCTTCCTATTTTTACTCTCAATTTCCTTCATCCTTCTTTCAGGTACTTGCTTTATTTTCTCTTATTTATTATCATTTGTGGCTATTGTCATTATTGTTTGTTGTATTTTTAAGGTTGGTGTGATTCTGTTATAGTACCATAAATAATTGTTGTATACATGCTCTGTTATTTTCGCAGGTAGGTTTGTTGTTGGAGATTCTTTGGACACAGACAAACAAATTCTGTTGAAGTTGAAAAAGTACTTGGACAACAAAACTCTTGCAGACCAAGGAAAGTACATATATTGGGACACAAACAGTTCCAATTCAAATCCATGTGAATGGCAAGGAATTAGGTGTAACAAAGCAAAGAGAGTAATTGGCATAGATCTCTCTTACAGTGACATTACAGGAGAGATATTTCAAAGCTTCTCTCAGCTTACTGAGCTCACACATCTCGATCTCTCGCAGAACACGCTCTTTGGATATATTCCAAATGATTTGAGAAACTGTCACAAGCTATTGCATCTCAATCTCTCTCACAATATTCTTGATGGAGAATTGAATTTGACTGGATTGACAACCTTGCATACACTTGATTTGTCCTTGAATAGATTTCATGGAGAAATTGGGCTATGGAATTTGCCATCCATGTGTGAAAATTTAATCACTTTGAATATCTCAGGCAATAACTTAACTGGTGAGATTGGTAATAGTTTTGATCAATGTTCAAAGTTGAAGTACTTGGATTTGAGCACCAACAAGCTGAGTGGAGGTATATGGAATGGATTTGCAAGGCTTAGGCAGTTTTCTATTGCTGAGAATCATCTCAGTGGAAACATTTCATCTGAAGCTTTTCCATTGAATTGTGAACTTGTGGAATTGGATCTTTGTCAAAATGGGTTTGTTGGCAAAGCACCGAAGGAAATTGCTAACTGCAAGAATCTAACCATGTTGAATCTTTCAAGTAACAATTTAACTGGAGCTATCCCTATTGAAATGGGGTCCATTTCAAGGCTGAAAGGATTGTACTTGGGGGGAAACACCTTTTCAAGAGAAATTCCTGAGGCTCTTTTGAAATTGAATAATTTGGTGTTCTTGGATTTGAGCAGAAACAAATTTGGTGGTGACATACAAAAGATTTTTGGGAAATTTAAACAGGTGAGATTTCTTCTTTTGCACTCTAATTCATACACTGGAGGATTGTTATCATCTGGAATTTTCACATTGCCGAACATTACACGGTTAGACCTAAGCTTCAACAACTTTTCAGGTCCATTACCTGTTGAAATCTCTCATATGCAAAGTCTAAAACTTTTAATGTTATCATATAACCAATTCAATGGATCTATTCCATCAGAATTTGGAAATATGCATAATTTACAAGCACTTGACCTTGCTTTCAACAAGTTGAGTGGACCAATACCTCCAAGCATTGGAAACTTGAGTTCTCTCTTGTGGTTGATGCTTGCAAACAATTCATTAACTGGAACAATCCCTTCAGAGTTAGGGAACTGTACTAGTTTATTATGGTTAAACCTCGCCAACAATAACCTCTCTGGAAAGTTTCCTCGCGAACTTTCTAAAATCGGAAGGAATGCGATGACAACATTTGAAGCAAATAGGCGAGACGGTGGAGTGACTGCTGGATCTGGTGAATGTTTAGCAATGAAGAGATGGATACCTGCAGATTACCCTCCATTCAGCTTTGTGTATGATATTTTAACAAGGAAAAATTGTAGAGGACTTTGGAATAAATTGCTCAAAGGGTATGGAATTTTTCCATTTTGCACACCTGGGTCCTCCCTTAGGTTATCTTTAATATCAGGTTATGTTCAGTTAAGTGGAAACAAGCTAAGTGGTGAAATCCCTTCAGACATTGGAACAATGGTGAATTTCAGTATGTTGCATTTGGGATTCAACAGTTTCTCTGGGAAGTTTCCACCCGAGTTGGGAAGTATTCCACTTATGGTCTTGAACTTGACTAGAAACAACTTTTCAGGTGAAATTCCTCAGGAAATTGGAAACTTGAAATGCTTGCAAAATCTTGATTTGTCTCACAACAATTTCTCAGGAAATTTTCCTACAAGTTTGAACAAAGTGGCTGAGCTTAACAAGTTCAACATCTCCTATAATCCCTTCATATATGGCGAGGTTTCATCAAGTGGACAATTTGTTACTTTTGAGAAAGATTCATATTTAGGTGACCCTTTGTTGATCCTTCCCGACTTCATCGACAACACTACCAGAAACAACAAAAACACGACCTTTCACAGTGACCATAAAAAGCCGGCAAAACTATCCGCGTTCTTGGTTTTTCTGGCCATAACACTTGTTTTTATTATATTTGGCTTTCTAACAATAATAATCTGTGCATTAGTCAAAACCCCATCAGATCAATATCTCTTGAAGGATCATACAAAACATTGCAATGACTCAAGTAGCTCAGGAATGGGGTCCTCACAGTGGTTATCTGATTCGGTTAAAGTCATTCGTTTGAACAAAACAGCTTTCACCTATGCAGACATTTTGATAGCAACAAGCAGCTTCTCAGAAAACAGAATCATAGGAAAAGGTGGATTTGGAACAGTATACAAAGGAGTTTTCGCAGACGGTAGAGAAGTGGCAGTGAAGAAGCTTCTAAGCGAAGGACCTGAAGGCGAAAAGGAATTCCAAGCTGAAATGGAAGTTCTAAGTGGCCATGGTTTCGGTTGGCCTCATCCAAACCTCGTCACACTCCACGGTTGGTGTCTAAGCAATTCAGAAAAGATACTTGTTTATGAGTACATAGAAGGTGGAAGCTTAGAAGATCTAATAACCGATAGAACTCGTCTGACATGGAAGAAAAGGCTACAAGTTGCTATCGACGTGGCTCGCGCGCTTGTCTATTTACATCATGAATGTTATCCTTCTATTGTTCATAGAGATGTGAAGGCTAGTAATGTGATGTTAGACAAAGAAGGGAAAGCAAAAGTAACAGATTTTGGATTAGCTAGAGTTGTTAATGTTGGTGATAGTCATGTGAGTACAATGGTTGCTGGAACTGTTGGATATGTTGCACCTGAATATGGACAAACAATGAAAGCTAGTACAAAAGGTGATGTTTATAGTTATGGTGTGTTGGCTATGGAGTTGGCTACAGGTAGAAAAGCAGTAGATGGAGGTGAAGAGTGTTTGGTTGAATGGACAAGGCGTGTCATGGGAAGAAAACAACAAACAAAACATCAACAGCATCATGTGTTGAGTCATTTGGGTTCAAGACTTGTTGGTGGGGCAGAGGAGATGGGTGAATTGCTATGTATTGGTTTGAAGTGTACAAATGAGGCACCAAATGCTAGGCCAAATATGAAACAAGTTTTGACTATGCTTATAATGATATCTAAATCTAATGTTGGAGATTCATCAAGTGATCATGGGCACAATGTTTAGTTATTTTGTGTTTAGGAAATTGATGGATACAATATATGGAGAAAAATGTGCATAGTTTAGTTTAAGGTGTTACATAGTCTACATTAATTAGACAGGAAAAATAATGTCATACATAGTTGATTTTTTTATTGTATACAGAAATTTGATTATGTTGGGAAAGTTGCTCAATTTTGTTCATGGAATGATTTTACGTTTGTTTTTCCCTTTTGATGAGTATCCAAAATTTAGCGTATTTCAGATTTTTTGTCCTAATTTGCAACCAAAAGGAATAGGGAATATTACAATTTCTTCAAACCATTCATGTAAGTGGAGCAAAGAAAGAACAACGTGAAGAGCATTAGGCAAAGAACAGATAACATACTATAAACAGGTTCTTTTGGGACCTGCAGCTAAGATTCCCCGCACTCATGTATTTGAGACATCAGCGGCCGTTTGATTACGTTTAGATGATCCAAATTTAAGTTCGATATTTTGAATTATACAATCAAAATTAAAATATGCATTTTTGGACCGTCCTACTATTATCAAGATTGGACGGTCATCAATGTCCTAAATGCAAATGCATGATTCCTGCGGGAAATCTAAATTAGTGTTTTTTTTTGTGTGCAAACCAGTACAAGTTCTTGACATCGTAGAAAAACATTAACTAATAATATTTTTATCTCGAAAACCATACCCTCTTGTATATTTAAATCTTAGGTAGTAAAACAAATGTGAAGCTGAGATGTTCATATCGATCATAAGAAAGTGCACTAGTAGTGAAATAAAAGAACAATCATTTCAAGATTCAAACTTCAATGTGATTTTAGCTGTGGTGTTCCATTTCAAAAGCATATGGGCAGTGGCTAGTGGAGAATGCATACATAAATAACCATGTGGACCCTCTGAGTCTGCTACTATGTATGAATCATATTTGTTTGAGAGGTCCTATGTATGAATCATGTTATTAGTGTAATTATAGTATCAGTTCGGGAACAGTTGCTCTCAAGTATAGAAATGTTATTCTTGTAAAAGAAAAGCATAAATGTTAATGATTGGAATTACAGATTTCTTGACAAAATCAGTTACTAAAGCCTAAAGACAATACTACTCACAGTCACACCCCTAGTTCCTTTCTCACAACTAATTAAACATTTTTCAAGTATCTAGAGCTCAAGACCCTATAAAGGCATTAATCACACCATTGTGATTTGAACCGCAACATGTCTTAATCTTCTTGCGTTAGAGATGCGAGCTACTATCGTCAATGCAAGAAATTAAGAACACTATATAGGTGAATCTTACATGTCCACGTTTGATAAGAACACTTCACTCTAATGACACAATTAAGAACAGTTTTTGCAAAAAAAAAGTGATAATTGCACACAACAGAGTTAGACACAATAGCATTAAAAACGTGTTCTAAGAGCATCTCCAGCGTTGTTCCATGCATAGAGCTTGAGACAATAAGAACGTGTTCCTTAACTCCAAAAAAAAATACAAATGTGTTCCTACTTTCTAACCCATTGGAGAGGAATGATGTGGATGCTACTTTGAAGAACAGTTCTTCCTGGAGAACGCCCAAGAACAAGGGAAAACAGAAATTATGGAGACCATAAAAAGACAAATTAAAAAAGGAAAGCAGAAATTATGAATTGTGTGACCCTAAAAAGTAATATAAGAACACAAATATGGTTCTTTACATTGGAGTAAAAATGAATGATAGTTCTTAAATTAGTTCTTTCAAAAAAAAAAAAGTTCTTAAATTAATGTGACATCCATGGCCCACAAAAAATAGTTGAAGAACAAAATTTTGGTTCTAGCATTATAAATGCTCTAATGTGGAAATTGTTGTTACACATGACACAAGTGTAAAAATATAATATTATATTTAAGAACCAATTGTAGAACCTGCAATGTTTTAAGATGGGAGATTAGTCACTTTAGTTCCTGTATAGGAAATAAGTCGTCACTTTATTCCCTAAATGTAGATAAATTGTAAAATAGCCTTTGAATGTAGACTCTATTAATCAATTTAGTCCCTAAATGCAGACTCTGTTAGTCAATTTAGTTCTGAATGTAGACTTTGTTAGTCACTTTAGTCTATGAAATTGACAAACAAAGTCTACATTCAAGAACTGTTTTGCAATTTCTCTGCATTCAGGTTTTAAAATTTTAAGTAGAACCGAAGACCTTTTTCGTCTTCTAGAGTTGGAGCCGGATGACATGGTAGTACGAGAGCTTCTACATTCTAGTTGAAAAAAATAGGACCGGTCTTTTTTTTTTTTTTTTATGTTTCATTATGTGAAAATAAAAGTGTAAATTTGAAAACGTAAATCGTTGTATATGCGACTAGTCCGTGCGTCGCACGAGTGAATTTTTTTTTAATCGTGGATAATTTTTTATAAATAAAATAATATTTATTTAGAAGACACAACGAACCCTTAAATATTTTTAATTAAATTATGAATGATGACATGAGAAATACATGACAACTCACAAGATATAAAGTTATATCTAACATGCTCATGAACATGAACATGATAAGTAGTAGAATACATAAACTTCTCACTGATGGTGTGGTGGCAAATGTATTCATTTTAATACCTTGAATATTAACAAATGACTAAAAATATTCATTTATCTTATCATGTCTAAGATATTTTGATGCAAAAGTATATATTTCAATAAACTTATGGATAATATTACATAGTATAATATATGCATTGAATACTTTAAAGATATATTTCTAATGTTTATGTGGTCTTTATACTTCATATGTTGAGTTTATAAAAATAACTCAAGAAATTGACATTTATGTAAATGTCCAACATTTGTCACCTCATCTGTAAAATTTATTTTTTAACCTCAAAAGATGGAGTTCAAATTCCAACTTAAACAATTGCTAATTGACTATTTTTATCATCGTCGTTAGTAATAATGACATTTAAATAAATATTTTGATAATTTTATTCACACATGTTACATTCATTTATATACATCATGTTTCTTTTTTTGATTCAAAAATAAAATGATCAACTATAAATATAAAATTGTAACATTTTTTGTTGGAACACGGTAAAAAAATCATAAATAATAATGTATGCATACATTTAATCCTTAAAAAACTATATTGTAAATGTAAAAGTAATAAAATCTTTATATGTGGGATATTATTAAAGCATATAATCTTAGAAAATAGATGATTGTTTTATTTTGTTACATTTGGAATAGTACACTTAAATTAAATAAGTGAAATTTTGAAGTTTTTTTTCTATTATACCATCATTTTAATCTACCAATAAATTTCTATTTTTTTTTGCACACTTTTTTTCCCAATAAATTCGACATATCTTTCTTCCATAAGTAACAATTGTTACTTACTCTCTTCCTTTGCAATAACTCATGGAGTCTTTTATATTTTTTTCCATCATAATTGTCTTCTATTTTGCACATGAAATTTTTGATGGTGTTACCCATCTTATTTATTGAATTTCAACTCTTAATGGGACGATTATTATAAGTAACAAAAATTTGCTTAAGAGAAGTTTAAATTTGTAGATAACAAAAAACAAAAATACATGGATTTTCAAAATAGATAACATTAATTAGTTTTATTGAAAGGGAGTAAGAGTGATTGAGAAAGAGTGTAATTAACAAATTATACTATTACGTTAAAAAAAATTATACTCTTAAACTATCAAAACGACAATTAAATGAACACGAATTTTATACTCAGAAGACACTTAAAAAGAAATAGAGAAAGTATATTGATAAAATCGGTCGTGTTGTGGTACCTTTCTATGTCGAGATCGAAATATTTGTTCACCACGTTGTAGAAATTTTGTCTCTTATGCCAGATTCAATCCATCTTGTTGTCAAATTAAATTTTATGAAACCTAATATATTTTTACTTATTTTTTTTTTTGTTGTTAACCCTCCAATTCCAAGGGGAAAGGGGACCTCATAATCCGGAGTTTAGTCGTGAGGTTGGGATAGCCTTGCCAAGAATTATTCCAACCATGAATCAAACCCAGATTCTCCTGAACAATTCGTCATTGGTGAAGCTTATTAACCATTTGAAGTCATTGTTTGATTATTTTTACATATATTTTAGTTATTAGAGTTGTATGAGTTACTCGACAACAAAAAAAAAATAGCCGTAAGTGTTACACATAACAACAATGACATTTTAATTAGTAAAATTGTAACAGTAACAAATTATAATAATGTTTTTTTTTTGTCTAGCAACCTGATTGCTAGAAATTCACTTTTTAAGGTGAATAAGCAAAGCGTCCGAAGTTTGAATTCCGACTCTATGCATATATTATGACATATATTATGCAATGTCCCTATCAATTGAGATAAACTCACATTACAATGTCGTAATGTCTCTACCAACATAGATAAACTCACACTGTCATTTTTTATTATTAGGCTTCTAGAAGCACCAAATCATAATTGAGCCATTTTAATTATTAACCATGTAAAAGCAACAAATTACAACATTGCCATCAAAATGATATAGAAACAAAAAATTACAATAGTGTCATTGATGTAATGATTGCATTTCGGGCGGGAAGTCTCAGCAGCAGACTTAAATCTCTTTATATATATAAAGATATATATATTTAAAATTTTTGTAAGAGGCCAAATGGAACTTAGATTAAAATAATCCTTTCAAACACAAGATTTGCGTCAAAAGGAAAAGAAGCAAATACAATGTTGCAAGGTTAAAAACAAAATAGGGCAATACCACCATTACATAGTGTTTAAACACATATAAAGAGATGGATTCGTCCACCACAAATGAAAATCAATGAATTAAGTGGGTTTATGAGCTTTCAGCCACCACCAAAAACGAAGCTTGACACACTCGAACAATTGCTTAAAGAAAAATGTTTATTGTTAAAAATTCTTGTATTTCTCTCTTTCCAAATAAGCAAAATATACAAACCAACCAAATCGTCGGAAAACAACCACGAATTTCCTTCCTGAAGACATGTGAGCCACCAAACTGAAGTGCGTGAACACCGATACCACCAGGTTGAACAGTGTAAATCCCCAACCAACGAAGAATTAGATGCCAAAGATTGTTGTAAAAGTCACACTCCAAAAACCCGTTGGAACTACATCCTCGAAGAACCAGATTATACTTTGCTGGTATCATGTTAGCATTTAAGATCTCAATACAAATTATTAATTCATTTTTTAATAAGTATTATTTATGCATAAGTTCTAAGCATTTAGTTGCAAAGTTCAAAGTAATTAAAAAAAGTATTTAATATGGTTTTAACAATAATATAGGAGATAGTTAGTATTATTTTAGTTTATCAATTAGTTTTTTATTTCAATATTTCATCAAATTTAACCAAAAATAAAAATAAAAAATTGATCGGAGTGAGATTTCCAACCCACTACCTCTAGTTGCCCCACACCGTTTTAGGCGTGTTAGTGGCGGGGCGCGAGTTAGCATGTTTTGTTATCCCTTATCTAAGGTAGTTATGTCACTTCATTTCAATAATTTTATAACAAATACTCTTATTTGGTCTTGATGATTTGAAGGTTTTTTTTCCTTATAAAAACAAATGAAGAGGGTGTGTAATATTTCATATTTAGTCGCACATTGCTAAAATAACTCGTGAAAAAAGAGAGAAATAATAGAGAATAATGTATCAGATATATTTTTTAGCTAAGATAATGTATCAGATATGATAGGCATTATGCACGGTTTAAAAAGGAAATAGATGTCTCATGGCATGGACAATGCGTCTGTCTTTTTTATTTATGTCGTTGAAGAGAATATGATCATCACATACACAAGCAACAAAGTGGTCCAAAAGGAACAAGTAACTCTAGCTTTCTGATCTTGAAAATCTCACGATAACATAGGCATCGATTGTATTTGGAATCATATCGTATTCCTGATTCTGTTGCATGAAATTTATTTATACACCGCGTAGCTGTTGAGTCCAATACTTGAGTTATTTTTTACTTTTTTTTAGTAAATAAGAATGTAAAACAACGGTCAAAGATTAGATTCAAAATGAAAATATATGATTTTTTATGCGTGGTAATAGCGTCGATGTTACACAATCTTATTCCAAATCGACGTTGGTCTTGGAATATTGCCGCATCAATGTTGCATTTCTCCTCCATCCCCCTTTTGTGGCCGCCACCGCCACCATGATGTCAATGAACTAGCGTTGTTCCCCCAACTTGGTTGAATGCTTATGCGCAAGTGTATATTGAACCACAAAATCCCTTGTTTGTTAAATCGAGATGCATGTTGGCCTTTCCGCATCCTCTCATACCTTCTCATTTCTTCGCTTTCAAAACACCACAACATCATGACAAAGTCGATGACCATATGCCACTGCAAGTTAGTAACATTGACAAATAGTTACAAAATATGCAGTTGTGTCTTGGAAGGGGTCAAGAAATTTTACTTAATGGAGGCAAAATTGCATATCATAAATTTCATATAAGAGTATATCATCATATAAGTCATAAAATAATGATATTTTTCTTTACTAAATAATGAAAATATTATTGTAAAATGAAAAATTAGAGGTTTCAAAAAGTATATCATTACACCTAAAGTATTAAAGACACTCTTTTTTTGTACAAAAATATTAAAGACACTTTAACATCATAAAATATAATCACTACAATAATTGTTGTATAGTGATGATTTAAAGACCCAAAATGTCAACTTGATCACTAAATCGGCCACTAACTTGTTTAACGATCTTCCCTAAAAAAAAAACTTGTTCAACGACTAATTTAAAGAACGATTTCTCGACTCATTTGAAATCTTGCCCACTTAATTGTCACTACACACCAAAGTTTTAGTAGTAAATTGCGTTCTATTTGTCTATGTATTTTAAAATTGTTGTGTATTTTTTTTTTTTACTAAAAAATATATGTCTACAGTTGTGATCAAAGATTCATTCAATAATTCATCTTTCCTACGATTGTGTATTTGTTTTTTTACAAATAAAATTATGTAATATATTTTTGGTGGGGCAAACAAATATTAAGTAGAATAAAAATAAAATAATCCAACTATTTTTTTTGAGTAAAAATAATCCAACTATTTATAAATAAACAAATGAATTAGTGGGACACCATAGTAAAGTTTAAGAATAACTCAAAGTTCCAAAAATATATTTTTGTCCTTTTAAATTTAAACGAGGATATACAGTTTCGTAAAGTCGTCTATTTTTTAGTTGTTTGGGCAGGTTGCGGTCCACCCCAATCTATTATAAGTTATGTCGCATAAAGAAAACACATAAAATAACTTAAAAAGAGCCAAATACTATTGCCCTTCACACCAATTTTTTTTACCCAAATACCCTCTTGTCCTTCACTTTAAAGGCACGAGCTTTTAAAAAAACATACATGATTGATCAACGAACTTATATGTCATTGGTTGATGTAAAGTTATCATGTTTATGATAAATACATGTTTATGCCTTGTTTTGCATATGTGTAGAGTAAAGTCGTCAACAACAACAACAACAATAATAATAATTTGTAATGTTGCACCGAAAAGGGTCCACCCTGTGGGTTTTACATTAGATAAGGGTTTGATTCTTTCTGATGGACGGTGACTCCTGAGAATACTCAAACTTAGGAGAATCTAAAATAAATTTTGACAAGATAATATATTGTGTGATCCAACTATATTTGTGACCAAGTATGTGTGAGGACTTTAAGCTTTTGCAAGAAAATTAATGGAGGCTTAGTTATTCTAGACCTATAGCTTATGCAAGGAAATTCCTCGACGCTTGATCATTATACGCCTTGAGACGAAAATTTAGTTTGTGATTATACTAAGGAGTTAGGTTATGATTTATGAGGATTTCTATCTGATTATTTTTCATGACTATCTCATCCCACTATGTTGATTCTTTTTCAGGTATAAGATGTTTGAAGTTAATATGAGTCGGATCACATTGTCAAGAGTCTAAGTCTAGGGTTTTCTAAGTATAGATCGTATAATTTCAAATATTTTGTAAATCTTATTTATTTCCATCTCAATCAGGTTGTAAATAATTTGATTTTAGTTTCTATAATTTTCACTCATATAAATGTATTTTGCCGTTGTGTAAAACTATTTAACTTGTAAATTTGTGGTTAATTTTTTTGATGTTACAGGCACACTTTTATATCTCAATCCTATACCATTAGACCAACCCCAAAAAATTTAATAAAATTTATTAACCACTTAAGATAAATCACTTTGTTAATGTGACTATTTGCAGAGAGAAAACAAATTTGTTGATTTTCTAGACAATTTTAGGTTCATGTAAGTTATTTTATGTGTTTTCTTTATGTGACATAACTTAGAATAGATTGGGACGGGCCACAACCCACCAAGACAATGACAAATAGTAGTAGATGACATTATAAAACTATCCTCATTTAAATTTAAAAGGACTAAATTATATTTGTGGATCCTAAAGTTACTCTCAAATTTTATTTTGAAATTTAAGTTGCAAACTTCAGAGGACCTAAGTTTTAAAATAGAGAACAATATAAAGGATTAAATATGTTATTAGTCCCTACAAAATTACAATCTTTTAAGTTTAGTCTCTACAAAATATTTATTCACTTTTAGTCCCTATTACCATTTTATAGGGACTATTTTGGAGGACTAAAAGTGTCAATTTTTTGTGAAAAGTTTTTAAAATAGAGATCATTCTTGCAAATTATAATATTATGAAGGACTAAAATTAGCACTGAAATTTTTTAGGGATTAAACTTGAAAACTCGTAATTTTGTAGAGACTAAAAACATATTTAACTCTATTATAAATGACCAAAATATATAGCATTTATAATTTGATTTGAGGATCAAAATAAAACTTAAAAGAGTTAAGGATCAAAATATTTAACATTTCTATGTTCACAAAACTAACTAAATACATGATGTTTAGGCACACAGAAAATAAAAAACATCTAAATAAAAGTAAAATCAACTAATTACTTTTATTAAAAAATATCTCTCTTATATGTGCGCTTAAATATTATACATTTTAATATATGCAAGGTTTCATGTTAGAATCCCGGAAAAAAAAATTATGCATTTAGTGTTGTAGTTGTGTTAGCTCATGGCTTACTTTCTATGAGTTCAGTTCAGTAGTTCACCATGAACCTATCTAAGCATTGATCCATATGAAAAGCCACCCCACCAAATATCCATGCCATACGGGAGAGAGATAGATTGATAGATGCTTCAAAGTTCATAAAGAAACAGGATAAATAGTACGGGGCCCACATATGACCACTGAACCTATAAAACAAATCAATTTTTAAAAAAAGCAGCCAAGGAACGCAACAAACTCAATTAAAAAACAATAAATTGGAAATATCAAGGTAGTTTTTAAGATTCTTCTTGTTGTTGCAACAATCATGGGTGTAGACAGTGAGGTACTGTTGTCCGATTTTATTTTGATTTTGGAATTCTTCTTCTCCCTCAACTTAAATCACAATTAAATAACTTTCAAACCTTTTTTTTTCCTTATTTTTAATCTTAACGTTTTAGAAAATAAAAATGACAATAACCACTTAGAAACTCACACACGCAAGCAAATGTAAGAGCTAGATTTTGAACAAAGTTAATCGTACATCTTACAAAACATCGTCATATCAACTAAATGGGTGGATTATTTTTAATCTCCCATCCAAATAATAATATTATGGAGTAGATAAATAAAGTAGAAATATAGATGATGGATGATGTTGACCACATTAATGTTATTTCCCTTCTCATCTAAGTTTCGTTTGTTTTCTTTCCCATTCTCTCTCCAAAATCCTCATTGAGAGCAGAGAGAATGGCCCATCACTGCAGATCCAAATCCCCATTATAACTGCTTTTCATTCTTTCTCCTCACAAGCTAAAAATCACTTTTTGATTTCTGTGCTCTTCTGGGTCTCTCCTTTTTTTCATTCCACATTTTTTCTCTTTCTTCTTCTTCTACTTTTCTTTCTCTTTAGTCTTTACTATACCAGTATTACCAATGACTGTCAGCTTCACTTTTCTTATTCATCAGGTGCGTTTCATTATCATTCCTTGTTCTTCATTTCACCATCATCTAACATTTTTCTAACCTTCATACCTGTTATTTCCTTACTCTCTTAAGTGTACTTGTTTTGTTTACTTACCAATTTTTTTTTATTTTTTTTTTTTTTGTGTGGTTGAGGTTTGATTCCTTTGTTACTACTCTAGAACGATAATGTATATTGACTTTTCTTTCTTTCTTTTTCTACTTCAATTTTTTGTTTAGTTGCGTTTTTTAGACGTCAAATCATTTTTATTTAACTTACCAAATCATTTTCTTAATTTTTGAGGCTAAATACTAGCTTATACTCCTTTAGATTGACTTTCCTAATGGATGTGATTTGATTCTGTTTTTAACTAAGAACATCATTAATTTTGAGTTAATTTTGTTTTAGGTATGAAATAATATGCATTCCTTATGTAGATACTCTTTTTTGTGTAGTACTTGAAATGTTGGCAACTGTTTTGTGACAAGATTGTTTGGATATGTATTCTTGCTAATAATTATCCTTTTCCAAAATCCATTTGTCCTCTTAATTCACCTTCTTGTTTTACTTAAATTTTTATGTTAATTGCTAATTTTATTTGTTAATTTGATTGTGTAGGATGATGTTGATCTTGTTTCCAAGACAAAAGAACAATTCAATTGAACCTAGTAATTCTATTTTTCAAGGTATGCATATAAGTTACCAAGAAATATGATTTCAGCTATTAACAGTTCTTTTATTAACAGTGAAAAGCTTACAAGTTGAAATGAAATAGCTTGCCACTTTTTGGAGTAATTTTTCTTTGAATTTACACAAAAAGTAACATTTTTGGTTTGGATGCAGGGTGTCCTTCCTTTGAAATTGAGGGTACTATGCTATTACTTGTTTGATTGAAACCTCCTACACTATCATATATGGCATTGTTAGGTGCAAATGTGCAAAAAAATGGCAATTTTAGAGAATACTATTCAACAAAGGAGCTTATCTTTGACTCTGGAGGTAGCACATGGACCTCATCTAATGTTAATAATGAACTAAGGACTGATTTCTACATGGGTCCATTCCCATTATCATCACCTTGTACCCATTTAGGCTACAACCAGGAGCTTGTAAAACAGACAATAATCAAACATGAAGCCATATTTAAGGAACAAGTACGTTAACTTCTCGATTTCTTTTCTCGGATAAGATTATCCTCTATTTACTGTTTGTTCATTTCTGCTAAAAAATGTGAAGAGATATCTTTGTATTTTTATTCAAATGTATGATTTACTTGAGCCTTCATATTCTAGTTTTTATCAGAAATTAGATTAAAAATGTTTTTTGAGATGTTGGAAAAGACTAATGAGTGTCATAATAAGGGCACTGATTAAGGATCATGAAGTGGAAAGAATTTATGGAAAGGTATAACAGCAAGACTCGCAATATAATTATATAAATTAAAGCAATGGCTATATTATGGATAAAATAGCAAGGAAAGACAATCTTATTCATCCAATCAAAATGATTTTAACAATTGATCATCATTCATTTTATTACCATTCTTAGGTCCTTGCTTATAGTTGTTTGTTTTTGTTGTTTCTTGCTATGTGGCTCTCCATTATTCTTGAATACTCATCAAGTTCTTTTGTTTTTTTATGCCTGAATTGTACATTGGTCTTCAGATTCGCGAGCTCCACCGTGTTTATAATAAACAGAGGGAATTAATGGATGAATTTAAAAGGGGTGAATTACATAAACAAAATGTAAGGTTGGAGCCATCATGGTCTAGTTCCGCTTTGTTATCGAAAAACGCAGAAAAGATATTTTGCTCACCAAACCGGCCGTGGTCAACCTCTCAATCATCTCTTTTATTTGCTGAAAGCATCCAGTTGCCACTGGCATTTGCTCAAGAAAAAAACAAGCAAATTTTTCCTGCTCATGCTTCAACTGTAACTGAAGAACCTTTAAAAGATTATAAACTACCAGAGTCCATGTGCAGAAAAATCGGTAAAAAAGTATTGGATCTTGAACTTCCTGCCGATGAGTACATTGATAGTGATGAAGGTGAAGAAAATGTAAGGTTTACTGAAGTGCCCCAGGATTGGGCTTATTCTTTAAATGGAGTTTCTCAGGTTTTGTGTGACAGTCATGACAAACCATGCGGAAATAGTTCTAGGGGGTCTGACAACTTAAATGTATCATTTAAGCTCGACTTAAATGTACCATTTAGGCTTGAAGTAGAGGCAGCTACAAAGTCTTCTGATAAGGAGGCCCCTTCACATCATATGAACAATTGTTTATATGATCTGTCAGTGAGAACAAGATTTGGATCTCAAAATTTACATAATGATGTCATCAACAAAAGACAGGATCTTGAAGGATGTTCACATAATCAACGGCCAGACAATGAGAAGAAATGTGAGTGGAAATTCTCAGGTAATGGTTTTACAGTTATTATGATACTCTTTTTATTTTCAGACACCGTTATAACTTTGGTTATATAATTTATCATTTGCTTTTCAGGGCACGGTGGTGGTTTGTTAGATTCTTTTGCTAAAGGTATTCATACAGAAAAGCAACACGTTTCAGTTGATTCATTAAGTAAGAATATGGAGCAATTTGATGACCTTTCATGGTTTCATTCATCTCATCAAATTAACCGCGGTCCTTGGACTGAGAGAAAATTTTCTAGCAGTATGAGCTCCACACGAACTCAATGTCCGACAAGTAAAGGTTTGCTTGGAGCAATGGGGTTGCCTTGTCTTAAAGAAAGTAAAATCTCAACCCAAATTCAATCTACTGTTTTAAATCCTTATGAAACAGGAGTTACACATGGTTTGGAATTAAGGAAGATTGAGGGAAGCAACTTAGGTGCAGAGAAGACTCTTGCATTTCACAGCAACGGAGATCCTTGCATGTCATCCGATCTGCATTCTTTTCACAACTTTGCCACCAAACTCTTCCAAAACCAACCCAAAAATCAAAGGATTGAAGAAATTGAGAAAGACTGCATATCTGATGTAAAGTCGCCTTGTATTGATGTGCCTGACTTGGGGGAACAGATTCCCACAGGTGAGCATTTGATTGAGAATATGAAGAAGCGTGAACTTTTGGCAGGTATTATCGACCTAAATTCAAGCATGATAGAGGATGATAATATGTCAATTGCTATTGATGTTGATTTACATCCACCGTCAAGTCCGGAGAACAAGGAATGCTCTCCACCCAGAGGAGAATCAGATGAAAACCAGATTGTGACACCCTTTCAATTTTCAGAACAAGAGGATCTTCATGTGCAAGAAAAGCAAACCAGATATGCAGCAGAGGCTTTGGTTTCCATATCAGGATTCACGGCCCAGAAAAAAATCCAAATGACACCTTGCTCACCGTCTGAATCTTTTGTGAATAGTCCTCTTCAGTGGTTTGCTGGAATTGTTTCCACAACTGTGGATCATCCAGAGAATGATAATGAAACCGATTTCAATGGTAAGGTTAACAATCTCGAGGAGTTTCTGTCTGGTGAAATGGATTACTTTGAGTTCATGACCTTAAATTTGACGGACACAAAAGTCCCAGATCACTGCTGTAAGAGTATGGGCCAAACCGAACAAATTGGTGGATCAGCTTCACCACCAACTCAGCCAAGGAAGAGTGTCCGGACGTATAGAGGAAGGTGGCGAAAGGATTTTCAGAGTGAAATCCTCCCAAGCATTGCTTCTTTGTCAAGGTATGAGGTGACTGAGGATCTTCAGACTATTGGAAGCCTTGTAAGTACTGGCACTCAGTCCGAGACAGGTTCTCTGAGAAATGCAAGTAGAAATGTACTGAGTAGGGGGAAGAAAAGATCTTGTTCTTCAGCTTCTAACACCGAAGACACAGACTTGCTGTTGAATATGAAACAGCTAACTGCTATCACTAAATTGGGAATTGAGAAAAAGGGCCTAATGAGCTGGGGAAAGATGTGTAAAAAGCGAAGGGGGCAGAGATTTCGCATCACTAATCCTCAGTTTATTTGGAGCTAAGTATATAACTAATTATAAGACTATGTTCATTGACATTGGATGAGATTTTTATGAAGGATAGGATTATTTGTAAATGTCTTAATATACAATATTAGTAACTGAAGGATAGAAAAAGAACTCTATTGTATGTATATCCTGGTTTTTTCTTGGGATTGAATACATTGTATCCTCTCATGCAGGAGATGGAATAGCTTTTTCCTTCTTGTATGGAATACATTGCCAATCACAGCTAAAGAGAAATGTGACAACAACAACCAAGTTTTATTTCACCGAGGGAGGTCGGTTATTTTATAGGAAACACGTAACCAATCTATTTTCATAATGATAACTCTCAAGTCATCAATAGTTAAAGAAAATTTTCAACTTCTCACATTAAATCATTTGGCCAAATTACTTTATTTAAAACATATAAAGATTCAAAACATAATTTCACATGATGAACGATAATTTATTTATTTATCTATACAAGTACTACAATAGCAACTACTACTACTGAGTTTTATCTCATTAGGTAGGGTCATGATATGATCACACAATGTTGATTTTGTATCATAATGGATTTTTGAATAGCTAAAGCTAACTTTAAGTACAGACTACATGAATGAATTTGCTGATCCATGAGAAATTCAACGTCGGTGAACTCAAAGAAAAAAAGGGAACTTATTTTGTTTATGACAAATTTTGGTCTAGAATTGAAAAAAGTTGAATTTCAATTAATATATGAGAAGAAAATTGCTTTCTTCAATATCAAGCAAAATAATATTAAGCTATAATTTTGGCTCAATTATTACGTTTTTGTCTTTAAAAATGTGTACTATACGAATTGATTTGATTTTATATATACTAATAATGTCAATAACTTGGAAAATCAAAAAATAATAGGAAGGTGGATAAAGATAGAAGAGGGGACGTCCTCGTCAGTATAGCTCAGTTGACAGGGATATGCATTGTTATATGCGGGGATCGGGTTGCCGGGGTTCGAACCCCGAATACCCCACTTATTCACCTTGAAAAATGTGAATTCTAGCCACTAAACTACTAGATAAAAAAATAAAAAAAAGACAGAAGAGTGGACTACTAAATGATAAAATTGGAGAAAGTAAACGTGGTGGAATAAGATTAATAGTCTTGTCACTCCTGTGTTTAGAGATGTTAGAAGCAAATTGATTTTAAAGGTTTCTTCTTTATTTGATAATGAGTGACTCATTTGTTAAAAAACATGTTAAAATGGATGACTTTTTTATTTTTTTAATATAATATTAGTTATTTTTCAATTATACCATATAATTAAGGCTTAAATATGCTTTTTGTCCCTGTAATTTGCGCGCATTTTGCTTTTCGTCCTTGCAAATAAAAATCGAAATAACCCTTGCAAAACTTTTTTTGTTTTAAAAATGTCACTGACCCCACTATTCAGCTGATTTGGCATGGTTTTGACCACGCGGCAGTTGCTGACTGTGCAGCTTTGGCCACGTGGCGCTGACATGACATTCCACATAATATTAAATTTTTAAAATTCTAAAAATCATTTTTAAAATTAAAAAATATGAAAATTAATTTTAAAAATTTAAAAATATTAAAATAATTTTCTGAATTTTTTTTGTATAATTTTAAAAAAAATTAATTTTTTTGAATATCATTTATTCTGAAATTTCTGAAAATAACTTTCCGAAAAAAAAATGATTTTTTTTAAATTAAAATTTTCGTAAAAAAAAAAGAAATTAGATTTTTTTTTAAATTATAATTTATTTTCAAAAATTATAAATTTTCAGGTGATGTAATTTAAAAGAAATATTAATTTCCAGATTTTAATTTTCAAAAATTTATATTCAGATTTAAAGAAATTATATAATTTTCTTTTTTTTTCATATTTAAAAAAATTAATTTTTTTAAAATTATATAATCGGAATTTCTTTTATGAATTTTTTATTTTTAAAAATTATTTTCAGATTTATTTATTTCGAAAAATAATTTTTAGAATTTTAAAAATGTTTTTTAAAATTTAATATTATGTGGCATGTCACATGGCAAATGTTGCACAGTCAGCAACTGCCATGTGACCAAAACCATGTCACTTCAGCGTTTTGGTGGGGGTCAGGAACCTTTTTAAAACAATTTTTTTTGCAGGGATGTTTTTCAATTTTTTTTTGGAGGGACGAAAACCAAAACGCGTCCAAATTACAGTGATGAAAAGCATATTTAAGCCTATAATTAATATAGTAAGATCGTTTGCATAACTCTTAAGTGTATATCTTCCACTTTACAATTATGGCTTAAATAGGTCTTTCGTCCGTACAAATATATGCCATTTGAATTTTTTTCTCTCCAGAAGTTACTAATTCTTCCATTTTGTCATTGCAAATATTAATCATTTGAAAAATGGTCATAATTACATCTGATTAGTAATTTCAGGGACGGAAATTCAAATACCTATATTTGCAGGGACGAAAGACCTATTTAAGCCAACTGCCGCACCACGTCGCTAATGACAGCCCACCTCAGCATAAAAACCTAATTAGGACCAAAAGTCAAATGATTAAATTTTGCAGTGGCAAATTGGAAGGATTAATAAATTCAGTGACGAAAATTCAAATGGTTTATATATGCAGGGACAAAATATCTATTTAAGCCTTTTGATAATGATAAATACACAAATACATGATAAAAATATTTTAGTAAATATAGTATTCGCTCTTTTTCTTTATATATTTGTCTTAATATGTGTGAATGGTAAAATGAAGGCTAAATTATATTTTTGGTCCCTTAACTATTTAGGTAATGTTTTTGAATTAAAACTAACGGAAATGACCAAATTGTGTAACAGAGAGAAGTTAAGAAACCAAAATAAATCCAATTTTAATTAAAGTACCAAAACGATACTACGATTAAAAATGCAATTTAGCCTAAAATGAATCACTTTGTGGATTGAAGGGAGTAGTATTTACAAATTAAACAAGTCATTTATGCTTCCATTATATTCAACAAGGATCTCTTTCTAACTTTTTAAATATTTCTCAGTAAATATTCTTAAATTTGTAAATACTATAATACACAAAATACTTAAAAGTCGTGTTTAGAAAACCAAATCAATTGGACCGGTTCAATCAACTGAACCGTGTACTGATTGATTCCCAAGTTTGTTGAATCTCATTTAAACAATATTGTAATGGTAGTATTGTAATAGCCACAACAAAAATATTCTAAAAACTATTCACACGAAGGATGGCTATAAAAAAGAAATGTTAAAAAAAAGTGGTGACTCGTGCAATAAAAAATATATGTTACTTCATATTTGTTGTTGTATAAAAGTATACCAATATATGATAAAGATAATATAGTAAAAATATTATTCTCTCTATTTCATTTATAATTTTTTCTTAATCCATTTATCAATTTTTTTTTCCTTCTTAATCCAAGTGAAACAGTCAATTTTATCTATAAAAAAAATGCCATATCCCATATCTACTGAATATTAATTATAAAATAGTTTTTTACAAAAACAAAACGATATTTATTCATTCAAATTGATAGAATACATCAGAATCAACATTGCTAAAAACGTAAAGGATGAATCTGCGAACAAACTCATAACACTCAAGTTGATAGCATATAACGGCATATAAAAAAGTATACCAATACATGATAAATATAATATAGTAAAAACATTATTCTCTCTATTTCATTTATAAATTTTTCTTAATCCAAGTGAAATAGTCAATTTTATCTATAAAAAAAAAATGCAAATCCATTTATAAATTTTTCTTAATCCAAGTGAAATAGTCAATTTTATCTATAAAAAAAAAATGCATATCCCATATCTACTGAATGTTAATTATAAAATAGTTTTTTTACAAAAACCAAACGATATTTATTTATTCAAATTGATAAAATACATTAGAATCAACATCGATAAAAACGTAAAGGATGAATCTGCGAACAAACTCACAACACCCAAGTTGATAGCATATAACGGCAAAATGACTACAAAAAGCATGATGAAATCTAAATCACCAGAATACTCATGCTTTCGGATCTGCAACGTTGGCGTCCAAATCATCGATTGAATCTGTGATTGACTAAAGCTGATATTTCAATAAGAACCAAACGAACACTGCAACAAGACGCGAAATCAAACAACATCGCACAACGCCGCACTCAGACGGCGAAATTACGAAAAAACACAAAAGAAAACGCTTGATATATGTGGAAATCACTTATTTATATTGAAAGAAAAGAGAAAAAAGATGCAGATGGGTGATTCTAGGTCAAAAAATGACCTAAAACCACCCCTCCTCGACTTGTGAAAAAGAAAGAAAACTTAGAGAAAAGTTGAAGTTTCTCTCACTAAAAACCTAGGGCCGGCTATGACCCATCTTTTATTATTTCCTTGCATTCTCCCAATAAAAATAATTTCTTAAACAAATAAATGATTAATTATAAAATAGTTGTTAGTTAATGTTACATTAATTAAATGATTATTTTTCCATAACTAAATTTTTGTTTATAAAAATACACATGAAAAACAAAAAGGTGGTAGGGAAAGAAAAATATGATAAGATGGAATAAAGGATATGTTGACATGCATATTGTTCCTTCTACCCTATCCCTGGTCTATTTGTAATCATATACTTGCATGGTTAGGGTGGTTAGTTTGGGACAGATAGACAGACTGTTATTCCTTCCTCATCACCCTTGACCCTCTGCCTGTGCCTTGTGGTGGGACTCTCTCTCTCTTTTTCAGTTTTTCTTTTCTATCAACAAATTATTAACGCGTATTGGTTGGCTTGGTTGGTTTCTTCATTTTCAAACGTTACCTCTTCAACCCATCAAAACAACACAACACCACCTTTTTTGAGTTTGCATCCAACCTTTCTTTGCCTCTATTGCATATCCTCCTCCTCTTTTCTCTCTTTGCCTCTTTCAATCCTTGCACAACTTTCTTTCTTTCCTTTAAGAATATAACAAGGTATATATTCATTAATATTATGCATGCATGTGTTTTCTTTATATTTGTTTGCAAACATCATCATATAATATAACCTTGTATATTAATTAAGGATGATGTCTCATGATGATTTTGATATTCAAGTTCATAGGATCGTGTCAACGGATCATGTCCTCGTATCATACCTATAATAGGTCTCTGCAGTCATAAAATTAATTTTGTTATATTGTTTTGATGATAATTTTTTGTCAGAAATTAATCCGAATCAATTCATGATGTATGGATCTGCTTTTTCTAGCACACTAGATAATATTATTATTTTATATCTCAAATCAAAGTTAATTGATAATGATCTCCTAGTCATGGAATTGAATCATGGAACATGGTAGCGTTTTACTTGTGGATAAAACATAATATGACAAAGCTTTTCTCTCTTTAATTTTCACCTTTTCTATTGTACTTTTCTAACAGATTTACCAAATATTAGCTATGTATTAAGGTTATTGTCTATGTGGTAATATTGGGGAAATCCCTCAAATTGTGTCAATTTACTGTTTTGTTTCATAAATCCATTCAATCTCAGAGCACACAAATTTTACTTAATTCTGGTAGTTTTATTAGACTAACATACTGTAGATTTTTCTTTACGCCTATTCTTCTAATAGAATGTATGTTGATAGGAAGTTATTACGCATGTCTCAGTCTTTTAAGGTGGTACAAAATGTGTGTGTGTGGGAGGGGGAAAACATAGTGGTAGGTTTGTGTAAAGTAATGCATTTCATTGTAAAGATTTTAATCATTTTCATTTATTCTACATGATACCTGGTTTGTATCCCTTCATGCAAGTCTTTTTCATTATTATGTACCTAGTTTTTAGATTTGGCAAGTTGTGCTCAATGAAAGCAACCAATTTTTATGGGAGAATAGAGATGAAATTCACGCCATGTTCTGATTTTCAATTCTCATCTTCAAAATGTTTACGTGCATTTGAGCCAATCCGTCAAGAGAGATGGAGTGACTCAAATTTTTGAGTCATTTCAAACCAAAATTCACACTCATGTCACTGCACAAGTACTGTTACCACCAATGTGTCAAGATAATCCTAGCTTTACCCTCCCTTTCTAATCCCCCATACATAAGTTGAGGCTGGTTAACATTAGAATCCTACCAATGTGTCAAGAAATTAGAACCTTTGCACCTTTCTAATGAACTAGATTCCAAAAAAAATGTTGTAGACTTTTCATGCTGTTTTAATTAGCATTCTTGTTTTCCCTCCACCTTGCTGTACATATCTGAAAGGATTCTTATTGTTGCAGGAGTCTTTGAAATTTTTGCTTCATCCTTGATCATTGATGGCAGAGGAAATTACTGTTAACCAGGTGGAGTCTGAGAAAATTGAGGCTGAAGATGATGATAAGAAAGAAAATCCTACTGTAAACCAGGTGGAGTATGAAAAAGTTATCGTTAACCAGGCGGAGACGGAGCCTGAGAAAATTGAGGCTGAAAATGATGATAAGAAAGCAAATCCTACCATTAACCAGGTGGTGTCTGAGAAAGTTACTGTTAACCAGGTAGAGCCTGAGAAAATTGAGGCTGAAGATGATGATAATAAGAAAGAAAATCCTCCGGCTAACCAGGTGGAGCATGAGAAAATTACTGTTAACCAGGTAGAGCCTGAGAAAATTGAGGCTGAAAATGACGACGACGATGATGATAAGAAAGCAAATCCTACTGTTAACCAGGTGGAGTCTGAGAAAATTACTGCTAACCAGATAGAGCCTGATAAAGTTGAGGCCGAAGAAGATGATGATAAAAAAGCAACACCTACTCTTAACCAGGTGGAGTCTGAGAAAGTTATTGTTCACCAGGTAGAGAATGAGAAAATTGAGGCTGAAGATGACGATAAGAGAGAAAATCCTAACGAGGAAATAACTATCACAAAAGGTCCGGCTAAGATTCTTTCTCGTTATCTTCGTGATCGTAGGAGTTCCTGTCATGATCTATGCAAATATGGTATCCAGCATGCCACTGAAACAAAACCATGGAGTACAGCACAGAAAAGGAGGGAAAGAAAAACTAATGTTTCGGGAGAAATTGTAATTTCGTTGGAAGGGACAAAGAAATCAGGAAGAAGTTCAAATGCTTCTCCTCTAGCTTCAAATGATGGAGATCCTAACTACATTCTTGACATCAAGGAAGTAACAAATGAAAAAACACGTTTTGAAGAAACAAATGTGTCCATGGAACACAATAACAGTGACATAGTGCAAGCAAGTTCTAAACCATATTCTCTCCGTGTGAAGAAATGTTCCAAAAGTCAAACAGAAGGGGATTTGGTGAAAAACAAATGTGCGTTTGGTTCAAGCAGCATAAAAGAAACTGCAAGCGGAAGCAAACAGAAAATAACATCTTCCAGTGGAGGTAAGGATAAATCATTATCATCAAGTTCTGGAAGCAAGCAGAAAATAACATCTTCCAATGGAGGCAAGGATAAATCATTATCATCAAGTTCTGGAAGCAAACAGAAAATAACATCTTCCAGTGGAGGCAAGGATAAATCATTATCATCAAGTTCTTTCTTGTCTTCAAAAAACAACATTAAGAATCCTTCAAGCTCAACTGATAATGCCAAAAAATTGAAAAGAGTGTCTTCTCCGAAAAATCATGAGAATGCTGAAGTCAAACCTAAACATGCCAGCAATGACAATTTACCAGAGAAAATTTTGCATGTCATTGATTCTATCTCAGAAAATTCATCTGAGGAACCTACTCCTGCTTGTGATGCAACTAAGCCACCTTCACCTTCACCATCAAAAGACAAAATCTTGAAGAGGAGTAGTAAGAAAACGGGCAAGTCTGAGATGTCTGCATCTTCAAGGAAGGGCCTTAAACACGTTGGACACGGAACTGTATCTGGAACACTCTCACATCAATCCTCAACGAACAGATTCAGGACAAACATACAGCATAAAGCGCATACTGTTTCACGACCATCATCAACGTTATCATTTGATTCCTCATCTAACTCTTCTGTCAGAAAACAAAATGGTACTACTTCTAGGCCCAACAAGACAGGACGTAAACAAGGTGAAAATATGAGGGTAGGGTACAAAATCAGGCCAAAGATGAGCGCAATAGTTGGGGCAGCAAATAAAGTTATTCCATCTAGGAAGTTAACTTTTAGGAGAGGAAAGGTTATTGAAATTCAGCCTCAAAGCAACAACATTCCAAGGAGACTCAAATTCAAGCCGGTACGCCTGCTTGATGATGAGGTCAGGAAAGATGTAAATGGAACAAGAAAAAGGATCATTTCCAATAAAGAAGTTGATGGTGGTGAGGTAAATGCTGCAAATATAAAAACTGAGAAAGTTGATCTCAAACCTCAAACTATGGAAAGAGGTAAAAACAGAAGTTTTGTGAAAAAGGCCAGTGGTGTAGATAGAAGCAAGGTATATGGTTCAAGATCAGGATCTGAGAAAGTTGTTCTGAGGCATCAAAATGTTGAAGGGAAGAAACAAAATCCAGGTTTGTATAACAATGTCATTGAAGAGACTGCAAGCAAACTTGCTCAATTAAGGAAGAGCAAAGTCAAAGCTCTAGTTGGTGCATTTGAAACTGTGATATCTCTTGATTCTCCTAGAGAGGCCACACCTTCACAAGTGAGCACAGTTTTTTGAGTGTTACTGACCACTAGTGTCAACCCTGTATATCAGTGTTATTTGTATATAATGATAATTGTGGATGGGACAAAATGGAAGAACTGAAGTGGTTGTGAAAGTGGCTTTGGTCCTAGGCTTTGATGTTTCTGAAAATGCATCTATTTGTGGCTTGGATTTATTAAGCTTGGATTCTTAATGTCGTTGTTTCATTTGTTTTTAAATGTTTCCTTTTGTGTCCTAGAGATTTGGTGAATGAGATGATTTCACAGGAATGTATTTTTAGTCTTTACTGATATAGTTTTTCCTTAGATTGTCCGGATATAAAGTAACTCTGATATCACCAACAAATTTTGCATTAACTAACAGTTGATAATATTCTCAAGTTGGAAAAGTACTGCAGATTTGTTATTTCACAAGTGCCACAACTTTGCATGTTGACAACTATATGGATTATGCACTGTATGTATGTATACATAATCTTGTAAAAGAAAAAGATTAAAATTAATGTATCATCCATAATCTTGGATTTGGTAACTTTTCACAAGAAGCAGGATCAGGTTTTTTTTTTTTTTTTTTTTTTA
>Ga0228711_1000583_pt1 | contig 46475 bp, 35 predicted proteins | sample MedpolnodulmetaG_2_FD_177996 | JGI IMG/M metagenome (GOLD analysis project Ga0228711, IMG submission 177996) | Root nodule microbial communities from Medicago polymorpha collected in Santa Monica, California, United States - brown nodules | ecosystem: Host-associated > Plants > Roots > Nodule...
TTTTTTTACAAATAGTTTTAGGGAAATGCTAACCGGTGCCCCCGGGCACTGGTTAAGAATACTAAAAAGGGAAATTATATAGTAATTATTGCATTGAAAACTGTGTCATTAATCCATAAATAAGTCAACAAAATTTCCTTTTATGGTAATAAATTCTTTTTTTTGTATGCTTAACCAGTGCCCCGGGGACACCGGTTAACATGACCCATAGTTTTATTGTTATTTGTTACGTCTATATATTTTATCATTATATATTTTTTTTATAAAGTATACTGAAATGAAAATAAATACTAAAATATAAAATAAAGAGTCAATATCTATTATATAAAAGATATATAAATTAATAATTTAAATTAGCAAATTTTAAATACTTTAGTTGTTAATTTTATTATAAATTAAAAATGTCATTTTACACTTAATAGTTAATTGAACCGTTAAATTTACCAAACACTTCAACTAACTTATCAGTTATAAGTCATCAGTCATGTTATCAGCTAACTTATAATCTATCCGCTATTTTCAGTAGCCTAGATTAACAGTATCTGACGACCACCTCTATCTATTTCAGAATATAACAACATCATGTAACATGAAAGAATTTTAGTGGTTCACGTTTACAATTACAACCTCCGATAATGGCGTCTCATCTGCTAACTCTTTCTCTATCCTCTCCACCTAATTTCCGTTTCAATTACTCATTCAATCTCAACCATGACAATCACTTCATTTCTCTGCTTCCCACTAAACGCCGTCACAACCGCAACTACCACCGCCGCAAAATTCTCCGGCCACATTTCTCCATATCAAACACCTTCAGCACCGAGATTCGCTCACCGGAATCGGAATCAGAATCGGAATCATTTCTTCTTCAAGCTCAAACACAGACCAAAGACTCTCCAGTTCTGCTTGACGTCACCGGAATGATGTGCGGCGGGTGCGTCTCCCGAGTCAAAACCATTCTCTCCTCCGACGATCGAGTTGACTCTGTAGTTGTCAACATGTTGACTGAAACCGCCGCTGTTAAGCTTAAAAAGCTCGAAGAAGAATCTACCAGCGTTGCGGATGGACTTGCTCGGAGATTGACGGAATGCGGGTTTCTGACGAAGAGGAGAAAATCGGGTTTAGGAATTGCGGAGAATGTGAGGAAGTGGAAGGAGTTGGCGAAGAAGAAAGAGGAACTTCTTGCTAAGAGTCGTAACCGTGTTGCTTTTGCTTGGACTTTGGTTGCATTGTGCTGTGGTTCGCATGCTTCACATATTTTTCATTCTTTAGGAATTCACATTGCTCATGGTAATTTTCAACTTCAAATTTAGGATGTGTTTGGATTGAGTTGTTTGAGCTTATATATTTACTTAAGTAAGAACGTATGAGACAACTTATGACATGTTACTTAAGCTTATTTTCATAAGCCTTGCAGGAGAGCAGAGAGCTTATGAAAACAACTTATATTAAAAATTGTTTGACTTTGTTTTATCTTGTTATAGAAATTGTTATACGCAAATAAGTGCTTATGCATAAGTGTTTAATTTAGCTGTTTCTCCAAGCATGATCTTACTTGAAACACAAGTAAATACATCAAGTTCATTTTGTAACCAAATTCAGAGACTTGAACATAACTTGCTTTTCCTTTTGTAGGACCGTTTTGGGAATTTCTTCATAATTCATATGTGAAGGGTGGTTTAGCTTTGGGTGCTCTATTGGGACCAGGAAGAGGTTAGTTTGTTTCTCTCCCTTGTTTAAATATACATCTTTTGAACAACCATGTTTGAAGTATTAATTAATATACATTTTTCTTTTCAGTTAAGGGTTTATTAATGTAGTTTCATATCTTAATAGACAAAATTACATTTATTAATGATTTTTGTTTAATAACAATTTTAATTACTTCTATAAAAATGAAATTTTATGTATTAAAAGTTGCTATTTTTGGTTTTTTAGGGTACTCGTTAGCAAAACAAATTCTTAAAATTATTAATGTATTTATAAATTTGAAGAAAATTTTATTTCAGATTGTAGTCTTGCCCGTAATGGGATATACTCCTTAATAATTCGAAGTTAATCACAGCGTTACAGTTTTTTAAACGCACTAAACTCGTGGAAATGTTGCAGATTTACTCTTTGATGGCCTACTTGCTTTTAAGAAAGGATCGCCAAATATGAACTCTCTCGTGGGATTTGGTTCAATAGCTGCTTTCATCATCAGCTCGGTGAGATTCTATGTGGGATTTGAGTGTTACAATAAGTTACAAGACAGTGAAATTTCGTTTTTTTTTTTGTTTTTTTTGTGTTGTTAATTCAAACTTCATCTGTGTTATAGATCTCACTACTTAACCCCGAGCTGGCATGGGATGCGTCATTTTTTGATGAACCGGTGACTTTCTTTACTTTCAAATGTCTCATTATTTTCCATTCGGGAATTTGCTTTTTTAAGTCAAGCAAGAGCAAACTACTACTCAACTTGGCCAGGGATTTTGTCTGTTTAGATATGATAACTATTAACTTCACCATCTTTATTGCCATTTCAAACATTCATGTTGATAACAAGCTCCTCATATAAGGATTTTGTCTTTTAGCATGCAGGTCATGCTTCTTGGTTTCGTGCTTCTAGGACGTTCTCTAGAAGAAAAGGCAAGGATTCAGGCATCTAGTGATATGAATGAACTTCTTGTAAGTAGCAATGTGGTTCATCTCTTTCGTTTGATAATATTCCAGGAAATAAGTTTTCAAGAAAATCGTTGCCTTTTATGTATTCTTAGTCCTTCTTGGAACATTTTTCAAATCTTCTTCCATCTTTTGGCATCCTTATTTTAATTGAAAAGTGTATTTATTGAATATCATAATTGATCTCTTTTCCTAAATGTAATTTTTTTTTTTGTATTTGTGATCTCTGTAAGATTATATTCCTTAAAAAAAAATCCCTGTGTTGACTTCTATACCTGATAATTTGTGATCTGGAACCAATTTTGTGTTTACAAGAACAAATTATTGCACATTTCGTAGGCACAGTCTGATAGTACATCATTAGGCTGGTTGATGAGACTTGAGTCTTTGAAGGGCTAACTGCTCCAACAATGTTGGGATAGACTGATGTTCTGATAAGACATTCCCTTTTGATGATTATACGACCTTTGGAAGTCGCAGCATAAAAAAGAGATTGTGATGGTGTTCCATTTAAAAAAATTCAATCTCATTTCAACTTTCATTTCTTTCATTTTCTGATAAATCATTATTTCTCAGAAAAACTAGTAACCCAAGAACTGGAATATTGGTTAAAGGAAAACAAAAAAAGGTTTCTATGAGTATTAAGCATCATATTATAGTTTGAATTTAAAGAGTAGCAGTGTTTTTTGCGGTCATATTTTATAAGTTGGTTTAATTATTTTGTCTTACATGAATTTCCTGGGGTGAATGTTTTTCCAGTCGCTAATATCTACTCAGTCAAGACTTGTCATTACATCATCAGAAGGTTCCCTATCTACTGACAGTGTGCTTAGCTCAGACGCACTTTGTCTGGAAGTTCCAACTGATGATATTCGAGTAGGAGACTCGGTGTTGGTGTTACCTGGAGAAACTATACCTATAGATGTGAGCCTTTCAGACTGTTGGTGAAACTCTGTTTATGTTAATTTATTTATAGCTATATGTGTGGTACCTGAATTAAGTTTACAGTGGGCTCAATCTTCCACCAGTGACCTATAATATTAGCATTGCCTTAGAAAACAGTAATGCAAACGTTTAACTTTGAACATGAGGCATCCCATCATGATTTAAGATGGAGTATATGATGAATCTTGTTGGTTCACGCGGTATTGCTTGCTAACATTATAAACTTCTGGACAGGGAAGGGTTATTGCAGGAAGAAGCGTTGTGGACGAATCCATGCTTACAGGAGAATCACTTCCTGTTTTTAAGGAGGAAGGCCTTACAGTTTCAGCAGGAACTATAAACTGGGTAAGACTTTGAAATCAATATTGAATTTTATGCTGTCTCACTAAATTTACAGGTGGGGCACATCTGACATTTTGATTTTTGTCCCTTTGACTGGGAAGGCAATCATTAATCTATTTCATTTGCCAACAAATTTCTATTTCAGGATGGTCCTTTAAGGATTGAAGCTTCTTCGACTGGCTCCAACACAATGATATCCAAGATTGTACGCATGGTTAGTATCCCATCTTCTGTAATGGCTTAGTGGTGAGACTATATAGTGTTAATTAGATAATCTAGTGTTTTATGTGTTCTTTCCCAGTTAAGAATTTGATTTCTTGCATGCTTAATTGTTGTAGTTTTATAGGACGATGCAGTGCATGTAACTTCTTTTCTTCATTTAATTTCAAAATCATGCATTTTGGAATGTGTTAGCAACCAACCGTAAATTAAGAAGGCTGGCAACAAGAGAAATAAGGATGAAACCAAGAAATCAACTTATCCCAAGTTAGTTAGGACTTGTTAGTTAAGAGCAGAACTTTAAAGCTATTAGAGTAGTTAATTAGTTAGGTTGTTATAAATAGAGGCCTGGAGGTAGATGGAGGCATGATGGCCTTTTTGGAAATAGGTTGCCATTTATCACCCTTCCAAACTGCAGCAGTGCGAATACCAATGGCCACTCAACAAATAAGTAACAAAGGAGGTCCTCGAAATAGAGGTTGGAAGTGCCAATTCAAATACACACTTAGTTGGTCAGTCAGTTTAGGGTGGGAGAGACCAGTCTCTCCAATTTCCGGGGAAGAAATCATTGTATTTTAGTCTCGCTCTCCCTAACTTTGGATACCCCTGATCCATTGTTAGAGAAGGATATTCAAATAAATTTCCTAATTTTCATTATGTTTATGTTTTGGTAAGTAATTCTAAACTTGGATCTTCAACTTAGATTATGTTGATATTTTGAGACATGAAAATCAAACATTTGTAGAGAGTTTCTACAATATTACAGCTTTATCTGGTGAAATATAGGTCGAGGATGCTCAATCGCGTGAAGCACCTGTACAAAGGCTTGCAGATTCAATAGCAGGGCCATTTGTATTTAGCATAATGACTCTGTCAGCAGCAACATTTGCATTTTGGTAAGCACTTATATTTACATACAAGTTCTTTTAGCTGATCTGGTTATGATTTTTAAAGTTGGTCCTGTTGTTTATTTGATATACCCCTAACTAATACTACTTTACTATGACATTATTGATGTAATCCAACTTACGTAGCCCCGCCACTTGAAAAGAAAATGAGCTGTGTCCCATGCCTATTATAGTGTCCAAGCTTCTTAGATTCTTGCTGGAATTTATGATTATAATTTTCCCAAGTAGAAAAGTAGAAGATTTACTTGGAAGAAAAAGGATGAAATCTGATTATTATTTCTAATTATTGAAGAAGTACAAATAACAGTTACAATTTTGAGGACGATAAATTTTATTAACTATTCTAGAATTATGCAAATAAAATCTGTCTTAAAACCATAAAATTAAGAAACACAGTTTTGTACATATAACAAGGAAAAAAAGGAAACGGTACAAATTAATGAGAGAAAACCATGGAAAGAAAATCAGGTAATAATACAATATTTTTCCTCAAGTTGGTTGATGGATATCTTTCTTTCCCATCTTACCAATAAGATCTCAAAGTTGTTTCTAGGGAAGACCCTTAGTTAAATACATCTGCCAACTGACATATACAAGAACATTTTCCAGGTTGCTATCAAAGCACTTGGAGGAATTAGGTGTTCATTGATAATATTAATTATTATTATTATTGAATTATAAAATATGCCGCGAAACCAAAAAACTAAAATAAGGAAATAAGGAAACTGTACAAATCAATGAAAGAAAATCAAGTAATAAAGCAGGGATCATGGATGGTTCATCTTACCTATTAACGTTAACAAACTTATTGCATTTGTCTCTAGGTATTTTGCTGGAACACACATATTTCCTGATGTTTTGCTCAATGATATTGCGGGCCCGGAAGGAGATCCTCTGCTTTTGAGTTTAAAACTCTCTGTAGATGTTTTGGTAAGTAATTCTAAACTTGGATCCCCTTACTTGTTTTTTGTGCTTCAAGTTCGTGATTAATACTACATGGGTGTGTCCTTCCTTTCCCATTTCTTGAGCATGGAGCACTCCTTTTTTACTGGATTTCAGCTTCTGTTGTTGTTCAGGACATGCTGGACAAAACCTTGCATACTCTTTATCTTAGAAATCTTGAGCTAATGCAAACAGCTATCAATTTGGACTTTCAAATCAGCAAAATCTCAGATATTGTGATATAAGTTAGTATTTGTAATGTTGTCTATATGAAACTGACTTTACCAGTCGATCACAAAATGCATAAATGAAAGAGGAAAAGATCATTTGGGTCACAAATGAATGCATGAAAGAAGGTCAAGTTTGGGATTGTTTTTTAAGAAAGGAAAGTTCATACAGGATAAAGCCGGATTTTGGTGTTTGTACTTTAGTTTTGAGTTAAATTTTTTACAACTAGTGTTTCCTTTTGTAGGTTGTTTCTTGTCCTTGTGCATTGGGTCTTGCCACACCAACAGCAATCCTAGTTGGCACCTCACTTGGTACTTTATTTATGCCTTCTGCATTTAGTAAATTTAGATGAGTTTTACTTGAACTGTGAACACGTACATTAAATGTATCACATCACTCTAATGGCGACAAACCTGCTTATTCCTCAAATATCGAATTATTATATCCAATTTACAGTTTTCCAGATTCCCTTCCTTGAAAAATTGATTGACATTAAGATATTTTCTCATTTCATTTCCATTTAACTTGACCATCTTTGCAATGACCAGGGGCAAAAAAGGGACTTCTTATCAGAGGAGGGGATGTGCTAGAACGCTTGGCCGGTGTAAATTATATCGCTCTAGACAAGGTAAATTTGATGTTCATGGACTGGTATCTTTTTCTCTCCCCTTCATACCGAATCACAAATATTTACATATATATGTATGTATATATGTATGTACACTGTGTATATGTGTCTGTAATAGGATCTGGATACATTGGGACGAATGTCAGTTAATCAAAATCAATCTTACACCTATTTTATGAATTTAGTAGCCTGTATTTCTTAAAGAAAACACTGTTCAAAGTTTGTAGTATGTTCATACATATCATAATTAAAAAATATTTACATTAATCTTTGATAATTTATTCCTTCATTAAAATTTCTTCAGACTAAAGAAATATATACTTTTCAAATAACAGAAAATATCGACAGTCTGAACCATGTTTTTTCCTTTAAAATTTCTAAAAGTTGGAGTTTACGCTCAATATGCTAATTACTCATAATTCAGCAATTTCATTGAGCCAGAACATTTTTCTTAAGATTATGTGTAGTATGCCAAGATTTGAACCAATGACAATTGATAACATTCAGAATTTGAGAGAAGAAATGTAAGTATGTAAGTCAGCGACTCACCTCTCATGTTTGCCTTATGTATTCAATCTAAATGGGATCCTGTAGTATAGTGTAATATATAGCTTATAGGATACATAATAAATGAATACAATTAATTATTTAAAGATAATCTGAATGCTCTTCCAACTTTAAACATTGACCAACATTTATCTAAAAAATAAAAAGGATGAAAATTTTCTAACTAACAAACTTTCAGACAGGAACCCTTACCAGAGGAAAACCAGTTGTTTCTGCCATTGGCTCTATACATTATGGAGAGTCAGAAATTCTTCAGATTGCTGCGGCAGTGGAGAAAACTGCATCTCATCCAATAGCAAAGGCTATTATTAATAAAGCTGAGTCATTAGAGTTGGTCCTTCCACTCACAAAAGGACAGATAGTTGAACCAGGTTTTGGAACCTTCGCAGAAATAGACGGGCGTTTGGTTGCGGTTGGGTCTTTAGAGTGGGTACATGAGCGTTTCAATACTAGAATGAACCCATCTGATTTGATGAATCTTGAACGTGTTTTGATGAATCATTCATCGAGTACATCATCTTCGAAGTATTCGAAAACAGTTGTCTACGTTGGACGTGAAGGAGAAGGCATCATTGGTGCTATTGCCATATCTGACATTGTGCGTGAAGATGCTGAATCTACTGTAACAAGGTGCTTATATTTTTCTTTATGTGCTCCTCAGAATATTACAACTCATTTTAGGTAAGTAATACCACTGCTTCTTTCTGGCCATATGTGAAGTTGGTTCACTTTTTCAGAAAGAGGAGCGGTGCAGTTTTTAGTAGCCTTTACTTCAAGCTCAAATTTAATGATGCACCCTTTTCTCCCCCATTTGTTAATCCCTGGTAAAATTGCAAGAGAGAAATCTGATAAAAATATTTTGACTATCTTGGAACCACCCAACTGGTTATTGGTTAATAAACTAATAACTATCCCTAAACTGGAATTTTTTTTATTAGTACTTCTTTTTTGTATCTTCCCTCTTATATGTGCGCGCGGTTTTTTTCTGACTGCCCATTCTCGTCGGAGAAAGTTTATAAAGTTTTTTTTGCAGATATTTTAATTGAACTAGGCCACCTAACAAAACCGTTTTACATATCTCCTTATGACAGGGGTATTGTATTATATTGTATGTACTTGCTACCATTATTTCCTTTTAAGGTTTAGGACTATTTGCTAAAGTTTGACCATTCAAATCTACACTTCGCTCTGGATTTCATACCACGTTTATTTGAAGTACTTGCTAACATCAAGTGTGTTTTGTTGTTTTCTAATGCTTGGTGGGTGTATTTTCTGGCTGACTTTGTTGTCTTTATTTCAAGGCTCAAGAAGAAGGGAATTAAAACGGTCCTCTTATCAGGAGACAGGGAAGAGGCAGTTGCAACAATCGCAGAGACAGTTGGGATTGAAAATGATTTTGTCAAAGCATCCTTGTCTCCGCAGCAGAAATCTGCATTCATTTCATCTCTAAAAGTTGCTGGACATCATGTTGCGATGGTATGATGAAGCTATACCCCCAACACCTGCACATAAAAGAAACTATCTTTGAAACTCTGTCTAGCTAATTAGAGAATCGTGTTACGATAAAAAGGTTCTAAGGTAGGGTGGGTTTAGTAGACAGGTTAGAACAAGGCAGTAGCACATATAAGTTGCATATTAAAAGTAGAAGATAAATGTCCATGATATAAAAAAGACAGTACACTTTTTTGTCGGTCTAGACCATTGGTGTCTGAAAGTCATATTGGACCCCGACTAATCCAAGTTGCGCTGGGTAGACCCATACAAGGGTGAAAGCTCTCCCAATGCCTATTTTTTCATTCACAAAACTCAAACACTTGGCTTAATGGAAACCAAGCTCCTCTTCACTTGGACCAACATGCATTATAAATGTCGTACATTTTGGTTTCACTGATTAAAGTGGAACCAGATAGAGCAAAACAGATTGTCCAATTCTATTCTATCCATAATATGTCAATACTACCATAAAGTGATAATGAGTCTGGTAAACATTGCTTGCATCTGTTACACTTGCACTAAATAATTGGATTTCTTTCTATTTTTATTTTTCATTTTATGATGCTTATGGTTGCTCTTCATTGAATAGCACGACAATGGATCAGCTGCACTCTGAAATACTTTTGCTATAAGCATCACACTGGATTTTTATTAAAATGCATCTATCAATGAATATTGAATGGAAAATGGTGTTTTACTAAGAAATGTTTTCTCTCTCCTCTAAGGTAGGTGATGGGATAAATGATGCACCCTCTTTGGCTGCAGCTGATGTTGGGATCGCTCTGCAGAATGAAGCTCAAGAGAATGCTGCCTCAGATGCAGCATCCATCATACTTCTGGGCAACAAAATTTCACAGGTACGTCATTATCATGTCTGGGATTCATTAAGTTGCTTTCATGTCATTGTGTCATTAAGTTTCTTTCTCATTCTTTAGTTTATAGTGTGGTACTTCTACATAAACCCTCGGGGTTCTGTTAATACTTGCATACTTGGAACACCAGCCACCATATATGGCTTTCCATCCTCTTGTTTCCTGACTTTTTAACGGACAGGTTATTGACGCATTAGACCTAGCACAGGCAACGATGGCAAAAGTTTACCAAAATTTGTCTTGGGCAGTAGCATACAATGTTATTGCCATTCCCATTGCTGCTGGTGTGTTACTTCCCCAATTTGACTTTGCTATGACACCTTCACTTTCAGGTGAGCAACCTTGTACCACTCATTTATTTTTATGTTACAGCGGGGCATATAAAGCTCTATTTTCGTACTGTACTTTCAGTTTTTCTTCATATATTTTCTGCACACACCCTACCATATCGTTTTTCAAATGTATTTTCCTTGTCGGCGAACAGATGGTTATTTCTTGTTTGTTACCTTTGATATTTATTTAATCATCACAGGAGGACTAATGGCTATGAGCTCCATCTTGGTGGTTAGCAACTCACTGCTTTTAAAGTTTCATGGGTCTCCGACCTCAGGAAAGGGCTCACTCTAGTGACATATTATCTTGTCTCTAAAGTATAGGATTCAAATTTTCATCTGTATCAATTATTTTTTTACTACGAAAATATCAATAATCATTGTATATCTTCTTCTGTAACTAACAATAAACATTATGGTAGATTGTAAAAAAAATAAATATTATGGTAGAGATAATGTAATTCTCTTCAAAGGATAAATTTGAAAAAAATAATAGAAATAATAAATTTAATACTACTGTAAATTTTCAATTTTTAGTAAAAATTAAGAAATAAAATTCTATATTTATAGACAAATATAGTAGTAAAAATTGTAGTACGGGTGCCCGGTTGATTATTTTTGAAATTTTGTTCCAAAATGATCCTATATTTTGTGAACTGTGGCCGATTCCATTTAAATTGTGGTGTAGAGAGAAAGAACCACTACGGTATAACTTTTACAAAATAAGAGATTACTTTTGATCAAAAAGGGCAATTTTAATATAACTTTTTCCTTCAGAAATATAACTTTTATAAATTGAGAAATGATTTTGAAACAAAATATAAATAAAAAATGATAATATTTGTATAACCATGAAAAATAATGGACCATTTTAGAATAAAAAAAAGTGGGATCGCGTTAATAAAATAATGGATCATTAATTTTGTAAAAATATTTTTATTTTCATTATCTATAATTTGTGTTAGTTTTATTTGTTAATAAAAAGAAAAAAGACTATTGAAGTAAACAATTGCATTGCATTTTCTTGAGAGGAAATTGCACTAACCTCCTTGAAGTTTAATCGAATATCACAAACATCCCCTCTAGTTTTAAATTCAACATTCACCTCCCTCATAGGGTTAACACAATTAGCAACGTTAAATATTTCCTAATTGAAATGCATAATCCTTAAATATCATTTTTCCCTTTCGGACATATTTAATCGTTTTAAAAGTTTGTATTCTTCTTATCAGCAGGTTAAAACGAACACATATTTTAAAAAATAAAACAAAGTATTTTCACAAAGAAAACAAACCTTCTTGATATCACCTTTTATTGGTGATAAATTTTGAATCCATCAAACAAACATCTACAATTTTTTTTTGATGAGAATGACTAATTTGAACTAATAGATTAACACTTTGTTTGAGTGTCCAGAGAAATAGAGAAACAACGAAGAGAAAAAATAAGAGAGAAAAGAAATAAAAGAGAAGTTGAGTAGAAACTTTGTACTCTTTGATGAATAGAAATAGAGAAGAGATAGATAGCAAACCTTCTTTTAGATAAATGTAACAAGTAGATTGAAATTAACAGTAAGGATAGCAGAGCCCGTAAAAAAAAAGTGTAATGGTAACAGATAAATTTATAAATTATAATTTGAATATAATTTATTATTATGATTTGAGTCATGTCACTGGTTAATAAAATAAAAAAAGAAAGTTTTAAATTGAAAATAACAATTTTTAAATTTTTGAGAAATTAACTGCACAACTTTTAATATAAATATTACTATGGCCCCGTTTGGTTTGAGCTTATTTTGAGCTTATGAAAAATAGTTTATGTAAATAAATAAGATTTTATTTTAATTTATAAACTCTCACTAACGAAAATTGTATCTTCATAAACGGATTTTTCATAAACTACCTTAAAAACTTATAAATAGTACATAAAAACTTATTTATTTGTATAAGTTGCTTTATATAAGCTCAAAAATAAGCTAATCCAAACGGCCCTATATTCGATTTCCTAAACAGCTTCTGTAAAACATGGTTAGCATATTGCTTACAATTTTTCACACTCTCTTAACTTTTTTCACTCAACCATTTTTTTTTTCTTCTGACAAAAAACATTCTTAACTTCAAGTGCTCATTAATTTTGCATTTTGTTAATAGTAAGTAAATAAATGGTATATAGGCCTAAAGTAAAGAAATCGTGGTATTCTTACATCATATAAACGTACTTTCGGTACATAAAACATGGGACATGTTACAACTTGCTAGGTAAAAAAAAAATGAGAAATGATATTTGTACAACCACTTTGTGACAACTTTTTAACAATTTTTTCTCTTATACTCACATTATACTTTTATACTTTTATTCTCTCTCTTCCTTTTTTTCTCTCCATTGTTTTTGACCAATGAAAAAAGAGAAAAAAGAAGTTGTCACATAAGTTGATTCAAATGATTGTTCAAATATCACTACTCATAAAAAATAGGAGAGACATAAAAGGAATAAAAAAAGAAGTGCTTATTTTTTGGAGAAAAAAAAAAGTGAATTATTATATGCAGGGGTCGGTGTTCGAACTCCGGACACCCCATTTATTCACTTCGAAAAAAGTGAATTCTAACTATTAAACTACTAAAAAAAATAAAATTAAAGTAATGAGGGACAATATATATGTTGATCCCTTGCTTTTTCCACCGGTCTAGCGGATGGAGAGATCTTCTTTTTGACTATTCCATTATTTGTCTCTCTCCTCGTTTCTTTTCTCATTGAGTAATAGAAATATATGCGATTTCTTTTTCATCTTTATTTCTTTCTTACTTCTCTCATCTGTAAATCTACTCAAACAAATATTGTTTTAGAGATCAAAATACCATTTTTAGAGTTAGAAGACCTTGGGTCTGTCTGGTAAGGGAAAAAAATGAACTTATAACTTATATCGGATAGCTTATAAATTCATTTGACCAAAAAAGCTCTGTTTGGTAATGAGTTTTCACCACGATCTTATAGCTTATTTCACGAGCTTATAAGCTATTTCTCAGACGCTATTTCAAGTAGCGTTTGAGCTTATAACTTATAGCTTATCATTATTTTTTCCAATTTTACCTTATTATTTAATCTAAAATCCTGTTTTACCCTTTATAATTTCAGGTAAAATATATATGTTTTTAATACATGCAAATTTAAGAGGTACATTTTTTGTTTCATTTTGTATTCTTTTGAAGGGCATTTAATTGCATATGGTTCGTTAATTTTTTTTGGTTCCGTTAAATTCTTTGCCATTTATATTAAACTTGTCTCATGTCTAGTTTTAATTTTTTTAAAGACCCACGTTTAGTTTTACTGTTTCGTCTTTTTTAAATTTGTGTCTATCTAGCTCTTCCATCGTTAATAATTTATATAATATTTAATAAAAATATTATTTAATATTTTTACTTAAGAAGATATTATTCAATGTAATATACATTACTGCTAATAACATATTATAATTCCTTAAAAAAACATATTATAATAATAATAATAATAAAAAAGATAATAAATTTCGGTAACTGTCATCTGTTACGTTTAATTGTTTTATAAAGTATAGACACTTAATCAAAATAAATATAAAATAAAATTTTGGTGAGTAAAATTTAACTTATAATATAAAAGATATATTATATTAATAAATTTAAATTACTTAGAAAAATACTTAAATATTAATTGATATAAATTTTATTATGAATTAAGAATACCTTTTTATCCTTAAAAAAAACCATTTTATGTCGTTTTACATTTATCAGCTTGTTGAACCGCTAATTTCACTAAACACTTTAACTAGTTTCTCAGCTATCAACTATAAGTCATCAACTAACTTATCAGCTATACACTATTTTTACCAAACAGAGCCTAAGTTGAACATTAAATTTAAGTAAAGTGACCAAGAAAAAGGTAACGACGACTTTATAAAACTTCTAAAACAATATAGTGTCAATGTCAGGAAAATTGGTAACATGACTTATCTTAAAAAAAGAACACGAGATTGATGTTTGAAATAATATATTTGTGAGAAAAAGTTAACCTCATATTTAAAAAAAAATTAATGTTCCGCTTCGGACTTGATATCAAAGTACATCTATTTAGAGTGTCTATTCAAGGTTTAGAAAAGATTAAATTAAAAATAGAAGAAAAATAAGAGACTAAAAATATATATTATACAATATTTCAATAATATTTGAGCTCATGATCATCTATCATTTATCCTTCATCTTATATTTTCATCTCTATCTTAACCATGGTATGTGCTCAAATTCAACATTACACACATACAATAACGTTAAAACTATTAGGGAAAATTTAACGTCCATTTGAGTTTAGACGGGAAGGATAATTGGTTTAAAAAAACTAATTTAGATGCATGTCTAGATGTCCTATTTTCTCGAGAAAAATCAACAAAATAAATAAAAAGTGTATATTGTCCCGTAAAGATTGAGAAAAAACAAAAACTGGATACGGTGAAGCGAAGGTGAAGGCGTAAAGAGAAACCGAAAAGGTGAAGTAACCGATAAAGATGGCGACGTGTCAAATAAGATATAAATATCGTGCAGTTTCGTCATTCATGTTTTTGACTCATAGTTGTACCCGTTAGAGCGGGAACCCCCCAAATTTCATTTCATTTCAACCCGTAAGTCTCACTCTTTCTCTCTCTAACAACTCTTCTGTTAGTTAGGGTTTCACTTTTCATCCTTTCTTCTCGTCTTCTTCACCATGACTCTCCGCAAGGGTTCCAAGGTTTGGGTCCCTGACAGGGATTCCGCCTGGCTTCCTGCTGAAGTCCTCGAATCTTCCAATAAACAACTTCGCGTTCAAACCGATTTCAGCAACAAGGTGATTATTTCGTTTTTGAATTGATTTGACTAGCGAGTAATTCAATTGAATGCTGATTTTGTCAAGTTCGTTATAGCAGATTGTTGTTGTTGCTCCGGAAAAACTGTTTCCGAGAGATGCGGATGAAGATGAACACGGTGGAGTTGAAGATATGACGAGGTTGATTTATTTGAATGAGCCAGGTGTTTTGTACAATATTCGGAGAAGATATTTGAATAATGATATTTATGTAAGTCTTTGCTATCTACTTCACTTTACTCTTCAATTTTTATAATCTCTATTTATTCGAGTGATGTTCTTGATTATGGAATTGTGTTATTGTACTTAATGAATCTGGAAAGCTAATTTGGTAATTAGGGATCGGTACATTCGTTTAATGATAGCTTGATTGCATTACTAGATTATCGTATGTAGATACTGTTATTTTATGGAATGTCTTGTTCTCTCTGCCACGATTTCACTGAACCCATATCATATATGAGAAGAAAACGTATGGTTTATTGTCACTCTCTGTTTCTGAGCTTAAATTACTGCGTTCATTTATGAAGACCCTTTATAGTGGGTTATTAGTACTATATCACATCACATTCAAGTGTGCATTACTTACTTTACTTTACCTGTTAGCTGATACTGACAAGTCCACTACAAACGGCTAAATTAGTGCATAATAAATAGCTATAAGCACTTCCTTTTCCTTTTTCGTAATTTCACTCAATGGAATTTATTGTAAGATAATTTTTGTGGGTACTTTTTTTTTTAAATGGCAAATCTAGCAATAAAATATATGTGAAAGCTGAAACAAAATGCATTCTGTGGGAACTGTTTATGACACTCCTTCACAAAATGCATTCTGTACTATTTTATGCATTTTGTCTAACTTGTTTGTCTTTGTTAGACATACACGGGGAGCATTTTAATAGCTGTCAATCCATTCACAAAGCTTCCTCATTTGTACAATAACCATATGATGGAGCAGTATAAGGGAGCTCCATTTGGTGAGCTCAGTCCACATGTATTTGCCGTTGCTGATGCATCATATAGGTTGGTGTGCTTTTGGTTTTGGTGTTGTTTACTACTTGCCATTTCATTTTCAAGTTAGTAAGTTTCTGTTGGTCATGATTTAGAGCAATGGTGAATGAAGGTCAAAGCCAATCTATCTTGGTCAGTGGTGAGAGTGGTGCTGGGAAAACTGAGACAACAAAATTGATTATGCAGTATCTTACCTTTGTTGGTGGGCGTGCTGTTTGTGATGATAGAACAGTTGAACAACAAGTTCTTGAAGTAAGCTATCATTGTTAGGTGATTAATTCACTTAGAAATTTTATTTATGCATCAATGTCGGTGCTAATTTCACCTTTTTCTTGACTCAGTCGAATCCGCTTTTAGAGGCATTTGGCAATGCAAGGACAGTCAGGAATGACAATTCAAGGTGAACTTAGTTCTTTGTAGTTTACATCTTATGCCAATCTCTAGTTTTTTTTCTCCCCACTTACCTCTTAGATTATAAGAAGAATGATATTGCATTGAGTCCTTGTCTATGTTATGATCCGGTCTTATCTTTTTTTTTTGAAGGGATGATCCGGTCTTATCTTTTTATTCATCCAAAGCTTGCTATCTACATAACTATATCTATAATTGTCAAAATCTCAGTCATGTCTATATCAGATCCATCTAGAACCAGAGTTGAATGTTTTGTAATCACTGTTATGTAACAATAAAAAGAAAATCTTATGGGTTGTCAGCCATTTTAGGTTAGTATAATGGTTAGTGACTGCACCATTTATAATTTAAAAGTATGTAAATTGGAAGAGAGTTCTGGGATGTTATCGAAAACTAACGCCCGTATGTACGTATCAGGGACTAAATTCAAGTATTGACGGTAGGAATATGTGTTGAAGTTTGAAAGGTTAAAGTTTGATGTTTAAGTAGGTGGAGTGGAAAAATATTACATAGGTTTTTCTTGCTTTATTAGATAATTATAATTTTCGGATGTGTTATGAGTTAACAGATTTTACATATTTGTAGAAACCGTTTTTAAAGCGAGCATGTCAAATACCCTTTCCCTGAAATTGTAATTGCTAACAGTGAAAGACCCATGCTATTACTATTTTTGTTTGTTGCAGCCGTTTTGGGAAGTTTGCTGAAATTCAGTTTGATTCAAGTGGTAAAATATCTGGTGCTGCAATTAGAACTTACTTATTGGAAAGATCACGAGTAGTGCAGACTACGGATCCAGAAAGAAATTATCACTGCTTTTATCAGTTGTGTGCATCTGAAAGGGTACTTGACCTCTGGTGTAGTATATATTTGATTATATAGTTTGGTGTTAGTTTGCATCATAATACTATTTTTTGCAAATTCAGGTTACTATTCTCATTTTGTTACATTTGATGTACTAATTGTTGTTCTTTGCAATTGGAATGCCTCGATTTTAGGATGTAGAGAAGTACAAGTTAGGACATCCAAGCCACTTCCACTATTTAAATCAAAGTAAAGTTTATGAACTAGATGGGGTAAGCAGCGCAGAAGAATACATAAAGACGAGAAGATCAATGGATATTGTTGGCATAAATCACGAGGATCAGGTGTAATGATGTCATCCACTAGCACATTTCTTGATTTATTGTATGTTGTCATGAATTTGTTTACAACCTTCCCTTATAGTTATCCTTTCTTCCTATTAACAGGACGCCATATTTCGCACCTTAGCTGCAATCTTACATCTGGGAAATGTTGAATTTTTTCCTGGGAAAGAACATGACTCGTCAATAATAAAGGATGAGAAATCAATATTTCACTTGCAGATGGCTGCTAACCTTTTCAAGTAGGCAATTTATGTTATTTTTAGAGCATTATTTAGTTTGTATGAATCATATATTAATTTGGACGTGTTATTGTTTGTAAGGGTATCCGCCGTTATTTGTTTTTCCTATTACATATTTTTTTCTATAAATTAGGAATAGGAATCAATCTATTATATATTTATAGTTCCATTTAATACTAATCCAAAACCTAAATCAATTGTAATTAATAGTAGTGAACGAGTTTGTACTATTTATGGAGGAATATAGAATCAAAGAAGAAACCAATATTTCTTGACCTGGTATCAGATCCTTATAGTTAGAACTATGATTTCTTTCTTGTGACAGAGTTGTGTGACATACTATTGGGACGTCAATGGGGCGGGGATGGAGAGTACTTCCCCGTTACTCAAATCCTCCCCGTCCCCATCCCTGCAGATCCCCATCAACATGAAAAAAACAACTAAATTTCTGCTATTTTCAACCAGTTAGTTGGTAAAAGAAAAAAGTTTAACTATAAAGCAAATATAGCATTAAGACATTACTGTAAACATTACTTATAATTTTTTTTTCTACACATTCTGTGAAAGACAAATAAATATAACATGTCAAATATGTGTATATACAAATATAAAAATACTTGAACGTGTTGGATGCTTGGTTGTTTCTCCTTAATATTTAATAACTGATCATAATTTCACAAAAGTTTTCATCCTTTGGTAAACCTAATTGAATGGCTACGCTACAACTGTTCTCTCTTTAGGTGTGATCTGAACCTACTGCGAGCAACATTATGTACTCGTTCAATACAAACCCGTGAAGGAAATATTGTCAAAGCTCTGGATTGTAATGCCGCTGTTGCTGGCAGGGATGTTTTGGCGAAAACCGTCTATGCTCGTTTGTTTGATTGGTATGTTCATTATCAATGTGGAATTGTTATTTTTTTCTTTTTATCATGCACAAATTGGGGGGAAGTGCTATTTATTTTTTGTTGTTCTACCAGGCTTGTTGATAAGATTAATAAAGCGGTTGGGCAAGATATCAATTCCAGGATGCAAATTGGAATATTGGATATATATGGTTTTGAGTCTTTTAAGGATAACAGGTAAGATGTTTTCAAGTACATGCTTTTTCTCTTGGAAGTGAAGGAATTTTCTTTTGGGTATGTGTACCATTTACAGTTGAAGTGTGTGTGTTAACTGTGTATTTGAATTATTAGAATATCCTGGTGCCTGGATCAGGCATGCATATCTACTTTCCATTTCTCTAGTGTTCGTTTAAGTTATATTACTTTCAGTAATAGACAAAACTCCATAGCGCTCAGCCATTTGATTATTAGTTTATTACTATTTTTAGATTTTTTTTCTGTATTTCTATTATTAGATTTGATTTTTCTGTTGCTGTTATTTTGAATTTTTTTAAATGACCAATGCTAGTATGTTCACATATATTATTGTTATGTTGTGGGTGGGCTGGTGGGGATAGAACCCTCAATCTCCATATCACTCCACTCCTTAAGTACCCTATCCCAACTACCAACCCAACCCCCTTGCTGTTATTTTGAATCAGTAGAACTAAAATGGGGTAATGGAATGGAATCTAATTGTGTAGGTTTGGTAGGAAGCCACTAATTCTAGCTTAGAGCCAAAAATTGGATCATATAACCATATCAATGGTCAGACAGTTTGAGGCCCTAGGATCCATTATAGAAAATTATGAGAAAATAGAGGGAGATATCAATTAAGGATTAAAGCAAGGTGTCCGAAATTGATAAATACTTTTGGTGTAATCTGTGATAAAAATCACCACTCAAGCTTAAAATAAAATCTTCGTGTACAACTATAACACCTACAGTATTGTATAATGCTTAATTTGGCAGTGAAGAGCCAACAAGAAAATAAATTTAGTGTTGAAGTCTTAGAGAAGTGAGAATCTTGTAATGGATGAGTCATGGGTGTTCACATAGTGCAATATATCATTAGGAATGAATGCACGAGAGAAAATTGGGGTAACACTTATTCTGCAAAAAATGGTATTAGGTGGTTTCGGTATGTGTAGAGAAGACTTGTAGAAGCTTTGGTAAGGAAAACTGAGGAAAACTATAGGTCAAAACATGAAGAAGGTTATGGATTTAACTGATTTGTCATTAAGCTTATGGTTTATGATAGCATGCTGTTGTGTTGCTGTTTGATCTATGTAGCTGACGCCACTAAGTGGGGAAAAGCTTTGGTGATTGTTGTATTTTTAAACTGGCAACTATGTTAAAGCAATTGCCTTTCTCAACTCGGAAACATTTTCTTGAACAGTTTCGAGCAATTCTGCATCAATTTTGCAAATGAAAAGCTTCAGCAACATTTTAATGAGGTATGGAATAGTGTTATGTATTTTAATTGCATTCACCATGCTAGTTGCCTGGTGTTTTGATCTGGAAATATTGTTCTTACTTCATCATCATCTTATAGCTTCTTCGTCTCTTGTCATTTTTCCCAGCATGTGTTCAAGATGGAGCAAGAAGAGTATAAAAAAGAAGAAATTGAGTGGAGTTACATTGAATTTATAGACAACCAAGATGTTTTAGATTTGATTGAAAAGGTTTTTTTTACTTGATTTCTTCTTTAGATGTTTCAGAACATTATGAATTTTGTCAATTTATTACAGTAGGCCACAACTACTGAAATTGAAAAAGGAAGTTATGAATCAGAATGGTAACTGCTTAGCTATACACAAAGCTTCAAAACCTTTTCTCTCTCTCTCTCTCTCTTTATTCTGTGTTTTATGTCTACTGTTTCAATCTCTCTCAATTTATATGACTTCCTCGGAATGGTGGGATGTGCATAAGTATTGGATTGGGTTCATTCAAATTTCAAACAATAAGCTGGTTAAACCGGCATATCTAGAATTTACTTGACGAAAATCATGCCAAAAAAATATCGTGTTGCTTCGTTTGGAAATGAAGTTCCGAGTTTGCATCATACAGATGAGGATGTCTCTTTTTTCTCTTGATTAAGTTTCTTATTGGTTTCTTGTGTATTCTTTTTGCAGAAGCCCATTGGTATCATTGCCCTGTTAGATGAAGCTTGGTACAATTTATTTGCTTTATGGATTGGTGTGCATTTATACATTGCTCTTGCAAATTATATTCAGTCCTGAATTTGTCTTCTTTCAGCATGTTTCCAAAATCAACGCACGAAACATTCTCAACCAAGTTGTTTCAGCACTTCTTGTCCCACGCTAGGTTTGGAAAGGAGAAGTTTTCAGAAACAGATTTTACTGTTTCTCATTATGCTGGAAAGGTTATTCAGTGTTGCTGTACTTTCTCTTGTTTGGCAAAGTGTATCCTGTAATGTAATATCTTCCGATATTTTTATGCAGGTCACATACCATACAGACACATTTTTAGACAAAAATCGTGATTATGTAGTTCTAGAGCATTGCAATGTATTATCTTCCTCAAAATGCCCCTTCGTGTCGAGTCTCTTTCCTTCTTTACCAGAAGAATCCTCAAGGTCATCCTACAAGTTTTCTTCTGTGGCTTCCAGATTTAAGGTGTACATATCTATTACCTTTTGGGTGTTATTGAATTTAAGGTGATTCATTATTGCGAACAAATTTGCATAAGAGATTAAATAATTTGAATTTAAGTTGCTGATAATTTCTGTTTCTTGTCTGTGTTGGATTTGGTGGATGTGCACCTCAGCAACAACTTCAAGCACTTATGGAAACACTTAAGACAACAGAGCCTCATTACATTCGATGTGTCAAGCCAAATTCTTCGAACCTACCACAAAAGTTTGAAAATACAAGTGTCTTGCATCAATTACGCTGTGGGGTCAGTAATTTATATATTTTAGCTCCTTCACTGTTATCATTCTCTGAAACACAAATTGCCATTATGTCAGAAGTTGTTTCCTTGACTGTTGTCTTGGTAATTACTGTCAATCTGTGCAGTTGTTATTCCTGTGTGTTTTGCACCGATTTGACTGTACAAATAGTATGTTACTTTGATGGTTTTACCATTTGATTTATGAGAATTTCTTTTTTATGTGTTAGCCCATTGAATTGAGCAATGGAAACAAGGACTTTTTTTATGAAGTAATTTGAAGGTTTTTTTTTAATGGCTTTCAAAATTTAAGTTATTGTTTTATATTGTTAATTTCTTTCCTTTTTCGAATGGAAATTGATATGGTTTGACTGATAAGTTTACATGCATAGAAAACATGATGTGGGATTTATTCAGTTTTCTTGGAAATAAGGTGTCCCCCCAGTAGCAAGATCTTGACTTTGTAACCTCAAGGGAGAGTTCAAATCCCACCTAGGACAGTTGTAAAATGGCCATCAGTGCCACCATTATTTATAAAAAATCCCCTTCCCCAATTTTTTTAAAATAAAGGTGAACATAACAATCATGTTTGTCACCAAGATATTCTCCGAAGCAGATTCACATTTTCACTGAACATATATATATATTTTTTTTGCATGGACTATATTTTATTTAGGGTGTACTTGAGGCTGTTCGGATAAGTCTGGCAGGTTACCCAACTCGAAGGACTTACTCGGAGTTTGTAGATCGATTTGGATTAATAGCTCCAGAATTTATGGATGGAAGGTGAATATACTAAAACTGTAAACAGTTAAACCGTAATATTGTTTGTTTTTGTTAACGGTATCACTGCATCTGTAATTTTAATGGGATTGATGTTTACCTAATAGTCTATCAAGTCGGAAAATGATTTGGCTATTGTTTGGATTAATTAATGTTTATGAAAGTTTAACAGTAAAAGAGTGAGATTGAAGGCTCAAAGGCTTGACCAAGTTTGAGCCAGTCGTAACTTGAATAAGGTTTACATTTTACTCACAGAGCATCAAAATATTCTAAAGTTTATCACACTATGTAGATAAAAGATTGAATTTTATTAGGTTTTGATATGTCAAGTCCTCAAGTGGAGGAGGAACTGTATAAATATCTCAGTAAATTTAGGGATAATAGTTGCCAGGTTTGGTCTTTAGTCCACTCTACCCCAGTAATTGCTTTTGGTTTTTAAGTACGGTTGGAGCATTATTACCAGTTTTGCAATTCACTGGTTACATGGTACGGGTACGTGGTTCGCAATCTACCAAGAATTTGGTACATGAGGGGTATACAGAGTCGGAATGCTTGGGTTCGTAATATATACATATTGATATACAAATAATTATACTATCATCAAATTTTGGTCCAGTTAAAAAAATGAAATTACATACCAATTTCTTTTTAACATAAGTATGAAATAAAAAATGATTAGTTAAAAAAAAAATAATGAAATGAAACATAAAAAAGAACTAGAAAGGGTCAAAGGAGGGCTGACTGTATCACATTACCCAATCAAAAGGTTACATGGGGGAGATAAATTTGATTTACCAAAGCATCTGAAAACCACTTCATTTTCCCATACAGCTTCATCTTTATTGCCAAAATAAAATAAATTGCGTCATTCTATCTCACTTTCTATTGGTTTTTTGGCTGGCTACTTCCATCTTCACTGGTTCGCATTACAAAACGAATTGGTACGGAGAAGTACCATGAACCAGTACGTGCAAAGTGGTTCGTATGTCTCATGGGGGAGCAGCAAATTTTGTGACTATGGGTGGGAGGGAGCCTTTGATTTATTCAACATAACAATTAAAATTTTGCACTGGTTTCTGGTTTACTCCTTGGCCAAGCCTGTTCATTTGGTTATTAAAAAATTAAACCAAAAGTAGTTATAAGAGTTGTTAAGATTCCCCTATTGGATGGGATAAGGTATGGAAATGATTTTATAAGAGGAGGCTGTCCTCACCTCCAAACCGGTTTTGTAAGGGTTGAGTTAGACCAAACCAAATTGTAAGATGGTATGGGAGCCTATCCACGATACATTGGGCCACCCGATACTGGGTAACACTCCAAATATCAAGTCCTAGGTGTGAGGGTTGTGTTAAGGGGCAGTCCTCACCTTACAAGCCGATTTTGTAAGGGTTGACTTGGAAAGGTAGCTAAATCTAGTCATAATGTATAAGACCATTGGTTAGGATACTTGCAACCTCATTTGTGGTTTTATTTTGCTGAACCAAAAGACAAAGATACAAAGCAAGTAGGCTTTAAATCTGCTTATTTGAAATTATGATTCTTCATTTACTAAAGGAAATTGTTCTAGTTAGTTTATTTTTTTTCTTGTAGCATGGACTGCATTATTTGAAGTGATTGTATATGCATTTTAGCTACAATAATGTCAGGACAACAATACAACAAGCTCTTTTTTACTATATAATTAAGAGATCAGTGCTTTCAGTTCTCATTAATGTTGATCTAAACTTTTTTGTTGACAGTTATGATGATAGAGCTACAACCCAGAAAATATTGCAAAAGCTAAAGCTTGAGAACTTTCAGGTGTGTTTTTTGAGCCACGTGTTCTGCTGTTGTTCCCGAACAAACTTGGAATATAAGAGTACAAATGACTTTATGATAGTTATGTTTATGATTTTTCTTCTTATTCAGCTGGGTAGGACTAAAGTGTTTCTCAGGGCTGGTCAAATTGGTATTTTAGACTCTAGGCGGTCTGAAGTTTTGGACAATGCTGCGAAGTTTATTCAGCGTCGACTGCATACATTTATTGCACACAGGGATTTCATCTCAATCCGAGCTGCTGCTGTTTCTCTTCAAGCATGCTGCAGGGGTCAGTGTTGTTGATGTTTAATAAAATAACTTCCCTTAAGTTCTCCATTAGAATATTTTTTTTTCTCTTTTACGTTGCTTTTTAAAACTCGTTGTCAATAAATATATATTGGAGCACTTTATCTCCTTTAAGATTCTGTCAGTAATATAACAATACATGGCTTCCATTTTCTGCTTTGGATAGTACTTGATTTGTACTTTTGGCTGTCAGCCTTTCAGAACCCTTTGAACTCAATTATACTTGTTATTTTAGGCATATCACATGTAAATGTAGGGGTCTCCACTTCCACCAATGATTGTCCTGGTTTTTATCAGTTCTTGTTTTTGTAGGTTGCCTTGCACGGAAGATATATGCTTCTAAACGGGAGACTGCAGCAGCTATCTCCATTCAGAAGTATATTCGTATGTGTCAGATGAGGCGTGCTTACATGACACTGTATTCTTCTGCTATCATCATACAATCAAATGTTCGTGGTTTCACAATTCGCCAAAGGTTTTTGCATAGAAAAGAACACAAAGCTGCTACCATTATTCAGGTGTGTCATCATGAGATGTATGTATTATGGTGTTGGTGTGATCTTTAAAATGTCAAAGCAATAGCCTCTTCACCATCATCATTTTAATAGATTTAATTTATTTTACTTATTCTGGATAGTGCTTTGAATTCTTATGCATATGCATACAATTATGATTGATCATGTGAAACTTATATCTCATGTATGCTTTCCGATGGGGCATGATCAATAATGCCTCACTTTCAATTGCTTGACATTTCCTGTTGGTATGGTGGATTCTAATTTGTTATTTTATCATAAATGTAACATTCACACATAGGCGTATTGGAGGATGTGCAAGGTTCGGTATGCTTTCAAACAACTTGAATTTTCAATTGTGGCAATACAATGCCTATGGCGCTGTAAACAAGCAAAAAGACAGCTCCGCAGACTGAAACAAGTATTTCCTTTTTACTTTTTTCTTATTTTGAAAGTGGGAAATGCATCAAAAGTAGTTCTAACTTATTTTCATTTTAATTTACCTATGCCAGGAGGCTCGTGAAGCTGGTGCCTTGCGTTTAGCTAAGACTAATCTGGAGAAACAATTGGAAGAGCTCACATGGCGTTTGCATCTTGAAAAAAAAATAAGGGTATTGCTTCTACAAAAAGTTGTCATGGATATGCTATCTGTGCTTATCTTTGAATACCTGTATATGTGAAAGTGTTTTGACACGTTATATTTTGTTGCTTCTTCCACATTCTATTACGAGTTTCTCTCATGTTTATTCCATGATTATTTTATTTTGGTATTCAAATGACTTAAATTAGAAACTGTTGATATTAGCCAATTTAGTGTAATAATGCTTATGCTAAACATATTGATATTACCATATCAATCTCATAAGTAGAAGATTGTCCTAATGTGATGTTTTTTGGTTTATTTTTGGAAGGTATGCTCATATTTTCAAGGTTGTATCTTTTGCCTATAAAAGTTGTCTGATTTAGAATTGTACATATGATTTCTCTTCGCTGGTCAGCACATGGTTTATTTCAGGAGATTGGTATTTCAGATGTTCAAAGGGATTAGACAGCTCTTTCACATTGACTATTTGTGCAGGTGTCTAATGAAGAGGCTAAGCAAATTGAGATTTCCAAACTTCAAAAGATGCTGGAAGCTCTGAATTGTGAATTAGATGGAGCTAAATTGGCAACTATTAATGAGTCGAATAGGAATGCAATTTTGCAAAATCAATTGCAATTATCAGCACAGGAAAAATCTGCTTTAGAAAGAGAACTAGTTGCAATGAATGAAGTGCAAAAGGAAAATGCTCTGCTGAAGGTGCTTTGAGTAATGTTGAATGGTTGTGTTTCTATGAGTTAGTTTAATTTTTATGATTTATATATTTCAATTATTTTTGTCATACAAATTACATGGTGGAATTTTTGTTCTTTGTGGTTTAAAATCTGGGGTTTTACTTTGTAAACTCGTTCTCAATCTTGAGATTGTTTGTGTAGAAGAACTTATCCTTTAAATTTTATTGCAGCCGATGAATTGTGGTTGTGGCTGTATAGGATATGTTAAAGATGTTGCGTATGAGGTTATTGGTAGAGACTAGGTGGAAAGGTGCAGTTAAGCTCTAGGATAACAATTATTCTCGCAAAACTAGTTCCTAAGTGGTTGTGGGTCTGTTCAGGGACTAGACCCATGATTGAAGTTGTTCTCTCGAAGGAGGATGGGTGAGTTGGGAAGAGAGGGGAGCTGAGGTAAACTAAGGGGGTTTAAATATGATTAAGAGGTTGAAGAATGAGTTTGTATGCTGAACTGTTAATACAATTGTCGAGAAGGGTGTTGTTACATTGCAAAGCAATAATACTCTGAATTTGGTTGTTTATTTTTTCCTCTTTTCTTGTTTTTATCTTTCTCTATAATTCCAGAGCTTACTAGATTGGCTTGTCATTGTTAATTTGTTGGACTAAGGAAAAAATGCAAACAGTACATGAGCTTTTGGGTGAGGCAGTTGTGGGAAGAGAAAGATTGAGCAATTTGAGTGGAGTAATTTCCTAGACATGTAATTTAATGCAAATCTTATCTGGAAGGAATGCATCTGTTCCTTTCAAGAAACAAATCCTTTGATTACACAATATGGCATGATCTGTTTATGTTTTACATGGCCAGAGAATATTTGACAGATAGTTTGTAAGATACAAATGATATGCTTGTAAACTATTTGCATTAGAAAAAAAATTATGTTCGGAGAAGTTTTTTATTCCTTACATCAGGTTCATGTTTGCCTGTTTCCTCTATTAAAATTGAGGTGTGTTATATTTATTTGTTTGATATTTATAGGGCTCTTTGGATGCCATGGAAAAGAAGAGCACAGCTTTGGAGCTTGAGCTTTTGAATGCTAAAAAAGACCATAACGAAACCATTCAAAAAATGAGGGAATTTGAACAGAAGAGTGCTCAACTAGCACAAAATATGAAAAGGTGCATTTTTTCTGCTCAGGTGTATTTTATAAATTGATTTAGTTTCTAAGTGCTAGTCATGTTTGCTCTTTCAATTGTACTGCATCTTTTTGAACTGTTATAAACTTAATTAATTCATGTTGTGATTTCCTTAAAAATCTAGAGTTTTTGTTTGCTATTGTTTACTTTTGTACTTGTTTTAATCTAGTCTTGAAGAAAAGCTATCGAGTTTGGAGAATGAAAATCAGGTGCTTCGTCAGAAAGCCTTAAGTGTATCTCCCAAGAGTAATCATCCAGGTTTTGCAAAGTCATCATCCGAAGTAAGTTTCCTCCTGCATATTGACATTCTCTTCTTCAAATATTTATAAAAACTTTATTTTGCATTATTCCTTATTAATTTGTATCTTCGTGCTCCGATTCCTAAATCGCTTATATATATTGAAGTGATTTTGGTGTGTTGAAAACATCAAAATTATTGCATTGCAACATATTTAGTTTTGTTTCTAAAAATAATGTTTTATTTTATATTTTATTTTTCTTTCTGAAGCAGATAAAGTCAAGGGCAATAGCCCCACACATTGAGCAAAACCCAGTATTTGTAAGATGGTTCCTTCTTTTCTTCCAATGTTGAAAATAGTAACTTATGCGACTATAACTGTTATTCATTTGCTATAATTTGATGCAGGAATCACCTACACCCACAAAACTTATGTCCTCTTTGACACGTGGCTTGTCAGATTCTCGTCGATCTAAATTAACAGCAGAAAAACATCAGGCATTACTCTTGTTTCATTTGTTCCGAAATCCTACACTTTTAGTTTTTGGCATTCTGCCGTGTTTAAATTACAGTTTTGTTTGTTTGTTTAGTTTTCATCTTTATGCGTTGAACTTAAAGAATTTAGATAAAAATATTAGAGAATTGATAGACTTTGAATATTATTGATCAAAACTAGATACTAACTCGATACAGAATACTAAACACTAATCCTTATAAACAGGGAAATTGGGAAATAAATCTTGATAATTACTCAGCAATATGGTTTGAGTCATAAACTACATAAGTCACCATCACAATAACCATCAACAGGAAAAGAAGACACCAGTAACATGATTCATCTGTGGGAAAACAGTCACTATCGGAATAATTGCTGATGGTGATAGAAGCCACTGATATGATCCATTGATTTTATCTTAATGTTAACAACTATGACAACATTTGCAGATGGTTGTCCTTTGGAATTAATTTGCGAATACCAAACATCTTTTATATATCCTCCAATCCAGTCTTCTACAAAACTTATAAATGTCGATAGTCACTTCCTCAGCAAGACTTTCTCTAGCATCCTCAAAACTTACGTTTGTTCCAGGAATCAACTTGCTGATATCTTCATAAAATCTTTATAGGTTCCTTCGATTGCTTGTATATGCTTCAACCTTATTGGTAAAAATCTGAGACAAAAATAAGGCCTGAAATGAGTTTATAAAGAGTGGCACCTTACTAGCCGGTTTTGTAAGGATGAGTTAGACCCAATATAAAAGCTTAATAAACTTGAGGGGGACGTTAAGATATGTTTCAAAATTGTTCATGATTTGGGAGATCTGTTTATGTATTTATTGTTTTCTTTCTTCGTATACTTATTTATTTAATTCTAATATCTTACCTTTAGGGATTAATTTGGTTAGTATCTTGTATAGATAACTAGATATTGTACAAATTATTCATGATTTAATACAAACTGATTTTTTTGTCGGTCTCAGATGGCTAATAGTTGCCATGTGTTGTCCAGGATAACTATGAATTCCTCACTAGGTGTATCAAAGAGGATTTGGGGTTCAAAAATGGTAAACCTGTGGCAGCTAGTATCATATACAAATGTCTTCTTCATTGGCATGCGTTTGAATCTGAGCGCACGGCCATATTTGATTACATAATTGATGGAATCAATGAAGTCATAAAAGTAAGTAATTTGCTCATATTTTTTGTGCCACCCTTTGTATTCTTATTATGTTCCCAGTCTTATTATCAAAGTTTCTTTTGCGTAGGAAATAATTGTTCATTTATAGTGCTGTACTATATCTCATTTGTAGGATGCTCTTATAATTTTTATATGAGATTTATTTATTTCTGTGGCATATGCTTCAGGTCAGAGACGATGACATTGTCTTGCCATATTGGCTGTCCAATACCTCCGCACTTGTTTGCCTTTTACAGAGAAATGTTCGTTCAAATGGTTTTTTAACTACCACAGCTCAACGTTATGCTGGATCATCTGGCTTGACCAGTCGGATTGGGCATGTAAGTTATCTTGCTGAATATTGATGTTGGATTTTTTCACGTGCACATTACACCATATATATATTTTTTTTGCTCTAATGTGGTAGTTGTTGACTTGGTCTAAGCATTTACATTATATTCCTTTTTAAATTGAGGGTTGTTATTTCCTAGGTGATAAAGATAAACATTACCTTCCTTCAGATTTTTTTTTTTACATGGTATGGAAGGTGAATATAGGTTTTTATATTAGGTCTAACTCATCCTTACATTATCTGGTATGAAAGTTGAAATATTAGCTTTCAATTTCAATGGGCAACAATACACTATTTTGGCTAGTAAATTTTCATGAGCAAATTATAGATTTGTGAAACGAAATATTACTGAGAACTATTGCTAGAAAAGGTGCAGGATATGGTATCCTTTTGAGCGAAGGTAAAGAATTGTTGAAGGGCTTAGCCATGATCCTAAATTATGTTTTTGTTTTGTTATACACTTGATGATAGTCATAAATGTTAAAATAATATTGTAATTTTAATATAGTTAATCTAAAATTAGGGCTAGGCGGTATTTGCAATATAGAAAATTGAGAAATGCTAGGGTCACACCCACTAACCCTCTCTTTTAACACACCAGATAAGAATTGGACATGTGTCACACTTTTTTATTTCAATTAACCTGTAACCTGTTTCTAAACATTTTGATTTTTTTTTAATAATTTAATTTAAAAGAAGAGAGATAAGAGGTAGTGAGATACAGGTCTTCTTCAATTTCCACGACGGTGTTCTTTCTCTCCACGACGGTGTTCGCCGCTCTCTTCACGACGACATTCTTTCTCTCCAAGACGGTGTTCGCCACTCTCTTCGCCGTCAGCTTCAATCACGACGATGTTCTTTTTGGCGTTTGTGTTGTGGCTGTCCTGACGTTCTGTTTTCTGTTCTTTTCTTGTGCTGGTGCTGATGTTTTCGGCTGTTCCAGATTTTTCTTTTTGTTAAAATGAAAATGAAAGCTTAAAGTTTAAATTCTCCTGCACGTACTCAGCTCTGGTTGAACCGAAATGAAGAAGAAATGGCATCAGGAATTGTTGTTGTGTTTAAGGGTCTATCTTTTTCCTGTTTTGGTTGTCCCCGTATTGCCTTAGCGCTGGGGTCTGTAATTGTGGCGTTTTTGCAGCACCAATGATATGATATAATTGATGCTGAAATAATTGATGTTGAGTTAAATAATAAAAAAACGATTTTTTTTGTTGATGGTTTGGTTGTCCAGTTAAAGAGATGCATACCACCATACATGATACTCACTATCATACATAATACTGAGTTTTTGCTTCAACTGTAAAGGCATAGTGAAAATGCAATTTAATGAGTTAGCTTATGGCTTGTGTTAGGGTAAGCGTGGCAACAGTTCGCTTATATATGAGAATAAGAACTTGATGGTTTAACAGGTTGAACAGCTAATATGTGTTCAAGTGTGCAAGATCAAAGAATTAAAATTCTATTGTTAAAAAAAATTATATTGAAAAAGACCTGTATCTCACTACCTCTTCTCTCTCTTCTTTTTCTTCTTTTAAATTAAATTATTAAAAAAAATCAAAATGTTTAGAAACAGGTTTAACAGGTTTCAAGTTAATTGAAATAAAAAAGTGTGACACATGTCCAATTCTTATTTGGTGTGTTAAAAGAGTGTTAGTGGGTGTGACCCTAGCATTTCTCATAAAAATTGGGGGCAAAATATTCTTAGAAAAGGCCAATAATGATTACAACGTTGAAAGCCAGTAATAATTACAACATTCTTGACACATCTGAATTTTGAAATTATATTATTAAAATGGTTTTTCCCAAAGGTTTTTCTATTAACAAGCTTGTGCAAATTTCGTCAAGTATTATTACTGCTGCCAAGAGAAAGATCAATGATGAACTAGGTGGAGAAGAACCTATTTTGTTCTTAGTTTTTTATATTTTTACTGATGGATTATTCGAGATGATATATGAATAGCAACAATTTTGGAATATTTTAATATTTCTGTTGATTATTTGTACTCATCAATTTTCTAGGTTTTAGTGCTGTGATTTGTTTTTATTTATTTTTTATTATTTGACTAATTGCAGAAAAATATTTCTGAGTAATATACAAATTGTGTAAAGACTACATACACTAATATGCTTATATAGAATATGCTATAGGTAACAGACTCAATTAATGTGCTGAATACAATGAACGGTTACGCATAATTACAACATATACACCTAATAATGTTAGGTTATAGAATAATGGCTAACTAGAGTAGTTGAAGTAGATAAGAGTTGTTAGTTGAGGTTATTACAAGGTTATTTGTAAAATAGGAGAATACAATGATATGGATCATTATTTAATATTTGTAAAGTTTGGTTAATAGAGCAGTGTTTCTATTGTGAAAGGAAAACCCTTGGAGGAGGAGAGATTCTCTCCTATTCTCTTTTCATCAAACTTTCAATTGAACTCAATCTATTCAACTCTGCCCAGTTTGGGGAATTCTTTCTTATACGAATTATTCCTCAATTTATTCAATGCTGCCCAGTTTTGGGAATTCTTTCTTATACCAAAGGAAAGGTTCCTGACAATAACTACAGATATGGCCATATGCTCAGTACAGTAATGATACTAAGAAACCTTTTACACAAGAGCCGTTGAAGAAAGACTTACCCAATCAAGGCATAGATAGAGACAACAGTTAAAAGTAAAAGCAGAATATAATGCTGGCAAAAAAAAATGTATTTATTTGTGTCCTTCACTTTCACACTGTAGTTTGTTATTATTTATATTTTATACAGATTTTACACATTACAACAGTAGTCGTGGCCTGTGGGTCTCCCATCCGCTGCTTTCTTTATCTTCCTCCTTATTTAGTTTGGTGCCATTTCCAGGGACTGAAGTCTCCATTAAAGTTAATTGGATATAATGATGGTATGTCGCATGTGGAGGCAAGATATCCAGCTATACTTTTTAAACAACAACTAACTGCTTGTGTAGAGAAGATTTTTGGCCATTTACGTGATAATTTGAAAAAGGAACTTTCTCCACTTCTGGCATTATGTATTCAGGTGGGCTTTCTTACTTCTGCCATTTAAGTGACTAAATTTCCAAGTCACATTATGTGAGTCAATGTGCTACTATTCATGGTTCATGTATTATCTACTAGTTGTTAAACACTTATTTTGTGCTGCAAAGTCGGTATTCAATAGGCTTAGATGGTTTGGGCATGTAGAGAGAAGACCCGTAGATGCTGTCGTAAAAAGAGTAGATCAGATGGAGGAGAGTCAGGTCAAAAGAGGTAGAGGAAGACCTAGGAAAACTATAAGAGAAACCATTAGAAAGGATTTAGAGGTCAATGAGTTGGATTCAAATATGGTTTATGATAGACCACTATGGCTTAATTTGATCCATGTAGCCGACCCCACTTGGTGGGAAAAGGCTTGGTTGTTGTTGTTGCTGTTGTAAAGTAGGTATTCAATGAAGTCACAAACTAAAGAAGTTTATCATGCACTGAACTAGTTTCATAGCTTTAGGTTTTGCTTCATAAGCTTTATAGTAGCTCTCAACATCAATCAGCTTTTGTTGGTTAGCATCATTGTATGTCAGCCATTTAACTTGATTTGGTTACTTAAGTTGGACTTTAGTTCCATAGTGATGTATTTGCTGTAGAATGCTATGGATTAGAGTTTATAGCGTGAGTTCAAAGAAATGGTTGTGTTTATTACTGATTTTTTTTTTAATTGCACGTACAAGGAATCATCAAGCTTTCATTTCATTAATTTATATTCTTATAGTGACCATTTGATGCTTTGAAAGCTGAGGGGTCTTTTATTAGGGGATAAAAATATCAGGGATGGTTTGGTTGAATGGGGGAGAGAGCCTTTGATTTGCCTAGAGAATGGGCAACCCTCATTTTGGAACGCATTTTACCTATATCTTTATTTCCGTCTATGATTTTAGTGTTCTGGAAATTTTGGTCTTTCAATGGCTGCATTATACTTTTGGACAAACTGCTGAACCTATCTAGTTTGTTGTTGTCTTTAGTTTCACAGTTTTCTAAATGAAATTTCTCTTATGATACTGGTTAGGCACCCAAAACAGGACGAGTGCAAACTGGGAAATCATCTAGATCTCCTGGGGGGCTTCCTCAACAATCACCTGGTGGCCAATGGGACAACATCATAAATTTTTTGAATTCACTCTTGAACCGATTATGTGCAAATCATGTATGTTCTTCATTGTTTTAATCACATGTTTGTTATTGTGTTTTATCTGTGTTCATCCCTTTTTATTGTTCAATTTCCTTGTGATCATGTGCTTGGACCGGGATTGGCCTTTTTCGTTATAAAAGAAGAAATTAACTAAGACGGAGAAGGTAGCTACAAAGAGTTTGAATAATAAAAGAAAACATGAACAAGCTAGATAAACATGAAGTTTAGCGACCAATCTCTGAACGTATATTTAAGGGAAACCCTTGGAAAGGACCGCCTACTTTAACACCAAATAGAAGCTACAAACCTAATCTTATCCACTCTTATCAGCTGTTATTTCAATTGACACCTCCTTAAAGACAAAAGTTATACTCCATTCAAATGCAAAAAAGTGTAATACTGACTACACTTTGCCACAAAATTTCATTTTCTTGCTTGAGCCATTACTCATTCTCTTTGGTCAATCAATAATTCTGTACTTATCATCTGGTCATCCTTTTCTATTTCCGTCTCTTAAAGTGGTAGCTTCCATTTTCACCCCCTATTTTTTTAAAGATTACAATATCCATAGTTTGATTTTTTCGTAATGCAATTTGGTTACTGAAAGTACCTGCCTATGTGCAATTGCAAGTATCTAATGTGTTGTTATATCTCAAGGATCGTTTATATATCTATATATACATAATGAATTTGCAAATGTCAACCAACCTGCTGATTCTGGATAAAATGCTAGGTGCCAAAAGAGTGCTAAAGCTTCAGTCCTACAAGTTCAGGCAAGAGGCCAGCTTGTGGTAATTATATCAGTAATGGCAACTGGGTTAGAAAGATATAGTATCCGGACTCTAACTGTTCTCTTTCACTGCTCAAGGGGGGTCACCTAGGTAGTAGATGTGTAAATTCCAAATAACTGGAGTGAGGACGGGGCGTCAATTGTAATATGAACCTCAACTTTTTTTTCAGAACAAAATTACAAAATAAATGTGATATCATGTCAGGGAAAGTTGTATGAAATTGGGTATGGTTATTTATATAATCTGTATTCTGGGAAATTATATTTTCGGAGTTATTGTTCTGTATCTTTTGGAGGGGTAACCTTGGCGCAACTGGTAAAGTTGTTGTCATGTGACTGGAAGGTCACGGGTTCAAGTCCTGGAAACAGCCTCTTGTGTAAAAAACAAGGTAAGGCTGCGTACAATACACCAAATGGTGGGACCCCTTCCCGGACCCTGCGTATGCGGGAGCTTTAGTGCACCGGGTTGCCCATTGTTCTGTATCTTTTGTGATATCCTTCAACTCCATTCCTCAATATTTACCTCAAAAGTTGGTGCCACAAGACTGTTGGCTCAATGATGATACAATAGTTTCCTGTTTGTTCAGTAGTAGTGTTACTTATTGAAAATTTTGGTTACAAAGCTTTGGTGTGGAACAACTGTGCTGTTATCTTAAGAAAATGTAAATCAGTTGTAGGCTAAAATTTTATAGTTCATTGCAGAACTAACTTTTCTAACCTGCAATTTTTTATTTTATTTTATTTTTTTTTAATTTTTATCATCTTTTCTTACCTGAAACTGCGTATTCAGATACCATCCTTCTTCATCCGCAAGCTAGTTACGCAGGTGTTTTCCTTCATCAATATGACGCTATTCAACAGGTAAAAGTAAAAGGTGATAATTATTAGACAAGGTTTTTGTGGCCTCAAATCTCTAACGTTCTCTATTTATTTTAATCTTCCCATAATCTCTTTCAGTCTTCTTTTGCGGCGTGAATGTTGTACTTTCTCAAATGGTGAATATGTAAAGTCTGGTCTCGCAGAACTAGAGAAATGGATAGTTAATGCGAATGAAGAGGTAAACTAAGCTTGGTAATGCTATTATTCATTATTTTAGTTTCAAATTTTAACTGTGCTTCTAACAATATAAAATCATGTGATCCATGTAATTGACCTCACCAAGTGAGAAAAGACTTTAACGAGGTAGTTCTGAAATGCAGTATGCAGGAACATCCTGGCATGAGCTGAATTATATAAGACAAGCTGTTGGGTTTCTGGTATAAGCACTACTTTAGTTGTACTTTTGATTATCTCAATTAACACTGCTATCTCATATTTATGCTTTTGTTTGTTTGAAATATTCACAGGTAATACATCAGAAGAGGAAAAAATCTTTGGAAGAAATTAGGCAGGATCTTTGTCCGGTATGTTATCATCGTATCGTATAATCTGTTGCAACATCATTTGTATACACATCTATACTGAATATCTTTCCTGTGTCAAATAATTTGAAGTTCCGCCATGTTATGAAGATGCTTGAAAAATTGAAACTAACATTTTTTTTGGCTTAACACGGTTCAAGTGGAAAATCTCTGGGAGATGTGTGAGGAAAGTTTCATGATATAAAACCTGTATTTAAATGTCAATATTTACAGTCCCCGTGAGCTTAGCTCAGTTGATAGGGACAATTCATAATATATGCAAGGTCCGGGGGCCACCACCAAAAAAAAATGTCAATATTTACATAGTCATATAGCACATTATTTGTTAAATTAAGGAAATTTCATTTGTAGTCCCTCTTGTGCCTCACTCATAAGGATACAAGAGAAACTGTTGTACTAAGATTTGGGGAGGGGAATCGGATTGCATGTTTGGTCCTTGGTCACAATAGTGATCTTTTCACCTATTTATTTTCTCTCCTTATATTGTCTAAGGTGTTTTATTTTTCTCCTAACACGTTTCTAGCACAATTCGCTAACAGGCATTAACTGTGAGGCAAATCTATCGAATTAGTACCATGTACTGGGATGACAAGTATGGAACCCAGAGTGTATCCAACGAGGCAAGTGATGTCATAAATTTATTTAAAATACTATTGTGATTGTAGTTTCCATATCTAGTTTTAAACTTCATATGATGGACAGGTAGTTGGTGAAATGAGGGAAATTGTGAGCAAAGACAATCAGAGTTTGACCTCAAATTCGTTCTTGATGGATGATGACATGAGGTACTCTTCTTTCCCCCATCCAATTTCTTTTCAGTTTCTTTTATTTTTAGCAAGTTATTAGTGTTATTGTTGCCATATCTTAAGGCTTTGTTTGGAAGTTAGAAGATAAAGGAAGGGGAGAACATTAGAGGGGAAGAGTGGAAGGAGAATACTATCCAAAGTCACCTTCAACGGAGTTTTGAGTTCTCCAATCTTGGAGGGTTTTGGCTATATATAGAAAAATAAACTCTCATAGGTTGGGGACTAGACTCCCGTCTCCTTCCCTTTTAATCTTTTATCCTTGTTAAGAGTCTCACATTGGATGGGATATGGCCTGGACATGTGTTCATAAGTGAGGACAATCCACTTACAATTGGTTTTGTAATGTTGAGTAAGCCCCAGCCCCAATTCTAAGATGGTATCAAAGACTCCAGGTCACACTCCAGATATCCAGTCTTGGGGAGGGAGGGAGGGTTAAGAGCCCTACATTGGAAGAGATATGACCTAAACGTGTGTTCAGAAGTGAGGACAGTCTTCACCTTACAAACCGGTTTTGTAAGGTTGAGATAGGCCCAACCCAAATTCTATGAATCCTCAAAGCCTCCCATGCTTTCCCGTCCAAACTCCAAAATAAAGCCTAAAGCAAGGTTGATTTCATTTTTTATATATAAATTTCTAGTTTTTTTTTTTTTTAGTTGTTTTTGAATGTAATTCTGAAAGAGAGCTAAATCTAGTGGGTTGATTTGGTTTTGCCACTGTCATGTGTAGATTATTTTATGGATGTATGTATAATGTTTTCACAGGACATATATATGGGGTTTACATTTGCTTTTGACCTTGGTCTTAACTCTTAACCTTCAATGTTTTGTGCAGTATTCCTTTCTCGGCTGAAGACATAGATATGGCGATCCCTGCTGTGAATACTGATGATATTGAGCTCCCAGCTTTCTTGAATGAATATCCTTGTGCCCAGTTTCTTGTTTCACACGAGTAATAATGGATTTATAATTGCAAGATTGTTTCCTTCATTGATTTACAACCTGTAAAATGGCACACAGCCTGAAATGTTTCCCTTCGCGTCGACAGAAAATCTTGTTCTCCTCAAATTTTTCTGCTGTCAATCACTTTGTTTGCCAATCATGATATTAATTACCAAAGGAGATGGAATAAAAAAGGTTATCATGGTTTGATTGTAATTTTTCCGTAAATTACATTATTAGGCCAACAATTTGTAATTATCCAAGAATAGATTACTCAGTCTAGGAGATTCACTTGCTGCTTCTATTATTATGCAGCTCATCTTAGGTATGTTTATTGTTGGCATTTCAGTTATATTATTTATAGGTATGCAATTGCAAACAGACAGAGCCTTTGGCTTAAGAAACTAAATATTATCATTCATGGATGTACATACTGAACTTCTTTCTTTCAGAGTTACAAATTTATTTATATTGTAACTTTTTAACCTTCTGCTGGTGGTGCCCTTTTTGTTTAAAAACTTGATCAGCTAGACACAACTTCGTCATAAGAACCTTTTTCAAGTCTACGCAAGTTTTTGTTTTGTTTTTGGTTTTTACCAATGTCTACGCAAGTATGTAACCTTGGATGATATGATCATTGTTTTAATTGTCACAATTTATTGCCGACAATTAGATGACAGACAGCGATGCTTTTTTGGTTGGGAAATTGGCAATACATCCACACTGCTTGTTCAAAATTGAATTACGATATCGGTCGATAGGCCGTTAGTAATTTCCAAAGCACTGGTTAGGACAGAGATCAGACAAAAGTGTACAATTTCACTCCAAGAATGATGCGGGTTAGCAAACTTCATTGCCTTGACGTATGTTTCTCTTAAAAAATTGAGCAACTCAATTGTCAATGCATTAAGTTGTATCCTAAAGGGACATTTTGTGGTAGAGACGGTCTGCGAGCCCAACACCTATTAGATGCATTGTGTGGAGAAGGTTGTGGCTAGAGATCTCTTATGTGTTATCACTTTAGTGGTTAACCTATGGTTAGGAGGAGGATGTCCCTTGAGTTTGGCAGAGTTTGTAGCTTCTGCACCTTTGACACCATTGTTAAAGCCTGATGGTGGGATACGCCCTATTGTAGTTGGTACTATTTGGAGGCGTCTGATATCCAAAGTTGCTATGAAAGGAGTTGGTAAAGATATGACTAAATATCTCAATAACTTTCAATTTGGTGTTGGGGTCTCAGGTGGGGCGGATGCCATTTTGCATAGTGTCAACAAGTTGTTGAACCTGCAACATGAAGATGGTTCCTTGACTATGCTTACAGTAGATTTTTCGATTGCTTTCAACTTGGTAAACAGGTCGGCATTGCAACGTGAGGCGAGATTGAGATGCCCATCTATTTCTTTATGGGTTGAGTTTCTTTATGGACAGACAACGAGATTATACCTTGGTGATGGTCATATTATGTCTGCTACTAGAGTGCAACAAGGCGACCCATTAGGACCACTCCTTTTTGCTCTTGTAATGCACCCTCTTATTCATCAGGTTAGAGATAGTTGCAAGCTTCTTCTTCATGCTTGGTACCTCGATGATGAGACTCTTGTAGGGGATTCAGAGGAGGTGGCTAAAGCTTTAGACATCATTCGGGTTGTTGGGCTAGAATTGGGCCTTGAATTGAATATTCGTAAGACTGAGATCTTTTGGCCTTCATGGAGGGGCTGTTAGCCGAGATAAAGGTTTTATTGAGGGGTTGGCCATGAAGAGAGCTTCCAGGGCTGCTGAGTTAATGCATCTTCTTCCTCAGTTACGGGATCCTCAGAGTGAGCTTCTTCTACTTCGATTGTGCATGGGTATTGCGAAACTTTTCTTTGGCTTAAGGACGTGCCAACCGATTCACATGGAGGAGGCGGCTATGTTGTTTGATAAAGAGCTGCGTGAAGCGGTTGAGGACATTGTGGTTGGTGGAGGTCCTTTCTTTGGGGACCTTCAATGGAGGATGACTTCTTTACCTATTAGGTTTGGAGGGTTGGGTTTGCACTCAACATTAGAGGCTTCTTCGTAGGCTTTTGTGGCTTCTAGGGCACAATCTTTGGTGCTACAAGATCATATTTTGAGAGATAGTGGGTTATGTGGCATGAATTTGGATTTTGATAATGCTTTGGATGGTCTTCATGTTGCGATTCCAGATTTTGATAATGCTTTGGATGGTCTTCATGGTGCGATTCCAGATTTTGATGTTAGTAGTTTTACTAGAAAAGACACCGTCCCTCCTAAAACATAACATGTTTTGGCGAGTGCTCTTTTTAGTAAAAGTGTTCAGGATATGGAAGTTAAGTTTGACATGACCACGAGACAAAAAGCAATATTTGGATGTTTGCAAGCAGCACATGCTCAGGATTTTCGTCTAGCTATCCCGATTGATGGGTTAGGTCAGCATATGTCACTAGTGGAGTATCGTACTATCCTTAGATATCGTCTTATGATTCCGTTGTTTTCTATTGACGAGGTGTGCCCTGTTTGTCGTAAGGCGTGTTTGGATACTTTTGGGGAGCATACCGTTCATTGTAAGGAGCTTCCCGGCTTTAAGTACAGACATGACTTTGTTAGTGATGTACTTTTTGATATTTTCAGACGAACGGAAATATCAGTGAAGAAAGAGGCGCCTGTGAACTTCCTGACTGACCCACTAGATAGAAGATCAACACTTAGGCCTGCAGACGTTATGGTGTACGGATGGGTAGGTGGAAAACATGCTTGTGTAGACTTGACTGAGGTTTCACCACTTGTGGGATTAGGTGTCGAACCTTTTACCGTAGGACAGGCGGCCCTAAAAGCTGCATCAAGCAAAGTGGCCAAACATGAGAAACCGTGTTCTGACAATCAACATGCTTTTATACCATTTGCTTTTGACACTTTCGGTTTCCTAGCACCAGAGGCCGTTGACCTTCTACATAGAGTTCAAAAGGTCATGCATAGCAATGTCATGTCTCCTAGGTCCATGAATGTTGTATTCACGAGGATTGGTTTTGCCATCAAAAAAGGTCTAGCGGCACAGCTTATTGCCTGCTTGCCTTCTATTCAAGTGTAAGTAGTGGTTTATATATATGAAATTGTTCTCAATCTAGAGGGAAAAAAAAAAAATTGTCAAGTTAGTTTCATTGAATGAATCTAAAATTAGTGAGCCCGTGGAAGGGGAGCCAGGTGTGTGAAGGTTGATAAATGATTCAAAAAATACAAATTCTAACATCTGTGTATGACATTTATCCATTTCAAAACCTCCATGAACGTGTTACTAGCTTTCTTAAGGTTCTGAAAAATGACCAATTACAAACAACAAAAACAATTACAGTGACATTAATAGTAAGTGTTATTGAGTTAGTGCTTACATGGCCTGCCACATCCAATGACAGTTGCCTTAAAATAAAAGATTTGGTCATCTATCATTGGTTTCTTGTGCAATTACAGCTCACTTAGAGATAAATATTACGCAAGCAAAGATATTCAACCAAAGAATTCGAGTCATAGTTGAATTATTTAGTTCACTGAGATAGGTGGGCTGCTTCAATCTTGGAGATCAGCCAGTGAGAATGATTACCAATCTGAAAAATTATCTTTATTAGGAGAGATTGGACTGGAACTTGTACTAGGCACTTGATTTCCTTGAAGAGGTGTAGTAGACCTCGAATTTGAGCTTGAAGTTGATTCCTCGCTGGAACAACTACTGCTGTCATAGTTCATTGCAAATGCAAGAGCCACATCACTTCGATTCGAGCTTATGGTTCTCTTAGAAATGCCACCATTGTTACTTCTTAAAAGGAAATTTGTATTCTTCTCCCAAATATGATTCAAGGCCATCAAATTTCTACGTCTCCTTGTGTAAGCATTCTCTGGTTTTGCAATGTCTTTGGCAGATTGTGAAGAGACTGCGTCCGCTAAACTCATGAAGGACTTAGACTTGCCATCATAGAACTTTGAGACGCCCCTCCTATCAATCAACATGATAACTCCAACCATCAAACACTAATATGCACATACTGCTATTTAATTTGAAAAGTTGCATGATCAGAAAATTTCACACAACGTGAAATGTTGACAATATATAGTTTCAGTTAAACTCCCAAAATTTACATCACGTTAGTTTAATTTCAGAGTATAAACAGAAACATAAATAACTTCAATTTAAACTCAATATTAACTAAATAATAATACGAAATCGTCTTTGTGATCTGAGAAAGGTAGTTAGATAGTGTACCTGATGGGCAGAAACTGTTGGAGTGAGTCCATCATGTTCAATGGTTCATCATAATTATACGTACTCTCAGCCTCATCATCATCGTCGATGCCCCTGCATTCAGACGCATCTCTGTCCTTCCCGATGGACGATGTCGTTGAAGATGAACACTGATCATCCTCATCTTCACTCTCTAACAATGCTGATATTTTTTCTTCCTTTCTCATCTTATCCAAAACGCAGAAATTAACAACCATTTAGACCAACTCAAAAAAATCACATCAAGAACTAGTTTTATAAATGAGAAAGAGTAATAGAGAAATGGATGAAGAAACGGATAGAGAGACAACACAACATTGAGGACTTTCTTTATTTGTTTCGCTATTTACAATTCCAAATATTAATTTTCTAACAAAAATATTTATGTTAGGCTTAATTTAAATGCCTTGTATAGACCGCAATATAACTATATATTTTTTATGAGCTAGTAACACTCTTTCTATCTATCTTTCTCGAATACTCCTTTATATATCACTTCTTTTGAAATTATGAAACTAAATAAGTTTTATTGCATAGATAAAATATAATAACACTTATTTGGATATACTCCCTTAGGTTTTAATGGCAAGTAAAAATATCTAACCTCAAATCTCCCATAAAAAAAAGAAATCTAACCTCAAACCAAAAAAAGATGTGCATTTTTAAAAGTGTCATATTGACAAAGACTTGTTTCATGAGAACCAAAAAAAGACACTGAAAAAATAAAAGATATGTCAATTTAAGTGTGATGTGATTAAATATAATAAAAGTAAAAAAATTTGTTTTTTTTAGCAATACCTTTATTCTTAACAAAAATAATATACATTTATTATTTTTGTTTGTACATGAGTATTGAGGGAATAGAAATACAAGGGATGCGGATATACCGAATGTCACTGAGGAACCGTGCAATCAATCAATTAATGAAATGAAATTGAAGGATACCGGTGAGAGAGAGCCTAGCAGTAGCAACGTGTATCTCTTCACAACCTATATCCCACTCAACCGCATTTTCTAGATTAATTAAGGTACCCTGTCCTTGTCAAAATATCAATGGAATATTTTGGATCAAATGGTAAATTATTTAATTCTTCATTCAAATTGTACTGTTTCCTTTTATGAAAAAAAAAAAATATTTTTTTTTTTAAAGAAATAGAACATGTGAGCTCCACTTAATAACAAATTGTCGAAGATTGTATTTATCTCACGGTCAAATTTCGATTACCATAAACTTTTTTTTCCTGAGAACCGAAGGACTAAAAAATAAATAAATAAATCATGTAGAATTTTGAATTAATTTTAGTTCTATTAGCACTAAAATAACGTTGTCTCTTTCCTATAGTGTATGATGATGGATGAGATGTACTAAATCATATAAGATTGAGGGATAGGTTTTAAAGACTTTTAATGATTACCATAAGCACTTATGGGTGGTGTATGGTCGTAGCATACACTAGATGGAATCACCTATATGAGTGTCAAGTGGGGCCGCTTGCATGAGACCGTGGCGGGTCACTAGAGCACTCATGAATATCAAGCACGCGCACGGCCTATTAGCGCACAATCGCGTAACAACAAGAATTGTGGGGGTGTAATGTGATTGTGAGACCTCTTGCATACAACAAGTGTCTTGGGTTCCATAGCTTGCTAAACCAATTCATTGTGTGTTAAGCCTCATTAGTCTAGGACGGGTTCCATAGCTTGCTACACTGTTCCGATGCATTACATCTACGATGTTTACCCAGAAAAACTATTTTTAACATTTTATTTTAACTTTTGAAATATGTGGGGGATTGTTGTAAATTTTGAGTGTATTTCAAAAGTTTCAAATATTTTATGTCCCTCACTTTCTATGGTTTCTTGGGTTTCATCATTCCAGTGTTTAACAGATTCGAGCTGTTCTGTCACCTCTGATATGACTCATATAAGAGAAGAACTTGTTGTATCCTGTGAGGATATACACTTATGAGGCGGATAAATCCCTAAGGACGGTGACTTCATCACGCATCAGGTTATATAACGACTTACTATTTTGCAGGTCATGATTTCTTGTTTGATTACTTCACCGTTACCGACGTCAAATCACCGCAATTTTAAGAAAGATAAATTTACCTATTATCCCTCTTGTTTATTCTCTTTAATATTTAATTGATGCTTTTATTTATATGATATTATTATTATTTATAGAGATAATTTGTTCCTAATTTTACAGCACACTGTTGACAAACACCTTGTCTACTTCTTCTTCACTTTTAAATAATAATCCATCTCAAATTTCATCTTCTTCTCAAGTGACTGTTTTTGCACTACATATTCATATTGGTTCTTACCCATCTTTTTTTTTTATCTGCAGAATTATTATCTTTTAAAGAATTGAAACTTGATGATGGATGTAAAAATCGATTATCAATCTCAATGTTGACCAAGTTTTTTGAATTTTCGGTTCAATTTGGAACCCTAAAATACATTCTTCCCCTTTTCTAAATGTTCATTCACGCCGTCCCCTTTCTTCTTACTTCTCAGTTCTCGTGGCTTGTCTTCCTTTTTTATACTTTTAATTAAATAATAATAGTATTAATAATTACAAAACAATTATTTTATTTGAATTCTTTTAATAATTTAAATTTTTGTCTTGTAGTGTGCCACATGATGGAAAATAATTATTTGAATTTTTTTTAACAGTGCATTAATAGAGGGACAAATAACAAATTATTTACAAACTGTATGGACCTAAACCAAATAAAAAAAGCGTAGAGACCGATGCAAAAAACTGATGAAAGTGCATGGACTAATTACACATTTAAGCCTGATTTTTAACTTAAGGGACCAAAATGAAAGAAAAAAGACTTAGGAGACCAAAAAACAATCTAAAATAATTTAAAAGACCAAAAATATAATTTAACCTATATAAAATTACTTAAATATAAACAAGTTGAAATAATTTTTTATTTTTAAAAAAGTATATAGAGCTGCCCTTAAGCATTATTCCTAGCTCCACCGTTGTCCGCTATTGAATATAAGCAAAAAATATTAATATTTTTTTGGTCTTGTATATAAACAAATAATTTTTCTATCATGTGCAAACTCGAATAAATTAAAAAGTTAAAAGTAGTAAATTTATCTTCAAACTTGTACATTTTATATTAAATATATAATTTTACAATAAATAATTATTGTTTTAAATAAAAAAATTACCAATTTTAATTGTCTTAACGTATGCAATATTATACAGTATGGACAAACCCATTGATAAGTGCCAGAAAGTAGTTAATTTCATGTTACATTTAAGGCACTTATGTTACTTGTTTCACAAGTTATCTAGGGAAAAGCCGAGAGAAAAGTGATAATTGCCCTATTACGCTTTATTTACGTTTGATAAACAATGCACAATATATGCAAGGTTCAGGGTTTGAACTAACGATAAACAAAAATACTTACGTTTGATACTACATCACCCATAAACGTCCTCGTGAGTTTAGCTCAGTTGGTAGGAACAATGCACAATATATGCAAGGTTCAGGGTTTAAACTCCAGCCACCACAAAAAGAAAACCATAAACAAAATAACTGTCTTTAAGTCTTTACCTCTATTAGTGATGCGTAATCAAATATCTTTCAATTTTATAAGTTTTATTTTCCAATAACTCTTTAATTCTCATGAAACAATTTTCTATGAGGGAAGAATTTAAGTCATTTTTTATGCATTTGTTTGTCAAAATCATTGTAATTCTGGGAGCTGAAAGCAAAGAAAGGGAAGAATTCAATTGTTCAGGAAAAGTACCATCGGGCGCCGAAATGAAGCATTCGGGAGCCGATTTGGAGCTGAAAAGAATCAGAAGAGCAATTTGATTCGTAAAAAATTGGGCCCCGAATTAGACCAATCGGGCCCCGATTTTGACAGACTGGGGACACTTTTTGGTGCATTCGAGCACCGATTTTAAGGGCTTGGAGGCCAATTTTGAGTGGCCTATATATAGAAAAGTGTATTTTTGACATAGGGGTTCACAATTTTAGAGAGAAAAAGCATATTTGGAGCGGAGGCTTTGTAGATTTGGAGGGAGACCATCACAACTCATGGTCAATTATCCAATACATGTATGAATCCTTGTTTTTATGTGATTTATCTTGTACTTTAGCGATGGGTAACTACTTCTCTTGTGGTTAATCTTGAGATGAATCTGATGTAATCCTATGGGAACCCTAATTTGTTGAACTCCTTTGAATATCAATGAAAGTCTAGTTTTAATTCATATTACTTTATGTTTAATGCTTTTTGTAAGTTTATCATCGACTACTAACCCTAGCTTTATGAATATGCAAATTG
>Ga0228711_1000584_pt1 | contig 46472 bp, 32 predicted proteins | sample MedpolnodulmetaG_2_FD_177996 | JGI IMG/M metagenome (GOLD analysis project Ga0228711, IMG submission 177996) | Root nodule microbial communities from Medicago polymorpha collected in Santa Monica, California, United States - brown nodules | ecosystem: Host-associated > Plants > Roots > Nodule...
ATTGTTTTTTTGTTTTTTAAAAAAAAAAAAAAAAAGAAGATGCTTCGTTGGTACTATATGTGGTCAAAATACATCACCTCTTTGGGTGATCTATAGTCTAATCGATGTACCAATAATTAAGTGCATTTTGAATTCACAAAGGGTCAAAGTAAGTGGGGGGCCTAGCAAGTGAATTTATGCTGCATATATATAAATATTGTCAAATTGAGGGCATTAGCCAAAACCTAATCCAATGCATATGCTCTTGTTGTGCATTGGACTGTTATTGGTGAGTTAGGTCCTTTGTCCACGCTTATGTCCCTTTTCCTTTAACTTCATCTATCTTTTTCCTCTTAGTGCATTGTACATTCTTCAATTATTTACCGTTCTACCTTTATTGTCCTTTTGATTTTTGTTTTTTCTCCATCTCAAAGTCAAAAACTTGCTTTTCTTAAAAATAAAAAATAAAAATCGATCATTATTTAGAGAGGGAATTAAAGAAGGAAAAAAGAGAAAGTTCAACACTTCACCGATTTAAACAGTACTTTGAAAAAAATCCGAATAAGAGAAAAAGTAATTCATTGTGAGGGAAAGGGGCCACGTACTAAACTAAAATAAAAACTGCAATGAAAAAATCATCGATTGTACCGATCGGGCTTTGAACTTTTCTTGTTAAGCTTGCACACCAACATTATGTGATTAAGAATGTATGGGTATATAGATAGATATCCAACGTGTGGTGAAAAATGTATCTTCATTTCAACATTTAACTCAAAATAAAACTTCCAGTCTCTCATGACATGCAAAACCAGAGGTGGAGTTTCACTCGAGATATATATTTACTTTTAGTGCTCAACAATATCTTGAATATGATTAAAAGACTATGAAAAATACAAAAAAAAAGAAAAAAAATGTTTAAGCAAAATGTGCACGCAAATTTTGTTGTTGTTAACATTCGTTTCACCATGAGAAAGGTTAGACTAATTAATTTATGAATTTGGTGGAGACCTGAGAGTTGAATAACGTCTATTAATAAATAATAATTGTTTTAATATTTAAGGACACGAACTTAGGCATGCTGCTGAAACAATTTGTGTAGATAAATGTTGCTAACCACTTTAACTTAGCTACTTCAATTAATAGATGAAGAAGTGTAACAACTTAAAAGTCAAATCACTTAAAAAACATGTGTACAAATAAATTTATTGCTAAACTTTTCTTAGCTTAAATATTTTGAGCAATGGTTTATCAGTAAGTAAGTCAAACTCTGATGCTATGTTTGGAATTTTACAAAGGGAAAGGGCAAGGAGGATTTTGGAAAGAAAAAGATAAGGATGAGAGGACAAATAAAAAAAATGGTAGTCCTCTACTTGAACGAGAATGCGTTGAGGCCATCATATAATGTTAGTCCCTGTAATAAAAGTTTGGCCTCAAGCCTACACATGCATGCGTTGAATCATCATATGAAACACGTAACAAATTTATGTTTTTGGGGTATAGAGTCAAGTCAACACACGCATCCACGGAACACCAAAACGGTCGAGCCCCCTGGCGCGTAGTATCATATGGTATCCCGCAATGCGGGCTAAGGAATAATGCACCTTTACTCTCCTCCATAAAATTTCTCATTTTCCATTGTGGTGGTGAAATATGCATTTCTCCTCTAGTGGTCCAATTTGATATTATTAGTTTTTTCAAAAAAAATGTTTAATTGCAGTTTCGTTCTCCCTATTTTCATCGTTTTGCAAAATTAGTGTCTATTATAAAATTTGTCTGAAATATGATGACATAACATGTTTTAAACGAAGTTTTTAAAAGAATTTTCTTACGATTTCATCGATGTTAATATTTTCTCATCTTCATATGATATTTAAAACTTATCACATCATCTTTTTTTAGTTAAAAATATGATGTTGGGACCAAAATTATCAAATTTTAAAATAGGATACCAATTCCATTTTATGTGTTGAAATAAATTAGTAGTATATAATTTTTTAATAACATTGTTTGTGTTATATATATTTTTTTTTGGGTAGTAAAAGAGGGCTTGCGCCCAAAAACGAAAAAAATACTAACGAGTTACATGAATATTCATGGGTATACAAGCCCCGGAAATGTCATCGAACAGGAGACTTAAGATCCCACTAAGAGGAGTCTCCATAACATGAATGTTAAAAGAGTTCAAAGAGAAGCTAAAATTAGTCATCCGATCATCACTTATATTTCCCCCTCGTTAGGTATGATGGAAATGCACATGCCAGTTCAACTTTAAAAGGTGTTGTATTTGGCGCATCAAGGTGGGTTGGTTTCCCATTAATTTTAACTTTCCTTGTAATCATGTCAACCAAAGTTTTTGAGCCACTTTCGAGTTGAAGATTGTGGAAACCTTGTCTCCAAGCAAGCTGCATTCTCAAGTACAGTCACATGTTCCAATTTTTTGTGAGTAACATTTAATCCATTTGTCATCTGAGTTTCGAAGGAGTCCACCACAACCAGCAAGACCTGACAAATCTCTGTATGCTCCATCACAATTAAGTTTAACTCACCCCTCTTGAGGTATTTTCCAACCAACGAAAATAGTGTCACATTGGCGAACATTAAGAGGAAGTTGGGTGTATTTGCCTACATCTTCAACCATCTTGAGAATCATGTAAGTGTGGTCAGTTGAACGTTGAAAGTTATCCTCAAAAATAGTTTTGTTCCTCCATATCCATATCTGCCAAAGCCACCATAAAAATTGTGCTCCATTTTTTATTCTAAATATCATGCAGTTGATGATTGATATTCTTGAAGATCAAATCCGTGCAATCAAAAGAAGAAAAAAAGAGTTGGAGATTTTGATTCAAAGGGACTAACCTTATTCATATTTGGGTTGCTAATGGACAATCCCTTAACACATGAATAGTGGTTTCATAATCTTTGTCACATCCACAACATGTGAGAGAAGCTCCAACACCCCATTTACTCTTACGGTGATTAGTGAGCAACCGCTCATGAGCCGTCATTCACATAAAAGTTTGAATTCTATGTGATCCTTTTCAACTCCACAAAGCCTTCCAATCTCCCTGTTCGTGTTATATTTTATAAAGGTAAGTAGAAAATTTTTTATTTCTTCTTTTGGATAAAAAGAGGGTCAGAGCCCAACTGATTTTTCTCCTGTCAAATCATGATGATTTGATTCCAAAACCCAACTTAGACCCAATATAAAATTTTAACTATTGAGATATGATGATATAATATACAAGTCTAAAACTATGGTTTTGGCAGGGACAAATTTAGACATTCCGCATATGTGTTGCTAATTTTTGTATTTTTTTTAAATAATGCAAAATATATATAAATCTATATTATATATAAAGAAAATGATTTTTTTCAGCTCTTTTGAGATGTCTTTTTCTTTTTATAAAAATACTCTTAATTTTCAATACAAATAACACTTGTGATAAATTGATAAGAATAAATTTAAATATTAAAAGAAATGTAACAAACATGATATGAATATATATGTTTGGTTTTTTTTCCTTTATCATTTAAAAAAGTGTAACAAAACTAAATGAGTATATGTATACTTACTTTTTCATTATCCCAATAATACCTTTAAACAACTTTTTTTATAATAAAGATTGTTGTTAGTGTCATTAAAAAAAAGAATTTAGATTTTTTTTTTGCTATATTGTTGGCGTCATTGAAATAGATAATCATGGTTAGTTTGATTTGTTATAACTTGAAAGCAACAATCCAAATCAAAATTTTATAAAAAAAACAATGTTCATAATTTTCAAATGTTAGTGCAATAAAAAGAGCGTAAAGACGGACATGTGACTGCCATGTCTTTTCGCTAATAAGAAATAACAATGCTTGATACAATACAATTACAATGAAATTTGTCTTCTAATTTTTAAAAGAACATTTATTTCCATATAAGTTGTAAGACGGTCATTTAGTCATTGATCACTTATTTTGTCACATAGTTGATTATTAATAATTTTTGTAGTTGAAAAACATGTTCAACACTTGCAATTGCTACCCACAAAAGCAAAACTAACTTCAAAAACTTATTTTTTTTGAAGGAAAACTTTAAAAACTTATAAACCATAACAAATGTGTTACACTTATTTGTTTTGCGCAAAAGAAAAAAATATTTTGATATAGCTGTGTGTTTTATTTATTAAAAAAAATGGGAAGTGGATGTCTGGCTTTAGCCACACATGGCTGCACAATGCATCCGCCCCTGGATTTTGGTGGGCTTACGATTAAAGACCACAATTTTGGTGGGCTTACAAATAAAGTGGTTCATATTGAGGATGAGATCATGACGATTCACTGAATTGAGATATTCTAAAGTAAATCGGCATAAAATAATGTTATATGATGAACTATATATTTTTTCTCTAATCTTGATCAATGATGACTTACTATATGTTTTTAGTCGAATATTTTTTTTAAAGAATAAGAGTAGAATATTTGAGTATTTTTTTACAAGTAATTGGTATTACATATGTGTGTGTGTATATATATATTACAAATATGAGTATTTTTCTTTAGATATTCTACTAAAATAATATTTTTTTTGACAAGTTTTTAGTAGAATATATGAGTGTTTTTTAACAAGTCATATAATATTATATACAATATATGTTTGTGTTAAAATATTAGAATATGAATTTTTTTATCAAGTTAAAGTTTTATTATATATGCTCAGGTAGTAAAGACAATATATAATATATATAAGGTTTGACGTTCGAACCCCAACACCCGACATAATTACTTTAGAGATGAATTTTTAGTCACTATACAGTTTTAAAAAAAAAGAAGTTCTATTACGTATATTTTGGATGACGATTATTTTGAGGATGATATCATGATGACTAACTACTTTAAGATGTTTTTCTTTATTTATAAACCAAATATGATCCACGCGGAAATACAAAAACTTATCCCTTCGAGTCTCATGGAACCCAAATAACGGTAAATTCTCCTTATAAATTTTAATGTTGCGGAGGCGTAAGACCCGAATTCGAATCACCAAATTAAGATATTATTTGATATTATTTCTCTAATATTGATCAACGATCATTAAACAAATCCTTAATTTTTGACAATAGTGCTTAATTATTATTGATTCCAATATATTTTAGGAGTAATGATAAAAAGAAATAATTTAAAAAAGTAAAGAATATATTTAGAAAATAGATTATATTAAGAAGATTTGATTTTGATGCAAAATAAAATCCTAAGAAAGAAGAAAAAGGAAGCGAAAAGTTTGAAAATTGCATGAGCAGTTAACGCATTAAATCGGTAACCGGTGAATCGGGGCGTGCAATGCAATAAAAATTTCAATTTTAATTTCTTTGTCATATCACATCCTCTTGTTGCGTTATTTGTTTATGTTTTATAGCAACCGCTTTATTACATTGTCTCCTTCTTCAAACAAATCAAACAAACCCTTCACACTTTCTTCCTTCCGTTGCGTGTTCCAGATCGTTACTCAACCGCTTCCTCACCGATTCGTAAGTCACCTTTATCTTTCCGATTCTATTCTATTCTATTCTATATTCTCGACGATCATCGTTTTCTGTTTCTTTGTTTTTTTGGTATGCATATCTTGATCACTTTTAGATTTTCGATTATATTGATTCTGATGCATCATCTGCATAATCAATCACGGTTTTCACCTTTTTTATGTTTTTATTTATTTTTTTAATTTTTTTTTGTGAATTGATCATGTTACTGACCCTCTGATTGCTTGTTTGGTTGAGTTTTTTTTTTGGATTTCTCAAGAAATCTAATGGTTTATTGTTATTTTTATTTATATATATTTTTTATTATAGCTGATACACACTTCCACTTCGAAACCCGTAATAATTTGAGAAACTGAATTATTTGAATACAATTACATCTGATACACCTTTGATCAGAGGTGTCGATGCTACAAAGGAATCGTTTTGATGCCATCTTAATATATGTATGTTTGGTGTGCTTGTTTATTTGTTCATAAAGGAATTTCATTGTGGTAGTGGGTTGTTTAAGTCTTGATATATTTTCCTGCCCCATTACAATTGCTAATTGGGTGCTGATTTTGTATTTTAAGCGTTGAAATATTTTGCTGTGAATCACCCAATTTTGGCTGATTTTGCTATGTGATGGAAGGACAGCACGTAAAGCTTTTTACTTGATATCTCTTTGTCAGAGAAGTGGAAAAACAATGAATTATTTAATGTCGTTTACGCTACAGAATGTACATGATGTTCATTTTATGCAGTTTATACTTCATATACTAACTCTTTGTTAGAAATTCATCCATTGACTCGTATATGGAATGGGAAAATATTATTTTGGTCTGTGTTTATATCCTAGTTCATGATTTTTACCCTGTATTTTTGTCTATGTTTTGATATTTTATACCAGTTGTATATCAAAAATAATATAGTTATTTATTGGGTATTTTTAGAATCAATTAGGTTTAGATTGTTTTTTTTTATCATGCAGGTTTCTTGTTGCTGTTGGTGTGTTGTGCATATCATATCTACATCCACTGGTGAGATGCGAGTTAATTGGAAATTCTAACTTCATTTCCTCTCTTCCCTGCCTTTTGTAATATAATTTATTCTTGTATCTGATAGAATTTTTAAAAAAGTTCTAATAATTGGCACCCACCTTTGAGTTTACGCATTAAAAGTTTATTATTGCTGTCAATTGCAAAAAATGGTTTTGCCTTCGCATTTGCGTTGTGCGGGTTATGGGACCGGGTGGTCTCTTCTTCATTTGGCCCATTCCATTACTTTGTCTGAATTGTAGATGGTGTTGTAGGTCCATTTGAATCTTAGTTTAAGGGGGTGTCCTTAGAACTCATAAGTGATGATATTGGCATGTTCTATTTTCTCAGGATTTATTAGCATGATGATATGCCGCAGTTAAGGAGTGGTGAGCCCACTTTTCATATAGGATGAAGAAAGAGTATTGTACCAAAGAATCTCTGTTAGTTGGAAGATTGTATAGGCCCGCCCCATTCATCTGGGTTGTGTCCTTTAGATATTTGTCATCCAAGATACATCCATCTTCTGTGATCGGATTCTTGTTTGGCATGAGATGCCCTAGTAATTATGCTGGAGATACTGTGGCTATAGGTATGCTGACTACCAATGTCTAGTGATGCGAGATGTTGATTTGGGCTGTTACAGGAAATTTAAGGAGGGCTGTGGAACTTTATACATATCATTGTTCTAGTATGTGCTTTGAGGTTCTAAGATATGGATGTTGGCAAACCTCAGTAGTAATATCTGCCCCGTGACTTGTTAATGCTCTAGTCAAATTCGTATTGTTTTTAGTTTGGGATCTGCTTTGGAGATGGTGCTTCTTAGTGGGGTTGGGTATAATGAGTTTAGCTTTACCCTGTATAGCATTCACAGTAGACAAGTATGCACTACGGCTATGCAGATTGGTAATTTGAACCTTTAGTACATACCATTGATGGTGACTGCTGTAGAACTGTGCCTCCACTCTTAACATTAACTGCCCTTTATGTTGGTGCAGTTTCTGATTCTGCTAGTCCTAGCAGTTATTTTCCAATAATTCAATATCCAGTGGTTGGGATTTGTTTTGTGCTGGATGATGCTATATTTTGGACTTGGACCTTTGAGTTTGCAGACATGCAAGCTGTCATGAGCTGGTCGTAATCTTCACTTATGATTTCTAAAGGTTGTGGAATGAAGTGAAACTAGTGTCAAGGTTTTGATAGGCTAACCAGATTGCAGATGAGGGATGCATAATATCTTACTTCAATGTTCAAGCGTACATATCCTAATTTAAACTTCTCGCCTTATTTTGGGGGACAATGGATGGTCTTATGAGGACACAAACTTGTGTTTGATTATGAAGAAAATTGATTAGACTTGGATATGGGCAACATGTTTTAATCGTTAATTTTCTGGTAAAAGGAAAAATTTCCACATGGAGAAAGCCATACTACTTTCTTTGAAGCTTTTCCATCATTTTAGTGTAAAGCCAATATGCCACGAGAATGTGTAGGAATGTATTTACTAGAAAGAAAATGTCATATACGAAACCTTTATAATTTGAAATCATACAATGGTTTAATCTCACTTGATTTTTTGAACTATTTAGTGTTTGTTTCTTAGAGAAATCTGAAACTGAATTTAATATATATTAAGGAAAAGCCTGTCAATCTGTATTATTTTCTTAAGTTCCCTGTTTTCAATAACTAATGATCTGATAAAGCTTCATGGCTAAATGAGTTGTCAGTATGTTTGGAATGACTTATTTTGAGTATATCAAAATGCTCAAGATTTTTTTTTTGGCATATAAACAAATCAAAATCTATAACACATACATTTGCTTTAATTTGACTAAGCTTTTGTGAATAAGTTTATTTTGAATTATCTGGGCATATCAAGGGTAAGGAATTCTGTGAAGCCTTCTCTCCTTTCTCAAAGGAAGCTGGGTTCTGAATCTTCTGCTTAAAAAATGATGAGATGTTTTATTTTTATTTTAACTTACTATACATTAATGTAGATTTGGATCCTCTCCCACAATTTCTATATATCCCTCCTACAACATCTGTTTTCTATCTCTCTCTCAATTATTTTCTCTCTCTCCTAATCACCTCATTTTACCTAATCTTCTCTCTCCTGTCACTCTATTTTTTTTTGTTGGAGATGATCCTAGTCCATATTAATGCTAGTATTTGATCTGCTATTGCATCAATGTAAGTTTTCTATGGTTCTGCTGTCAACATTTTGTCTAGTAGTAAGCCGTTTTTTCGTACTCTGTTCTGTATACTTTTATCAATGCATTTCCTACATTTTCCTTTTCTAATATAGATATCTTTTTCAAAGGGGAAATATTTCTTTTTTGTTCTCAAAGCCTATTTCACTGTATTTTTTCCTCCTATTTTATACAAAAAGGTTTTTGTGTGAACTATTTGTATTCTTTTTTTGCTGGTCTCTGGGATTTACTTAATTTATGTGTGGTTCTTTGGTCTTGTCTTGTTTACTGATTAGATTAGAAGGCACAGATATGAGTGTTTCCCCACTCTTTGCTTGTGGCCTCTGCACAATTAATTATCTTGTTCGGATGCAGGAAATGATTATAAAATGCTAACACCTTCTAACACTTGGTAAACCTAGCCAGGTAATATCTGATGCGTTAGTCATCCTATTTTCCACTCCCTCCTCTTTTTATTAAGTCAAATCTGAATTCATGCTTCCATTATTAAAAACTTAGAGTGAGGATCCATCATATAATTTAAATCTCAACAATGTCATATTTCTTTCTTGTGTTCACATTTCCCTCCTCTGTTTTCTTGCATTAGACTAGAAGCTGCTCTTTCTGTATCAGTGGAAATAGGGCCTGAGTATATTGGCTTCAAGTTAGTGACTTATTTGGGCTGATGATTATCCATTATTATTAAGGAAACTTGAGTGGCTAGTGTTTAGTGTTTATGGTCTAGTTTAGTTGATTGGTTGCGAATTCCTTTGATCTTCCACAAATAATTGCCTGTGGTGATTATCCTCTTTGGTCGAATTGTTGTGGCTGTTGTTTATGCTTCTATTTTCATGCATGCATATTGATGACATTTTAACTCACCAAGTTTTTTTAAACCTTCATTTTGCATGCAATTTTTGATAGTGTCAATGTCCTTTGAATGGTAGCATTGAACTGTTGGCCAATTAAACATATCACCTAAATCGTAATATGTGTACTATTTTTTACTTATCTAGTCAAAAGAAAATCCGTAGTCTGTCTGGGGGGTCATTGTTTTTGGTTGGATCCTTTGGCCCTATAAAGTATTTAATAGAAAGGAGTGAAACTTGACAAGTCACTTATGATAAATTTAAGGAATTGTGGTAATGATGTTGAAGCGGCTGTAATATGCAGTAGTGCTCCTTTCCTTGTAGTTCATGATAGTAAGAACCATTAACTTTTACTTCTAAAATTCTACCTTTTGGGAGTTGTAACTCCTGGTCCAGTTCTTTACACGTATTTGTATGCATATGGGATCTGTTATCTTCTCCAACTTCCCTCTCGTCCTGCACAAATATCTCCGACGATATTTTCAGCAGTGCTTTACTAACTCATGGCTATACAATATTTGGTTGTCAATGATTTTTTGTTTTGAATTGAATTTTGCATCCAAAGTTTTTAGATAATGCATTCTGATTTTCTTGCATAATCATTTTGAGTGGATTTGTATGAACAATATGTGTGGGTATTGGTATTGGTATGTATCACTGATAATGCAGGGCCGAACAGGACAAATAGAGTATGTTGGAATCATAATAGTTTAGATGCAATTGAGTATTTAATAGCAATTTCTTTTTCTTCATAAGCTGTACCCATTGTGAAGCTCTGGCCTCTTATAAAATTTTGTGGATTATTTGTTGTTTTTTAATATTGAATTGTTGAATGCTTTTTTTGTGCTGTAGGTTGAATTATTTGCATTACACTATTTTTTACTATTTGGGGTTGCAAGTGCAATTATGGGGCATAGACACTTATTCAATGCATTTCCAATGTTTGAGGGTGAGGCTGACCCGAATTGGAATAATATGTTGACTGATCAACATCATGTGAACCATGGTAATGTTAAATTTAAATGCTTTCTTTTCCACTTCGATTTTGTTTCATTAGCCGTTTTTCCGATGCAAATAACTGCATTGCTTGCAACAAACCATATTACTCATATTGAACGAACATCCATTGCAGGTGGGACCAGCTCTTCAGAAAATGGTTCTTTTATTTATCCTGTGGAAAATATGTCTATAGATAACATTTATTTCCCTTCTCATTGGAACGCCAACACAAGGTCAAATGGATATGCATCCTCAGGCCCCAATATTGAAGTACCACCTCCTCATCAATTGGACACATCGGGCACTTCTACTACTGATCATTTTATGCATTCGTCTAGTGCTGGACCTTTCTTTGCAGTGTCTGAAAACTTTGTACACCAGCCTTCTTCTTCCAATTATGACAGACAAGCATTTCATGTTGATAGTGGTTTTATTGATCTTACAATGGGGAGTGGACGAGCGCATCACAAGAGAAAGAGCCCTGGAATTCCTTCAGTCTATGAGAGAGGCAGTTCAAGTGGGTATTTCAATGCTGGGAGTTCAAGTGATCTTCCGATACCTCCAGAATCATGGCCAGAGAAACCAAATATGGATCCTCAATATATGCCTTGGGATCATGCTGCTATGGCACCCACATTCAGAGGTGCTGGTCTCTCAATGAAGGGTGAGAGTTCTGTAAGGAATGTTAGGAGCCGTTCTTCACTTGATTTGGAATCCAACCTGTGTAGGACCCATTTATCAAGTAGCCATTCACACAACTCGTATCCTACTGTCCCACCAGTCAGCCATTCTAGCTTGGCGGATCTTTCTCAGGTTTCCACCTCTCTGACAAGGGATTGGAGCCTAATGAACGTAACTTCTGCTAATGGAAGAGTGTTATTACCAGGTTAGTTTGTGGTCAATATGTCTTAGAATCGAAACATAAACATTAAATTGTCCTCACTTGTATGTCTAAACAATCTTTCTTACAATACAGATGCTAGTACTTTTGGTCTTGAGACAAGTCACTTCCCTGTTGGAAATGCTGCTGCTGCTGCTGCTGCTAGTAATGCTACTGTAGATGTTGGAAGCTTCCATCATGAATTTGGCACAAGCAGATACCCTACTACTGCTCAAAGTTTTCAAAATTTGACTCAGACTGCTAGGGGAACTCGAAGTAATCACTCTCAGAGATCCAATCCAGCTTATAGGGCTTCTTCAAGCTTGCGCTTGGGTCAAGCGACACCTTCAGATAATGGGTTATCCATGGTAGCTGAAGGTTACTCTTCTAGACATCCAAGGCCATTGAACACTGTTGGCTGGCGGAACAGTGACAGAAATGGAAGGTCAAGAATTTCTAGTGAAAGATATAGATCACTGGCTGATCAGGCTGCTCTCCATGCAAGATTATCATCCTCTGAGGTACCGGTCAGTATATCAGAGAACTCTAATTTTGTTTGTCAGTATTAAAGGAATGATATATCTGTTAATAGACAGTTGGAACACCTGCTCTCATGTGTTTGTGTGTGCACCATATAGTTAGCCTTGAATAGGGATTCTTGTTTTATTTGCGAAGTTTCAGCAAATCACTTCCGCTGTAGTATTTTTTTTGCACTATTCATCACGAGCTGCAAATTTGTTCTTTCTGGCCTTACTTCTATTGGCTCAAAATTTATTCATTTATTTTGGGTTTTCAGGGTTTCATGATTGTTGAGCGTGCCTCACTATATGGTTCTAGGAATGTGCTTGATCAGCACAGAGAAATGAGAATGGACATTGATAACATGAGCTATGAGGTAGCTATTAATCTATTATTCTTTCCTGTGTTACAATTAGCATTATTTACATCCTAATTATTTTGATGATCGGTTTCTTTAGGAACTACTTGCACTTGGGGAGAGGATTGGCCAAGTGAACACAGGATTGTCTGAGGATGTTCTTTCCAAGTGTGTGACAGAAACAATATATTGTTCATCTGACCAATGTCAGGATGAAGGAAGCTGTGTGATCTGTCTGGTATGTTTTCCCTACATTCATAATGACTTATTTTTTGTCTTTGGATGGCATTAACCAGGTGCTTACTAGTTTTTGTTGACAATTACAGGAAGAGTACAAGAACATGGACGATGTTGGGACACTTAAAACTTGTGGACATGACTACCATGTAAGCTGCATCAGAAAGTGGTTATCTATGAAGAAACTATGTCCTATCTGCAAATCTTCTGCTTTGCCTGAGGATAAGAAGGATAAATAATTTATACTATAGTATTTATAGTATTTATTGATCTCATTTGTACATATATTTGGACATCCTTCAAATTGAGGAAACAGACTTAGCTTTTGGAAATGGTGTAACAAGAATGCTACTGCATGTCAATGTATTTGTTTGGCTTCGATCTTAATTTAGTGAAGCCTAGAAATCATTGTGAATTTGAAATGGATCTGGTTTGCTTCTATTTTTAAATAACAAAAGAAACTAACGTTAAGATAAACTATATGAATAGGTTTAAGTGCTCGTTTGTTTTACTTTTGCAAAATGAGTTTTAAATTTTGTTGTCTAAACATTTTAAGAGAAATTCTGTTCTTGCTTTTTCACAATATTTTGATTTAACTTTGAAAAATTCATGGTTGAGCTGATTGATATGTTTAAACTATTAAATCTATTTTTGAACGAGTTTAAACCTTTTTCTTGTAATTGGTAACCAGAAAGTATTTAAATTGTATTTTTTTTTTTGACACAAACAGAATTTATGGCATTTCATTAACAATAGGGTTAAATATGTTTTTGGTCTCTATAATATGTCAACTTTTCGTTTTAGTCCCTCTAAAAAATTTTAACTTTTAGTCCCTTAAAAAATTTTAATCTTCACTTTTGGTCCATCTTTTAAAGTAAACTCATGTAGAATTCATATTTTTGAATGAAATTTTGCAGAAAAATTCATAACATTATAAGAATCTCTCCCAAAAAAAATTAGAATTTTTTAACAAAAACATGAATTTAATATAAATTTTTATATTTTTGAAGATTTAATTTGTGTTTTGTTAAAAAATTCTAATTTTTTTTGGAATTTTAATATAAATGTGTTTTGTACACATTTCTGCATAATTTCATTTAAAAATACAAAAATTAACTTAAAAATAGGGATCAAAAGTAGCGATTGAAAATTTTATAGGGACTAAAAGTCGAAGGAAAATTTTAGAGGGACTAAAACGAAAAGTTGGTATATTTATAGGGACTAAAAACATATTTAACCCTTAATAATAATAGTAGCAATGCATCTTAGAATTACATCAAAAATATTGCGTGAAGCATGGCATGGGATAAAGCTGCCCTTGCAAATCATGAGCCCTTCCGTTTGCTTGACGCCTACTAAACACAACTTCATGGTTGTTAAAATTTTGGGAGTAAATTTCTGCAACTTCGAACTATTAACCCTTACTCCGAATGATTCACCTTATTGGAATGCACGTCATCAACAAACATCTTGCAGTCTGATTCAAAGATAACCTTTGATGACCCAATGTTGTAATCCACTTGAGACCTTGATGCAGCCCCCAAGCTTCACTCTCCGTCGGAGATATAGAAGCTTTTAAGACGTCTGTCATAGCCCGTACAAATTGTCCTTCACTATCTCTTAAGACCGCTCCCATACTAATTGTCCGATCAACGGTGGAAATTGTTGCGTCAACATTGCATTTTAAAAAACCAGCCCTGGGAGGTTGTCAAACTGCGGCATGTGTCTGCTGCTGAGCCATGGTGTGAAATCCAAAAAATCAGAAAAATATTTAGATTTTTTTCCAAAAATTTTAAAAATCGAATTTTTAAAATTTAGATAAACATTAAGATTTTTTTTTGAAAATTTTAAAAATTAGAAAAATATTCAGATTTTTTTCCAAAAAAATTAAAAATCGAAAAAAATTAAGATTTTTTTCTTCTAAATTTAAAAATATCAGAAAAAACTTTTATATTTTTTTCAAAATTAAGAAGATTATTAAAAATTCTGGAATTTAATTTTCAAAATAAAAAAAAATCAAAATTTTTAAAAAAAGGTCATATTTTTTCGAAAAAACTGTTTTTTTAAACTTTTTCAACCGATAAAGAATTCTAGAAATATTTTTTTGAAAATAAACAAAAAATTAAAATTTATATCATAATTTGTTAGAATTGAAAATTTTGAAAAACTTAAAATATTTTTCCTGAATTTTTTTAAAATAAAAAACGAATTTTTTTTCTAATTTTTCCAATTTTTTAATTCTTAAATTAATATAAATGAATATATATTTATTTTATTTTTTTAAAAAAAATTCAAATTCTTATGATTTTAAATTTTCAAAAATTAATTTTTTATTATTTTTTTATAAAATAAGCACAAATGCCACGTGTACGCTTAAAAAAATAAAAATAATTATACAGTCAGTGCGCCGCATAAGCATATATGTACAGTCAGCGTGCCACACAGTGTACCATGTCAGCAAATATGCACAGTCATATGAGAGGGGGTTTTCTGGATTTTTTTTTTTACGAGGACGGAATCCAAACCGAAAATTTTATAGGGGTGAAAACCGAAAATAACCTATATTACAGGGGTGAAAAGCACTATTAACCCTATTTTCTATTCATTACCATTTTCCTTTTTGTATTATTGTTTTCATCTTGTATAAGCATTGTCCTGTTTAAAAAAATTTCTTTATTTATAGCTGATTTTGTTGGTATTTTGACACCGTGGATAGTTAAGCGGTTGTTGTTCTCCTCTTTAGGCTTCGACCTTCTTGTAATGAAAAAGATTTAATCTCTAAAATATATATGTTAGGTTGGAACCCACTCGCGTTGCCAGGACCCTGGCTCGGGGGGTTCACACTTTTAAATTTTAATTACAATTATATTATATATCTAGTATTATATATATATAACTAATATATATTTAAAAAATTGTAAAACCTATGAAATTAATTAATATAAAGAATTATCTATGAATTAATTAATATAAGGAACTAGAAGAATGCTACACTAATTAATTAATTCAAAGTTTACTGTCTAATACTATATCTGTCATTGGACTAATTAACATTACAATACTAGCCATTCACCAAAGTAAAGCAACATGCTCTCAAGATAATAATATTACCATACTAGCCATTCACTAAACTAATTAATAACATGCTATAAGATATATTATAATACTTGTTGTTATAGGACACGTGCTATTGCAATTGTCGGTCATAAGCTTTGTGTCATCTCAGCATGCTTAAACTACACAGCCAGGGAAAAGTGATGTAGCTGGTGCAAATGTGGTGCATTGTTTAGATTTGAGGGGATTCACCATGATAAAAACATAATAATTTGAATGTATAATTAAGAATTGAGGGGGTTCACTTGAACCCCTGAGCTCTATGTAGCTCTGCCAGTGTTGGAACCACATTACATTATGACCTTGCGCTTGAGAAACTAAAATTTTCAAATATATGATTACATCAGTATACATTCTGTAGTTATTGTCTTCATGTGCGTTATACTACATCTTATTAATTCTGTAGTTATTGTCTTCATGTGCATTATACTACATCTTATTATGATGTCTAAGATGTCATTTTTAAGTAATTCATTATAAAAATATAAATATTGTGAGTTATAATTATTTTGTTGTCTCAAACCTCCAGACTTCTGATAATCTAAAATTTGATCCGTAAATAAACATAGTCAATAATTATTTTAACTAGGATTCTATAGAAATATAGAAAGAAAGAAATTGTATAATATAATTGATAATTACAAATTTTGAATAGTAGAAGTAATGCTTAGCTATAGCAAAACCCACTAAGTATTGGTGCATATAATATTAACTCAGAAGGCTTTTATTTATATGACCAAGCCTTTGCATATTTCTTCACATTACCCGATGTGGGACATTATTCTAATTAGTATTATTGATATCCTCCCGCAAGTTGTATAGTCTGAAAGAGAGATGCAACTTGGACAGTAAGTAATCAAACCTAGGACGAAGCAAGGGTTTGGTTATAATATCAGCAAGTTGATCATCGGTAGAAACAAAGGATACTCGAAACTTGCCATTTTGAACATTTTCTCGGACAAAATGATAGGCTAAGGCTATATGTTTCATCCGAGAGTGAAATACAGGATTAGCACTAAGGTGGGTAGCACCGAGGTTGTCACAATAGATGACTGGATTGGCTTTTGGTGTGTGGCCGAGTTCAGTGAGTAGGGAAAGGACCCATAGTAGCTCACTCGCCGTGTCAGCCAAGGCTTTATATTCTGCTTCTGTGGAAGAGCGAGCAATAGAACGTTGTTTTCGAGAGCTCCAAGAGATGGGCGTGTTGCCAAGATATAACAGATAACCAGTGGTGGAGATATAATCATCCTTGTCGCCTGCCCAGTCTGCATCTGAGTAGGCGTGGAGATTTCATGGGGCGGTCGTCGAAATGAAGACGCCTTTGTCACAGGAACCCGCCAAGTATCTGAGCACTCTTCTGAGTGCAGTCCAAAGCGCCGTTCTGGGGTTTTGCATGAATTGGGTGAGTTTGTTTCTGCTGAAGGCAATGTCTGGGCGAGTAAGGCTCAAGTATTGGAGGCTTCCAACGAGCGCTCAATACTCGGTTGGGGACGGTAGGAGATCGCCAGAATCCTTTAGTAACTTATCTGTGGCAGACAATGGAGTGGATGCTGGTTTCGTATCTGCCATGCCTGCTTTATGTAGTAGATCAGTGATATATTTCCTTTGGGAAAGGAATATGCCTGCAGTAGAAGGAATCACTTCGACCCCCAAGAAATAATTAAGACATCCAAGGTATTTTAAAGAAAAGCGAGCGGCGAGTGTGGCGATGAGTGTGGAGACCTCGACAAGAGAACTCCCGGTAACAATGATATCATCAACATATACTAATAAGTATAATGTAACACCTGGTTTGCGGTGGATGAATAAAGAGGCATCAATAGTGGAGTTGACAAAGCCAAGGGATAAAAGGAATATCTGAAGCTCCGTAAACCAGACACGAGGTGCTTGCTTTAACCCGTAAAGTGCCTTTTTGAGACAACAAATATGATCAGGGAAGGTTTTGTCGACAAATCCAAGTGGTTGTAGCATGAATACTTCCTCCTTGAGCGTACCTTGGAGGAACGCATTGTTGACATCAAGCTGATGAAGGGACCATCCTTGACGAGCTGCAAGTGTAAGGACAATTCGAATAGTCACCGGTTTAACAACTGGGCTAAATGTTTCTGTGAAGTCACATCCAGGGTGTTGATGAAATCCTTTGGCGACTAGTCGTTCCTTGTAACGATTAGTGGAGCCATCCGGATTTCGTTTGATACGAAAAACCCATTTACACCCAACCAAATTATGAGCACAGGACCGGCTAACAAGATCCCATGTGTTATTGTTATGTAAGGCATCAAATTCAGCTTGCATAGTCAAGCGCCAATCAGGGTCACGAAGGGCTTGAGTGATATTGCTCAGTTCGATGAGACATAAGGTGCGAACATGAAGGTTAAGCTTTTTGATGGGTTTAACAATGTTGTTTTGAGAACGGGTGATGATCCCACCGGCGTTGGTAGACTGGTTGTTGTGTGGGCGAGCAGTGGGTGGGGGCGGTCGTGGAGGCGTTGGCAATGTAGTGATGTTGGCCAGTTCATTGGATGTTGGAGACGCAGGCGAGGATATTTGAATGTTTTGGGCGACCTCAATGGAGTTTGGTGAAGAGGGCGAAGATGTTTGAGTGGGTTCGGAGAGCTTGCTGGTAGTTTGTGAGGAGGGCGACTGTTGTTGAGTGGTGTGGACGAGGTCATTGGGCATTGGTGATGAGGGCGTAGACAGGTGAGTGATATGGGCGAGCTCATTTAGAGTTGCGGGATGTTGAATGATTTGAGTGAGCTTGTTTTGGTTTGGTGAAGCAAGCGTCAAATCTAGGGCGAGTGCCTGTGTTTGAGTAGCAAGGGAGCTAAACGGAAATTCTGATTCAACAAACTTTACATGGCGAGAGGTGTAAATCCTGCATGTTGTGGGATCGAGACACAAGTATGCATGTTGATCAGCCGAATAACCTACAAAAACACACACAACAGACTTTGGTGCAAGTTTATGGTTAACATATGGCTTAATCCAGGGAAAACACAACCATCCAAAACATTTTAATTTATGATAGTCCGGACTAATGTTGTGCAATTTGAAATAGGGTGATTAATAGTTTAGAATGGGAATGGGAAGCCGATTTATAAGGTAGGCTGCAGTAGTCATGGCGTGAGGCCAGTAGGTGAGGGGTATGCCTGAGTGATGGAGAAGAGCGAGACCGGTCTCGGCAATGTGACGATTCCGGCGTTCTGAAATTCCATTATGTTCAGGTGTGAACAACTGGTGTGGGGGCATACCACCGATAAAGTCCATCGATACATGAGCCTTTATGAGTTGTTTGGCCAGTCTTTAAGTCCTTCACATAAAAGGAATGTGGCAGAAAAAGAACAGCATAGTTAGTTTGTTTGGTAAATTGGGAGACATAAATAATTTTTTGTTTCATAGAGGGAACACACAAAACATTAGACAACGATAAATCATTAATTAAAAGTGTTCCAGAGTGAGAGATGTTTTAACCTGAACCGTTGCCCATGAACAGCGAGTCAGGACCCGTGTAGGGATGATGGATTTCCATATTTGCAAGGTCATTTGTGTTATGTGATGTGTTGCTCCACTATCAACCAAAAAATCAGTTTGCGGGGGACTAGCAGTTGCAGTGTTGACCTGAGGCGAGTCACGAGGAGGTGGAGGGATACCAGGATGTTGCTGTCTGAAGGTGCGACACTGGGATAGAACATGTCCTCTGACATTACACCACTGACATTTGCCGAGGAAGGGTTTGCGATTTCCAGGGTGTTGATTTGATTGTGCAGGGAGCTGGGTAGGGCTAAATTTGTTGTTGTAGTTGGGTCTCACCAGAGCATTCAAGGCAGTGAGTGGTGCAGGAGTTTGTTGCTGAACAACGACGATTGAGAGTTCCTGGATGAGAAGCTTCTCAAGAAGGTCGTCAAAGGTAATTGGGTTATCCCTTGCATTCACCCTGTCAATGACAAAGCGATAGCCGTCGTCGAGGCCGCGTAGGATGTAATCAGTCATGTCTTCAATGGATACAGGTGATCCAAGTGAGGCAAGGAGATCGCCTGTTTGCTTCAGGAAGTTCATATAGGTGGTGATGGATTGAGTACCTTTTAATGCTGTCCGGAGGCGCTCCTTTAGTTGCTTGAGATGGCTGCGAGAAGCCTTGGCATAAGTGTTCTTGAGGAGGGTCCAAAGACCGTGTGAGGTCTTTGTTTGGGAAACCAGGGAGGCGACCTCATTTGAGAGGGTGGTGAGGAGGGCGCCATAGATGAGGCGATCATGTCGTCGCCAAGTTTGATAGGCAGGATTTTCTGTTGTCACTGGAGTCTCAGCAGTGGTTGTGATCGTTTTGGACGGCACCGGTAATGATCCATCTGGGTATTTGAGGAGATCATAGCCATCAAGGAAAGCTTTAACCTGGAGTTGCCAATTAAGGTAATTGGTGGGAAGAAGTTTGGTTACACTGCCAAGGGTGATGCAGGCAAGTGGTTTGGATGGTTCATAGGGGTTGGTGATTGAGGTATAACTGTCGGTGGCCATGGCGGCGAGGGTGGCAGCTGGGGTTAGGAACGACGTCCTTATTTAGAGGGAGAGGGGGCTGGATCGTTTCAGTCTGATACCATATAGAAATATAGAAAGAAAGGAATTGTATAATGTAACTGATAATTACAAATTTTGAATAATTGAAGTAATGCTTAGCTATAGCAAAACCATCAACTATTGGTGCATATAATACTAACACATAAGGCTTTTATTTATATGACCAAGCTTTTGCATATTTCTTCATATTACCCGATGTGGGACATTATTCTAATTATTATTATTGATAGATTCAACTTCGGGTTTCAAACAATTTATTTTCTAAAGGTAGTAAATATGTCAATAACCACTTCAATGTATTTGGTTGTTTGTATTTTTTTTTTTGGACACAATTTGGTTGTTTGTATACATAATTTTTATTTTTTTTAGGGGCTGTATACAGAAACCTATCATCTGTGCTAACCACTTCAATGTATTAGGTTTATTTATTCTTTGTCAAATAATTTAGTGGTTAAAAATTTATATAGGTCAAATATCACTTTTGATCCTTTTAGTTTGACATAACTCTCAAGTTAGTCCTTTAAGTTTTGAAAGTTTCAATTAGATCATTTTAGTTTGGCAGAATTTTCAAATTAGTCCTTTAAGTTTCAAAAGTTTCAAATAGGTTCTTTTAATTGATAAACTATTTCACTGTTACCCTTGCTGTCAGTATCCGTTAAGTTGTTGATTTGGATCAAAATGCTGCCTTTTAAAAGCTCAAGTGTCAAAACGCTACGTTAAATGGTCACAAACGATCATTTATAATACTAAAAAGGCAGCTATTTACAACAATAAATGTCTTTCTAGCACTATTAAACGACATTTACAGTGCTAGAATGATATCTGTGACCATTAAACGTAACGTTTTGATACCCTGAAACTTTTAAAAGACAGCGTTTTGATCATAGCCAACAACTTAACAACTATCAATTATTTATTAACTGACAGTAGGGGTAACATTGAAATAGTTTATCAACTAAAATAACATATTTGAAACTTTTGAAAGTTAAAAGACTAACTTGAGAATTCTGTCAAACTAAAAGGATCTATTTGAAACGTTTAAAACTTAAAGGATTAACTTAAAAGTTTTGTCAAACTAAAAAGACCAAATGTGATATTTAGCCTATTATATAGCAAAGTATGATTGGAGATAGGTATAAGTTTATTCGCGGTTTTTAGATAAGTTTTTTTTTTTTTTGGTCAGAGTTTTTAAATAAGTTTGTTCACAATGTCAATTTATACTAATTAAATCCTAAGTGTGCTTATTATGTTCATCGGTTGAACTATTTAGAAGGCAGTTCAATTGATGGTGTTAAATTACTAAAAAAAACATAGGTGGTAAAGTTTCTTATTCCAAATTTAGTTATAAGAAAGTTTGACTTAAAAAAATAAAATATTTGATTGATTAAATGTAATAAATTAGTTAAAGAAGAGAAAAAAAAGACATGTTTGAGGTAAAACTAAACAGGTATCATATTAATAATTAAAAAATATTATTATATGTTTTGTAAGTACAACTCGGTTTATAACTACATTGATATTAAAATATAGAAGTTAAAGTTTGAATCATAAATTTCTTACTTCTCGACATTTATAGCGTGTCACAAACTCTCAATCTAGCCAATATGTTATAATTATATAACCAAAAAGTAAATAAATAAAAAACCATGATATATAAAATAAAAACTTAATGTTTTTGAAGGGAAAAAATAAAAATTAATTTGTTACATTTGGTTCCCTCGAATATTTTCTGGAATTAGTTGTGCACGGAACTGTTAGTTTTTTTTTTATGTGTGGCAGTTTATTTGTAAAAATTAAATCATAAAACATAAAAAAATGGGGCATTCCGAGAATTGAACTCGGGACCTCTCGCACCCTAAGCGAGAATCATACCACTAGACCAAATGCCCATTTTTGTAATGTTTTTGGCCAATGATAAATATAACAAATGATACGTTTCTATGTACACTAAAAAAATGGTCAATTTTCTTTTTTAATTTACACCACTAAAACACTCACTAGAATAAGTTTGTGAAAGAATAAAAATATATTCTATAGCTGTACAAATATGTATTCTATATAAAAAGGATTTATGATAAATAAATAAAATATATATTTTTAATCTAATTACTAAATATTTATTTTGTTTCGATTGATAAACTTTTAGACGAGTTACCGTAAAAAAAAAGAACCATTTCAGTCTCTAAATCTCACAAGAATCGTTTAGTTGAGAGGAGAATTTGGATTCCAAGGATGATTACGGTAAAAGTAAGTTGTGATTAGTGAACACATTTTAAAATAAAGTTGGGTGCAAAGAGAATATAATTGTGGAGTGAGTTAGAGAGATGATAATATTTGGAAAATGATAGATTGATCCTTATAGTCTTTGTTATAATATAGTCATGAGCCGTTACAATTGAGAATATTCTAGAAACTATAAATCATTAACTCAACAATGACAAAATAGAAATGGAAATTAACAATATAAAATGCAAACTATATTGAATAGAATGGTTGTGAGTGTGTCTCAGTATCTGATTTGGAAGGAAATAAATGATAGAAGGTTTTAGAATGTTTATCGGTCGCTTATAATCTCCTTAATAAGATCAAAATGATTATTTACATTAGTGTAATGCAATCTAAAAAGCTAAAGAACGGAATGTCAAGTTTGTTGACCTTGACTGAATACGTTAATGCTTGCCTTCTATGTAAGGGTATTAATAGTAAGCTGCCTCTCTATATGCTTCTTCATGAGAAAGGAAGAAGAAGCAAAGAACAACTTCTAAAGGACTACCATTTTTGTTGATTATATGATTCTATTGAATGTCACATTCATTTGGAGGATATGATTTCCTTTTATTGTAGTAGACTAAATTACATTAACTTTTCAATCTCTAAGATCCTTGAATTGTTTTGTGATACTCATATAGTAAAAAAAATACTGTATACAACTGCACAAGAAAATAAGGTATACTATTCGATCCCAAAAATAATCAATACTTATTCCACTAAACTTTTAATTTACATCTCGTAGTTGATCTGGACTCAGAGACATCATACACGGATCTAAATAAATTTTCTACATTTAGGAAATCTCATAGTTACACAGTTAGCTTTTTAGAGCTATTAATTAGATCAAATTCAATGAATTAATGAGATTGTTCCATCAAATATACTGTTCGTTGAATTTACTTAATAGCTTCCACATGTGAATAACTTGTCACATGAGCATATCTATAGTGAAAAGATTGAAGAACATTACATTTTCTTGGATAAAATTGTACAACTTTACTTTTTGGAAAATTGCTTTTCTGACTTACAAAACGTCATATTGACACATGAAAATCACGTTAATCCAGCGGTAGTTAACTACCGTTCCAAGTATACAACACAAAAAAAAAAAATTGCTCCAGCGGTTGTTAACTACCGTGGAGCATGTATGTTGATTTTTATGGGCCACTTGATGCAGGCACAGTTCTAATTGAGCAGGCACAGTGTGTAAGCAATCAAAAAAAGTACTTGATGTCTTATTAGCGTATACAGTCGGCAACATTTTTCATAAAATTCTGAATTAAAGAGGATAGTGATACCAAACACTTGCACCAAACCAACTACATTTATTTTTTATCATTCAGACTTTTGGATTTGACCTGGCTGTATGCTTATCATCCATTAATGAGGGTACTTTGATGTGACATGTAGGGTACATCATAATCCATGGCTTTGAATGTTATGATGCAAGTTGAGGATGAGTGTCCTCATCGACCAGTAAAAAGCATTTGTAACTAAGCAAGTTCAGGATGAGTGTTCTTGGGAAAAGGATTGGAAACCAGAGATTTGATAATGTTCCGTGGTAGTTAACTACCGCTGGGGCCAGTGACAGTTAACTGCTGCCGGTTTGTAGAGCGGTAGTTAACTACTGTCGAGAATTTTACAGGAATTTCCATGAGTCAATATGATGTTTTGAATGTCAGAAAATCAATTTTCTTCTCTTTGTCTTTATTATTTGATTAAGCCCATAACCAATAAATGTTGTCTGAGGAGAGAAACCAATCATATTTAACTATACCCTCTGTTGTCCAGTTGATATACCCAATATCCTAACTTTAATTGAAGAATTTAACCAGCTTGTAAATCAGATTTTGTCTCTTTGCCAATTGTGATGTTAAGATACCATGGTCCATATTTGGATCCATTCACATTAGCCTGATTGATATATTTATACACTTTCTACTTTTACAAACTTAAAGAAACTTTTTTAAGGTCCTTTCCTTATTCCTCACTCATTGATTGTTATAAAGTCACTTAATTTACTGGATCTTACTTATTCTAGCATATATGATTTGACATTTATAGATAAAGAGCATCATATTCTGCTTTGCAACCATGGATGAAACTTTTTATATATAACCGACTATCTTATTGGTGTGAAATATTCTCCGCCTTTGTTAACAACTAATCTATGTCGAATACTTTGTTTACTCACCTTTAGTGAGATTTTCCGACCAACCACATTTTTTTTATGGACAATCTTATTCAAGGGATTTAAGTCCAGTTCAACTTAGACCAACATAATATTTGTCGAAGTATGGATAAAACAGTCATTTACCATTAGAAAATGGGGAGTTTAGAGTTCATGTCCATAGTGACCACAACCTTAGTGTCCCACACCAACATCTCCATGTTCATTTGCCTTCACTCACTTCTCATTTCTTTTCATCACTACCACCAAATTGATCTATTGACAAACACTACTCTATTCTATTGAACCAGTAAGTGCTTCTTGAATTGATTTATACTTTATTTTTGTTTTAGTTAAACACTCGAGAACACAAATTAAATACCAAAAAATTAATCAAAGTCTATTAATTCTTTAATCATCAAGGTTCGTTATCTTTAAAATTAATTAGGGATTTTGCCTCAACAATGGCCAATGATAAATAATAATGAAATATCAACGGTCTTTAGTTACATCTATCCTCCAAGGAAAAAAAAGTGTTGTAGATGTTTGACCATTTCGACTATAGGTGGTCTTTGAAATGACCAAATCAACCATATGTTGACAACGAGTCTATTGTAAACATAAAGAATGTTGAATTTGATAATAACCACAACAAGCTCTTTTGCTCAAAATACGGTACCGACAAAATAAGACATTCATTGATACCAAACTACAAAACGAGCAAAACAAAAGAGAAAGAAGGCAGTCACACAGGGGAAGAATAGCACCAACAAAGGATGATTATGACACTATACGGCTGGAACCTAATAGGGATAAAGCCTAGCAGCACGGCACCGCAAGGAGAGTGGGGCTTGAAAGTTTAGAGATTATTTTCCCTAAATGCCACCTAACCTGGTTTCCGATGATACGTACACAAATATTACAAAACATTGGTTTGATAATCAAATACTAGATAAGCCTCATACTGTTCCTATTAAATATATAAAATGTCCATTCTAGACTTAATAAGTACATTGCTATTGAAGGGTGATCATACACTATGTAAAAGCATACTATTAATCAGCAAGAGAAGCTAAGACTGAGGATACAATATGCAGTGATCCAGTGATGACAATAACACCCTTTTCATCTCTTCTTCTGTTTAGAATCTCATTTGCCATTCTCAAGCAATCCTTTAAAGAAGACTCAGTAGCCAATATGGTCTTATCATCGGTCAAATTGCTTTCTGAGCTTACTGGCTGTTCCTTGAATAATTCTCTGTATTCTGTCATTCCATCATGACAAATGTCAGTGCCAAGCTCTTCAGAAGCTTTAATCCAAGATTCTCTCAACAAAGAAGCTGGTGCTGTTCGAGTTACAGCTCCAGCAATAGCAGCTTCAGTCAAAATAACAGTCTTCACATATGCATCTGAACAAATGCCGCAACAGATTTAGAGTTTTAGCAGTGCATTTTACACTAGTTTTATATGTTCAGCTAAACAAAAGCCTACATATTGCATCAAGTAATTTGACTTCTATAAAATGAGTGAATTTCAAATAAACAAAAAAAAAAACGGAATTATAAATTGTAATTGGAGAGTAAATTGAATGAAATTACAATTTTAAACTTCACAGCTCGACATATCTATGCTAATTTATTTTGAATTAATAGTTTAAATCATTTTACCAATAAAGGCATTATAGGCAGGCTGAAATTAGAAGTCTAAATGAATTAAATCAAGTTGACATTTTATTCCCTCATTCAACAAAGTTTATGAAACTACAGTTAATATGATTACATGATATTTTATTTTTCATTCAATTACCACATCAGATTAGCATAGTTTTACCTGAGAGAATCTCTCTAGCAAAACCTGCATGGTCTTTGTCAGACGCCATTGCAACAACAAAAGCTAATCGAGCCTTGGGAAACGCCATCCTTATTGTATTCATCAGTGCTTTGGCAGATTCTTTGGTGTGGGCTACAGAATGAATAGACATAATCATAATCATAACTATGGTGCTTATAAACATAAACTGTCAAACAGGTTACACTTGAATTTGCACCATATTGTTCATGATTTTACAATCAAATTCCATTTAATTTGGCATGTTTCATAAGTCTTTTACATATTTTGTTTAAACTACTGCTTTAGCATGTTTCATGTTTCATAACTTGGCATGTTTCATTAAATAATTTGACTCGTTTAAAAATGATTAAATTGCAAACCAGCAAAAATCATGTGTTTCAAGTCAAGAGTACTTATTTTTATATGGAAATTGAAAGGACTGACTGACGTGAAATTAATCACACCCAGAGCATGATCTTGGTGGCCCTTTTTTTCACAAGTGAGAACAATATGAAATATTAACAATGTGTCCAGTCTGCAACAGAGAATTATCATATTTTCATGTATATCTTTCCTTTAAAAAAATTAGAGGATTTCTAGAAAATTTTCCAAAGCAAATGAACCCAATTTTTTTAAACAAAATCAAATCATCAGGTTATCCCATGGTAATAAAAAGAGAAGAGCACTCAACCTCCATCAAGCAGTATTGTTGCTCCAGAAAGTCCCAAGGCCTTGGCTTCTTCAGATTTTAGGAGCTGACTCCTTCCAAGGAGGTATGTACGCTCTAACCCACACCTTATAGATTCATCAGAAACTCTCCATCCTAATCATCCAATAAACAATTTATATTGATGGTTATTACCAAAGCAAGAAAATTGAGACTTACAATATAAATTCGTTGATTACATAACAATGCAAAACTTTGGAGGTATATAACCCAAGGTCCAAAGGCTGCAATTCCACTCAAAAGACTGGCCACCCTCTTCTTCCCTTTTTCTATTATTTATATACTTTATGCCCTTATCTACCCTCTTTACTTATCTCTGTCTACTAATTATCTATTTGTTTCTAACTAATGATGTTGTGTAACACAATACAAGACTTTGATTTCATTTGTCATGGTTAGGGTCAAAATGACAGAGACCAAGAGGAAAGCTACAAAAATAAATGAGTAGGAGAGATAGAAAATACTTAAGCAATGTATGCACAAAAATGCAAGAGGTGTTATACCACGCATAATAGAATACACCTATGAAGCACATACATGGGGACACTTTTAATGTAAAAAACATAGGACACGGCTATATATATATTAATAAAATTAAGCAATTTATGAGCACAATTTATAAAGACACTAACATGAGAAGCAAAATTTACATTTATTTAAACTCAGTTCTTTCAATCAACTAAAAAAAAGACAAAAATCAACCAAAACAAGTACTTTCAATTGCGAAAAATATTTTAAAACAAAATGATAAAATCATATCCTAGTCACTCCACATTGAAAAAATCAACCTCTAAGCCTAGCTCATCTAAAGACAAGTCAAGAAATCCATTATCATCCAAACTCATCTCTAACGATATCCCACATTTTAGTTTCTTCTTGATGGTATTGGGGAGTGCTCTTTGATAGAAGTCGAAGGTTACTATGTAAATATACTAAAACTTATGCTCTGTGGTGCAATCATGTTTCTCTTCAAAGAATGGAAAAATGGATATGTGCTCTAATTTCTTTCACAACATGAAGATGAACAAAATTGTGCAAGTAGCTTATGTGCAATCTTTTGAAGTAACTGAGCTCGAGCACCACGAACCAACCACTACGTTTTTGGATCCATCTTATCTTTATCAACAATAGGATTAAGATTGTCAAAACCTTTTTATCTTTCTTCAGTAAGCTCAATCTTCAGTTATCCATTATGTACTATACTAGTGTGACACCCATGCGTTCACACGGATTAATATATCCTCGATCTACAAACATAACATTTGCAGCAAAAGCAACAACTAAGCCAGACTTTTTTAAGAATAAACCTATATTCCACACACATGCCATTACATAAGTAAGTTCAAAAGAACACAAAATGTTGTCCGCAAAAATGCAGGAACTGCTACGGTGACCAGGGTTCCAACACGGGTAGAACTAGCGTTTGCTGCGTACTAAACAATATCACTAGAATCAAGAAATATTGACATATTACATTCAATTTCAATTCCAACGCCGAAATCTAAAATGTAAAAAGTGGTAATCCCAGAAAGCTAAAACGTACAAAGTAGTTAGTGTTAGATATGATATCACACGCAAAATCAATCGTAACGAATAAAAGGAAGATCAAATAAGTTCATAAGAGTTAGATAACCTCATTTTTTTTTCATCTCCTCAACCACCTATATCTCTCTATCCATACAAAATTATGAAAGGAGTAGACAAAAAAATGAGTTGTCTCTTTTGATGGATTTTTCAACCCCGTTTCATCGATCGAGCCCCATAACCTTTGTCATCTCCTCATTTCGTACAAACCCACGGAAGCACAGTAATATAACGAGCAAAATGGTAATCTAAAACTATTTTCCCTTTTCTTTCTCTAGTCTGTTATGCATGTCTTTTTTTGCCTTACGAACTCGATTTAAACCAACTGTTATGTGATTTCCTATAAATGATCGAGTCAAAACGATTGTGTGTAAGGTGGGATCCAACTGTTATAAGATTAAAAGAACACAATATTTTGTCCTCAAAATGCAGAAATTGTTAAATCGAAACGCAGACAGGGTTCGAAAATACACAAAGATGGCTAATATTACAACGACTGAAAAGAACAGGTCCCCATATGATCAATGGTGAAAATAAGTACACTACCGCGTGTTCAAATTATTCGTTCTAACAAAATGCAGCCATCCTTTTCCAAGATACCTGAAATGAGTATTGAATTTTGCCTTGTACACTTTGCACAAATATTTCCCAAGTATAAATTAATCTTGCAACAATCACGTGTCACTAAAATATATTAATGCCATCAATCATATTTATAAAGTGTATATTTTTGTTGTTTTAACACAAGAATAGTTTTTAAACAATAATCATATCCACATTTTAAGTTAATCATTCAAAAATAAAATTCAAGTTCAACAATACCAATTACTGTAGTATTTGAATAATTTAATTATTTTGAATAAATTTTAGGAGATATATTTCATGGTGTAAGTATTTTAATCAAAAGAAGATATAACATTGGTTGCCACAAATTCTTTGAATGATCTCTTTAGTGTAAAACAAACATCGCAACTATTGAAGAAAACCTCCAACAATGGAAAAGTAATTCAATCATGCGGATTAAGAGATGTTTCACTCACCCTTAGATCACAAAATGAGATTGAACATTGGCTATATTTTTATTCCCTCTTATAATTAAACAAAAATTCAGAATTTTGTTTTAGAATGGGTTTGCTAAGCATTCGATATCGAATTCCAAATTTCGAAGGCGCAACACATCTTGTAACTATATCTTTTGAAGCGGGTCACGTTGGTGCAAAATACGTTCTAGCCATGCTAAAAATCTTTTCGGGTGATTTAGAAACACATAAATTAGGTACAATTATATTAACTAACTTATGGAGATTAAAAGCTTTATTGGAATGCAGGAATATGATTGTGGCCGCTCAAAGCATATACCGTTATTGAATGCTAAAGGAGATCATGACTCACAAATTTGCTATTTTCTAAAGTATGCATCGAAGAACCTGGGGAAAAAGCCATGCACAAAACCAAGACTAAAGAATGGCAAATGGGAAGCATTTTGCGATGAAGATTACTACTTCAACACCAAAAATCGCAGACTCGACATAGAAGTAGTAATCTTCATCGTAAAATACTACCTTAGTTTTGTGCATGTCTTTTTCCCGTGTTCTTCGATGCATACTTTAGAGAATACCAAATTTGTTGGCCAGGGTTTTCTTAGCATCCAATAACGGTCTATATTTTGAGCGGCCACAATCATATTCCAGCATCCGAATAAAGCTTTTAATCTCCATAAATTAGTTAACATAATTGTACCTAAATTATGTGTTTCTAAATCACCCGAAAAGATTTTTAGCATGGCTAGAATGTATTTTGCACCAACGTGACCCGCTTCAAAAGATATAGTTAAAAAACATGTTGCAGCTTCGAAATTTGGACTTCGATATCGAATGTTAAGCAAACTCATTCTAAAACAAAATTATGAATTTTTGTTTAATTCTAAAGAGGGAATAAAAATCTAGTTGTTCAATCTAACTTTGTGATCTAATGATGAGTGAAACATCTCTTAATCTGCATGATTGAATTACTTTTCCATTGTTTGAGGATTTCTTCAATATTTGTGATGTTTGTTTTACACTAAAGATATCTTTCAAGGAATTTGTGTCAACCAATGTTATAAAGTTTTCTGAAACATTTTTATCTTTCCTCAGTGAACTCAATCTCCAGTTATTCATTTTGTACTGAACTACCTACCATAAAAAATATAAATTTATGTAATCAAAAGAAGATTTAAGTTAAAAAGTATCAACTTAAAACTTAATAACTTTGGATTTCAAGTAATGGAGAGCCCTTCCCTCAAAAAAAAAAAGTAATAGAGAGCCCGATCAAACTGTTCCATTGTTTTTTGTCACCATAGATGACCGAGGAATCGTTATTTTGCAATATGGTTGGCTTCTTTTTTTCTCATTATTACAATGGAAACAATGATTTTGAAGCTACTTTCATGATTCTTGTCTCATCCTTGTCTACACTTTGCACGAACGATTTTTTTTTTCATGCCTAGTACTCCAGGCACGACTAGAAACATCAAAATAAATTTATATTCTATGTTACTTGGTCTTTGTAGTCACCATGTGTGATGTTTTCAGGTTCAATTTGACATTGGAAAATTGAAAAATATGTCTGATTCAATGTTTGTACCCCCTACACTAAAACGGTAATATTAATTTGTTGCCACCAATTGGTAAACCATGATATTTAAACTATTCAATTTTACAATCAAGCACATGAAATGCCTCTTCCAATCAAGAAGAGTTCGTCACATTAATATGCCAACAAGCAAATATGTATGCCATTGCCAACAACCAAGAGTTTGACATATTTACAGTCAGCATCCCTTGGTCCCTTAATGTCTAAAACCAAGAGTTTATGAAAGCTAAGGTACTACTAGTACACTAAAATATTCAAAGAACTGTTTTCATAAGTATAAAATTAACCAAAGGTATGTCTTTCATAGTTTACTACATTGCAAATCAAAACAGAAAATAAAAATAGGTATCCCCAAAGTTAAATGTTAGAGAGGGTGAAACTCTAGGGTGGTAGATAAAACATTGTTCATTACTAATTGAGCTTAAATTTGACAACATCATTTTTCAGATGAATTTTCAGCTATTTTTTAAGGGAGGCTTTTCAGCTAGTTGCAAATGGAATAAATCATCAAAAGAATTTTGTTGGTTTGATCAAATATATTAAATATTTTTTTTTTGATAAAATTAATTACAGAATGAGTTTAATGGTGGTGGGTGATAATCCAAAACAATTTTGCACACAAAACCAATCAAAATATTTAGAATTAACACATCAATTGGTGTCATTTATGGTATTCTGAATTGTTTTGGACCGTTGATCCATAACCATTAAACTCTAATCTAAAATGGGTGAAACCCAATTTGTCCAAAGTAAAATATTGAAGTCCAAAATCTTTTTTATTTTTTTTAATTGACCTAATTCGAAAATTTATTGTCCTTATTTTAGTTGGCCGTACTAAATTTGGTCAAATTTAGTGAGAATAATACTTTGACTACTAAATTTTCTTAATAATTAAGTTGAATTCTAAAATGAAAAACAATAAAAATTTGAGGAATGTAATATTACTGCTTGCAGACAAAAAGGAACATAATGTTACTTTGAAGTACTTCTTAAAAAAATTATGTGATGATATTTGTCCGTAAGTATTTGACAAATATATGTGGTTGTGTTTGTGAGATTAACCATTTGATAGAGACAATATACATAAGTCACAGTTTAAATTTCGAAAACCACACATATTTATATTAAGAGGAACTAGATAAAAAATAAAAGTTTGAAAGACCTTTATAAAATTAAAATGAATAGAAAGGTGGATTTTAGGGTGAGCGTCCAATTAGGTCCCTCACCGGTGAACCACGAGAAAAACACCAATAGATTAAATAAGTGGTTCAGATTTATTTAAATTAAAAGAGGAAACATGTAGAACTGCTCGCATTCAATCATATCCTGCAATGGTTTCACCCGTTGTTAACTGTAATTAATTGTTACGAACCGAACCGAACCAAACCATTACAAATCAATTAATTCTTTTTCAAATAAAAATCTGAACCCTTTTTCTAAACCCTAATTCCATTTCAAATTCAATCAAATTCACCATCTTCAATCTTCATCTCTTCAATCATATCCTGCTTGATTTTGGCTTTGTCTATTAGTTTCTGGGTATGATATATTATACAATGCTACAGGTGCTTGCATATTCAATACCCCGTGCTCAGTATAAGAGAACCAACCATACCTTCAAAAAGATATGTAAATATCAAATAAGGTTATGGGATTTTCCTAGTGAAGAAAAAGGAGAAACTGCTTCAAATATTTGAATTTATACAAACCTATACATTACTAAAAGTATGTTAACTTTCCCACATGAAAATTCAATCTCAATTCTGTCATCTCCAGCTAGAATCGAAGTTTTTTCAAATTCTATTCATATGCTTTGGCTTTTGAAGAGGTGAAGATTGAAGATGGTGAATTTGATTGAATTTGAAATGGAATTAGGGTTTAGAAAAAAGGTTCAGATTTTTGTGTGAAAAAGAATTAATTAATTTGTAATGGTTCGGTTCGTAACAATTAATTACGGTTAACAACGGGTGAAACCATTGCAGGATATGATTGAATGTGAGCAGTTCGGAATTAATTGATTTGTAATGGTTCGGTTCGGTTCGTAACAATTAATTACGGTTAACAACGGGTGAAACCATTGCAGGATATGATTGAATGTGAGCAGTTTTACATGTTCCCTCTTTTAATTTAAATAAATCTGAACCACTTATTTAATCTATTGGTGTTTTTCTCGTGGTTCACCGGTGAAGGACCTAATTGGACCCTCACCCTAGAATCCACCTAATAGAAAACCACTTTAACTAAAGATTAAGGTAAAAATAAAATTATCCCATACCATAATAGATAAATAAATAAATAATAAGTGATTGTTGGTGCATATTGATCTGGTTTCAAACCTTTTCTCTATCGGATTCAAGTCTCCGTTTATTTTTTCTTTGTCGCAACAACCATAGCTTTGAAGCTTCTCTGCGTCAACCATGGCCGATAAAGTCCCCCCGGTATTCTTCTCTCCTCTTCTTAGATCCGATCTTCGTCAATTCAATTCAATTCCCACATTCTTCAGATCTTAAAAATTCATGGATCAACACTTGCATGCCCCCTTTCCCATTTTCTATATGTTTTGTTCCTTCATACTTTTAATCATTGTCAAATTTCCTTCAAGATGAAGATCCATCACTGGGTTTTTCAATTATATACGCCTTACTTGTGGATCTATTCATATTTCAATTCGGACTTTTTTTTTATTCACATTTAGATTTAAAAATTTAATTATACTTATCTGCTTGTTTTGATTTATTAGACACTTTTTAAGGTTTTTGTTACATTGCTGTCTCTGTAAAAATATAATTTTTATTTAATGCATTGCTGTTTGATGTTGATCTAATCAATGATTTAGATTTTGTATCATGATGATGATGATGATGGTAATACTTGTATTTTTTTATCAATAAAATTCATTTTTGAGCTAAGTTTACCAATGCCATCAATTTTTTTGAATGGTTTTCCAGGTTTTATCATCAAAATGCATTTTCCATATTCATGTTATTTGTAACCCTTGTTGTCATTGTCAAATAAGTCTGTGTTGCTAAATATTGTACACAAGATTGTATTGTACATGCACCAAGGATCAAATATAGGAATACACAGAGATGCTCTATAAAGTAGTAAATAGTGAAAGAATCATGATTTGTGGTTCAGTCCCTTTTGCATGTGTCCACAAAAACACTCTCAAAATAAGAAAGTAAGTTTTGTCAATTGTTGATCATCCTGCAAATCCGAGTATTCTACTTTTAATATAATGGGAAACCCATTTCTCTCTTTTGATTCAAAGAATCTCTGATTGATTTTAACCACGTTTTATGAGCAACAATAGTTTTTAAAAAAAATATTGCACTTGCACATTGTAGTCATTCTTTATTTGCTTTGCAATTCATATACTATTACTATTTGTATACATGGATGGTTGTGAGTGGTGGTTAAATTACATTTACATGTTAATTTTCCTTTGGAAATATTTTTTTTATTGTTTTTACAATATCTTTTTGCTCTCTTATATGACCTTATTTAAGTGCTTTTTTTTGTTGCTGTTGGGGAAATGTTTAGAATGCTGGATCTCAAGGGTTCAACCCAGGCTTGATTGTTCTCCTGGTTATTGGTGGGTTGCTGTTGACATTTCTCATTGGAAATTACGCGCTCTACGTTTATGCACAGAAGGCCCTCCCTCCTAGAAAAAAGAAGCCAATCTCAAAAAAGAAGATGAAAAAGGAGAGGCTGAAGCAAGGAGTCTCTGCACCTGGAGAGTAAACGCATTTTACTCAAATGTTCTGTTGAATGTGGATTACCTTGTACTTTTTAAAGAATTCTGGTTCTGTGGTGTCTTAAGTTAACTTTCATGTTTCCATCCTGTGTTTTATTGACAGAAAGTTTAGCTATATTGATTAGTACTTTAGCAACATATTTGGGACAGGTTATTTGGTGGTTTAGTTGATCATTTTTCTTAGACCTCTTTCTTACATTAGCTCATTTTCAACTTTAAATAAAATCCATTTTTTATATATATCCTGCTGCAAAATGTGCAAAGATATATTCTGCGGTTGTTAAGCAGAAATATGAATGAATTTGGTTCAACCAGACCTGCGCAGATTCTGCACAAAACAGATTGGCTTATGCTTTCAGTTTGTGCTTGCTCAAATTAACAAGAAATTCACCTGCCAGAGATAACTACTATCTACGCTTACCTATCATTAGCAATTTAGTATAGTTTCCTAGTGCATAAGTTAAGCTATCCAAGGACGTGCATCGTGAATCGAAGACTTGTCTAATTTTGGTCCCTGTAAATATAGTACTTTTTTGTGTGTTGGTCCTACTTTAATTTGGGATTAGCTTCTTGTAGATTAATATTTAAAATTGACTTCACCGCATTATAGGCAATTTAGTGCTAGAGATCTGATGCAGATGAACAAATAGACAATTGAAATGACACCACTCTAGTTATTTAATCGCCTTCCTCCTATACGAGTTATCACCCACTCTAGTCCCAATAACCTATTATCACGAACACCACTTGAAACATTATCATTAACATTGACACTAAGTCTGCATAACTTGGGTTCTTTGGAAAAGGTTGGATAAGCAGGCAGTGCCAGTGGTGTTTGAACTTGGTCATCCTCCTCCTCTACTTCACTTGAATCTGAATGTACAGTAGCTGTAACATGATAAACCAAAGATTATGACGGTGACGAAAACATGTGAAATACAATTCTATCATCAATATTGGGTATCATAAGGTTCTTCTGATAAAAGAGATTTGCAGTGAAAATTATTATAGGTGGATTAAGGTAGGTGGGCAAAGAAGATATAAGTAACGTTGAACAAACCTTTAGTTTTGTGGTGATCCATAGGAGCAGCATCAAGGAATGTTAGCAGACCCTAAAGAAAGTTTAGCAGTAAAAAATATTAATAAAAAACAAGAGAGGCCAACAAAGATTATTTATGTGTGAATAATGAAAGGTTAATATTGTTTTTCACCCCTGAAATATAGGCTATTTTCTGTTTTCATCTCTATAAAATTTTCGATTTGGATCCCTTGTGCCTATTTTTTTTTTAAAAAATAAAAATGAATTTATATTAATTTAAAATTAAATAAAAATTTGAAAATTAATTTTCGAAAATTTCAAATCGTAAAAATTTCAAATTTAATATGCAGATCTCTAACATACAGATATCCATACATATATTAATGAATTTAAATTTGAGGTAAAATGGAGTTCATTTGCTTTGGTAGAAAAATCTTTACCTTTAGTAATAGCTTGGTAATCGTCAAATTTTGAACTTTCTGTGAATGCTTTTGTTATGAATATATTTGTGGACTGGATAAGTTATCTATATGTTAGCGAAATGATTTCTACAGTCCTAACTCATTGTTTTGTTTTGGATTGCTTCGTTCATTCTTTTTTGGTCTGTTTCGATGATATCGAGCTTGTAGTTTTCAATTACGTATGTACCTACCTGTTTTTTAAAAACTATTTGTATTTAGAATTGTGTGAAGTATAAACTCTGAATTACTGTGCATGTTTTTGAGTTCTAATGAATTGTCTTTGTTTGCTCTTCAACACTTCATTTTATTGAGATACTTCAATCCAATTGGGGCTCATGAAAGTGGTAAACTCGGTGAAGATCCCAGGGGCATCCCAAATAATCTCATGCCTTATATACTGCAAGTAGCTGCTGGAAGATTACTTGAGCTCAATGTACAAGTCACACATATACTCCATTTTTTTCTTTACACTGTCATATAATAGTGACATGGTTTATGAATCTACGGAGGTCAGGAGAGGCTACAGAGGTTTTTGCATCTACAAAGAAAGCTGAGAAAAAACATGGTTGGAAGTAAGTACTTGTGTCTCTAATTTTTTTATTTAAAACAACCTTTTCCATGGAAAACCTCATTGGATGTAGTTATCACAAGACCAATGAGTTTCTTTCTTTGACTTATATATGGTAATCAACTCTGCTTTCATATTTATTCTTGTAGGGAAGGTTTATAATTTAAAGTACGTACTTGTGGGTGTCTTTTACTCTTTATGTTTATCCAATTAATAGTGAGGGATGGAACTTTAATGTTTTAGAATGTTAGAAATTACAGTGATAAATACTCTACCTAAACTTACGTGGTGTGTGTTCGATCATTAAAGTTGTAATTTGAATTCCTTTTGGTAATGGTTCTTTAAGATAGTTTTTATTTTAGGTTGCTATTCACCTTGTGCACAACTATGGTTACATGAATAGTTGGTTTTGTAGGATAACTTACTTATATTTAATTTTGAATATATGTGCAGACCACCATGAGAGCTTTTGTTGAAGCTTTTCAAAGGAAGCAAGATAATTATATGCAAAGAAAACTCCCAAAATACGGGGAGCGAAGGAAATAGGAGCGGATATCATCACGAGAGATCAAGATCGAATTTGCTTAAATATTATGATAATTAGTTTATTCTCTTAGTTTTCTAGATTGTACGAATATTATTGATTTTGTACGAAAATTATTTATGGATTGTACAAATATTATGATGATATGTTGTTTAATTAATTTGTGTCTTATTAAATTTAAATTTTATTTCTTTAATTTATTTGTGTTTAATTAACTTTATATATTTAATTAAAATAAAAAAGTGGGAAGGTATTAAAAAAATGTGTGAAGTACATTACTGGAGAAGTTTTCGTCAGTAATGCATATCTGCTAAACATTACTGAGGGATTATTCTATCGGTAATATTGTGACAAATCTGATAAGAACATTACTGAGGGATTATTCTACCAGTAATTACTGACGGACTTTTCTGTTGGTTATTACTGAGGGAATTAATCCCTCAGTAATGTTTTGTCATAACTGTTTCACCAATACTGAGGGATAATTCCGCCAGCAACATTACTGACCCCAGTTTTACTGAGGGCCACCAATCTATCAGTAATGTGTATTACTAAGGGATATTTTACATTACCGAGGGTTAATTTCCCTCAATAAAAGCCAAAATTCTTGTTAATTGACTTCTATCATCTTTTCTGTTAATATAACTTATACCATCACGATTAAATTAAGCCAAAAGTCTTTTAAATTATTTAATTTTAACGAATCGGTACTTTAAGTTTGTTTTGCATCACTTAGATCCTTTAAGTTAATTAACTGTAATAAATTGATCTTTTAAGTTTTTTTAATATCAATTAGGTTTTTAAGTTATTTAACCGTAACAATTTGAGGTATTTCAGATCTTAAAAATGTAAGTTATCTGAGGCCTATAAATTACAATTAAATAACTTATCTAAGTGTTACAAAATATACTTAAAAAACTAACTTATTACAATTAAATAACTTAAAGAACGTAAATGACACAAAAATTTAGACCAATCAATTTGTCGTAATTAAATGATTTAAAAGACCTCCAATATAATTTATCGAAGAGAGATATGTTGTTAGTGTTTGTATTGAAACTATGGGTGTTCAAAACCGAACCAACCCAATAAAAAAACTGTAAACCGAACCAACTCAAACTGAAACCGAAAAAAAATCGCATTTGGTTCAAATGTAATCAGATCACTTTCGTGCTCAACAACATGGTTTGGTTTGGTTTGCATTTTTCATTTTACCAACCGAACCAAAACAAACCAAACCGCAACATAAGAAAAATGTTAATTAAACATATCTCACTTAGACCAATACTCATAGAAACTTTTATAAAATGACATATTTTTTCTCTTGTTAGATTCCTTCTTTGTTTTTTATTTATAAAACGTATTTATGTGTTACTTGAAATTTTAAAGAATGATAAAATCCTAGTCTTTTGCATTTATTACAAAATAGGATTATGTTTTGTCCATGTTTTTAACTTGGTCTATGTTGTTGTAAACATTGTAAAATGAAAATGAAATTGTAATATTTGATGAAATTTAAAACATTGCTGAAAATATGTTGTGTTTCAACATTTTAACTTGATTTTAATGTTGGAAACAAAAAATTGTATCGTCTCCAAGAAAACCGCACCAACCAATCCAACCCAAACCGCTTTGTTTTGGTTTGTTTTGGTTCGAATTTTATTTTTGAAATCAACCAAACCAAACCAAACCATACTTTTTTATCTTGCGGTTTGAATAACTTTTACTTTTAAACTGAATCAAACCGCATCACAAACACCCTAATTGAAACTCTAAATTAATATATGTGAAATGAACAAGTGGCTTAGTTAATCCGGGACCGGGATGGTGGGAGTGACTAAAAGTCAAATTGGTACGCAGTCAAAAACCACATTACAACACTTTTAGTTGACCTTTATTTGATGAGAAGCAAAAGTAAGAAAAAGTGACATGTATATTATTATTTGAGTTTTGAGAGCTGACGTGTAATTGATTTTGGCGTCACGAAAATGAAAAACAACCAATAGCATTAGAATTGTACGTGTTAGTGGATATTGACTTGTGACCATTTGTAACAATCAATCTATTTAAAACAAACCGTGCTGCAAACTTTGGATTCGTTTTTATTTGTAGATTTTGTACAATCACTCACATCTTCAACCATGGCTGATGACTTTGAATTCGGTGATAAAGTTCCTCCTTCCTTTGATCGCATGGTACTCTTCTTTTCTTACATCTCACTATCTCTATCATTTCATTCTTTGTCTCATCGATCTCACATAGACACTTTTTAGATTAGACATGTCTCGGTGCAGGACACGCGACACTGTCCGACACCGACACATATAGTTAAACTTAACTATGTGATCTTTTCAAATTATTATGCTAGCATGTCAAGGTTGGTATTGTATCTGATGTATGTGTATGTATCTGTGTTTTGCTAACATGTCTGATTTAATCGCTCTGTGTTATCTGATATGACCTTAATCAAGTTTTTTATCTTTTGTTGTTACTCCTGGGGAATTGTTTAGAAAGCTGGATCTCAAGGGTTCAACCCAGGCATAATAGTTCTCCTGGTTATTGGTGGGTTGCTGTTGACATTCCTCATTGGAAATTATGCGCTTTACGTTTATGCACAGAAGACCCTCCCACCTAGAAAAAAGAAGCCAATCTCAAAAAAGAAGATGAAAAAGGAGAGGCTGAAGCAAGGAGTCTCTGCACCTGGAGAGTAGGGGCAGTGTAATCAAATGTTCAATGGAATGTGGATTACTTTGTACTTTTTAAAGAATTCTATGTTCTGTTTAAGTTAACTTGCATGTTTTCATCCTGTGTGTTATTGACAGAAAGTTTAGCTATATTAATTAGTACTTTAGCAATATATTAATCATCATTCTGCTTCCTAATTGATAGATTATACTTGCATAATTTTTGGATGAAGAACAGATAAGTAGGGAATGCATAATGTTTGGATGAAGAACATAATGTTGGCGAAATAAACTAAACTATGTGAAATGCAATCTCTATGAAATTTTAATATCATCGTGACCTCATGTGCAAGTTTTGTAACAGCAGCAACAAATGCCAGAGAAAAAAATGCAAACATTTTATCATAATTAAGCCACGTTTCTTTGTTAAAATTAATTTTACATTTTTAGAATCAATTTTGAGTCTCAGAAAGTGGATTCAAACATACACTTAATCATCCGATTTCCTATAATACCACTCAAGTTTATTCAACTAAATTTAGAATATAAGATTCCAAGAACTACTTTTTGTTCTCATAAAACACATTCTAATGAAAGATAGTTTATTCAGAGGAGTATATCTGTACTTGCAATTTTTTATCTCTGCAGATAACAGAATATCTTTCAATTTACTATTTACCATGATAACTCGTCCGCTTTATCTGTGTTAGTGACTGATAAACCCTACCTTACAAAAATGACTGATAAACTGTCGGGTAAAGAATTATATGAATGACAATGACAAACCAATTTGTTTAACACAACCATTTGGATTTTAACCATTTCGCTAAGAACAACAAATTTGGAATTAATTAGATTAGTTAGATACCAAAGATAGAGAAATTTGATCGACTTAAAAAACATGAGAAGATGGAAGAAAACATTTTAATGGCACATATTAGTAGTAGATCATTTACATATTTAATACCAAGCTAAATAGACACTTTCGTTGTGGCGCTAAAAATTATGACGCCTGTATAGAAGGGTGCCAATTAAAGGATCATATATTGGTGTAATTTATTTAGTAAAAATTTGAGGTATTAAATCCTAATATTAAAATTAGTGATGTGTGCCACATACCCAAAGGATGGTTAAATTGTGGATACTCTTATGTTAGACTAGAGATCGAACCCAAAATCTTATCACTCTATCTTTTAACTCCAGCACCCTAACTACGGAGTCAGCCTTATATCCCAAGATATACAGTACTGACTTAGCCAAATTAACCTTTCAAACAAATGTGAACTGCCCTTCAAAAAAAAAACAAATGTGAACTGAATGATCAAATGAAGTCAAATCTGTAGTAGTGAACTGAATTCCAATTAAAAAACTAGTCATAGAACAAGAGGCCGGAGACAACTTGTACTGTAATAAAACAGGTGCTAAATGCATTTGCAATGCAAATATCATTCTTATTGTTTAAGCAGCTGGCTATGGTTCACGTTATACTCCTTTTAATATTAATTCTGAAAAAACTAAGCACAAGTACATAACTATACAGCAACCATGCCCTTAATAATAAATTTTGATTCATTCAGTTTATTGAACCAAATGATTACGCATAGACCACAACAAACAAATACATATAATACAGAACAGTAGGGAAACAAACTGAAAATATAATGATGTTTTATATGTTCTTATTTATACCAAATCCAAAGAACCATGATGCACTTTTCAGCAAAATCAGGAGAGAAAAAAGGGAGCAAATGACGGTTCAACAACGTCAGTCAAATCATATAGAGGCAACAGTAACATACACAACAATAGCACCTCCAAGACGAGGAAGAATTTTCTTCAAGCCCCACGACCCATGGTCTGCTCTCCTGGTGGAATCATAACCAATACTGGTTGTGCATTGAAGCCAGGATGAGGCACTCTACGGCGGAGCTCACGACCTTCTTGACAAAGAGCACAGACATGACAGAAGACATGAGTTGCAAAGTCACATGCCAACTCATAATGTTCACGCTGCTCCTCATTTTCCAAATAGCTTCCGCAGCACCCACATGACCTATTAAGTGCCTCACAACTTCCCTGATTTTCAAGGATCACCAATAATTGATTATCCTTCTCATATTTAAAGAGTATAACGTGGACCATAGACAGATTATTAAGGGGGGGGGGGCAGAAGGCAAATCTCATTTCTCCACTAATCTGGAATTTAATTGTATACCTTTTCATCTATGAATTACTTTGGGACACACTATAACTAAATATTTAAGCAAATACAAAGTTGATGGTGAATACACTCGAATTCAGCCTGAACAAAATTTAGATAAAAAATATCCCAATGGTAGGACTATTTTCATGGTAATCCATAAAAAATACAGACAAAATTATCTTCATGGAGAAGACTACAAATTAAGATTACTCTCAATACAAAACACAAACTAAAACAACTCAGTACAGGTTCACCACAGTTGATATATGATATCCGTTGTAATGGAACTACTTGGACAAGGTTAACAACATACTTCTGAACAAATTACCACATCAAAAAATTTCCGAAATCATTTTATAAACAGTTATGCATATGAAAAAAATTTGGATTATGATATATTAAAAAGATAGAGAACAAAAAACGTGAGGAATTCAAATGTTCCAGCTTAACATAGTAGAAGACCTAATTTGCATGTTAGGGAGTGTCTAGTTGTGATATACAGCATGTCTGCTGCCAGTGTCAATGATTTATTGTTAAATTATATATGAAGAGGTTTAAAGTACAAGGGTTGATCAATTTAAACGAAGTCAAGAAAACAACAATAACTTCTTGGGGCAAGGTATTCATATTATCACATTTTAAACATTTTGAGAGGATCTGGACCAGATCAAATACCAAAAGACAAAAGTACATGTGCTGTAATATTTCCCTATAAAAATGAATGTGTGACAACAGCAGCCATATAGGTGGATTGCAATCAATTAGAACACTGAACTGAAGGGAGAAATGTATAGTAGCATAGGGCATTCTAAAGGCCTTGACCTCTACTCTACTCCTTAGACACCACTTACTTACCTACCCTCTATATGCTACTCCTTAGACACCATTTACTTGCCTGCTCTCAATACAGCTATTTTATTTCGCATTTCCTTGTAGCTTACATGTTACCACAGAATTTCCCCCAATTTATCACCGTGGTATTTTTTTGACAGTTAGTTATTGATGGTCATGGAAACACCTTGCCCAATCAGTACGGGCGTTCAAAAAATCATTTTGAACCGAACCGCACTGCATTATAAAATAATCAAACTTTTGACCACAGTTTGGAAACCGAGCTATTAGTTTGAAATCAGTTTGTGAGCCTAAACTTTATTGTAATACGATTCAGTGAACAGTGTAAATACAATTTGAAAACTATAACTATACAGCTGAGAAACAATTTGAAAAACAGACTGTTCAGTGAAATAGTTCGGGATCATGTTCAGAAAAACAGTTTGAAAAATAGTTCAGTCCATGAGATTTAAAAATGAGTGCACCGAACTGAACAACTGGTTTGGTTCGGTTAATGTTGTAATGAAAATAGTTGGATTCGGTTCGAGCGAACGAGTTTACACTTTGGTTCATTCAGCTTGGTTATCTTACTTGAACCAAATTTTGACCACCCCTACCACTCAGGGCTTCTGGTCACCTACAATTCTTCCTCACAACCCCATCAAAAATCACAATAGGTTTCATGACATATCATCACTACATAAAAAGAGGCAAATAATAAAAACAGCAACTAACCTCTAAATTGAACCTGCGACGAATTTCAGTACGGCTATGATATGAAAGCCAGGGTGCAAGACAATTCCAACCAAAGCATGAATTCCCAATCACATACAGTCCGGAATAATGCAAACAGTGATTGCCAAATGTCCCAGGATTAGAATGAAGTCTCTCCATATTGCTTCCATACAGCACACAAGGAGCCACGCTCCCAAGAAGACCTAGCACGTATCCATCTCAACCATAAGCAAAAGCAGATAAATGTTTTAGGGATCCATATCGAAAACATGTCAAATAGAGCAAGAGGTTCAATATCCAAAGCACTTTCGCTTCATTACTAATAACACCCATTTTCTTTTATTTTCTTTCATCTATTTCCCCAATAAAATACAAAAAACAACCAATTTTATTTTGATACAGAGAAATTCTAATATGGAACACCTTCATAAACAGTCTAACGTTGACTAGTACTTAAAAATATTATTAAAACTCCAATGATGAACGACGTTAGTCTCTTGGTAGTAGATGTTAATGGTTTTTTCTCATTTTTACGATTGAAATAATAACCTACTGATATCAGTTTATTCAAAACATCAGAAAATAAATATGTAGCGTGTATCAAGTCACCATCTTAACATGGTGGACCACGTACGAAGGTGATCCATAATAGGATTCAACTTTGAAATAATGAACATTATAAAATCGTTTGGTTTAGGGTTATGGTCCTTAATCCTTACAGGGTCAAAAACCACAGCATAATAAGGTTAAGCTGCACATAATAAACATACAATCGATATTCAAATCAACAACCAACTCATATCATAGCAAATATTTTTGTACATGAAAAATTGAACCCTAGAATTGTCCTCAAAAACACCCCAATTTTATAAAACCAAAAAATCATCTTTATTAGAGCGATTAAGAAAATGTAAAGAGAAATAAAAGAAAGGGACGTACAAACTTCAAGATCGCTGCTGCAAAAGTGATCATTTTGGCCAAGACAAGCGCAGACGGAGGAATTCCAAGGAGAACGAGGAATGGGCTGACCCATGACGCTTCCATGGCCCATGGGAAGCCCATCAGCGGTCCATCCAAGAAAATGATCCTGCTGCTCGGTTGTTTGTTCAGCTTTTGGAGGTTGTTGTTGTTTGAGAAGAGGACTTGCCTCTTCTTCTTTGTGATTGAGTTTCTTCTCTTCAGCCATTGATGATGATTGATCAATTGTTTCAAAGAATGAATGAACAACACCAACAAAATAAAATATAATAATATTGGAGGAGAGAGAGATGAGAAATTTCGGAGAAAATAGATGTCGGTGTGTCGAAAATTAATTATTACTATCTTTTATTTTATTTTATTTCTATTTCGAGCGCGTCAACATGTCAAGAAAACAACCCCATTCCTCTACCTTCCTCCTTAAGATATCGTTGCTCATTTTTAGAAATAAAAAAAGAAAGAAAGAAAGAAAAATTATAATTGTGTAAATTATTAATATGAGTTAGGATCCGTTAACATCAAATATCGAGTTTTTTATACTAAATATTATCCGTTGATTTTGTTTGATCGGAAGGCTTGTATTTATTTTTCTTAAATTAGTCCCTCCTTTCTTTTTATTTTATGTATTTTGTTCCAACTCATGTTGTTGAATCTGACACATCCAAAGACCCGTATTTTGTGTAACATACATAGACTTTAGCTAAGTGGCATAAAGGGTGCAACTAGCATTGAAAAAACTAATCCTAACTAGTATATTAGGCGAGAGAAGCAAACTCTAGGTGAATGGTATAGACCATAGTTTTAAAACTCGGCTCGGTCATCGACTCGGCAGAGGTACTGGGTCACTGGGTCAATGGTCGAACCACTAGGTCATTAGTCGAACCGCATGACTGAACCGGAACCACTCGGATGACTCGGTTCGTTGACTCGGTCTTAGATTAAATTTATATAGTTATTTAACCGGATTGAATCGGATTGACTCGGTCACTTTAAAAACTAAAATAATGACAGCTGTAAAATAAAAAAATCTATCCAACAATAATAAATTTCATAGGCTAATTGTTCAATTTCAAAACATAGTCATAACTCAATATACAGCTTAGTAGTATAATTCCAACCAAAATAGATTCCAAAAAAAGTATAATTCCAACCAAAATTCAAATAAGAGAATGCCCCAGCTGTAAAAATCCAAAAAGATCCCAAGAA
>Ga0228711_1000585_pt1 | contig 46465 bp, 24 predicted proteins | sample MedpolnodulmetaG_2_FD_177996 | JGI IMG/M metagenome (GOLD analysis project Ga0228711, IMG submission 177996) | Root nodule microbial communities from Medicago polymorpha collected in Santa Monica, California, United States - brown nodules | ecosystem: Host-associated > Plants > Roots > Nodule...
CTTTCTTAACCATGTTGTATTTTTATGGAAGAATACACTATTATAAATAATACATGTAGGACACTTGTGATTAGATCTAAGTAAGAAGTTATGAACTAACTTAAACAATAGTAAACTAAAATAAATATAAGTATAATACATTTAATATTAACTTAGAATACACTTCTTCAAAATGCATGAAAATTGTAATACTAGTCTTACTATATAAAATAGAGGTTAAAAGGGTTTTACTATCACAAAATGAACGTACAAAGGAGTTTTTCTTAGGGTAAGTTGATTTCACACATTTGCACCAACATATAAATTTTTTTTTGAAAAATGAATGTGAAATTTTAAATTGCGGTTGAAGTAGTGACTGCCATTACGATGCAAACCTCAATATTATCGAAAAATACGGTTAAATGTTGCCACAATTATGGTTGTGATGTCGTTGTGGATACATCTAAAACTTTTATATTGCGGTTGCAGAAATAATCACTAAGAATATTCAAACATGATCAACAAAAATAAAGGAGAATTGCAAGAAAAGATGATTTCTTGGGAATATGAAATGTGATCCAAGCATAAATTAGGACAAATTGAGTGGGAAAAAAGAAGAAGAAAAGATATAAACATTTGATACCATGCTTCACCCCACTTTTTTTTATCCAGCCATAATAAAAAAAAATAAAATAGTATAAATTTTTAACTTCGGGGGGGCATTTTGTACATAAGTGCAAAACTTCAGGGGGATATTTGCAAAATATCATGTTCACTACTAGAAAAATTTGACGGAGGGGGTAAATTGATTAGCGTTGTGCAATTTCAGGGGGTAATTGAAGTTTTGTTAATTTCAGGGGGAGTAATTGACGAAACTTACAATTTCAGGGGGTAATTGCCTATTTACTCGTTTTTTTTCCTCTCTCCTTCCTTTCTAAAACAATATGGGTCAAGGTACTTCAAAATAAAATAAAATAAGGGTTGGTACTTCGGTGACATTTACCATGGGAAGGGACAATCCTTTCCCACCATGGAAAATGTGATTTTTTACCTGCAGCTGCAGGTCAAACAGGTTTACACTGGCTTTGTTTAGTATTGCAATTGAGACATTCTAAAAAAATCAAAATAGCATATTCTCTAGTTAGGTTACTTTTTTTTTATTTCTTTCTCATCATATGATTGGGGGAAGATCCATCACCCAATAGATAAAACACATGTATACTCTTATTCTCATTAATGCTAAAATTCCTTTAATTTAAAAAAAAAAAACAATTGCATATAAAAAATAAATAAATAAAAAGAGTATGGTACAAAGAGTATTATACAATACAAATATTACATCATGAATTGTGTCACAGTTGCTTGATTAATTTAAAGTTTTGATCATAACGTAAATTAAAAAGTTATATGCTGCTAGTGTTTAGAATTTTTTTCATTGTGGTTTACTTTTATTATTACGTTTAATTTTTCATCCTTTATATTTTATTGTTAAGTTTATTTTTCTATAAAGTATAAACACTAAAATCAAAATAAATATAAAAATAAAATTTCAGCAATTAAAAAGTAATTTAATATTAATATATAAAAGATGTATTTGATCAAAAAAATAATTTTAAATTACTAAATTATAAATACTTAAATACTACCAAGATTGATTGAATTTTATTTTATTAATATTAATAAGTTGTCAAATATTTTATAGGCCCGTTGTCTATTATTATGCTAATAGCCCATAAAATAAAATATCATTAAACCTTATCACGTGGGGTCAAATTTTTTGTGAAATCTTTCAAAACAAAAAGTCGCCAATGGGTTGCAAGTGGACAATCTCAACCATCCAATATTTTTATTAATATATCAAGGGTTCAAATTCACCTTTCCCATGGTAAATGCCACCTGGTACTTCATGATAGAAATTATATAATGACACAATAACAAACATTTTGAAATTGCATAGGATATAAAAATGCTTGAGTGAAAGTTACATAAATATTCATCATTGATTTATGATTTATTTCAAAAATAGTAAAAATTATAATTGTGATTAAATGGTTTTACTGCAAATATTTTATTACAATAAATTTAAATCAAGTTTTTTTATATGACATGCTTGAAGTATGAATGAATGAGAGAATAAGTAGTTAGGGGTGAAGAAACATATGACTTGAGAGTTTTTTAAGAAAGTGCGTAAGAGGTTTTTGAGACGACACTTGGATATAAATAACACTTCGACATTTAACCTAAAACTTATTGTTTTTAAGCACACCTAAAATAAAAACACTTACATGAACCATTTTATTACTTCTTAGGTTTTTCTTTTTTGAAGAAATTACTACTTAGCTTATCATGCTACAAAGATACAAGAAACATAAAAGAAATAATGGGGTGGATGAAATATTTAATGTAAAAAATAAAGCATTACATATATAGCAAAAAAATTCATCAGGGAATTTCTATTTCTATAAGAAAAGGAATTGCAAGAGCCGCCTAACTTATTCATGTAAATGAATGTTATAATTTTTTAATTATTTTGTGTGTTTGCTGAAAAATTTCAAGTGTTGCACCTAGCAAAGGCAAAATTCAAATTCATTTTTTACGAAGAATATATTTCTCTTTTCATGAAAGATGACTATTTCAACTGATAGATAAAATTCATCTCCTTTATTCCTCTCCAAAACTTCCTCACCCTTTAGAGATGAGTAATCATATTTTTCAATGTCTTGTAATGGTTATTATGGTAGGAATTTAGTATTGGTTAGTTAAATAAGGTGAATGAAAGGGTATAAGGAATTAATTAAGAGATTTTAATAACATAATTAAAATGAAAATGATCAGTTGAAGAAAATGAATAAAAAGGATTACAGTTAACAATTGATTATATAAGATGTAAAATCTATAAAAATAAATAAAAGCTATAAAAATAAATAAAAATTGTACCCCTAAAAAAACAAAAGAAGTAAATATTGAAAATTGAAAAATGAATTAAGCTATTTTATATCAATGCACAACCGTTTTAAAAATTATGCATTCATATAACACAATGGAATGAGAATGGTTTTTTCTTTCTTTCTTTCTAAAAGTTACAATATACATAGAAGCTAAAAGAAGTAATGGAATGAGAATGAGAATGTGACGAGTGACTATCGTCCTCCACACCTCCGTTTCTTCCTCCTTCCCGGCGACCTTTCGTTCTGCTCTTCTGGCACCTTCTCCGCCATCGTTTTGCTGGTTTCTTTCCTGCTTGCCGTAGCTTTCTGTTTGATCTGGTGATTCGTCGGCGTGTGGTGGGTTTTTGGTTGATGCAGTTTGTTCCGGTTCCGTTCAGTTAGAATAACAATCTGACATATAAATAAAATTCACTATTTTTTCATAAGGTTGAAGTTAGATTAAAATAAAAGGAAAACAACAAAGCATGAGGGGTTAGAAATAAAACCGAAGGAAAAAGGAAACAAAAAGAAAGTTTTATCATAATCCACTACTTTTTTATTGAATAAAAACATATTGTAAAAGAAACTGTGGACTAAACCGTCCCCTGACTATTGAATTGCATTTTTGTTGATTTTTATATACAGGTAAATACACAATATTTTGATCAAAAATAATTTTTATCTTCTTATATTTTGTATTCACTTGACGAGGAAATAAATATAAAATTTAGTACAGTTGTGAAAAAAGTTATTTTTGATTAAAAAAATTATTAAAAAATTTAAACTAACCCGTGCAACGCACGGGTTGAACAGCTAGTTGGATTGAATAAAAAAAGGTGAGAAGTTATAAACTAATCTGAGAAACAAAGCTACTTAAGTTTAGTTTATAATGTTGAAATTTTTTTAGATATAGATACAACCCTAGAGATAGATAGATAGTAAATATATATTCATCTTTAGATAGATAGTAAGTAAAGTAAGAAAAAATAAGAGGACAAACATAGAATTTGTGTTAGAAATTCAAAAGCAAAAAATTGACCAAAGGACTAATTTGCTTGACTCTTATAATTTCATTGGCCACAATATTTATTTACATGTTATGAGTAACTGCTCAATATTCCACTACCCTTATAAAATATAATACACATAGCTTAACCCATAGGCCATATGTAAGATTGTCTTAAAAAACTGATAAGCTTTATCAATATAGCTTGTGAGATAAATAAGTGTTAAAAAAAATGTATAACATAAATAAGCTTATCACCCGCTTACTTCTAAAATAGGGTAAAAACTTCAATTTAACCAAGTTTGAGATTATGAACGGATTTTATTTCAAAGAATGTGAAGTAGTTGCTACACGATAACATTGACATTTGTTATCTCACAAATGTATGGAAGCTGAAAAATGAAGCAAAGGTTGAAAAGTTTTTGTACAACTTTGTTAGATTAGATAAAAACTAAGAGTGAATGAATCAAGAAAAGAGACGCCACAACATCAGTTTTTTTTAGAGGTGTTACATCATAGTTACCAACATTGATTGATTTTGTATAGGTATTGTTATACCAACATCAGTAACTTTGTGTATAGCTTAATAAAATAAAATAAAATAATTGCAGACGCCACAACATCAGTATAGCAGTTATTAAGCTATACACATCATAAAAGATTGATTTGTTTACTAAGCTACTTTGATTGATTGTGTATAGCAATTATTTTATTTTATTTTATTTATAATTTTAATTTATATGTTTACAAATGCAACAACTTCCTTAACAAGGCATCTGTTGACACGTGGTCAAGTGCGAGCACCGAGTGGACATTATTTCTTGTTACCCAAGTCGAGGAGACAAAACAGATGCTTAGATTAATACTTATCTTTGTTGCTACGTTTATTCCGAGCGCAATGGTGAGTCAAGTAAACACCCTATTTGTTAAGCAAGGGTCAATGCTTAAGAGATCCATTGGGAACTTTACCATTCCCCCGGCTAGCTTAGCGGCATTAGCGGCTTTTACAATGTTGGTTTATTACATCGTACATGAGCATGTGGTTGTCAAGCTAATCCGGAGGTCCAGAGGAATTACCTTTCTACAAAGGATGGGAACTGGTGTAGCAATCCACGTAATCATCATGTTAATTGATTCTTTCATCGAGAAGCATAGGCTTGCGGTGGTTGACAATGGGGGTAGTGCAAGTATTCTGATTTTAGTGCCTGAGTATGTGTGTTAATGGGATTGGCTGATGCTATATTGGAGGCAGCAAAAATGGAATTTTTCTATGACCAAGTTCCACAAAACATGAAAAGCTTGGGCTCCGCTTATTCTCTAAGCACTACAGCAGTCGGAAGTTTCTTGAGTACATTTTTCATGTCAACAATTTCACATGTAACATCAAGGGCACATGGTCAACAAGGGTGGTTTCAAGACGACATTTTTTTTTTTTTATGGTCAGGTAGCCTAGTGGTTAGAATTCATCTTATAAGGTGAATAAGTGGGGGTGTCTGGGGTTCGAATCCCGGCCCCTGCATATAATAATGCATTGTCCTACCAACTGAGCTATACTCACGGGACGGTTCAAGACGACAGTCCTACCAACTGAGCTATACTCACGGGACGGTTCAAGACGACATTAATGTGTCCCACATAGATTATTATTACGCTTTTTTAGCCGTTTTGAACATCCTGAATTTAATGTACTTCATCGTGGTTGCCAAATGGTATAAGTACATTCCCTAAGTACATGGGCTATATTTATATTTTAAAAATAAGTTTTATAAACATCTATTATTGTTAATTATTATTATGGGACACATGTACGATTTCTGGTTTGTATCATGATTAAGCCAATATGATGTATATTTCTTTCACGTTTACCAAGTTTTATAAGTACATCATCATATTTGTATTTGCAATGCAAGTATATTTCTATTTACTAAAATCTAATAATAAAATTGGACCAGTTTCATTATTATTTTTCGAAAAGTCTTCACTTATAATAGAATATATAGCTACGATAATGAGCATGGTTGTTTCTATTAATTGCCCCAACCACTTTGAACTTCAGAAAAATGGAATTGTTTTATTTAAAGAAGGGGAAAAGAATACTACATACCCGAACCTGGATAACCAAACAGTAAACACGGTTTTCTTCGAGTCATCTTGAATGAGTTGAAAATAGAATTAAACTTTGAAGAAGATGTGATAAACTTAATTTACCTCTGTAGCGAAATGGATCCACACAATCTACAAAACATTGAATTAAACACTTGAAGGAAATGTTATAAGACTCATAATTGGATTTTGACGGCTCTCAGAATCACTCCGATCCGGATGTGCTTTCGTATCTCTGTCAGGAAAATGCTTACACCGATTCGGTCATGTCAGGTATCAATAGCTTAGTAGGTGCAGTTGGTGAACGAACAATGCAAATATATATAGCACAATCTATCTATCTACTAACGATATATAAAAATCGAAGTCCATTAAAATTTCATAATCATCCTCGGTTAAATGCACAATCTTCTTGATTTATGGACATTTGTCATTTTGCAAAAAAAAAAAAAAAGAACTACTTTACACAATTTTTAAAAATTAAATTTTTAGGTTTATCTTCCGAGCATGACTAAATCCCCAAATATTGCAAGTTTATCACTTCAAAGCTAATTAATTCAAGGTATTAACTTTTTTTTCTCTATTATTTTTGAAGCCTAACTAATTTCCTATGAGTATGTTGGAAATATGTTACATTAAGCCTACTTTTATTTTCCTATAAGCTCTAAAAAGCCAATTAATTAATTCTTTTTTGCCTGATCATTTAGAAGCCTAACTAATTCCTATGAGTACGAAAGAAATTTGAATTATTAACATGAGTATATATGATTTTTTTGTTAAAAGAGTATATATGAAATTTGTAACTTTATAAACATGAGCACGTAAAAAATTTGTGAGAAAAACAAAATAAAAATTTGTTACATTCTGAAAAAGCCAGTTTTTCTGCGATATGCTCTAATTCAATTTTTTTTCCCGATAAGCTCTACGAGGCAAATTAATTAATTTGTTGGGTTTATCACTTCCAAGCCTAAAACTAATATCCTATATTTACAACTATATTAAAACTAATGTTCAACAAATTTGCTAATGGCTCATGGGTCAATTTTCTAATGACCCTAATTAATGTCCAACAAATGTAACTAATACATTTGTAAAAAACAAAGTGTAACTAGCTACCCTCCGTGTGTATTGTATTGATTTAGGATCATTTGTTTTGCATGATTATTGGATTTCCAAAATAGCAAAATAGTCATGAGTGGTGCATGATTATGTGATAACACAACTATATATATATATAACGGGTGTGGTGCAAACGTTGAATGATGTTTTGCATATAAAATAAAAATTTAATTAATAAAAACACTATATTCATGTATTTTAAAAATAGTCATGAGGTCTTCTGTGTTTTTATTTATTTCAACCTTTGGCTCCCACTTTGTGTTGTTTTGCTTTGCAGACATTGCATTGATCCCACACAATACATGAATAATTTTTAGGTCATGCTAAACTTGTGCCATAATGCATTAGTTAAAGAGCTAAAAGAAGAATTGAGTGATAAATTTTATATTATATTTTAAGCTTTTAAAATATTTAATGCACAATGTCTAAAATTAAATTTCTATATTTAGTTTTTTAACCTATAACTTTAGAACACACGATATCATTTTCCATAATTTTTATTCATACAAGCTAATTCTTTCTTACATCCTCCTTGAACATAGTTCAAGAAAGTAGCATTGAACAAATTATTTTCCACGAATGCTACACAGTTAGCAAATCAAAGTCATTAGACGACTCACATTATAAATTTATGTTTTGAATATTATGTGGACTGTCTAATTTTTACTTTTGGTTCAACTACTATTACAACAAATACAAGATTCACAATTTGTCAAAAAAATATAAGATTCATTTAATGATGCAGCTATAGTTGAATGAACCCTATGCCGTAGACCGTTCTGGGAGAATGCATTGCATCAATCGTGTGGGTTATCTTCATTATTAATGATGACAAGGAAAGCTACAATTTTAGTTAAACAAGTTCCTTTCCTTTTTCTTTTCCGACTAAATAAGAAAACTGCGAAAGAGTGCCGTTAGTGCATAATTTTACATTCCATTCCAAGCAATTTGAAGTTCAAATGCAAATTTTAGAACTGGAAACATCCCGTGGGAAAGGCTGAGCACTCCATCCTCGTGCTGCCAAACTGGGAAATTCCTCAAATTGTGTGTAAACCTCTAAATTGCCTACGAAATAAGAATTACATCCTCACCATAAAAAAATGACAACCCCAATATGCATATATTTGAATTTTAAATATATATTTTCTCCTTAAAGCATTTTAAATTATATTCTCAATGATACAGTGATAAAAACAATTTATTGTAAACCGTATGTCAGACTAAATATTTTTTGTTCCAACACCTTAATACACCCGCTAGGGTCACAAGGTTGCGTAACCAAGTCCAATCATTTCATCTCTTCACAGCATCCATACTTTAGGCATCCCAAGACTAAAGATGATTAGTCATGTTTAGAGTCTTTAGGAAGAATGTATAAGTGAAGGCGTCTTCCTGAAGTTTCTCAAATCTACATTCACACACAAATTACCAAATTATATAAATAAAATTACAGCAAACCAGGGCGTAAGCCCTCTTTTACTACAAAAAAAAATAAAAAATTACAGCAAACCAAATACATTTGAGAAAAAATACAACGAATTTGTCTTTAAAAAGGAAAGTAAAGGTGAAGCCATTTTAAAAATTTCATGGTTTAAAAAACACAAATATTAAATAAAGAGATGTATTATTATTTGATCACTTTATACTTTATAGAGTTAAAAAATAGTTCTACATTTAAACTCCTAGGAAGCATCTTAGAAGATGGCTCATGCAATAATCATCGGAAATATAGTCTAGCTTCTTTCTAACTCATCCTTAGCTGTAAAAGTCCATAACTTGCTCACTGATAAATCACATTCTACACTTTGAACGACAAACTTAAAGAGTGACAAAATCCACATAGTACCTTCATTAAACTAAAACTTCCCATTTCTCCTACCATAACCAAAACAAAAGAACAAAGTCGTAAATGTAAAACACCCCAAACACTAAACAAGTTTAAAAACAAACAGCGGTAAGTTATACTTTACCTTCCCGACTTCGAAAAATGTCCAGCACCAAGCTCACATTTAAACAACAGTATGTTATCATCAGTTTTCATATCCCTCAATTTTGCCACGAACTTTGCAGGTTCAGAATACAGAACACGTGGGTCTACAGAATGTACAGGCAGAGATGATAAGATACTAATATCACTAAATAATAAGAATGTTTTAGCTTTACATATCAAAAAAAGAATAGTTCCGAGCCAAGAATCAGGTATGCTTACCATTTAATCCAGCTGTAACAAGAATATGTGGGTAATTCTGTGCTTTGACCTGCATAGAACGAGAAATAGAAAAGCAAAAACAAAGCATGATTCCTAGTAACCATTCCTTACAGAAAGAATAAAAATTATACTCGGACAAAAAATAAATATGCGGTGAAAATTAGAGGCCATTAAGTGCAGTATTTGTTCTTACATTATCAACAGGGGAATATGACTTCATGTAGAAGTAGAATTCCTCCTTCCTAGGATCACCCCATTCCTACAGTAACATAAGGAAATAATCTCAATTACCAAAAGAAACACACAAGAAATCACTCCATACGATATTATGTGGAGTTGCTTAAATAATGAAATTCAAGAGCTTTGATGGCACACACAAAATAAAACTCACATACTTATCTCGGAAGGAATATAAGCGGGTTATATGTCAAGTGCAGTGCCTCTTCTTAATACCAGTTTAAAAGACAAACAAATTATGACAGCTCGTCTGTATTAACAGAGACATTTGCTTGTTTACTTTCATGGCAAAAATACTTTTAATGCATCAAGTTGGAAGCTACTATTTGTAGCTTCATGGAAATCATGTTGAAATTTTTTCGGGAAATGAGAAATGGAAGCTGACGCACACATCCAACCAGTAGTGCACAAAATTATGTGATATAGCAGCAAGGATTCAGTTTATCTATCAATTTGGTTGTGCAAAAATAATACAGCAGTAAAATGCCAGGGATGTAGCTATGATTTCTTCTAAACGGAAAATCGCCACCAGTGTGACAGTGAATTGGCCAGTGTCATGAGAGAGAAAAAAAACTCCCTCCGTCCCATATTAAGTGACACAGTTGACTCTATCACACATACCAATGCATATTTATCTTTAATATCTTTAATTATCTATTAGAAAAAAATTATGAAAATTTAATATTTTGAAAATATTCATTGAGACGAATCCAACAACATCTTATATGATATTATTTATCTTTGTCTATTGGTAAAAAAATATGGTCAAAATATGTTAGGTCAATAGTGCACATTGTCAACTAAGTCATCTAAAATGGGACGGAGGGAGTAAGGAAGGTTAAAGATCAATTAAAACTAGAGAGGTGTGACATTTAACCAGAAAATCAAACAGAAGCACTTCGGTTGTCTTTTTTGTAAAAGATATTTTCCTTTCTTACAGGTTCCAACATATTTTTCTTCTCTTACAAGTTATAAAATGTCTTCAATTGATTCATTAAAAATTAATAATGCGCACAATACAAATTCATGCTGTTAGGGGAGTATTCATTTGGAAAATATCAGCCAATGCTCTCTAAAGGCAATCATAAAAGACATTAACTTCATAAATTAAGACTATATCTCCAATATTAAAAGACATAATGCGATAAAGTCAAACAGAAACATCTAGTTATTGAATTTGAATCATTTTCATATGTTGGTATGGAATGGCAGATTAAGAGAAAGAAATTTACCTCCCATTCGGAAGTAGTGAGAGGAATAGTTGGATCAAGCATTGTTGTCACAACATCCACAAAAGGTACTCCGGCAACAGCAGCCTTGAATAAATCCGGTCTCATATTAAGAACTCCACCAATTAGCAAACCCCCAGCACTTCTGCCATTTATGCAAAGTCTTTCCTTGGAACAGAATTTTTTTTCAATCAAATGTTCAGCACATGCAATAAAATCAGTGAAAGTGTTCTTTTTCTTCAGCAGTTTCCCATTCTCATACCACTGCCTCCCCATTTCACCACCTCCGCGTATATGAGCTATAACATATATGAAACCTCGATCTAACAATGAAAGCCTTGATGACTTGAAACTGGGATCTATGCATGCCTGTGGACAATTTGAGGTCACTGGATTGTAGAATCAAGAAGAAATAGGATACACGTTCAAGGTATAAACAGATTCATGATTGTAATATATGCTGCTTAGACTGCAAAACTTCTGCAACCAAAGGAACGGGCTGACTAAAAAATAGCGCCCATATACCACAGAGGGAACATAAATATATAAATAGACAAATAAATAACCAGCTTTGCTTGTCTAACAATTAAAGGCAGAAAAAAAAAATCAGAAATCTATTCACGAAACGGTCTTTAAAAGCCAAAAGAAATATAAATATGGATGTTCATGAACAAATGCATCTTGCATACAACAAAACAGGCTCCTAAGACAAAGAAAGCTTTACCTTTGTTCCAATAAGACAAGAAAGTATTCAAAAAGTTCAATTAAATTTAGAATTCAAGTAATAAACATTGATGTGGTGCATTAGCCAATATAAAACCAAAGCATAGAATTCAAAATTGGCACGGTGCAATTTAACTCATATAAAATGTGACTCTTCTTTTACCTCATAAGACCCGTAGCCATAAAGTAGTAATGGATCTGATCCATCGAGCTTCACAAGATCTTTTCGGTATACAAGTGACATGGGAATCAAAGTTCCATCTGAAGCACGTGCCCACTGCCTTTCAGTGACGTATTTTGTTGCATCAAAACCTCCGAGAACCTGAGAACAATAGGAGACAAATAATACAGGTATAGAGAGCAATTGAACAAAACTCAAGGAAATGAGGAAAACCTATAATAATTATAATAGTAATTAGATTAAATTACTCCACAAGTCCTTATAGTTTTATTAAATATTTAAACAGGTCTCCAGAATTTAATTTCATAAGGCCTGATGTAAAATTGAACAGCTTGGAGTTTAACTGCTCATTGAACTTACCGAGTCAATCTTCTTCAAAACTGAAATTCCAGCCTTCATATCATAGTCATAAACAGAGGGAGGTGTCTTCAATGAGCTATATGAAAATCGTAAAATACTTGACGAAAACTCTGACTCTGAAGAATCCACATAGTATACTGGATCAATAAAACTAACCACCTGACCACTTTCAAGACTTCTTAGCGGTTCACCAACAGACGGAAGGTGATAAACAATTATTTTTGGTAGACCATTTTCTCTCTCATATGCAACAAGATGATCGCTAAAAAGTTGTATCTCCTGAATTTTCACACTAAAAAAAATTCAATGTAAGTTTTGGTGACAGTGAAAAACACACACTCAAAGAATTTCCATTCTTCACATTTTTATTCATGTTAACACTTTACGGAAATAATCAAGGATGATAAGTATCATCATATGAAAATAGTGCAACAGCTAATCAGTTCACTGTATAAACTGCGTTGGGTAGACGAAACTTTTAATCCTCAAAAAGGTAATTGTTTTGGCTTTTGAAAATGGAACATATATCTAGCATAAGAACTATTCATGAAGTTCTCCTAAACAACATTTTGGAAAGCATTTCATTAATATTGTTGTACATTGATGAACACACGACCCAGTGACCCGACATTCAAAAGCCAAGCACGCTGTCATTATAATTTACTCAAGATTATGCTAAAAATAAAGGAAACAGCTAAGCAGTGATGCAAAATTTGCGTTACCTTTCTCTGTGAGGAATAAGAACTGTAGTTGAAGAGGTGTTGTTGACAGCACATGCTACAACTTCTGAATTGAAAAATTGATCACTTCTCCGCTTAATAAAGAAATGATCTCCACGGTGGCTGACAGTAGTGTCAATACCATCCACACGTTGTGTCAAAACTTTAAGACCTTCTTCAGGCTTGGAAACATCAAGATAAAAATTGAACCTTGTAGTTTTACTTTCCGATGCAACAAACAAATATTTCTTGTTCTCGGAAGCTTCAAGGTCAAGAGAAAACGTATCATCTTTTTCCTCGTAAAGACAAGTATCTTTTGATTGTTTTGTTCCTAACGCATGAAGCCATGCCTGTATCACTTAAGGCGTTAGCATAACAAGAGTTACAAGACAAATAAAATATTCCATATGCAGCAAAATACTAAACAATCTAAAACTTATATACACGTGAGGTAAATGATAATGGTATAGAAGTGAGGCGAAAAACACAAGGAAATTGGTTATGACATACAAAATTAATTGTCAAATGAAACCTTGTATATATTCAAATATCTAAATACCATGTTGAAACAAGACAAGGTGTGCATTTGTTTCAACTTTGTGAAAAAAATAAGCAATTTAATGATATCATTTTTTGTATCCTTCATTCTTTTCTGAAGCTGCTATTTTTTGGCTTACGAGAAAAGCATTAAAACAACTTTGTTTTTTTGCTTATTTCTGAAAAAACTTACTGAATAACTATAAAACTTGTGAAGATTTTTTTAATTAAGGTGCAATTTTTCCTTAAAAAAGCTCAATTAGATAATCAGTCAGAAACTTATGTCCGGCTTTGAATTAAGAAGAAAACATCCAGTTTCGGCTGCAGATTGAAACACACATTGTAACCACAAATCTCATCTAATTTTCAGCATCTTTATATCTGGCTAAATTAGGTTCTAATTCAATTCGGCAAGTTTCGCTCCTAAACAAATTGAAATTGAAAACATTGCCCAAGGGCTTTGAATATGTTGTTATTGTTTCTGAATAAAGAAGTGCTGATTATATCTGAACAATTAAATACTGGGTTGAAAGGAGAATTTCCCACCTTGTCAGGTCTAAGAATATTATCCATTGTTACATAAACTAGAGCATCATCACCAGCCCATTCAAGGTTTGATGTTACACTGACAAGAGGCTCACCAATTGCAGCTTGAGTCTCGATATCCATGACATAAACAGTATATATTTCATCTCCTTTGGTGTCTTCTGCATATGCTACTAACTTGTTATTTGGGCTAACCTGAAAAGAAATAAAATTTTAAATAAAATAAAAACAGGGCAGAAATCAAGAAACAAAAGAGAATAAAACAAAATTAAAATCCCATGATAATGATATGATCTAACCTTAAAAGTACCGATGCTGTAGTATTCGTGCTGTTGTGCCTTGATATTCTCATCCAAAATAATATACTCCGGAGGAGCATCAGGTCCTGTAGGCATGGTGTCATTAACAGATGGAACCTTTTGGTTATCAGATATAAGGCGTCTACAATATTGAACATACTCCTTTCCTTCCAATGTTTTCTTATAATAGTAATAAGGCCCTTTGCGTACGGGTGCAGATATATCTTCCTCCTTTATCCTTCCTTTTATCTCAGCAAAAAGCTTATCTTCAATTTTCTTGGTTCCTAGAAATTCAAAAATGTGTATAATATTATCAGAGTAATTTGAATGAAGTAATCTCCTTAAAATTTCAAAAGCCTTCTTAAGTGTGTGTATATATAGCAATAGGATTTGCACAATGGACTCCACACATTGAGTTCAAACATATGTTTGTTCTGTTTAGTTGTCTCTAAGCTATAGTGTTTACTTAACAATGTCGTATTGAACCTCTTTGTATTGACTGACTTTTTTGAGCTTATCTACTGACATAAGCACCCGCGACACTGTTTAAGAGAACTTATGAAAACAGCTTATGACATAGGGTCTGTTTGGATTAGCTTATTTGAGACTGTTTGGGAGAATTTATGGAAGCAGCTTATGATAATTTTCATAGGCTTTTTTCAACTTACTTCTATAAGTACTCCAATATAGCTTATAAAAACAACTGAAGGCATGTACAAAAACAATTTAATGTTGCTTTATCTTTTGCTAAGACAATAGTTAATGCAAGCTTATACATAAGCGCTTGTGCTATAAGCTACAAATAAGTTGTTTATCCAAACAGATCCATATTAATAGGCTGTTCTCATCTTATTTACATAAGCTTTCCAAGATAGCTTATGAAAAGAGCTTATAACAAGTTCATAAGATATTTTCAGGTTATTTCCATAAGCTTCATTCACAGTGTCCCACACATTCATTCACATTGTCCCACACATGCAAGTTGCGTGGATCGTATTATATAAATAATAATAAATGAAAAAGCAGTGAAAGCGAAAGAGGATAAGATAATGAGATACAATTATTGATACCTGACATGACGGAATCGGTGTAAGCATTCTCTTGACGGAGATAAGAAAGCACATCGGGATCGGAGCGAGAATCATCGCGGAGCCAATAGTAGTTATCGATCCTCACATCATTGAATAGCTCCATTTTGTGCTCAACCTTCTTCGCCACCGGAGGAGGAAGCGGAGATTGTGGAGGTGAAGTCGTCATCGGACGGCGGTGGTTTTGAGAGAACGCGGCGGTGGTGGAAAAAGGAAGAGAAAGAGTGAGGACGGAAACAGTTAGAGGAATGCAGCAGAATAATCGACTAATGTTTAAGCGAACAAGATTTTGATTTAGCATTCTTTTTATTTTTTTATTTTTATTTATTGGGTTTCAATTTTTGAAAACAGTCCACTCCACTCCACTCACTCTCTCTCACTCACTTGTTTTTTTTCTTTTCTTTCCTAAAAAATATTCAGAAATCATTATGACATGGTATCATGAATAAATACGTACGATTTTCCTGTTACTGTAGTCTTAAAAATCATCGACTTATTGTTTTCAAATGAATGGACAATTCGTCCAGGACAAAATATAGTATCTTCATTTTTCTTTAGACAAAAAATATAGTATCTTCTTGCCTGCGTTTAAAAAAACATTTGATATTTGTATTAGACTCTTTACTTGTGTGGATAATCAGGAGTGTCAAGACTTAAATTTAATAGTGTGTTCCTCTTTAGCTCTTTAAGTTTGAATTTTAGGTGTCAACAATTTCTATATTGAGTTAGTCTATAGTACTGGTTAATAGAAATTTTTGTAGCAGAAATGTCCCTAATCCGCTTACACAGACAATCACAAACATTCTTGGAGTTCAAGTAGTATTGGGCACGGGCAAATATCTTGGCTTACCTTCTATGATAGGCCGAAATCGCAATGCAACATTCGCATTTATCAAAGACCGTGTTTGGCAGAAAATCAACTCTTGGAGTGGTAAATGCCTCTCAAAAGCAGGACGCGAGGTCATGATTAAATCTGTTTTGCAGGCTATACCTTCTTATGTCATGAGTATTTTCCACTTACCAACCACTTTAATTAATTCAATTGAGAAAATGATGAATTCTTTTTGGTGGGGACATGGTCGAACTTCACAATGGGGCATTCACTGGATGAGTTGGGAGAAATTATCTACACCAAATATTCATGGAGGTATGAGTTTCAAAGACCTTTCTGCTTTTAATCTAGCTATGTTAGGTAAACAGGGTTGGAAATTCATCACAAAACCAGAATCCTTAGTAGCTCGCATTTTCAAAGCGCGTTACTTTCCTAATGGCACTTTCCTCACGGCTCAAATTGGTCACAATCCTAACTACGTTTGACGAAGCATCATGCGTGCTAGATTCATAGTGCGGGGCGGTGCAAAGTGGAGTATAGGTTCAAGTGCGTCTATTCCTATTCTAAATGAACCGTGGTTACCTAATGGGGAATGCATTCGTAGTGATATACCTGGAGCTCATTTTGTTTCAAATTTTAATATTAATAGTTTGATGAATTTACATGAGAAAAGTTGGAACGAGCACACAGTTAGACAGGTTGTCAATGTCGATATAGCATATAAGATTCTACAGACGCCTCTTATTTCCCAGGTTGACGCTGATAGAGTAATCTGGAAAGCAGAACGGAATGGACGGTACTCTGTAAGTAGTGCATACAGGTTATGTGTATCAGACAACACATTTGAAATTAGTCTCACACCTTTGTCTCATTACAGAAAACCACTCCTAATTGGTGAATGGTACAAGCTATCAGCAAGCAATGTAAACTGCACAAAATTTTAATAATTTCTGGCACGACTTTGAAATTTCCACTCAAGCTTAAATTCCTAATATGAATTTAACATACAATAACCTTTGCTTTTCAGGCTACACAACCACTCATTGTTTATAATTATGCAGCTTGCTTATCACCAACTTCATCGTAATGCTGAATGTTCTAGTAATATGATCAAATTTTTACCTAATCTCCACCAGATTAACTCCAAAAGAAAAGAATAAATTGAAAAGCAAAACAAATACATCTACAATTATTTCATTGACTAAAAATAAAACAATTCATCAAACAATACATCTGGTTAGAATAACAACGAATGTATCAGTCATTTTGGAAAAGCATTCGACCTGAACAAAAGTAAGGAACCCACTGTAATCAGTGCTACAAAGTGGAACAAGGCCATGAATAAATATACAAATCTGCAATAATTTAAGGTTAAATTAAGGTTCAATTATCGTTCAGCTTCTTGACCATGAATCTATAATTAAGTTGGCCTTAATTTCGACCCATGTAGTACAAACCCATTGATGAATCTATAATTTAAGAAGCTGGCTATATTTTTTCTCTTCACCTTAATTATGAATAAGCAATGAATATGGATGAGGTTAGATCTTGTTTCAAGTTCCTTTTTATATACAAATCTGCAATGCGTCTCAAGTTTCATAGAGAATCACCAAAATTTGGACCGCTTATATGTATAAGCCAATAGCAAGAACATTAGTACCGTACATTGTAATATCTAATAAGTTCATATGCATTAGTTTAGTCATAGACATTGACAATAAAAATAATTTGCTTTCCTATATATTTCCCTATAGAAACCAGATATATAAGCAATTTGATGCACAAATCTATAGACCGTAGATCCTAATCTTACTTCCTCTTAATCTTTCACTAAGATGACTGTCAATGAAATAATAGCTTGAAATAACAGAGGCCAGAGTCGTCTTTATTTATTTGGTAAGTAAAACACCTACATGTATCAACATTTGACTTTAACCATAGAATGTTCAACTCACATATTCAGCTCCATGAGTACAAACCCATTGACAATGTGGAACGATATGAAAGAGTTTATGAAAATGCTCAAGGTGAAGAGAGAAAATATAGCCATGAATAAATATTTTTGCAAATGGAATGATAAAATCTAAAAAGAAGCAAGTACATCGAACAATACTACAATATTTGATGGATTTGAACATTCTATGTATTATCATTAGCAAGCAATCTTCCAAGCTCTTTGAAACCCTAAAACAATTCCCAATCCCCAATTCTGAAATCCTAAAACAATCAATTGGAGAAGGAACGGAAAAATTGGAGAATCGATGGGCTTACCTTACCTTATTTGATGACAAGAGGCGAGAGGAAGAGTGAGCTGCTGGAGGAAGTGATTCCGGCAAGCTGGTGCTTGGTGGAGGAAGTGAGTGGACCACGGTGTTTGGGTTTCTGGCGATTCTCGGCTGGAGGAAAGAAGAAACGTGAATTGGAAAGAAGAAGCGTGAACCACTGTGTTTTTTGTCGTCAGAATAAAAGGAGAGATATAGGGTGAGATGGGCCTCGGAAGGTATCTACCGGATTGCTCGGTATTTACCTACCAAAGGCTAAAATTGTAATTTTTGGGGGCCTAGGAAGATATAGGGGGGGCTTAAAAAGTAACTCTCAATGCTATAAGCAAGTTTCCCTCGAAAAAAAAAAAAGAATTGGTCCGTCTTTGAGTTGGATACATAAATTGGTTAGTTTACGGTACTCTACATATATTTTCCAGTAAGATAAAGAAAAACATTTACATTAAAGATAGCAATATTCAAGGTTCGTGTGAAAAATGAAATTAACATAACATAACACTACTTTATACTACAAGATGCTGATGCCTCTGACAGTCACCCCACCATCAACCTCAGACAGAGCCTTCTTGATGCACACTGATGACTTTACTCATAATCCACTGCGAATCTTAAGCGAGTCCACAACAAATAATATATGTAGTTTCTAAATTTGCACAAGGTTCATAGTCATGTTTTGACTTAACTGGCAATTTGTAAATGAAGATTCATCTTTGACATTCCATTTTTCTTTTGTCCCACCAAGCCAAGCCTAAGGTGATGGCTTCCACGGTCACACATCAAACAACTCATTGCAGGAATTCCTTGTAGTTATTTATCATAATGTATGCACTGCAGTCAACGGAGCTATGCATTCACTTCCTATCTTACACAATGACATAATGCTAGATGGAAACACTTCGGCGATATGGCATAGTATAAGCTTTGAGCTCTTCATTTTTTCAGGACACTGGATTATCAATGGTAAAAGAAGGAATGTTTTCCAGGAAATCTGGAATGTTAGTCAAACACGATGGTTTGGCTCCACGGTAGTAAAAGAAGGCCATGATTTTTGACCACTCATCTGCACTACGAATTGCTGAGAATCCACCAAATAGAAATTAGTCATGGTCAGACAGAGAGGAATAAATAAATGGAGAAGATTATTTTCTTTATTGAATTTTGTGTTTGGTAACAGATCAATACCTTTATCACGGAATAAAATCTTCCCTGCTTTAGTAAAGATAACTTCTGGGAAAACCGATACTTTAAGTGCAGCAACTAGTTCAGTCTCAACAACAGCATCAAGTGCCACACACTTTCATATCATGTATAATATATAATAGGATGTGAGACAAAAATAGATAAACCAACTTTGTGATAAAATAGCTAAAACCAAAGGAATGATTCTATGACTTTATTACTTACTCTTGGTGAGGGTAATCTGCAGTTCCATATGATATGCACAGCCTTCTCTAGTTCTTCTCGAATTTTTTCATTGTCCTTTGGCCTAAGAATAAAAGTGAAAAAGTTAGACATGATTGTTTTGGACTTGCTTGACTGTAAACATGATATGGATCACTCTAACTTCAAAAGCATAATAGGAATGTCATCAGTAATATAGCCAAATGCTGAGGCTATTTGCACACAAGATTGAAAGTAAAATTGAACACCACTAGGAGCCCATTTCAAAAAGATACAAGGAAAAAAAGTACGCTGTTAGCATGAGAATCTAGTTTCTCGAATGTAACTCTAAATGGTTAGTACTTGTTTAGCTGTAAATTCTAAGCTATCGTATAACTTAAATAACTCCATGATTAGCACTGTTAGTTAAGAACAGTCTTTCATGTATAAATACAAGTTCTTGGTACCTGAATCATAATAGAAATCCATATATATGCGTTGTATTCTATATAAGTCAAATCTCTTATTCTCTCAGAAACATTTAGAAATCCAAAAAATTCTCACTTTGCACACATAAAAAGGTATTCAGCAGAAAAACTAAATCAAGAATAGGAATCTTCATTGTGATAAAAGAAGGAAAAAAAAGGCCAGCTAAAAATAGCAATCCACTCGGACTACAGTTCTCCAAAATGACCATTAAAAATCATATCATACATATAACTCTGCAGCATGCTTAGAAGAACAAACAACATTGTGGCAATCAGCCAATTAGCATTCAGCCACTTAGACTAAAACAAGTTAAGCTAAAGAAATAGTTTTGGATATCTTTCCACTCAGCCTTTAATGATCCACTCTCGGTTGTTGCATGAATTAAGAGAATGTGAACCAAATAGGATAGCTCTAGCCAGTAAAATAGAGGTAGATAAGTCGACGAACCAATTGTCTATATCGTTCAGGTTGGTCAAGATAAGGACCCTGGGCTAATGCAAGCTTATGATTCTGCTCCATAGGCACACTAGCAGGTTTGGCCCTAGAAGCCCAGTCTCAAGAATGATGTCGAGAGCACATCTGTGTTGGCAAAGAAAGACACCAGTAGCATTCCTGGCAACTTCGACACCCAACAAATACTTCAAGACACCTGATTCCTTAATATGAAAACGCGTGTTCAAGTAATTTTTCACTTTCCGTGTAGCTACTGGATCATTTCCCGAGACAATCAAGTCATCAACATAAACTAGGACCACAATTGTGTGATTTTGCAATGTGAACAACGAGTAGTCAAAATAGGACTGTAGAAAACCATAGTTCTTTAAGGCAACAGAGAGTATGGAAAACCAACACCTAGGGGCTCTGATACCATATAAGAAAAGGTATATGCTTTTCATACTTGATTCAACTAGTTGACCAGTACACATATATACACAATACCACCTAATACATCACTCCTTCATCTAGGCCTAAATATACTCTGCAATAACTACATGACGGTAAATACTCCTAATTATATGACAGCTAGTACTCCTAATTACCGCTTATGTGAGTGCTAAAATTAAGCTAATTACATGACAACTATTTCAACTCAATTGACAGCAAACCAAATACACCTAATTGTTCCCTAATAGTCTCTCATGTATACAAAACAGGTTTTTGGTATCTGAGTCATAACAGAAATCGACAGGCATCATTTTCTCTCAGTCCAAATCTCTAGTACTGTTAGAAACAGTAAAAGAAGAAATAAAAGAAACAACATTGAAAAATTGAACAAAAACCTTCTATAACGATTGTGCACAAGAATAATCAAAGGACTAATGTCTTTGAACACAGTCTCCTCCCATTGAGCAGCCTTGATGTCTTTGATAGGACGAATGTAATTATCATCTTGCCACACTATAGGCTTATCATCATCATCATCTTCCTTCTTTTTGTTTTGTATGGTAATCTTGTCGAAAAACTGGCCAAGGCTAAATCCCCAACCATCAGCATCTTGAGGCCAATTAGGATCCTCTTCTTCCACAACAAGTTGGTAATCACTAATTAGCTTTTGCATTTTCTTCTTCTTTTCCTCAGTGTCAACGACCTCTTCAACTTGAGGTTTCTTATCCATAACCTGTCTAATTTTTCTTCTCCATTCTTGTCTCTCTTCAAGTGTCATAACATAAGGGTCATTTTCTTTCGGTGACTCATCTTCGTCGTCTTTACCTCTTTTCTTCCAACCAGAACCATCAGATTTGAGTGCTTGAACTCTTGTTAGTTGTAAAGTGGACTTTGAGAAAAGGGTCTTCTGATTGTAAAGAGAAAATGAATTGGGTTTCTCGTTCAAGTTCATATGTTTTATTGATGAAATTAAAGATGTTGACAGTGGCAAACTGAGTGCCATAGCCGCCATGGTCGGACCCTACCTACTTCTCTCTCTGCTGGTTTCTCTTTTAGATAAGTTTCTCTCACTTGAATTTCAATTTTAGGATTATATTTACTTTTTTTCTCAATAAAAACACTACAACAATTTGATCTATTCATAGGAAAAATACTTATTTAACTCAATAAAATAATTTATTAATAAAATTGATCTTGACTAAATAAGTAGGATGTAGATGGACCTGACAATTTTTTTTTAATGACCAGTGCTAATTGTTATTTTAATATTTAAACTTTAAACATTTAACTTTTTAACTCTTTTAATATGATAACCCAATTAAATGAGCTACTCATCCCTTAGCTTAACACATGTTAATCGTTAACCCTTGACAACATTAATTCATTTTCTTGTGTTAATCCTGACTTCTAGGGGAAGAGACTAATTCAGAGTTTACAAAAGTAAAGTTTGGTAAAAAAATGTTCTAGAAGGAAACAAAACCAAATCGTCCAATAAAAAATCATAAATTATTTGTCATTCATCACTTGGTTTTATTTAAAAAACATTTAAATATGTCAAAATGCACTTCTAAAATCAATTTTAACTCTCCTCCAAAATGGAACAAAACATACATAAATAGCTAAAAATTAAAAGCGTGTTCAAGAGTATCTGATGTCTGCTACATGTACAAACGGATGTGTTCCCTATTTTGGATTTCATAGATAACGGGATAACGTTACCCTATGGTTTGGTTTTGGCCTAAGATTGTCCTAACAGAAAACCTGCAATATGCATCTACATGCAGCTGGAATAGATAAAGCAGAATTTGATAGCACACTTGAAAAAGAAAAAACAAATGTAGCAGAGGTGAGACTAATTGAAGGGAAATTTCTTTGAAGGACTAATTGAAAGTAAATTGTTATAAGTACCACCAACATCGAGAAAAAGGTTCAAACTGCGGTCGTAGCAAAAACAATGGCTGATGAGATTAGCACTCTGCCAGATGAAATCCTCTGTCATATTCTCTCATATCTTCAAGCCAAAGACTCTTTTATTACTTGTTTTCCTTCAGCTAAATGGAAGCCTCTTTGGCTATTAGTTCCCAAATCCAATATAGTCGATGATGATCAATGATTCATCAAAAGTGACAAACGCTATTCTAGCTTTAGGTATATTGTATTTGAAGCCACTAAACACACCGAAATGGTGCCAATTCTATTAATGTTGCGTAGCGGTTAGCTGCCGTAGCAAAACGTGGCATGAAACACCTCGAAGTTCTAAGCAAAATTTTATTTGTTGCATTATGAGCTTTGGAAGTCTTCTTCCAAAGTTGAAAATGGTACGTATTATTGTTTTTTATCTGTTATAAATCTGAAAAATGTATCTGTGGATTTTGAATCGAAAAATGTATATGTGGGTTTGTGTGTCTCAAAAAGTTCTCAAACCCTTACTAGGTACTATACATATTATGTAGAATGCAACATCTTTACAAAAGATAACAATAGAAAATCTGTCTTCCATGAATCCTGAGGAAAACTGTCTTCCATGAATCCTGAGGAAAAGCGGAATTATTGTCGTTCCCAAAGACCTCTGCAACTTGTAAGATTTATTTTAAATGACGCTAGCTGCAAAAAATCTCTCAATTGCGTAGTTGCAACTTCCGGTTCTGTTTGTTTTGGATTTTGTGTTTCATTTTACAAAATGATTGTTGTTTTGTCACTCTTCATAAGTATTATACTCCCTCTGACCCAAATCGAGTGTATAGTTGGTATTTCGGACAGTTATTTTACAAGTAAATCTTATTGATGATTGGTATATTGACCATTATCATAAATGTTAAGGTAGTAGTAGATGTGGTAGAGGTGTAAAGTTTGGATTAAAAATAGAAGAAAAATGAATGATTCGTAAAAGAAGCCAAATTACAACTGTATATATCAGCCAAACTTGTGTTTATGGGTGGATACTGCTTGAAAGCTGAAATTGTTGTCCTCCTCGTTTGACCTGTTTAAAAACTGATGCAGCAAACATATATGCCTCTTATGATAGAAGCAAAATGGATTTGATATATGCCACATGAAAGATAAACCATTTATTCATATGATACAGGATATATGTATTCTCACAAAAAATATCTTATGTAACATATTACTATTTTATGATAAGATCACAATTCTTGTGCTACTTTTAAAAGGCCGAGTTGTAATGTTTTTTATTTTATATTGAAAATAGCTGATTTGTCCATTAGCAGTTGCAGAGAAGTTGTAAACTTTGTCTCTGTACAAAACATTCTTTAACCAATTGTGGTCACTTATAAATTGGAAAGCACACGGAGACAGATCTTTTGGAAACAATGTGGCGATAATACAAACATTGTTACATCAGAAGAAACGTAAAAAGAATTTGAAGTATCTTTAGAGCTTCATTTATCTAAGGCCATATTTGTAGGATTTTCTATTGTCTGTCCAACGCAACTAAGAATGCACTGATCAGACATCGGTAGATCAAGTTATGGTTAAAACAATGAAGTTGTGCAAATATCGTGCACTAACAATCAATTAAGTCTACCACTTAATCAATTAAGTTGTAACCTAATAGATTAGGGCATCTGAACAATCGATTAGATATGTTTGGGAAAACACAAAATCAACTTGTTTCTAACCTAGAAACGATCACCAATATAAACATTTAGAAAATACACTTTGAGAAAACATTTAGTTAGAATATTCTGTTTTTATTTATAAATGTACGTGTTTATTTTATTTTATTTATAAATTGCAAAGTGAAATGATACTTAAAACAAAAACGAAAATAAATATTTTTATAAAAAAAGGTTTTTGTTAAACCAAAAGACCTCATGGTAAAGGCATTTTGTAAAATTTAAAGAACATCAATCACGAACCTGGAAAACTAGAGTGTCGAGACTTGGTGATTTCAAAAGTAAACCTAAAAAAAAATTTCCAGTAACTGAAATTATCAACAGATCACTCAACATTTCAAATACAGGAATATCAGCTAAATAATGTTCCGTTCCTGCAAGATACTGGATGACAAAGAGCAAAAACAGTTAGTGTTAAAAAAGTATGTTTAGAAAGATAAAGTAAATGTAATGAGAAATTAAAATAATTATGCTATTGACTTCAATATAACAAGTCAAAATTTTGTTTGTCAACATTAGCTTAAAACAAAGGATGAAGCAAGAAAATATAACTGCCATCCAACGCGCAGAGAAAGCTTTAAACAGTCCATGTTTCTTGCACACTTGTCTCCTTCAAAGTGTACAGCCCGATACTAGTAGAAGCGATGTATGCATCTAGCACAATATGTTATCTGATGGTATACTATCCTCATAACTGAATCTCGTAAGATGTGAAACATCGTAGTCATCAGGCTTAAGATCAATTCTAGAATTAATTACTACAAATTCTAATCAAACATAGATCAAGTCATAAAATATTCAATAAAAAGTTACAAGCAGAAACAAAAGTAAATAAATAAAAGCCAAACACGAACAACAGTGGAGAACATACGAACAAGAAGAAACAAGGACAGGAAGAAGGAAGTGTTCTTCAGTCGAAGAGAAGAATAGAATAAAAATGTCTTCATTAGCTTAGATCAGTTGGTAGTATGGGCGGTTCCACCACCCGGCAACCGCGGACACTCGCCCAGCTCAATCGATACTTTCTTTATATATGACCCAACGCAATAGCCCATTAACCAATTTAAAATAAATTGGGCAAATCGTAATATTATTCGAACATTCACCACAAAGAGGTCTTGGAAATGGTATTTACCTCCTTATTTTAATTAACACATGTTATATTTCATTTCTCTTATTTCAAATTGTATTTTTGTTGACAAAATGACGAACCTCTTTTATTTTGATTTATGACTATTTATATACAATATCACATGTAAATTTGCGATAATTTTTTTGCTCAGGCTCTATAAAATTTATGTCTCCGCCACTGGTTGGTAGGGACAATGCATAGGTCCGAGCGCCCGTACCCTTGTGTTAAAGTGGAGAAGATATCTCTTGAGCCCATACCTTGTGGTAAATTTTGAAGATAAAAAAGTTTAGAGGATTAAAACATAAAATTAAAAAAAAAAATGGTGGTGAAAATTTTAAAAATTTACAAAGATGAAAACATATTTAACCCTTTTATTTTTTATTTTTATTTATCTGTCTCTTACCTTGGTTAAGGGGAGGGAGAAGAGAAGAGACAGAGAGGAGGAGAAAGGAAACACCACACGACAAGAAAAGCTCTGATCAATTCGATGTACGCTGTAGTCACTCATGTCTTCCAATTTCATATTAATTCTTTCAATTTTCAGTATTGTTTCTGTTTAACTTACGATGTATTTCTCATAAGAATTTTAATTATATTCAATGGTTGGGTTTGGTTTGGTTAATTTTATTATATTTATTTATTTATGCAGATTAAGTTTGTGTAAATCCATACCATAGCCATGGAAGAAACGTTGGGTTCAGCAACAACAACAACAATCAATTCTTCTAACATAGGGTTTCAGGTTCTTTCCCACTTTCCCTTCTTTCATTTTTTTTTTATCTTAGTTCTTGTAATTGTAAATGTAATTTGTGATGGTGTTACTGTTCTATGCAGCTTTTGAAGAAGCATGGTTGGAAAGAAGGGACTGGTCTTGGAATCTCTGAGCAGGTTTTCTTTCTTGTTCTCCTTTTCATTCTTCATTGAAAGATCAAATTAGTAATAAAAAATGCATGTTTTGAAAGATACAGACACGGCACTATCATGTGGACACTGGTAATAATTTAAGAATATGATATAATTGAATGTCATGCCAGACACCAGACACGCCTTCGGTCATAAGTGTTGGTGCTTCAGAAGTCCCTGGATGGGGGAAGTTACTTTTAAGGGCAATAATTTAATTGCACATTCAGGGACTAATTTGACCAGGGAATTGCATATTTAGTAGCCTTGGGTTAAATTAGTATAAGTATCGTAGGTTAATTAATGGAACGCCTAAGGAGAACTGATAGAAACAAAGTTATGCTTGTTTTCTCATTCCAATTCTCAAAGTAACTGTTGAGCTCCTATTTCAGTATTTCTCTTATATTCTGAAACGGTTTTAGGGGCTTCCTTGCAAAAAATTCTGATTTACAATTTTATTTTGGTAACAGGGTAGATTAGAACCCGTGGAAACTCGTGTAAAGAATAATAAACGAGGTTTGGGAGCAGATATAGTGAAGACGAAGGTTGTGAAACCTGATCACGGTGATTCCTCCAAAAGAGAAAATAAGCAGGTAATTTTTATTTTTTTTAAGGTTTGCTTTTGTTCCCAAGGGCTTTGGTAGTTGTTATAAACAATTTTTTTTTTAAGTTTTTCATTTGGAATTGGAAATTTGCAATGGCTGCCGAAGGTTCTTATTTTAGGTAGTTCCAGCTTCTCAGGTTATTTTATCAAGATAGATTGTTTTTCTTGTTCCTTATTTTATTTCATTGAATTTGGTGAGGTGGAGGTTGATATAGTACTTAGTAATTAGGAATCGTAGAAGTTAAGTAATTAATGAAGGAGAAATACTTTGATATCTATATCTAAGAACAAAGTTGACATGGAATTCAGTAATTAGGAATCGTTTGTAGTTGAATGAACGATAATGAATGAGATATACTTTGTTGACATATGGAATTTCGTAAATCATTTGTAATCAAATGAAAGGAAGAGAAATATTTTAATATCTATCTCTAAGAACAAAGGTGAAATAGAATTATGCAAATAATAGGGAGATTAACTGAGTCGTATTATAAATCTACGAGGGAGAAAGTCTGCATAAGTTAAGTTGAGAAACTCACATCACATAAAACCAGCTTTGCTTATGTTTAGGAGAATGACTACAGAAACTATATATTTGCTATACAGGTTGATGGATGTATCAGATGAATTAAACAAAACTATATATGCATTCTTAAATTAAAAATGGAAAAGGGGCAAGATAGAGAATATAGAGAGGTTTTATGGAAGGATTAAAGTGTTTAAATTGCTTATATTTGAGATTTCACCTCAAAAATATATATGTAGGGCTAAACTATTGTAAGAACACAAGGTTGAACTACAAAACACTTTACGGTAACTATAGGTGTGCATTAAAGGTCACATTTATTTTTTATTTTTTTATCTTTTTTTGTTGTAGATATGCTTAGTGCTTGCCAAACACATCCAAGAAACGAATACACTGTTCATGTTTTTATGAATGATATTGTCTATGTTAGATAGCCAAGAGAGATAGAGAGATGAATGAAAAGTTATAAGTGAATAAATAGATATCTAAATCATATGATTGAAGTCGAGTGAATTAAAAAGAGGAGTATTTTGTCTGATAATTATGATATGATATCGAAAAATGCCTCTCAAAAAGATTTGTTTTACTTTTACGATTTGTAATGTTGTATGGAACTGAACGTTTGAAAATAAAAATTGAACAAGAAAGTAAACTTGATCATAAAGATGAGTTGAATGAGTGGTAACATGAGAAAAGAAAGAATTATAAATTAAAAATTAATTATTAGAGAGAAAATTAAGGTAGCCTCTATAATAGAGATGGTAGAATCCTGACTTATGGTGTTTTGGGCATGTGAAGAAAACTTGTAGAAGTGCCTGTAAGAGGAGTAAATTGGATGGGGAATAGTCCAATTGTTATAGACAAATGGAGACCAAGGAAAATTATAGACCTAACATTAAGAATGATTTAGAGGTAAATGTTCTATCTCAAGATTTAATAAATTGCATAACTGTAAGGTGTCCATTGATCTTTGTAGCAGACTATACATAGTGGGAAAAGGCTTGTTATTTGTAATTAGATATGTGCGCACCAGAATATCTTAGAATAAGCATGGTATTGGTATCATTATTATAAATATAAAAAGGGTATAGGGTCAACTTTTATATTGAACAACTCTAGGTAATTAGTGAAATATTGCATTTTCTTTGTCTGATGTCACTCTATATGCTGCCTCCTCCCCTTTTTTCTCTCTGAAAAAAACTTTTTGCTTTTCAACATTTGTCATTCTGATGGTACTTGGAATATATATTGAGAATTTTCATGTGTATGTTTCACTAAAGGTTATTTTTTTCTGAAGTTTTTACCTCTTCTCTTCAAATTAAAAAGAAATGGTAAAAACTTCAAAAATAGGAAATAGGAGAGATGAAGCAACACGTAGAATAAAAATTGATTATAATAGAGTATACTACCCTGTATTGAATCAGTGGGACAGATTCATATTTAACAATAATGCAAGGGAAAAACCCCTTTCACGGATATCATATTATAGTTAGTGAGTTAGGACCGTTGTTTTTTCATTTTCAGTCATTTGGATTTTTGGATATCAACGCGAGTTACTGCGGTGTCTTTATTTGATTTCCTGCTGTTGATTGACTTCAATTGATTTCAGGAACAGTTGTCTCAAAAGAAAGCCAAAGCACTTTCTAAACGGGTGAGAAAGATGCAAGAGATTGAAAAGAAGATGCAGGAGAAGGAATTCGAGCGCGCTTTCTTTAGAGAGTTCTGGCCTGAAAATGTATGAGAATTGATGATGGGCTCATATGATTAAGCATCAGCATTTCTCTTGCATTCACTTTCTTAGTAATGAAGATGATTTCAGAGTTGTGTGCAAGTTGGATCTCAAAGGTGTTTTCCCCAGGATACTTACAGGATATAGGAATGTTTTTTGCAAACAGAAGGAACTTCAGACACCTTTTTTTCATGTGTAAATAGTCAACTTTTTTTTTTCTTTTTCTTCCGATTCTTCTATACAGTGGAGACATACAAAAATCAGAGGGAAGGTAATGATAGGCCATGTCCCTCCTGGTTTAAAAAAAAAATAGTGTTTTCAACATATATTTTGTTCATCCTTTTCAAGACTTCAACCACTAGCTCTAAAGACACTTCCACATGTATTTTATATATTCGTTCAACATCTGATTAGTGTTGTTGGGTTAAATACGTGATGTGTCAAATGTGCAAGTATGGTTCTCGAGAGTACCCCGTATGGGTTTTGGATGAGTTGGATCTTGAGTTTACAAGTTTGCATAAACATACTTAAATTGAGTTTACATAAATGTAATTGAACAGAGTTTGTGTAAACATACTTGAATTGATTCACGTAATATTCTCATACGCAGACAAAAGTAAAATCGTAATAATTAACGAGTCACTTGCCTATACATTGAAATGCTAAAGAAATGCTTTGTAAGTTCCATCACTTTTGATCAACATTTTTTTTTATTGACACAAGTGAGATAGATGTAGTGTTCAAGAGGAAGACTGAAAAATTGAAAATGGTTTTTAAAAAATAAATGAGACAAGACGTATTTTGGAAATTAGAGTTATTTAATTTGTGTTGGAGGGATGTAATTGAATACTAAAGGGTTGTAGCATAAATCTGGATTATTTGTCTTGCTAGTGTATTTGGATTAGTTTTTGCAGTGCAAATATCACGTCCTGAGACAAGCTGGAAGTGGAGATCCTGAAGCTACAAAAAAAAAAAACTTGTGTAGAAACGTGAAAATCCACCGTGATTCTCTAGAAGCCACCGCTAAATCAAACGAACACCTGATGAATTTGTGTTTCGAAGTAGTGCAACCAACAGTTGTGTTTTTTTTTCTTAAGGATTATATCAACAGTTATGGTTTCTTTTAGCATTGACAAATTTGTGATTTTATTACTAATATTTATCGATTGTTGAGTGATTCCATAAGTGGATCACGTCCACGATAGACATTAAAATAAAATCACCGTGTATTTGCTTTCACAGTTGAAAGAGCAAAAGTAATCCCACACATATAAAATTAATTTTGATATATTTAGGTGAATTCGATTGAAGTTGATTTAGGCTTTGAAATTAATATCAACTTTAATTAAGATTTACAATGTTTTTTTTGAAGGAAATAAGATTTAGAATTTTAAAATCTTAACGTGATTATTAGATTCAAATTTATTATTCAACTCATTTTTATGTAAATAAATATATCCAAACATAAATCACTTCATATTCAATATACTTTTATATTTTAACTAAAAATTATTTTACAAAATCAATCAATTAAAAATAATTTGTCACCACATATATGTCGGAAAACTGACGATGAAAAGAATTTTGATATCTCATATCTTCTTCCTTCTACTAGAGATAATCAATCTCATCCTAGTAAAGACACCAAGTGTATACACCTCTCAATAGAAATCCAAACCTTTGTTTGCCAACCTTTGTTTGCCATATTGTTGGAGTCTAACCCCCTTCCGCTAGACCCAATTCCCCCGTTGATTGTTGGGATCTCTTCGATCTTGCCAAGATCACCAAGCATATTCCTGTACAATGACAACTATGATAATAACGGTTTGTAACACCATGATTCCGGATTTAGAAAGCAATGCATGTTAAAAGGAAACTCCACGGATCAAGACTTTTCAACTCTCAAGTTACCCCGGGTTTGATATTGAATGGGGGGAAATACAAAAGAGGCAAGAGAATATACAACTTAATGCCAAAAACAAAATGAATCAATAGACAAAAGAATTAAAAAAAAAAAATCAGAATACTGGTAATGGTTGCACTGAAAATATTGTGAACCTTTGGAAGTATCGAGTAACCCATTATCATTTTCTTTTCTTGCACTCTTCAGGCTTAACGAGTTCAACAGGAGCAGCAGGTATTCTGATCCACCATTCTCTAAACCGCCTTATCCATCTTTTGCTACTTTCTCTCCTACATGGCATCTCCCTTGTGTAACACTCAATGAATATCACCAATAATATGTACTTTGGAGGAACAAAAGCAAACACTGTAGCTATGAAAACTAAAAATAGGGCAACTGTCTCTGTAGCCTGCAGGACAGATGCAAGACTTCAGAAAGAAAACAAAAATCTAGAGAATAATTGCGACAATATAATTCAATTTGATTTATAAATCAGTTACAATATATTTCAATTAGCAGATACTTTCAAGAACTACATAATCCTATTTGCCCACGAGGGGGTAGCTCCATAGCAAGATCTCATCCTGGGTGGTTGAAAACATGTGTGAGCAAGACCCGTAGAAGGGACGATAAAGCGGGTTGACCATATGGAGAAAAGTTCAATAGTTAGAGAAATAGTAAGACCAAGAAGAACTACAAATCAAACTTTAAGATTAATTTAGATGTAAATGATCTTTGAACTTATTTCATGAGAGTTATCATGTCAATTGATCCACGTTGTTGACCTTACCAAATGGGATAATAATGCTTGATAAAAGATTCTGTTGAAAAAAATCTCAAGACATCAAATGCTTTTGATTTATGGTTCATAGCAGGTTGACTGCATTCAAATTGGATTAATAAAACGTAGCACAAATTTCATCATTAAATCCCACAAATTATTGTATACATATTAGAAGAAGATACTTTGGCCTAACTACATCTACAACATTTGAATTTTTCTTTGAAGTTGATCACGATTAGAATACTCACCTGTGGTAATATAGCAAGTAGAAGAGCTCTTATTTTTAGTAGCGCAATATTTCCAGCTTGAATAAGTGATTCAAACTGTGTAATGGCTTCTTGCAATGTCAGCAGTTGTTCTACTGCATTTCGATTTGGGGGAGGTCTTACTGTGAAGGGTTCTAATGCTCCTCCCTTTCTGAAATGTCTACGCCAGAGCATAATGATTGCAATGAACAGAAAAATAGTCGGCAATAAGTACTGCATCCACCCCCTGTACATCAATGTAAATTAGACGTTTTATTCATCCAATCAACAAAAGCCAACTTTAACATATAGTATTTCATTAATAGCTGTCACTGTCTGCTCCAGGTGGCAGCTTATTACTTTCCTTCTTAAATGTTGATTTGAGATTTAATGACCTCAACTTTAAATTCTAGTACGGAGATTGACAATAGTATGCAAAATGGTGTCAAAAACATGGTGGATCTTGCTGGAGAACCACATGAATAAAGACGGGATCAAGGAGATTCGATGTGCTTGAGCCTTCATGAGGATGTTAGGCATAGGAGAGAAGGGGATGCCATTTGTCAATGAATATAAAAACTATTCTTTGGTCCTTGATTGATATTCTTCCACATTTATTTATTTATTTTCTTTTATTATTTTGTTTTAGGAAGTCTCTTTGACTATTTTATCTTCTGCATTTACAAAATTCTAAAAAATCTGTAAACGACGAATTTCAGTACCAACTAGTGATGAACCCAAGCTTTGTCCATCTACATGTGGGGAAAATGCTAAGAGATTAATAAATCCATTGTTGGGCATTAGACGGCAGCTTAAAGATTGCGACCCAGTGGTCACATCACATGAATATACTACTTTGATGGGAACGCAGAGGTAAAATCTGACATAAAAGCCTTTTAAAGTAGTGTTAAAAACAAAAAAGAAAAACATTTACAAGTCAGAAGGTAGTAGAGCTGAGAATCGACTATATATTAACTTCTGAGTACAGGAAATAACATACTTGTAAGCAAAATTGGAAAAACTTTGAACAGCATAAAGTTTCATTGAATGAGGGTGCCACTTGATATTTATGAGGAAAGCAGTCAATTGGAAACAATAAATATGAACAGATATTAATGTGGTCATCTAATACACGGAGTTTTGAACAAAACAATTACCTTATAATCACAAAACAGCCGAGCATCAAAAATGCTGTTGATCTATAGAAGTCTTTCCAAGAGGCCAAAAGTTGCAGTCGGTTAGCAGATTCGATGACTGGGAATAGTAGTTCCTACAAGGAGTTAAAAGAATTAGCCACACCATATAACAAAATAACTGATTCCATTTGCTTTTCCATTGTCTTCTTGAGAAGCCTTATAATTTGAGTTTGAAAGGCTAACCCAAGGAACTACTATGAACATACCTAATAAACTCAACAGACATCCTAACCCAAGGAACATACCTTTCAGACTGAAAATTGAAATACATTTCAAATAGAAGAAATATAGGATAGATGAAAAAGGTAGAGATCGAATGATACTATGAGGGAAAAAGATTTACTTTTTGTACTGATTTAGAACCTCAGCCCATTAGTATTCTCTGGTGCTAAAGGAGCTTTGTAGTTCTAGTTTGTTTTACAGCATATTACAACCAAATTTTGTTCTTATATTGTTTTTCTTTCATCCCTCTTTGCTTTAAAATAATTTCCATGATCAAGTGAAATTAAGATTTATTTTTTCAAAAATAACATTAAGGAAAGTAAATTACATTTTGAAGAAATTACATATACCAAGGAATCAAATAAATGTTGTCATTTTTGATGAAATTCTTTGTGTTTTTTCTATAATACCCTTACTCATTTATTATTTCATTCTATTATTTCTCTTACTACAATAAATAGGTAAGGGTATTATTGATAAATCAATAATTAATGTTGCATTGAAACTTGAAAGTGACAAGTAAAGTGAAACAAAATTATTCTCCAAAATGGACAAGTATTGTGAAACGGAGGGAGTAATAACAAACCTTCATTACTGCAACATTTGTATCGATGCCCTCCACCTTCACTTGGTCCACAGTTGCCTGTGCAGCTTCTGCTTTTCCAGTGTCCAGAATGGATTTTTTTACTGCCACTTCCAAGGGATTTATCTCACCAACTCGGACATCACAAACAACAGTTGTTTCTTCATAGATATCAGCCGCCTTTTTTGATTTGAATCCAAGACAGAAGAGAGCCACTACTGCTGCTGGAGACACTGCTGATTGCTTTTTTCTTTCTACATTCGCAGAAATATCACGTTTACCAGAAGCAGCAGTTGAATTCGTTAAGCTGTTTGACAGGGTTTGCAAGATCATATCTCCCCGAGGTAGAGTTTCAGCTAGGTTAAAAGTAAGTAGTGTTTTATAGTTGGATGAAAAAAATTTGAAAGCTTCTTTGAGTGCGCGATAGCGGAAGATGCCCAAATTAGCCCTTGCAAGTACTTCTAATTTCTGTGTATCTTTAAGGCCAAACTTCCTGACAAATCTGTGTGCACGTAGTATCTCAAGACTTATGTCCAACCAGTAGTCACGTCGCAAGTTCGCTTTAAATTCAGGGAATTCAAAGTAAACAGGCTCTGCTCTGTCAATACATTTCAGAAAATCATAAAATTTGAAGTGGAAAACAAGGGAAATATATAGAAGAGTCACATAGGATATTTGCAACAGGTGACATACACAGAAGTTGACTTGTACATCACAGCTTTATCAAATAGACGAGCACCAAGGGGTCCAGTCAATTCAGGTTTTATGACCTGTTTCATGTCTGCGCCCAGATCATACCGAATAGCTTTCTCATGCACACCAACGCCAAGTGACTCAAAGTACAGAGCATAATTGGTCAGGGTCAAACGCCCTAGAAAAAGTCAGCCAACAACTTAAAATATCTTTTAGGTACATGGACGAACAAGGATTCCTTGTCAGTAAGTTGTTGTATTGTTCGTATATAAAGCAGAAAGAAAAGGCTAACACATTGATCAGCGTGTTCTACGATGGTTTTAAACATACTCAACCAGCTTTAAGATATTGTATAGGACACAAAAATACATAATTGAATAAACTTCCCAAATTTCAATTGAGCATCAAATCCATGAGATTACTCCGTGTACGTTTTCATGTGAAATACCTTTCATTATATCTAACAACATGAGGCTCACCCTTTGACTACAATAAAGAACAAAAGCAGCTGCACTGCAACTGAAGCAAGCCAAGCAACTTCTTGAATGGTCTAGAAAGAATTTATTTAAACTATTTGATTGTGCATTATGTGATCAATTAGTGAAAAGAGAAATTTATTCGATCAAGAAAAGAGACACTAACAAGAATATAAAGAAAAATGATCATATAGCCGAGGGAAATGTTTCTACTGGAAAGCTTGGAGTAACAAAAACAGAAAAACGAAGTTGCTAGCCACCAATGAGCAGTATCTCACTACGTAATAGTCATAAACGACACATCCATTTCAATATAGGTATGCTCTAGTTTGAGGCTTTGAGCATTGGTAATACTCACCAGGCCATGCGGCAATTCCAATATGTTGAAGAACTGGTTGAGTCGGAATTATGCCATCAACATCAAGTACTATCTCTTCTTCAGCAAGTTGAAGATTTCCAACAGAACTGGCCAGAACATTTTTAGAATTCCTGATAACCCTGCACAAGCAACTTGCTATAAGAAAATAGGGAAGCACACAAACAATGCAGTATGTAGCAGCAACACAATCAATGGAAAAGAACCTTACTTATCAAGGGATCTTATGTATTTATCATAAACAAGATAATGGAGTCTACGTCCAGAAGAATTGGTGAGCGCATCAAAAAGATTGTGGACAGTTATTATATCAGCAATAAGAATACAAACAGGAGCTATACGTGAGAAAGCCTCAAGACCAACTGTCTTCTTATCATCAACCTAAAAAAAAATCATTGCAATTGCACACATTATTAGTTAATATTTGAATTGAAAAATGTTCTGTTAGTATAGTCTGCATATTACTTAGGTTCTGTTTCGATTAGCTTATTTCAATTTATCTACTAGCATAAACATCGAGACCGTTTATGGAAATAACTTATGACATGTCCGCAGACAGTTTTCAACTTATTACTATAAGTTCTCCATAATAGCTTATGAAAACAATTTATAACTTATATAAAAGCAATTATATGATAAAGGCTTATGCTATGAGAGCTTAATGAAGATGTTTATCCAAACATAACCTATATACATTATCGATTCTCATTGTATATAACGTGAGTATGATTAGTGTGTTAGTGTAACCTGAACTGCCATATTTGTGGAACTAGAATAAAACAATGAAGCATCATCCTCATCACCAACGGTTTCATCATTACTACAAGTAGGAGAATCCTGAAATGATTCATTTAATTAATTAAGTAATTAACTAACTAGATTAGTACTAATTAGGGAAAGAGGTTAATTAATGTAATAATGTGAACCGTTACGACTTGATCAGCATGAACACTAGGAGCTTCCCAAGCAAGCATGACATCAAACGTGAAACGACGAAACTCAGAGTGACTTAGATAATCAGAAGTTCTACTTAATTTCTGAATCGCTTTAAAGGAACAAAATTCAACAAGGTGTCTAGCGTATGTTAAAAGCTCTTTCACTCCGAGAGGAAGTTCGGAATCAAACGCGTGTTGTAATTCATTCGTAGAAACTCCAAGAATCCTACAAAACGCAAAATAGGAAGAAATGAATTATAAATGATCGATTAAATGAAAAAGTTGTTGTTGAAGGAAATGAATGAAGGAGAATGAGACTTGGAAGAGGTGGAGACAACTTCATTGGCGATGGGAGAGAGTTGAGGAATAGGTTTGGGGGAATTGACGGAGGAGTGATCGGTGATGATGGAATCAGGTTTTTTGAGATGGAAGAGAGATTTCAAAGAGTTGTGGTGGTTACGGAGGATAGTTTCCCACATTCCTAACTTAACGCCTCCGTTGGTGGTGGTTGGGGTGGTGGTTTCTTCATCCATTTCTTCTACAAATTGATTCAGTTCTATTGATTTCGTTTTCATGATCGCAAATCGGCGCCAACTTTACTTTCTTTCTTCTCATTCGCTAATTGAGATCTTCCACGCTCCCTACCTTTCATGTTTCTCTCAACTCATTTCCAGTTTCCACGTCATTTTTCCTTACAAATTATTTATACCTGTCAAATCCTCTCCTTCCTTTATTTTTGATAAATAATTTATTATAATATGTGTATTGTAATTAATCTTTAACTTTTTATTCAATTAAATGCATAAAATTTAAAAAATATTTCTTCTTTTGGGTTTTTTAACATGTGTCTTAAGAGCACAAGTTAACACTACCCTTATTTTTTAAAGGAAAATTCTAACAATTGCGCGACGCTTGTTGAAAATTGTGAATTCAATACATTGAAATTTTAAAAAGTAATTCTTTTATTTAAAATTTATCAATTTTTATTTTATCTTTAACAAGTGTTCTAAAAATACTTGTTAGCAAGACTCATTTTTCAATGGCTACAACTTCAATTTTAAAGATGATTCAGTCCCATTATCAGCAAGAGTTAGTGTAGTAAATTTTTTTTTTTTTGTAACAAGTTTAACCATTAGAGTGGTAAAACATTTGCTTTAGACCCAAAATTTTATATTTTTTTAACTTGTGTGAGCATGCACGTGTGTGCGCGTGCAAGAAGAGGATAATGAGCATCGATTGGTAATGAGATAACAACAACTTTTTTAACTTTGTTGTTTTTACAAGTATTAATTTTTTAATCACAATTAAAATTAATACAAATCTATCTAAGATCCACAATGTTTCAATAAAGATATACGAGTCGACTTTATTATCAATTGAAAAAATGGATGCAAGAGGAGTTGCCCTATTAAGGATTTTATGATGTGTGATGTGAAGCCTAAAACAAGACAAGATTGGGCTAAATATATGGTAAATCTTGATGCAAGAAAGGTGCAGTGGTCTCCAAAATGGAAGGACATAGACCATATAGCTTTTAAATGTGGAACATTCCCTAATGTCCCACTAATGGGGACTAAAGGTGTAATAAACTACAACTTAGTTTTGGCTTTGACGCAACTAGGTCATCCTCACAGGGGTGAACTTGTTAAGGAAGCATTAACTACTTTTGTTATATATGACATGGATATAGAAATTAGGGCCGGAAATGCTATGGAAGAGGTGATGATGAGTGTAAATCTTAGGGCCGGAAATGCTGTTCCGAATAAAAGGGGGGTTGGATAGCCTTCCTCTTCCTTGTTGGTACTCCCTCACTCTCTCTTCCTTGTTTTTTTGTTTTCTTTTTCTTATATTTATTTACTGAAAATGTCATGAATAAATTTATGACATTTGTTTGTCATGCATGCATGCAGTACTGTTTGGGATGTTCAATCGAGTGGCTTATTTTGAGGTATTGTCAAATTTGATATTCTATTTGACAAAGAAGCTTCACCACGATACGGTGAGCACCTCAAATTTTGTCACAAACTGGACCGGCACAATGTTCATATCTCCGATATTAGGAGCTTACGTGGCTGATGCTCACTTTGGGCGGTACTGGACTTTGGTCTTTGGCGCTATTTTCTATTTATTAGTTCGTCCAGTTGGTAAGTAATTTGTTCTTTTACGTTGTCTTTTTTTTTTAGGCACAAGATAATTAATCTACACGCGCTTTTTACAAATGCCAAGCAAAATGAATTTACCAACGCAAAATACTATATATATTTGCGTTGTTCACTTAGATAACTACTAAGTTAGAAAATAAGCAAAATACTATGAAAGAGGGTAGGGTGATGATACTGATGAGTGAATACACACAAGGTGATAGTGTAGATCTTAGGGGAAATGTGTCGAAAAGGGGTGGCTGGAAAGCACTCTTCTTCCTTGTTGGTAGTCTCTCCCGCACTCTCTCTTATGGCATTTTGATATGTTGTTGAACTGTTCATAATGAAAAACTGATTTTTTTTTTCTCTCTTCTTTTGTTACTTTGTTCATAATGAGAAGAAGGACACTTGCTAGCATTTCCCTTTATTTTTTTAAAGGAAATTCTAACAAATGTTTTTAAGACACTTGTTAAAAAACTTCAAAAATAATTTTTCTTTTGAAAATGGTGCATTCAATGCATTAAAATTTTAAAAAATAACTTTTTCTACTTAAAATTTATCAATTATTTTTATTTTTGTACCCTTAACAAGTGTCCTAAAGGCATGATACTTGTTAGCAAGATATATTTTTTAATGGTTCCAACTCCAATTTTAGAGATGATTCAGTCCCATTATTAATGAGAGTTAGTGTAGTAGTTTTTTTTTTGTACAAGTTCAACCATTAGAGTGGTAAAACGTTTGGTACGTTTGCTTTAGACCTAAAATTTTATATTTTTTTAACTTGTGTGAGCATGCACGCGTGTGCGTACGATAAGAGGAGAAGGAGCATCAACCAGTAATGAGATAACAACAACTTTTTTTAACTTTGCAATTTTTACAAGTATTAATTTTTTAATCACAATTAAAATTAATACAAATTTATCTAAGATCGACAATGTTTCAACCAAGATTATATGAGTCGACTTTATTATCAATTCAAAAAAAATTGTTAATTAAAATTGATTACGATAATTTAATAAGAAATCTTGCATCTGAAAAAGATCGAAAAATAAAATTTACATAAAATATGTTTTAAAAAATATATTAACTTTAAAAAGCCACCGTTATTAATTAAAACTTGTTTTAGGACTCAAAATTGGCTGAGACAGGCCATCGACAAGAATCACTCTTACGATATTGACTAAGGCTTATATATTCTGTTATATATATATATATATATATATATATATGAGCCGGACTGGTAGGCTTATTAGGCTTTTCTATAAACCTTAGTATGTCCTATTTAAATCAACGAGCTTTTTAAAAAGTTAGAGCCTAACCTATTTAATAAATGAGATAGGTCGAGTTGGGCTTTAAGTATGTTGGGTCATAGGCCCCTGACGGCCTGACCTATTTCCACCCCTAATGCCCTTGGTTTAGGCCCTAAATTATATATTTTTTAACTTTCGTACGCGTGCGTGCGTGCGAGAAGAGGAGGAGGCGCATTAGCACTAGTAATGAAATAACAACGACTTTTTTAACGTTGTGATTTTTACAAAAGTATTATTTTTTTTAATCATAATTAAAATTAATAAAATTTTATCTAAGATCGACAATGTTTTGACAAAAATTATATGAGTTGGCTTTATTATCCATTGAAAAAGAAATCTTAAATAAGATTGATTATGATAATTTAATAAACATTTTTGCATCTAAAAAAGATCAAAAAATAAAATTTATACATAATATGTTTTAAAAATAAATATATTAATTTTATAAAAACATCATTCTTAGAATTTTCTTTAGGCCTCAAAATTGGTTGAGACGGTCTAGTAACGGTGTAACATCTGATGACCAAGTAATAATATTTTGAATCCTAAAACATACATAGATACGTAACATAAGGATGACATCTAGGTAGTAATATTGGTGCCACATGCTATAGACAAAAACTTTACTTTAGAGAATTGGGTAGCTCAACTTATTTAAATTAAGTGTCGAAGGAGGTATGGGAAAATATTCAAACCGGTAAATGAAAGGAAAAAAAAAATTGCTTTTACGTGGATGTTTCATACATTCCATAAAGAGTAGGTAATTGCTTTATAGATCTCCCGCATTGTTGAAAAGTTCTTTAAATTTATCGATTAATAACTTCTGATCGCACAAATTTTATCGAGAGATACAACTTAATTGTTGTTTTATGGATCATGTAACTCCTGAACGATTTATTGGAGAGGTTGACTAATTTAAAGTGTGTCCATGTAATACATTCTAATCCCAACCCACCTTTAGGGTGGACCCCAAATAACCCAACAAAGTGGTGCACTTAGGGTATTTTGGGTCAATACAAAAACATTAGCCTCTATTCTAAATACTTAATAGGCTTAATTGCTCTTTTGGTCCCTTAAGTTATTATTTGATATCGCTTTGGTCCCTTAAGTAAAAAAAAGACCGTTTGAGTACTTTATCTTTATCTCTGTTACTTGTCTTGGTCCCTTCTGTTAGTTTTAATCAAAAAACGTTAACTGCTATCCACGTGTCATTTTGGCATTGGCTGAAAAACTTAATTTATTTTCTTCATCTTCTCCACTTAAATTCTTCATCTTCTTCCCCCATTTTCTGGAAAATAAGAACAATATCAACAACACTTTCATGGAAAAAAAATAAAAAATAAAAAGCAACAACACCAACAACAAGAACAAACAATAACAACCCAATAAGCAGCAGCAACATCAACAAAGAAAAAAAAAACAAATCTCTAAACAAAATCAAATATTCAAACCCAAAATATAAAACATTTAAAAACTCAAATTCATCATCTCAAAAACAACAACAACACTCAATCTACCTCAGAAAAAATTGGAAATCAGTGTCATTTAGATATGAAGATTTTGGTTGATTTGGTTTAGGGAGATTGAGAAATTGTGTTGTTTAGATTGAAATTGATGTTTTTGAATGGAAAAATTGGTTATTGATTATGTTTATAGATTTGATGAAGATGATGAAAAGAAGAAAAAAAATCTGGGTTGGTGTGTTGTTGATGATGAAGATCATGAAGAAGATGATGGAAGGAGAAGGAAGAAGATGAATAATACAAACCCTAATGTTTTTTTGAATTTTTTTAACAGAAGGGACCAAAACAGGTAATAGAGATAAAGATAAATTACTCAAACGGTCTCTTTTTTAGTTAAGGGACCAAAACAATACTAAATAATAACTTAAGGGACCAAAAGAGCAATTAAGTCTACTTAATAAATGTCAAATTGCATTGATCTTGCTTGCTCTTGATTTTAAATTTATGAGCTGCAACTTTCTCCAGCTTACAACCAGAACGAATTTTCATCCTTCTAATAATTCTAGATATACGCTTGCAATGGTCTCATCTTCCATCATGTAACGACCCGAATTTCCCAAATGTTAATTAACAAAATTGATAGTGAAAGATAAATATTTTTTCGTTTAAAATAATAAAAGTAACGTAAAACTCGTCGACTTTAAAATAAACCAATAATTAAGTTTCTCTTTGAATTTTCAAAATAGTAAATCAGAGTTGTCTTACATCAAAAATATAATTTTTCTACGAATAAGACACTTGGCCCTTTTTTTCTACCCAAGACTAAACCTAGCTGGTCATAGTTCCGGATGCTTGTGAAATTTTTTCTCAACAAGGCTAATACCAGTGTCGGAATATATCATGCCTCCAAGGGTGCACCACCGTTTTACTTGCGTCTTCATCTACTAGATCACTTTGCCTCCCCGACGTCACCACCAAGGAGGAAAGACGGATTGACGGTCATCTATCCAAAGTAAGGGTCATCTCCAACTAACAAACATAGTACAAATATGGTTGCAGATATAGATATAAACAGAAGATAACCAAAATTAATTAATTAAATAAATAAACCGTACAAGTTACATTACTCACTTTCATAATCATCACATCTAGCCTTAAGATACAGCCTGACTAAAATGCGTTAATCCCTATTGGTCAGTCTATATGCCAATGCTTATGATCCGAATTTCACCTCTATGCGGAGTCAAATGTCTCACCACTGGACAATATACCCCACCATTGAGCAATACCCCACTGTTGGGTAATAACTCCTAAAATTCGATGTTCAGTGCCCCACCGTTGGACATTATTCTGAAACACCTAATTCATATGAATCGTCACTACCTCACTGTTGGGTAGTAACTCCTAAAACTCGATGTTCAGTACCCCACCATTGGGCATTTGTCTGAGTCATCTAATGCATGATTGTCTCCGTAAATACTCCACGATTGGGTAACCTCCTCAAATCTAAAGTCCAGTATCCCACCTTTGGATATAGTTTTGAATTAGCATTTTAGTTACTTAAGGTTATTCATCGATAAACAAATAATATTTATGTTAAAACAACACCACACCAATAATAACACATAATATTCATGCCAAAACAAAACCACCAAGATAATGATCACAACACCAATACATAACACATAATCATTCATTTCAAAACAACACCACTATAATAATTATCACAACACAAACATACATACACATATATGCGTACGGAAGCGTGTGGAATGATGCCCTTACCTTCACAACAACAACTCTTAAAATTTCCATGAAGCATTCTTCGTTCCACTATGTCTATACCTTCACAAAATAATTCAACACTAAATTTAGCTTCTTGAAAAAAAATAATTCACCACTAATTCTTAATGCCAAAACTAACTAACACTTTAACATTCAAGGCTGAAGGCTTGGCTGGCTAAGGCTTCTCAACAAAATATGAACAGTTTACCTAAATATTGACGATGACTACTTCCTTAAAATTAAGACCAAAAGTTTAAGACATGTGAAATAATCTTCAAGTATTTGATGATAAAATTATTTTCGCTCAACTCGGTTAGCAGTGTATCGCCAACAACCAGGTTTTCAAAGAAAATTTTCCCAAAGATAAATTCCTAAGTCACCAAGAATAATTCAACAAGAAAACTCATTACGCAAATAAACAATGCTTTCAAATAATCATTTTAAAGTTAAAAAATTATACTTCTGAAAATAAAACTTTATTTTGACTCAAAATTTACTCAAGATTATCTTCATCTAATCAAGCAGGCAGATAGTAGCATATATACTCTATTGTCATATCAGGTCCTGTTAGTTACGAAAAGTTAAATTATATTTGCTTTAACCATATAATTTTGGTCGACTGATCATTCCAATTAATAAACCGTTTTAACTCATTCAAGATTACTAGAACAAGGGGCTAATTTTGCTCTCTAATAAAAATATGGCCCGTTAAAAGAATTTCTTCAAAATACCTAGAGAATGATTCGGATATAATTTTAGATCTAAATGAAAGTTGGAATTAAATTCAACAAAGCAAAACTGATTCCTTAACCAATCTTTTCTTTCAATTTAAATTTCAAAATTACTATAAGATCATAATAATAATAACATAAGGATCTGTAAGAGAGAAAAAGTTTAAGGACTCTAAAAGCTACGTTTTCTACAAAAATATGAGGGATGATTTTGATTCTTCAATAATGAAAATGACAATATAAGAATACTAGTAGGATTCTTATTTGGTGATGATAGTTATGTTAAGATTGTCTTTGCTCTCCTTTGGCTCTTCTTTCATTGTTCTTCCTTTCCTCTCGATTCTCTCGTTTTTTTCTTTTTCTAAATGTGAAATCAGTAAATGAATGAATGAACAAATGAGAGAGGGAACCAATGCTTACTAATAGGTAGTATTTTCCCACTAACTTCAAAAAAATGGGAATTGAGATAATGGGATGGGACGAGGGACGTATCTGAGGCAGGGCAAAGAGAGCGACTACCCTAGGCTCCAAAAAATAAGTATGACCTCTAAAATATTTTTTAGGGGACTATTAGGCCCTAAAAAAATTGCTTAGTTTTTTGTATCAAGTTTGATAGTTATATATATTTATTAGTTAGGACCCAAATTGTAAGTTCGCCCTAGGCCACCAAAATTTTAGAAACGGCCCTGGATGGGATGGGATGAGTGCTGCTACCTGTAGAAATTACAATTTGGTTTTCCAAAATACAAGCCTATTATTTATTTAAACAAAAGGTTGCTAAATATAAGGAGAGGTTTTTTTTTTTTTTGAAAGAATAAGGAGAGGTTGGCAGATGAACTTCAAGTATACGTGCAATATGAATCCCTTTCATTTTTATTTTTAAATCAAAGTAAACAATGTTGGAACCTCCATTCTTTTTTTCTTTGAAGAAATTATAATTTATTATTAACCCCATGTACCTCTTGGCATAAAATATATGGTAATTATATCAATTTATCAATTAAGTAATTTTACTCTTCTCTTTACTCTAATATAATTAATCACTTCAATTAACCATCAAAGACAAAATACTTTCATGTTAAGTTATGATAAAACATTTTAGTATTTATTATACTCATAACATCATAAAAATAAAATTAAAGTTTTTATTTGCATACATTGCTAAAATAAACAAGACATCAGTTTATTGAAAAGGAAAATTCAACAGTATAATGAAAAATTGTAAAATAATAATATTACTAGATAAATCATTGGGATAAAATATCTTTATGTGAAATTACGCTATAACATTTTAGATTAAAATAGGATAAAATATTCGAATATTATATTTTACCCACCTAAAATAGTTTTGTCCACGAAACTGACATTAGAGAAATCTCCGATGACTTTCCTTTATTTCTTAATAATTGCTAAAATGTCTCCAATGACAAACACATATACTACTATATACTTCTAGAAAAGTTGACTTACAAAAATTTATATGTTGTGTGATTTTGATTCTCTGCAGCATGTAACATGTTGTAGAGCTATTGAATCTTAGAGACACACGAAGTTCTCTTTTAAAATGTAATGACTTTACTATGTCGTGTGCCTTGAAGATATGTAAACACATTGTTTGAACAATAGTCAAAATTAGTTATAAAAAAAAAAAAAAAAATTGGCACTGAAGAGATTACTAGACTGAGTCGCGGACTAGGTCACTTTGCACGTTCCCGCAATAATCTCTCTGACGGTTACACTTCCCACGATTTCGTAACCGCCAGAGCCTGGTGTGCCACTACAACGGCTCTGCAGCCTCCACCTCTATATATAGGGGACTCATAGCAGTCCCCAAGGTAGAATCTAATTCTCTCTCTACTGACTTGAGCGTCGGAGCAACTGCAGGCACCCCCCCCCCCCCCCCCCCCCCCCCCCCCCCCCCCCCCCCCACCCCCCCCCCCCCCCCCCCCCCACCCACACCACCCAC
>Ga0228711_1000586_pt1 | contig 46424 bp, 19 predicted proteins | sample MedpolnodulmetaG_2_FD_177996 | JGI IMG/M metagenome (GOLD analysis project Ga0228711, IMG submission 177996) | Root nodule microbial communities from Medicago polymorpha collected in Santa Monica, California, United States - brown nodules | ecosystem: Host-associated > Plants > Roots > Nodule...
AGTTTTATTTAGTTTTTTTTTTTTTTTTTACTATTGTGATGTGTTAGACCTTCTACAATGGGGTAACTATAACCTATTAAGCACTGCTACTACATAAATATTCTTATTTGAGAGAAAAACGAGTGGGTGTTTGTGGAGTAGAAAAGCTTTAATTAGTGCACTCAAAAATACAGTGAAAATGTGATTTTGGTCTCTACTTTTTTTAGAGTGACATGTTCTTTTATGTTTACCCTTTGTGATTTAGTTGTCTTCTTATAAACTTTCTTCCAATGTACGTCAATGTGAAATTATTTATTGACATGTCACTCGTTTCTCTAATATAATATACTAAACAATTAAAGTATAAACTTAATTGCATTTTCGACTCTAAAATATTGTGAAAATGTGATTTTGGTCCCTACTTTTTTTAGAGGGTTGTCCTTTTATGTTTACTCCTTTGTGATTTTTTTTTGGTACAATACTCCTTTGTGATTTAATTGTCCTCTTATCTTACAAACTTTCCCTTAATTTGCGTCAATGAGAAATTATTTATTGACGTGCCACTCATTTCTCATATTCGACATGACTTCTCTTTAAAATTAAAAACTAAAAAACGCAAAAAAAGTCCAAAAAGTTTGAAATCCTAATTAGATATTTCATAATCTCTCGCTTGTATAAGTTGATTTTTAGCATTTTTTTTTTTTATTTCAAAGCAATTTCACATAGACTATCAAAGTTGGATATTAGGTAAAACAATGATGTCACCCCGACATAAATACATAAATTTTGTAGAAATTTGACAGAAAGATTGCATAAACATGATCATGAAGGTGAAAACATAATTGAACAAAATCGGTTAGAACAGTGGGGACTATAATTGCAATAATATTAGAAGGTAAGCATAAGTAAGTCTGAAATGGAAAGTAGTTGAGTGACATTGAGTTTTGATGATTTTGATGCTTTTAGTGTATTTAAATGAGAGATGTTTGAAATCGGCTTGTTGATGGAAGCTATTTCATACTTGTGAAAAACAACTTTAAAAAGACATTTATATAGAAACACAACGAGAAGTATCTCATACATATGTTGAATAAAAAGATATAGTTGGGGCATAAGTAAAGTAGATATAAAATATATTTGAAAGTGATCAACAAAAAATATCATTATACTTGTATCAAAAATATAAATTAATGTAAAATTACTTATTGGAAACTTGATTGATTTTGTCACATATGGTAACAAAGAAAAAAAGGAAAAGGGAACGCTTGACAAAAGAACCGTCTAGCCAATGAAGATTGATTCAGTTGGTAAAAAGTTGACACATCCGCAAGGTCACGGGTTCAACTCTCGTTGTCGATGTGAGAACCTCTTTGATAAATGATCTGCAAGTACCTTTGTTAGCGCTCATTGAGCCTTTAGGTCTGCCTAACCCTAGTGAACCTCCGAAACCCAACTCATCTTAACTTTTCATGTACAAAAAAAAAACGTCTAGAACATCAACAAGCAACACAAAAGACAAACTCGAAAGGGATGCATCTAAAATCACCAAACTCTCACAACTCATAACACTCAATCTAGCTAACAATCAGCAACGACATTGCCTTCCTAGAGGTTATGAAGTAACTCAGTGGATTAATCATGACTCAATAATTCAATCAAACTAATCAAGTTGTCAAATCTATGAAAAACCTTCAAGGGATCCAGACTAAATAAAACACATGGAAGACATTTGAATAGCAAACATGACAATGACCAGTAGACCAACACAAATTCATTCATACTATGATACAAAGCAAGAATCTCATGGATAATACAACAATGGTCAATACTACCACAAGAAGCCACACAAAAAAGAAACCATGTGATCCCTAATAATATCGTCAAACCCTGTCTGTCATACTTGGTTTAAACACTCTACCATCCACAATTAGAGATACCAACCCAAGGGAGGTTTCCAAGAAACACTTATGGCTAAACCATGAGTATGAAGCTAATAATTAGTGTCCTCAAAGGTAGTTCGAACATGATAATGCATAACAGCAACTGGAGCTGAGAGATCTAGCTTAAACTGCTTAGAACCTTAAATAAACACTTTCTAGAACAACAAATCTTCCAAAGAATAATCTCGCTACAGTAACATCATGCCTATCAATAGAAGGTTTCCAACCAATCCTTAAGCTCACCACCTACACGAGACGAGACAAGCACCAATGCCAAACCTCCAAGGCACGACCATAAAAAGGAACAAAACTACAGCAAAGCTTCCAAAGGAAGAATCAAACACTAGTAGGACCTTTAGCCGCCAAATCCAACTCCAACCAATATGATTACGAGGTAAACTAGAACGATCCAATAGCTACTTATATGCGTCATTAGTAGAATATGCACCAGATAAAACGTTCTCGCAAACCTAGACATCTTATGAAATTATTTTATTAGAATTTTTTCCAACATAAATTTGTTTAATTGGTAAGGATTCAACTCATATACCACAAAGACTTAAATACGAGTTTTGTTGTCGTTGTGAAAACTCTGTTGGTGGATAATATATAATATAACAACTTTGGTTCTAACCGAAAGATATATGGATCCAGGTAAATTTAAAAGTCAATGAAGTACCTTTTGGTGAATTGGGCATGATACAATTAAGAGTCAATACATCAAACTTTATATTGTTGAACAACAGTTTATCCACAACATCCGTAATAACACTATAATAAACTCATTCAAATGTTTGGCAATACAAATTCTGCACTTCATCCGAATATTTCTTTCTAAAAATTTGTTTAATACAAGTGTAGCTCACGTGCACAGCAACCATGTGTGACAGTAGCAACAGACCTTAATCTTCATTTTTAAGAGGCATGCTATAAACTCTTGCAATCAACAGTAATTTCCCTGTCCTTTGCACAGTTTTAAATAGTATAATATGTATACCGGTTCCACCTTACTGGCATTCAACAAGCAGGATAAATAGCTCTTCGTCAGTTATTGCTCCCATCTCCATGGCTCGTTCAAGCGCAGTATGTCCAGCAGTATCTTTAACTGACGGTTTTGCGCCCCTGGTAAATTAGCATGTCAGTTTATGCTTTAATTGGTAGTATGCATTAGACAGAGATACACACTGCGATGCAAGCGTGTCTCTCACGCATAAAACAATGTAGAAAGAGATGCATGATGCAAAATAATTCACGATATTTAGAAAATCTTAGCTGGCTGAGCATTGATAAGAAGTTATCTGAGGAACTGATAGACAGTCTAATTAGTAAGGCTTTACCAAGGAAAATGAATGGTATTTTTGAGATAATTATGAATTAAGATTTCTCAAGGGAATGTAGGATAGACGCATATGGACAGAATGCTTCTGCACTGGTTATTTTGTTCAGATGTAACTTAATATACTCAGATATCAAATCCTTCTCTTTCTTCGTAAAAGCTTAAAGGCGGAAAGATGCTCATTGACATTTATTGGAGCAAAATGATAAATGAACTCGTTTCTGAAAAAAAAAATGAACTCATGAGTGTGATAGGGTGCTTGATTTATGTGCTTTATATGCTTGTCTATTGCATTTGGTTGCCAGCATCTTCATCGACAATTCCTGCCTTGGATTTCAGTGGGGTAAAGTTGCACTTCTAGCTTTTTTGTGGTGTTATGGCTGTCTCCAACGGTTTTAATATTTTAATGTAATTGAGAATGCCTTAAATGCTGTTCAGACATCGTTGTCTAAATTCTTCCCAACACCTTTTTTTGACAGGAAAAAAAAACGAGCAGGATAGAGAGGAAGAATGTATGATTGCTTACTGAACCAAAAGAACTTGGTAAAAAAAACTGGCTTAAAATAAATCATTACCTTCTTAGTAAAAACTTAGCCAATGGATTTTTCCCACTAGAAATGCAGTGGTGCAATGGAGTCCTTCCATGATAGTCACACATGTTTATATCAGCACCAAATTGGAGCAACAACTCAACCATTAGTTTACTATCAGAATGACATGCCAGATGTAATATAGACCAACCACGGAAACAACTTTCTGTTTCATTAGCCTCTTTAATCCTCAAACAGGCTTCAGGATCATGCTGATGTCCTTGAGTATCAGCATGGGGAACCACGTCGTCATATTTCGTGTTTATCGGATTTGAAGTTGATGTTACAATAAGGCGATACACTTCTCGTACATTTATAGCCTGAACTGCTTGCCAGATTTTTGTGAAAACTGAAGGATTTTCGGGTACATCCTCTTCCCGGATGACTAGTGATTTCTCTACATACTGATCAAGAAAACACGAGTCACAACAATATCAACCTCAGTAAAATAGTGAAGAAAACAGAGGCTTCATAATCAGATAACGCAGCACGGGAATCCATAATGTCAAGACGTAAAACTGGCATATGATTAGAAGAGACAAAATATATATATATATATGAGAGAAAGAGAGAGAGCAATAAAATCAAGACCAAAAGTATAAATTAGATTATATAGGTTGCCAATCTAATTCTATTTTCCCTAAGAGCAGTGAAATCTCTCCATAAAAGCAACACTGTCAAATGTCCTACGGCTAATTCTATTAGTAATGAAAACCAGTAATTATGTCCAAAATGGTGAAGTCAAATCCACAAAATGCTATTCAATTTCAAAGAAAGGCCAAACCATACAACTTCAAAATTGATAGTTGATAAATGATAATTATGTCCATCATTATCCATGTCAGCAAAACTATGCATAATAAGCGTTGTTACGTCATAAATGAATAGGCCACATCATAAAAAATTACCCAAGAATGAGACCAGTGACCAAAATTCAGAAAGAAAAAAACAAAGTTAAACTGGGGGACCAAAAACAGGTTTTTTAATGAGGGGAAAAAAACTTCATTTTTTTTTAAAAAAAAGGGGGACCAAAAGTGCATTTAAGCCTTTAAGAAAAAATATTCCTCAGTGGCCAGAAGAATCATTAAACAATACAAAAAAATTCCTTATTTAAAGGACAAGTTAAAAAATATAATTACACTATCTCACTCATGTCTTATTGTGACATATCTAAAATACAATATATTACCAATAATCAAGCTTCCCTATTGCAGTAAACCATGAAAACCTCCCTACAGAAAACTGAAATTGAACTGAAAATGCTTACCTTCGCATGGATGTACTTTTCTTTAAATTGGGAGGGATCTGTGGAGCATGGTTTCGAAGGCACGTTTGATTCCCCCACTCTGCAAATAATTGTTCCCGAAAATAAAGGATTACAAGCTCAACTACTGAATAAGTGAAATAACTCAACAAGAGATAAAGTACATGCTGTACATTGCCTTAAAGAGAGCCAAAAGAATACCTTTCATCATGATGTAGAAGCAAGCCCTCCCAAATAGAATTACAATAAGTATTACCTAAATTATTGAATAACTCCAAAATGGTAGGTTCCCAAACCTTCACATCTAATGTTATAGATCTCACCTGCAGTTGGCAGACAAAATTTAATGACCTTAGGAAATGGATAACGATCACAAATACTAAGTGAGAAATCACATTAATTAAGAAAAATGATTCAATTCAACTATAAATACAAACAAAAGTGCATATTATTTATTAAAAATGAAAACTAATAAGATTCTTAAAGTGAAAGCCCTTTACCCAAGAAATAAAGAATTGAAAAATTCGGTAAGCAATTTGAATTGTATAAGTATCCTAGAACAGTAAAACCAAGAACTAAAATTTTAAATCTCAACCCATTGATGTTTCAATGTTAAAAATCAAAACAAATTTCAATCCAGTTAACAAAAAGTACTCTTCCTACATGATAAACACAAAAAAGAAATGGTTTGCATTTGTCTGAAAGAATGCACCTTTGAGATATGAACTCCAAGATTGCGATGCACTCCGGAGCATTCAATGCACAACAGTATACCAAGGTTTAAAGATGCCCAGTCTGGTTCAGGAGCACTGCACTCAGCACATTTATCATTCCCAGGAACTCCCCTTAAAATATTAGAGACACTACCCGCTTCTTCGGAAAATGCATTGTCCATCAAAGATTTATTACTATCCTCTTGTTGACTTGTCAAAGAAGAACCAGTCGCTGAGTTTTTATTTTCTGAATGCAATTTACCATAATGTGGCTGCAAAAATTACAAACGGGAAAATGTTGACATGACATCAAATGTGGACATAATGGCAAGAATTTATGTTTCAAAAAAGTTGAGTAGATAACCTGTTGAAGAAACTGAAAATTAAAAAGCGAGGTGATAGCTCCAGTAATTTTGTTTACCCAGTCCATCCTATCAGCTTCGTTTTCAGCCTGGTGAACCAACTTTAAAGAATCAACTAACAAAAAATAATCCAAAAGTAAAATATACTAGTATACATAAATTGATAAAAGATCTAACAAGGAACCTTGACAACTTTAACAAATGTCCATTTTCAATATTTACGTTTGAAAAAAATATCAAACAAATGAGAGATGGGTACACGATAAGAAACAATGTTTGGTTGGATGTCCCCAAGATAATTAACACATTACAGAGGTTGATTATATGACTCATTCAAATATATAAAATAAGTCCATTGGTCACCTGCAGCGTATATGTTTTTGACGGAGAAATAATACGGAAGCAAAGCCGTAGATCTGTATCCTCTGCATCCATCTTTATGGTGGATGTGCACAGATCGACTGCACAACAACCCAAAATATCCTCATTTAGTGACACTGCCCTGTTATGCCTTGAACGGAATCTACCAAACATGCCACTATTTTGTTCAGAAGAACGACTATAATTATATGACTGAAATCCCTGTAAACAGATTTCAAAGAAAAACATTAGTAGATTGCTCGAGGTGAAACAAATATAAAAAAGTATTCCTACCGCGGGTTTGGGTCCTTTTGATCTGTAATAATATAAACTCCCATGGTTATCAAGTACAAAAAACCTCCTTTTCCAATCCCCTCGCATCCTTGATGATCGTTTTAACAGATAGCCTTGTTTAACTGTTTGAATCTAAAATCAGAGATAAAAAAATTATACTACAAGACGAAATAAAGCATCAAAATAGAAATAAAAAACAATGTATCTTGAACTGTAGAATCATCACATATTAACCGGTAAGCGCCAATTACTTGCCTCGCCTTTGGTTGCAGACTGCATCCCTGCTTCAAAGCTTTTGTAAGGTTTCAAACCTAAAGGACGGGAGCCATCAGCACCTGACATAGGTTCAGTATTGCTGCTAGAAGCTCGTATGTTTTCCATCTCTGCCTGTGTTCTGTATTCTTGTATCCGTTTTGCAAGCTTATCTTGCTCAATATTAGCTTGTTCTTTAGATTGTTGAGCATATGTTAGCACCTAAGTTAAGGACAGTCACCAAAAATAAAATAGATAGTGAATTTTCTTCATGAAGCAATCTAGATTTGAGTTGTCCTAAGCCACCATCATCAAATATTAAAGAGATTACTTCAAACTTGATCATTGTTTAAAATAAAATTTACTCAAAGTTTATATATTTAACAGTCACAATGTATAATGAAAATTATTTATAATGTGTCCCAAGCCAGTTAGAATAATCAACAGTATAGAATAAAAAAAACGAGCAGAATAATGCATTCCTGGTTAAAGTATAAGCCAACAACTGCAATAGATATCATCTCGAGCTTCAAGGGATTCAAATTACATACATAATGCAAGAAACTCGAACAGAGACAAAATACTGGGCATGTATAATGACGATGCCTCTATTTAGTACATCCACGAACTTTGTTAATCAGATATATAATAATTTTTGTTTGGCCATGGGTTAATCAATACTTTTAACTACCCACAGTAACATTGGAAGTAAATACCATGCCAGAACCTAAAAGCTTAAGTTTTTAGGCGAAGAGACAGACATGAATAATTTTATACTATATCTTAACATGATCAAATTACTCATAATCATATCTTAAAAATATATTCCCTTGTAAGAATTGAACAAAACTATTAGTTACCTGGTGAATATAAGGCTCCATTTGGCTCAGTAAGTCGTATCCCTAAAGCATAAGATGACTTGTTAAGTCCAAAATATTAATAAAAACCTTCAAGCTCACTCATGAAGAATTAGCAACCAATTTACAGACCAGTTTAAAGTATCTCAGATGGGCATCCATTATTGCACTTATGGATTCCAAGAACTCGTACTTCTTTTTCACTTCAATATTCATGAGAGAGTGTACCTGCACTCCTTAAAACCCAATAGCCAAATTCATATCATAAATAAGGTTGTTGACTTGTCAGAAAAAAACATCCATAATTGTAAAATACATACTAGATTGAAGCGGCTTTTCTCAAATGATGACTTCGAATTTTGTAGACCCTGCCATTGATCAGAGTATCATATATTTGATTAAATATTGGACTTCCAATAGGCATGAAAGAATATTACAATTAAAGAAAAAACGCAATGGATTATAAATGTGAGCAAATGTGTAGAGTCGTCCATGAATCAATATCAACAACAACAAGTCAAACCAAGCCTTATTCCACTGGTTGAGTTGGCTACATTGACTGAATGGGGCTATAAATCCCTATCATGCATTAAGTTTATAGATAGACTCCTCAATGTCTCACTTGATGGTGTGTCCTATAGTTTTTTTCAGTGTTCCTTTTAACTTTACAATAAAAAAAATAGAATCCAAGGCATGCCTGTGACAGCAGAGTCTCTACAGCATAGAGGCTTTAGAAGACAAGGTAGCTTTTACTGGACATAAAAGGCATGCATGTGTCTTGTCATACCATCCCTTAAAAATTATATTTTCAGTGATGTGGCGGTGTTAGAAGCTGCATTTTAATTTTCCAATGATGCCAAGCTCTTAAAAAGAATGCTGATCTCAGAGTGTGACATCAACCTAACTGCTATAGACTAGAAATTGACCATTCAGAAAGGTATACAATTCCTCCTATGACCCATTGGCTATTGCTGAATTCACAAGATTTTAAAAAGGGAAACATAGCGCGCTATAAAGCTCCTGCCATGGCAAGGTCCAAGAAAGGATCAAATCCATTTGCCAGAAGCTGATTCCATAACTCAAACTTGTGAGCTATAGTCACATAGAAGTACTGTCAATCATTGCGTCAAGGTTTCATAAGATATATCTCAGTATTACCATTTTAAGGTTGTATCTTTGAAGTTGCTTATTAAAGAAAGAATAATGAACTATTGAAGATTGAGGTTTTTTAATTCTAAAGGACAGATGATGAAAACAATAAAAATGATGAAACTTTTTCAACCTTTTACCACTTAATACAAAACTAAGCCTTCAACGGGACAGAAGATACAATCACTTCAACATTCATTACCGTAACAGTAACAATTTATATTTAACCAGGAAAATGATGAAATACATTCTAGACTAGATCTCACTATAAACTCCAGCATGCAAAATAAGTGCACGTTCATAACTCTTAGAACTAGCAAATTTTTTACTGCAATCTGTAACTATGGCACAGCACAAGATAAGGGAGAAGCAACTGATCATTTACTAATTGATATGGCAAACCTCTTCTAATTCAGCAACAATATCTTCCGGTGTATTCTTCTTCAAAGAAACAAATTTTTCTCGTGACTGTACAAAAGAGATACACAAACACTGTTAGAAACCACGACTGCTGTCGATTTTAAGCAATTGGGTATATGGGTAAAAATATAATCAAAAATTAAAAATACATCAGATAAATGGAAGATCTATAACGTTGAAGTCAAGGATGCAAGCAAATTACTGCTTTCAAAAGTGCCATTCATGAACAAATCAGTTTGAGTATAAAACTTATAATTTCTCAATACCTGATCGTAAGAATGCACAGATTTGTCAAAACGGCGGCGAGATTCCTGATATAAGCAAAAATGTATGGAAACATGAGAGAAAGTGTAAGAGATTTCACTAAACATATTATGTGCATAAAAAAATTGCACCAAAGAACTTTTACAAAAGAAACACCAACTTGAGAGTGGAAAAAAAAAAGCAAATACCTTAGCATCTTGCAAATCAACATTTATAAACTCTGTCAACCGGTCAACCAATACATGCTCTACCTATACAATAAATATGTCAAGTAATTTCTCCAAAAAAAAATAATAATTAATAAGACAAGTCGTCAACAAAGCATGACGGAGATGTCTTTGGAGAATGCCAACCATAAATAAGTAAGTACAAAAGTGTCGATTTTTCTCTCTCTCTATTCCTTTAGTATACAGCCTAATAGATCCAACCCGCCGAAAAAGGATTCATGAAAAGAAGATCTTAAACCTGGAAGGAACTTTCAACTCCATTTTTTATTAAACAAAAATTGGAGCCTTCAGAACTTTCCTTTTCCAGTGAAAAGGTAAACTAGGAGCTTCTACGGCTTAAGTCAACATTTACATGCTACTTCAAAGTTTTTGGATGAGAAAATTATAGTTTATGTTCCACTTTAATTTATGTGAATTAAAGGAACGGGCAACTGGCTATTGTTTTCCCCATTAAAGTTAGGTCTTTCGACAAACAGAACTTGTGCACAACAAAGCACAATGGAGATAAACAGAACCAGTCACATAACTTTCTTTCTTTTTTTGGGTCTATATATGGAGTGGCAAGCACCACCTAAAAACTCACATACACAACACAAAGGGGAGGTCCCGGATTCAAACCTGGGTAACCACGAAAAATGTGCAGTCTAACAATCTCGGCATTGCCAATTGAGCCGGGACTTGCGAACAATTATCATTTTATTACTACATGAATGATTAGTGTAAAATATACTCATTGTTTGCAAAATATTTGAATATCATCAGCAAAATAAGTACATGAATACAGAAATCCAACTCATCAGCCTGTCAAACTTACTATGACAGAGAAATCAAAAGGATTGTTTTTTTTATGTTTGCTTTAGTAAATTTGAACAAGCTGAATACGCAGACCAAACAAAATTGCTTTCAAAGAAAAACACATCTTAAGGATAGTCTCACAGTCACTACTATTTATTGAAATTCCAAGATAAAAGTGCAGCATTCTGGTTCAAGGACTCACCTGTGAGCGAAGAAGCTCTTTAAAAGTAGCTAATTCACGTAGTGCGGTGATAAACTTGGATATGACGGGTCCTGGTTAAAAAGCAAAATACACTTAACTCTTAGCAATGTTCAGGGCTATCTTCAGTGGATGTCAGGTATCCCACTTAACATCAAATAACAAAGCAGCTTATGCACAGCTTGAATGGTGACAAAGCTGTCCCCAAGTATATGGTAAAAAAAATTAACTATACCATTAGGTAACCGGCAAAAGAAAATGCTTGGTCAAGAACAAGATAAAAGACCATTCACTAATTAGGGAAAAGTTCTGTGAAGTTAAGCTGCAAATTACTAAAATGGAAAATGTTTATAAACAGACTAGGTGTTTTAAATGCTAAACCCATAACAATTTTAACACAAAATGAAAATATATTTCTTCTGTGAGTACAAAAGAAGCCCCATTTGAAATTGTCAACTTATACGAAGAGGAAGTAAACAATAAATTACAACAAATTTCAACAACCTCCAATTGATACACTAACAGGATCGTCCTGGCCACCTCCAAATGCTTCTAATGAATCAGCAAAGGCAAGTTCTCCATTATATGCTTCCCCTATAGCTGTCCTGAGGAGATATAGAAGAAAGCATTGATAAATTGCCATTGGCGTGATCCCAACAAATGGTTTGAAAATTAATAAGCTAATTTGATCGGTGAAATTATCAACCAAAACACAGTGCTTGTTTGAGCTCTAAAGCCGTGTCTTTTAGCCAACACCACATAGTCATTAACCAATAATCTTCCACTTCTACGGTTAGACCGAAAATTGAAATACTATCATGAAAAAATAGATCTGCTTTATTTTAATTTAATTAAACTAGAAGAACGTTCATGTCTAGATTTAGATATTCCACATTCACCATTCGGGGTCTAGGTTGGTGCCACAGTGGCATTGACACTGTTTTACATTTGAACACATTTGTATTTGATTACACAAATTATTTTTTAAAAAACCACATTAAAATGACAAATATGAAATAATACTATTAGAAAGAAAGGGGGAGATTACAAGTTACAACTGGAGTAAGATAAGAAATTATCCTAAAAAGAATAATGAAAAGGTAACAGTGAGCCAAATTGCTCACAAATGCAACAGGGCTGTCCAAATTATCAATAATAGAAATCCCCTTGAAACAACCATGAGTAGCCAACAAAAAATAAGCCATGTACTTCTTTCGGTTGTACTCAAGTAAAATATTCATAAAAAATAAATAGCTTCAAAATCTAGGATTGATTTAGTAAATTCAAAATTACATCTAATACTCTATATAGGAATACCATCAGGCACTTACATAAACTTCTTACACCCTTTGAATAGATTCTGGCACCGATCCTTTAACTCATCAGCTGTTTCTTCAATAGAAAATAACTGTTCCATGGAAAATAAATAAATTACTGCAAGGTACCATCATTCTTAATCTGGTAAAGGACAATTTGTTTTCCAAAAAACAACTACAAACCCAAGATAAATGATCATTATAAATAGTACTATTTACTCAGACAATATAAACAAATTTTGCATATACATACAACTATACGTCACCTTCTTGCCATATCATAATATTTCTTCTAGAAATCTTAAAAAGTGAAAAGATGGTGAAATATGATTAGATGTGTATGTGTAAAACTTGTTTACATCTGTATAGAGTTATTAAACACAATTAAGAAATGGGAGCGGATCTCATTTTTGGATTAAGTTTATTGCAGAAGGTATTTTGACAGATAGATCTCGACAAAACTACTAAACTCATAATACAAAAATGCATTGTGCAAGAATCCAAGTTTCATTCCTTTTTGTAAATATTATACCCGATTGATTCCTATGATATAGGAACAAAAAATATAAATGACAGAAATGCACATGCTTCTTAGAGGGGAAAATAGCAAAAGTTATAGGAATTGAAAAGGACAGCCACACGAGTAGAAAGAAAAGTAGATAACAGGGAATCATCGTTGTGAACACAATGAAACAATGATCAATCAAACTGACAGTAAGAGCAGAATTTATTCAACGGGGAAAAGCCTGTCTATCCAATCCCACGAGTCCAACATTGGATAAGAGATGGTCCGACAATGTGTTTATAAGTGGATGCAATCCTCACCTCACAAGCTTATTTTGTGAGGTTATGCTAGGTTCAACCATGATTTCTAATAATCACTTTATTTAGAGCAGCCATGAACTATGAAGCATCGACACAAATGTCAAGCACGACACTGACACGTCTTCGCCAATAATTATTTGAAAAAATGGCACAATTGAATGAATTTAATCACATGTGTCGATGTCAGACAACAACAGACACAGACACACGTCTTTGAACAAAAGTGTTGGGTGTTGAATAGGCCATAAAGAAAATGGTAATGGCAGCTAATTGTAACTAAATCCTTCCTTGTTACTGGTTTCAATCAAATCAAGGAAAATGGGGAATAAAAAAAGTTGGCTACGGTGATATATAACAATATAATAAGAAAAGAAAAATAATGTTGAAAAAGTAAAGTAAATCTGAAGAGAAAGTGAATTGAATTGAATTGAAGATAGGATAGGAACCTGTTTCTGGAACATTGGAGAATCATCAAGCTTCACGAAAGAAGATGCCATTGCTGTGTGTGTCTGATCTCGCTGGATGTTCTTGTTTTGTTGTTGTTGGGTGAAGCTCGGTTAGAGTTTAGATCGCATGTCAATCAATACATACATTAACATAACATACACATCAATTATTCAAAGATTGGAGAATGGCTGACGTCACTACACTTTTTTTTTTTATTCTTTATAAAAAAATTAATATATAGTATTAAGAAAATATGTAGCAAATTTAAATGCGTTTATTTTATCGATAGATCTTTTTAAAATATATTTTGTATATTGATGTGTCAAACTTTAACTTTTCAACTTTTAAAATATATCTAAGAAAATGAATTTATGGCATTCATTTGGCACATTTGTTGCAACTTTCTGATCATCTCATCCAATTTAGAAGTATTTGGTCTATTGTTAACAATGGTTAGACATTCATTTGATGCATTTGTTGCTTTTGATCTTCATGAATAATGGTTTTGATCACCTATATATTTTTTGTGTTGGTTCCTTTTTTGTTTTGTTGTGATTTTATATTTGATTGTAGATACTTGAATTTTATCCTTGTTGTACATGGTTGAGATTCTTTGTTTGGTTTAATATTTCATTTTGACTTTTTCAAAAAAAAAATCATATAATAACTTGTATATGAGCTTGTATTTAGTATATAAGTTAGCTGATTGGAACTAACTTGGACAATGTTTGACAAAAATACCACTATACAACCAACTTAGATGCAGATTCTAAATTTAATTCATAAACTTCATGTTTTAGCGTTAGCAATATAAAATTCATTATTCATCTGAGAAAGTGTTTTCAAAACATTTGTCGTGTGCAAAAGTTCAATCACAAAATACACAACGCCTGTGGCAGGGATGATAACGGTTCTTTCAAATCTTGTGCTGCATAACAATTCTTCTGTGTAACATCACCTAGGCAAAGTATTTTACATCAAACGTGAACTTGCTTAGCATTTGCAAAGACTATGTTTGGTAAAAAATATCAGATAATGGATAAGTGAACTGATTGAATTTGCAAGAGCGTCAACATATGTGTACTTGATATCGGCAGGGGAAAGGGATCCTAGTAACTGGAGTTGAGAGGCAAGTAAAGTAAAGTCAAGCACCAACCCTTTGTTTTTTTTTATATGTAAATGCACTGCATAATCAGAAGAAAAGTCTTTTCATTGTGATCCATCACTTATAAATGAGTGATAACAATCTCACAGCATGCAACAAAGATGACATCAAACCTATAGATCAATCCTGAGACCGATGAGGAATATGATTTCACTGGTTTTCCTGTCATGGCAACTTAAAGATAAATACATAAGCAGTACAATGAAAAACTGCTAATGGTTGCTGAACCTTTGTAAAGATTTCGATTAGTCAGTGACACAAATATGTTCTTACATAACAGAAATGCGCCAGATTGTGAAAAGGATAAATGATCACAAGCTACCCAAGAGTAGCTAATACAGTGTTTCATTAAAACTACTAGAACAATCTTTAGCAAAGGTCTTTTATAGATGGCATACTACAAGGGACCAAAAACATGATAATTAAGGAGGGTAGAAAAGGAGCAAAAGAGCTAACTATAAAACCTCAAAGAAAAAACCACAAACTAAACAGAGTGAAATTATAAATAAAGAAGAAATAGCATTACATGTCTAGTCCATTAAACCAAAATGACAACACCATGTCTTCACCTATTCTTCTTGGGCATCTTTGTTTTTCTTTTTCTTGTGCTTCTTCTCACTTCTATCAGCATTGCTCTCATCCTTTCCGTTACTGATCTCTGCAGCATTATCTTTGGCTTCTTTGTCTTTCTTCTTTTTCTTCTTCTCAGACTTGTCCAGTTCAGGCGAACCAACTTCACTCGTTTCCTTGTGCTTCTTTTTCTTCTTCTCAGACTTCTCCACTTCAGGAGAACCATCTTCACCCTTTTCCTTGTGCTTCTTTTTCTTCTCCTTTTCAACCTTCTCCTCATCAGAAGATGCAGCAGCTCCATTCTCTTTATCCTTCTTCTTTTTCTTCTTCTTTTCTTTCTTCTCATCTTCAACCTCCACAGCCGCGTCATCTACTTTCTTGGTCTTCACTTTTTCTTCACCGTCCACTTCAGCAACTTTGGACTTCTTAGCCGGAGCAGGGCTATCGGCAGATTCATGTTTCTTTCTCTTCCGCCCTTCCCCATCTCCATCCTTCTTGACCTTCTCACCCTCTTCATCAGCTACCTCTTTCTTCACATCTTCAGTTCCAGTAGCAGCCGCCATACCAGCAATCACGGCGTCCCCACCAGTAGGCAAAACAACATTCCTCATCCACTCTTGAGGAGTACTCCCATTTGGCTTCCCATGCTTATCCAGCTTCCCTGCAGCAATCAGCTTCTTCTTCATAGAAGCCCTAGGACCCAAACCCCATTTCCTCGGATAAGTATCCCTATCCATAACCACCCTCTTGATCTTAGCAACAATACCATGATCACAAGTAGCCATAACAGCAGTAGTCATCTCAGCAATACCAAGGGCAATAGCTTCACCCTTAGTAGTCATAAGCACAACCTCCTCACCTGGTTCAATATCATTCTCAAACCTAAGTAACCCCGGAATCATCAACTTAGCACCATAACAAATAGCATTCACAGCCGAATCCTTAACGACCAGCCTCTTGTAACTAGTCAAAAGAACCTCCAAAGGCATAACAACCCTCCTCAAATAAGTCTCATCGCTCTTCTCCTTATCGTAAACATACTGAGCATCCATAACATCATGCATAGTAACCATATTATCCTTCTCACCCATAATCCCAGACCTAACCCTCCTAAGCTCTTGCATATGACCACCAACACCAAGAACTAAACCCAAATGAACACACATAGTCCTAACATAAGTACCCGCCTCACACGAAATCCAAAACACAACTAAATGTTTCTCAGCATCATATTCAAGCATCTTACTTTCATAAATAGTTCTAATCCTAAGTTGTCTCTTAACAGCAGAAATCAAAGGTGGTCTTTGAAAAACAGCACCAGTTAAAGTTTCAAGAGCACGAGCTACCTTAGCAACATCAGGAACAGCAGAATGAAGCCTAGCAATACAAACATATTCTTTTCCAGCACCTTGTTGAGACTTCACTAACCTCGTTGCTCTGTCAATACAAACAATCAAATTCCCAGTAACCTTAGGATCAAGAGTACCACTATGACCCGTCTTCTCGACACGAAGAATACGCTTGATCCAAGCAACGACCTCATGAGAACTAGGGTTAGCAGGCTTATCAAGATTGATAACACCATATTTCAGATAATCAGCAATGGGTCGTTTGAGAGGTGAGTGACCAGCTGGAAGGGGGGTATAGTGACCAGTACGGACATTGAGGCGGTCGTAGTTTTTCAACAAAATGGGCCAGTTTGAGGTGTCGATTGTAGGTGCAAGTTTTTCAGGTTTGATCATGAAATCTTGTTGGTTTTGAGGTTCTTCTGGTTCTGTATGTTTGTTGGTGTTTTTCTTCTTCTTCTTGCCTTCAGAGAGAGATGGGGACATGGTAATGGAAGACATAGCCACAGAACCTTGAAATGGGTTTTGGCTGTGAACTAGGGTTTATGGTAAGCGGCAAGAAGGGTCTGTTCTGTTTCAGTGAGCTTTTTACGCCTACAAATAAACAACCTCTGTGTGTGTTTTTTTGTTGACATAAAACCCTAGTTTTGGTTAGGCTCTTCTTGTTGGGTTTAGTGTTTGGGCTTCGTTTGTTCTTTTTTTGCACCCCTGATTTTGCTATTAGACATAAGGTTTTTAATTTTTGTTTTGTTTTTTGTCTTGTCTAGAATAAATGAGATTTGTCTAGTGGGTGGATTCTAGGGTGAGAGTCCAATTAGGTCCCTCACCGGTGAACCACGAGAAAAACACCAATGGATTAAATAAGTGGTTCAGATTTATTTAAATTAAAAGAGGGAACATGTAGAACTGCTCACATTCAATCATATTCTGCAATGGTTTCACCCGTTGTTAACCGTAATTAATTGTTACGAACCGAACCAAACCATTACAAATCAATTAATTCTTTTTCACACAAAAATCTGAAAAACCATTCTCTAATCATGTTGCATCTATTGACTGTTCATGCCATGGCCTTTTAATTCTATAAAATGAATTGATTTTAATCTAGTTTTAATTAGTATGGTTTTTTTTTTCAAGCAACATGTCTTGAAACTTTTTTTCAAAGACGATGAAGAAAATTTGCAAGCCTTATAGATATGGTATTTATAAATCCAAGATCAGTACACTAAATATATGATAAAAATAAACAACACTCCCATATAAAAAGGAATTAGATGAACCAAAACATGGTCCTCATGACACTAAAAGCAACACCTGCTAAACAAGAACAATTGTGCAGAAAATTCATATAAATGTAGAGACCAGCCTTTGAGTGGGTGGTGTGGGAGGCAATAGAGATGCTCAGGATTTTCTTTTTTCTTCAACTTATCATAATCTCCTTCAGCCTCTGTGAAAACTAGGTTTGGAAGGGTGAAACAAGATGCAATTAGGGTTTAGAAAAAGGGTTCAGATTTTTGTGTGAAAAGGAATTAATTGATTTGTAATGGTTTGGTTCAGTTCGGTTCGTAACAATTAATTACGGTTAACAACGGGTGAAACCATTGCAGAATATGATTGAATGTGAGCGGTTCTACATGTTCCCTCTTTTAATTTAAATAAATCTGAACCACTTATTTAATCTATTTGTGTTTTTCTCGTGGTTCACCAGTGAGGGACCTAATTGGACCCTCACCCTAGAATCCACCTTGTCTAGTGATATAAAGTAAGATTTAGTATTTGTTTTTTTTACTATGATTTTTTTCCAAACGCACAGGCACTCAAAAACTAGGATTTTTGGCGTTAGAAAGTCACGACTATAACGAGAAATTAGTGTGTGAAATGTGTATCTAACTAGACTATTATTGTTGGGAAGTATATTTTCAAACAAAGCATGTAGGTATTAGTATACTAATTGTTTTGAATAAAAAAAAGTATATGAATTGTTTATGAGGTCATTGATACCTTGGCCGGTCTTGTTTGCACTAACACATTTGATGACTTAGAGGGTGCATTTAGTTTCCAAGGTTTGGTGGTGCAAACTAAACTTAACCCGACTTAGATTATAATGATACTTGGTTGAATCGCAACAAGCGACGAAGGAAAAGTTTTAAGCGTCATGAATCAATCAATAAAACCAATTTTGTAGTGGAAAGACAAAATACCCATAGTCTCAAATAACTCGTTATTTATCATAAATAAAACCAAAAACCCATAATAATTATATATCATCCCAAACCGCAAGTTCATCTTTAAACCTTAGAAACTCATCCAAAACCCATAACAATAATATCAACTTTCTATCATCTCAATTGTTCCATTCCATTTCTTCTTCTTCATTGTTTCATCTATTCCAAAAACAACAACAAAACCCACTAACAACCACCTCTTCAACACCGAAAACCCATTTCATCAACTTCTACCCATCACGCCTCTGTGAACGCCTTACCGTTCTTGATCCAACCAACAACACATTCACTTGAAACAGCTCAAATATACTTGTCGTCTCGCAAACCATACTTAGATAACATTTCTTGCTCCAAGTCACACAAGAACCTAGATCTAATTTTTGTTTGTTGTTATTTGGGTTGTATATTAAGATCCAATGTTCCATCAATTAGGGACGGAGCTAAAAATTTAAAGTTAGGGGGACCGAGTATAAGGAACATAATTTGATTAAAAAATAATTGTTTAAATACAAAAGGTATATAAGAAACCCTAAACTAATATGCTTTTTCTTTGTTAAAGAAAATCATAACTATATTTATTTTTTTCGTAGATAGACGAAATAACAAAGTCATTATAAACTCACATACGCACAAGTGGATGTGTCGGGAGTTCAAACCTCGATCATGGCGTCCAACCTAACAATTTCAACAATTTTTGTCAGTTGAGCTACGACTCATGATCTTGTAGAGACTAAAAACATATTTAAACCCTATATTATTTATGTAGTTTTGACTTTACTTACCTCCTGGCCGAACTTCATATCACAATGACCCTATTACCTTATGGACTGGAGGGTTAACAAAAAAATGACAATTGACTAAATAGAAAAACTTGTGTACGAGTGTGAATGACATGAGGTTTTTGTCACAAGAGAATATCAGTGATAATACATTAAGGACTAAATTATATTTTTATCCCCAATTTTTATTTTAGGTTTTAATTTCCTTTTTTTTTTTGGGATTTTATAATAGTTTTTTATTCTATAAAACTATATTATTGTAGCTCACTCCATTTAAATTGTGTTATGGAGAGGACCATATCAATATATTTTATGAAATATGAGATAATTTGACACAATATATAGTTTAAAACTAATGATATTAGTTCCCAATTAATCTAGTAACTTAGTAAAAAAGTTCTTTTTTTTTTTGGTAAAAAAATATTTTAATTGGATTAATTGAAAGGACCCTAATATATATTCTACTAAACATTTTAATATAGTTAGGTGTAGTATATAAAAAAATTGTGGAAAATGTTAGTTTGTGTGAAGCTCCCCTCCCCCCGCCCCCGATTGGTCTTGACACTCATCCAATTACCATATGAGGGGAAACACCACCAACTTATATTTCGTTGGATATTTTGGAAGAAAACATTCATTTGGTACCATTGCTTTTTGCAAAAGAATTATTTGCTCTCGGATGGGAATAATACGGGGTCTTACAGATTTGTAATAAAAAGTAAGTTCTTAGTGAACACAACCATCTTAACCGCAAGTTCGTGGTGAACACAACCACCTTAACCATAACATAAAATTGGTCAAGTTATGTTATCATCAAAAATCAAGTTTATATCATATTGTCAAATACAATTAGTCACCATTAGCTAAATCTATTCTGACCTCATTACCAATATTCCTATATATGGTTAAACATTTCACAACAAAACCCAGACATCCTCTCAACATGTGAAAAATCTCATTTGAAAACATTTTCCGGTAAAATCTCCACTAAATGTGCGACTTGAATAATGTGACATTTGTGCATAAATCCGATGAAGATAATGGGATGGCAATATGGTGGGTATCCCCGAGGAGGAAAATTGATTGACCTCCATCACGTGATAAACAAACCAAAACTTATTATATCACCGTCGAAGTAAAACCCCATACATCGAAAAGTCATCAACTTTGAATAAGGTGCGAGAAAAGTACTTTTTGTGGGCCATAAAACAATTTTGATCTCATCTAACCTATATGTCAACTTATATAGTTCAACATAATCTTTATGGTTTTATAGTTCTTTCATCATATTCCAACTGATGTTGGATCACATGATTCCTCACCCTTTTCAATTAGTGTAGCTTGACATAGAAATCACGATTATTGTCTTCCATTACATCAACCACTCAATTAACAAATGTAAGTTTAAACTTCAATCTCATAACAAAGAAATGTGTAAGGGAGCAAAATGATGCACACTCTATTAAGATGGCTACATTGATGTATTTGGTGAGCATGGAGTCGTGCACGGATTGTATCACGAAGACATGCTCAGGGTGAACACTCCTTTGATCTTTTAAGCTTTGTTTGGCTTGAAAAAGAAAGTGAAGGGAATGAAAGTATGAGGAAAGATTGTTAATGGAAAGAAAATAAAGGGAATGTGAGTAGAAAGTGAGATGATTTATTGATCGTTTAGAATTAGTGAAAGCGGATAGAAAGTGAGAGGAAAGAAAGAATTATATTTAATAAATGACATTGTTGTCCTTGCATAAAAATATGTGTCTATATAGTTTTTTTCTTTCTAAAATATAAGATACACCTAATTAAAATTAAGCTTCCGTATACGAATTATCTAAAAATAATATATATTACATATATTTATTTACTTTATATGGGTATTTATTGTAGTTAAGTTTCCGTCAACAATTTTATAAAGCACAAACAAACCTCTATCAACTAATTAACGTGAAGGGTGTTTTTGTCTTTTAGTTAAAATGGATGCTTCTTGCAACTTTCTCTTCAAATTGGAGAGAACCAATTTTGATTGTGGGACCCATCTAAAACAATCTTTCCTTCCTTGTTTCTTTCCAAACCAAACGGCGGAAGCACGAATATCCAGAAACTTTCTTTGCTTGCACCTTTCCTTCCTTCAACTCTCTCTGGTTCCAAACAGCCCCTTAGACTAATAGTCTCATGGACCCTCTTTAGGTGTCTTTTGTTTTCACATTCTCTTCAGGTGGACACGTGGAAGATGTGTCTAGGAAAACTATTCCACACAACTTACTCTTTGATTTGAATTTTCATTGAATATATACTCGACATTATCAAATATCTTTTGGATAGCTTCAAAATCTTGTATAATGGATAATTTTGCCGATTCTTTTTTGTTGGATGCAACATTTTCCAATAAAAAAATTCTTCTAAGAGAATAGTCATTGATTTTGATTGAAAAATCGCATAGAGAGATTAAGGAAAATGTGGGTTTGGTGATTTTTTGGTGAAGGATGAGTTTAGTGTTGAAGATTAAGATTCGAGAAGGAGGAATTTTTCTGAGAAGGATGAAATTTTTGGGTTAGGATGGAAGAAGATGAGAAGAGGACGAAGAAGATGAAAGAAATCTCTGAAAATTATAACTTGTTTTTTGTTGTTGTTTAGTCCCTCTTGTAATTTTTGTTTTTGAATTTAGTCCCTAAAATATGCAGTGACGAAAACCAAAAACACACACGAACTTAGATGGGCGAATGGACTATTTAAGCCTAACATTAATATTAAAATAATTATTTTGACCAAAATAAAAAATAACTATCTAAATTTACACTTCATCTATATTTACATGTTTTGTCTAGGTATCCTCAACATCAACTACAGAGGCTAGGACCTATAGTTTAACTCGTGACCACATGCTTACATCTTAAGTTTAGACAATGATAAAAATTCAAACTCAAACTTAGAAGCATCGTTCAATTTATTTCCCACTTCAGGTGCACGTTTGAAAGTGAAAGTAAAGAATTACAACCTATTGCATATGAGGGATGAGGTCATGGCTTCCACAATCTGACTTGCACCTTCCAATTTCCAAACCATAAGAATGTAGTTATAACTAAATTAAAAAAATTAACTCGCCCATATTTCTATCCATCTTTGATAAACTTTGCTGGCTGTCAATACCTGCTGGGTGAAAAGTCTGCTAAAAAATAACCGTCTTAGGGTCCAGACATGCTGCAAGGTGAAAATGAAAAAAATTGAGATGGGTCAATTGACAAAACCAAACCAAACCAAACACACAAAAACACAACACAATTTGCATAATGCATGATTTGGCTAATCAATGACTAGAATTTGAACTACATGCATACTTGTAAGATCTAAACAAGAAATCCGATTGCCAAGATCAAATTAGAAATCCTGGCTGATCTTCAGTTTTGTAGTTTTTATTTTAATATTTTTCTGATCGTACAGTTAAACTGGTAGTCGCCTGACTGAGATACTGTAAAAATCTCTAATACCAATTGACCTTATTACACTAACAGCTAGCCATATGGGAGCCACACGACAAATAGTCTGCATATCAAGTCCACCAGACATAATACTCCAAAACCTCATTAAATCCAAGCCAACCAGGAAGGAAATCATTACTAGTCTCTTTCTTTCATCATTTTATTCTCACAACCCATTTACAGTTTAGACCTGGCATACATGTTTTATAAATTTAGACCTCTCTGAGATGGAGAGAATACAGAGAGACCTCGTTTTAATTACATATTATCCAAGGAACAAATTAATCAGCCTATAGAGTAGATTGTAGAACAATTTAAACTTAAAATTCTCTATTAGAAAATTTGAGGAAGAACTACATTTAACAATGGTAGTATTGTAAGACATATTAAACCAGATTGAATAATGCAAATATTTGAAAGAAAAAAAGTCTGAGCACGTAAAAGTAACATCAAAACTACAGTTATTTTTAGTTAACCCGTCGATACCAAATTACCAATAATACGGGGGTCAGAACTGACAGCACCTACGTGGACAGCAAAGAAAGTTGAAACCTAGTGGTTGTGCTCTAGTTAATGTTATCTACATTTCAAACTCAAATATTGGACTGAAAAACTTGAAATTTCTTTTGCCAATACCAATCATTTATAATATGCTGAAATCAACATGATGCACACACAAACACACACCAATGAGAATGGGAAAGAAAAGTCAGAAACAGGTTATTTCCACAACAAAAAACGGAAGAAATACTTGAACTGCGATAATTAATAAAGCATGTTCAACGATATTATTGGAACCAATACTCAAGAAAGGATGAAGAAGTATTTGGGGAAACACAATTTTATTCTAGTTTGACTTTATGAAAAAGAGAATATACAGGTTTCATTTCACACACAAACATTTAATTTTAACTCCCTTGGGTATTAAGGGTGTTTAGGTTTTTTGGCTTCGAAATCTCTAGATTTTTCTTCCACTAGAGGTCATGCAAATGATCAGGGACACTTAATGTGGATTAATCATTATGTTGCTTTTAACTGTTCATGCAAATTTGGGCCAACTGCTCAGATGTAACAACTAGTTCAAATACATAGTAATGCAAAGCTGTTTAATCATTAGAAACTAAGTCACTTACCTTTCCAGTTCATCAAGCCATCTGCATGCTTCACGCTCTCCCATCCAATTGTTTATTGAATCAACCACTCTTTCACAGCTACCCAATCAGGCAATCACGCACTGAGAGCTGCAATATTACATCACTCGAGACATTGTGGTATTCTCAAGTCTCAACCCACATCACTGCTGGATACAAGGTCAAAGCCTTCGTCCCATTGAGCTTGATCGACCGATTTCATTTGCAATATTAAATTCTCCAACATCAAATAAACAAATGAAAATTCCCTATGCGAATGATCAAATGCTTTAAACTCGTGAATTGAGCCGGACACTTCTGTCCAACTATAACCTGGAGTCTTTTCAATCTCCATTCCTTTCATGAGCTTCCTGACACGCGCTGCTGCTTCCCAGTTTTGACACGTTGAATACAAGTTTGCCAGGAGTGCATATCCAGTGCTGTGGTTCTGCTGTAGATTAACCAGAATGTTCCCTATATGTTCGCCCATTACGAAATCTTTGTGGCTCACGCAGGCACCTAATAAAGCTCCCAAGACACCAGGGCTAGGCTTCATTGGCATATTATCAATAATTTGTTTTGCATCTTTCAAATATCCGGCTCGACCAAGGAGATCAACCATGCATCCATAATGCTCCATGTTTGGCTTCAAATCATAAGTATGTCTCATCATTTCAAATAACCTTTTCCCCTCATCTACAAAACCTCCATGAGAACATGCACCAAGAACACCAAGGAAGGTAACGTCATTAGGTCGAAGACCATTTTCCAACATGCGTGAAAAGACATTCAATGCTCCTAAGGCATCCCCATGCACAGCCAACCCATTAATCATTGCCGTCCAAGTGTGCACATTCTTGACTTGCAAGTTTTCAAATACCATTAAAGCTTCATCAACGCACCCGCATTTTGCATACATATCTACCAATGACGTCCCTAGCACTGCGTTCAAATTAAAATCATTACTCTCTATGTATCGATGCACCAACCTTCCTTGATCCAATGCCCCCATGTGAGCACAAGCACTAAGAACACTAGTCAGCGTAAATTCATTCGGCACAACATTATCTAACAGCATTCTCCGGAAAAAATTAAGTGCATGTTGGTACTTTTTACATTGCACAAAACCAGCCACAACCACAGTCCAAGCAACCACATCTTTATAAGGCATTTCATCAAACACTTTGCACGCATCTTCATAATAACCACACTTGAAGTACATATCTACAAGAGCACAATAAACAGAACCATCCAAAACCACTCTCCCTGTTTCTACATAAAACCCATGAACACACTTTCCAAAACAATCATCACCCACCATGGCAGCCGCACGTAAAACACTAGCAACGGTGAAACCATCAATCACAACACCCTTCAATCTCATATCCACAAAACACCTAAGCGCCTCACTAGGAGCACCGTTTTTCACATACCCGTTAATCAAAGCAGTCCAAGCAACAATATCCCTTTCAGGACTTTGATCAAACACTTTACACGCACTTTTCATAAACCCCAAACACCCAAAAGCCGATATCAAACCATTACAAACAAAACAATCAGATTCAAACCCAAGTTTAAAAATTTGAGCATAAACCATAAAAGGGCCATGATCATTCGGTACACCATTCTTTGAAAAACTCTTGAAAAGCAAAGGGAAGGTGTGTTTATCTGGTTGAACAGCCAGTTCACGCATTTTGGCATAAGAAAGAAGTGTTGTTTTAGGGAAAGATGCGATGAGTTTGTTGAAGAGGCGAGTGTTTGGAGTGTGGATTGTGTTGAGGAGAAGATGAAGAGATGTAGTTTGAGGTTGAGAGAGTGGAGCGCATTTGATGAGTTTGGCGACGAAAATAGCGTCTTGGAGTGTGTAGAGACCAGAAGTGATTATGATGGATTGAATTTTGTTCCATTGTTTCAGGTTTTGGTGGTTCTTTGAAAGGGATGCAATTGCATTGCATATCATTGTTTCGTGGTCGCGCGCGGCAAAGGAAAATGTTGAATTTTTAGAGCGTGTTTTGATAGAACCACTTGTTAGGGTAAGTTAGTCATTTTAACTCTTATAATTTCAATTTCAATTTCGATTAACACTTCTTTTCCCTTATCATTCGTATTCGAATTCAACCCTGAATTTTAATTAGCGTTTTGAATCAGGTATGAATCCAAATTTTCATTTTCTCAATCTCTCTATGCTAATTCATAATTCGCTATCTCTTTTCACCAATTTAACCCTGTTCTCTTAAACCCTAATTTTAACCCCAATTAAACTATTCATTCCAATTCTTAAAAAAAAAAAATCAACTTTGTTATGTAATTGAAAAACTATTGTTATTTGTTTTCATGATTCCACTTGAGAGTGTAACTTAACTTTAATTTGATTTGATTGATGTTATCAATAGGAATGAATAACTGTGTTGAGGGAAGAAAACGCCAGTTACCATCATGGATGAAAAAGCCAGCTAGCGTCAGCGTCATTGATGGCATCGTTTATGGTCCATCATGGATGATGCCGAAGGTCGATGCAAGCCATGAAAGTGACTCCGGCAATGTTGTTGATGAAGCTATTACTGCAGCGGATGGGAAGAAAATTGATCACAAGAAGGAAAGGATAAAGAGAAAGTCGAATTCTAGTGCAAAAGGCAGGGTTAAGGGAAAAACAAATTTAGACCAACGGAATGAAATGGGTGATGATGATGTTAATGAAAATAAGAAGAAACAAGCGATCAAATTGAAGGATAGAGCTCCTAGACGTTCTATAAAGAAACGCGGAAATTTAGATGATCTTAGCTGTGGTGGTAGTGATGATGTATATCCAGTTCAAATGTCTAGTGACGATGATATGGAGTTGACGGGTGAAGATTTGATGGCCATTGCAAAACAGGTAATTTTCTTTTTCTGATAAGCTGATAATTCAAGCGTCCATGGTAGCTTTTACTTTGCTTGAGTAAGCTGAATTAAATGTTTGTCACTGTAGCATTTCTTTGTATCATCATACATCATATTATCATATGATCCATTGAATTTAAAATATTGCTTCCCAAGACAATGGCTGATGTTATAGAGATTTTGATTTTGCCCCATATCCACTTGAACATTTTTGTCATATGTGTGCAGTATGTCAAAGATTACGAGGACAAAGAGCTGCAAGAAACGTCAAGTAGACAATGTGAGCCAAAATGGCAATTTCCGGCCACAGCTGAAGCAGGAACAACGCTCGATTCCCTTCGTGAGAACAAAAAACCGTCTTGTTCGGTAAGGGAAGCTTTATATAATTCTTCAACAACTGGGGAGGTAATTCCTACAAGCACTTCTCAAATAGGCCATCCTGCTCAAGATATGTTGGACGTGTTCTTGGGTCCATTACTGAGAAACCTTTGAGAAGGAGGAGAACTGGAGAAGAGCAACTTTGTCTTAGAAAGTTTAGAGATTACTCACAAGTTCATTTTCAAGTTCACTAGACAAAGTCAAAATGAACTTGTTGGAGAAATGACCGCTTGATAAGTAAAGAAAAACACTTCGAAAGACAAGGTGGCTACTTTCTTGAGTAAGATATGTTGATTCATCAACAAAAATGTACATGCCGTGGCAAGGAAAGGAATTAGTTATGCATGACACACAATAATTGCTGCATTTGAAGGAGTTATTGTAGATAGTTGCAATGTCACCCTAGTTGGTTAAAATTCCTGAATAAAATTGCTATACTTGAAGTGCTAGTTATTTGTAGATTTTGAATTCTGACATGACAAAATTGGATGTAAATCACCCCATTGCTAGGGAGGCTTGAGAATGCTCATCTTTTACACAACAGTGGTGGGGTATTTCATTGATGTATCATATAGAAAAACTTTATCAAAGATTGATATTTTTTTAAGATTCATCGCATAATCTATAGAAGAGAAAGAAAAAATCACCTTAACATCTCAGCTCCTGTATCTCCATGATATCCAGAGAGATTCAGTTTGTCTTTGATAATGACGATGACTGTGACAAGTATCTAAGCACTTGGAGAGCCCTACCTTGAAAGCTAGCTATCAGGGGGGAAGAACAAAGCCACTCAAATACTCCACTGAGCATCCCGTACTACGCGATGTGGAACTCTGGGCACCACGTTATAATCAAGTCCCTATCATAGCACTGCCCCTGAGAGCCGACATCCCAGCGGTTGGCACCCAAAGACACTTTAATCAGCCTTTCTGGTCAGCCAATCCGTAGGTAACCCTTTCCGAGCTGCCGACAACCAGCTCTAGTACCAATTGACAAGTATCTAAGCAGTCGGCGAACCCTCCCTTAAAAGCTAGCTATCAGGGTGCTGAATTGAACCACTTAAATACTCCAATGAGCATCCCTAATCGATGTGGGACTTTGGGTACCCCATAGCACCCAAGTCCCTATCAAAATGAAGGATAATAAACATACAATATTTTATGAAATGTGAATGTGTTTTTTAAATCTTGGCCATGTTTCTCAGAAATGATTTCACAGTCACACCCTTTTTATATGGTGCTCAGGACTTGTGTTTCTACACGGATTTCATTAATGTGCGTGAAGAGGGACTAGATAGCTCATTTGCTTTGGTGTATTTGTTTGAATAAATGCATGTTCTTTATAGTAACTTTCTAGAAGGATAGCTTATTCTCCTTCCTTCCCTTTGTGCATTTTTACTTCATATCTACCAGCTTTACCTCCTCTGCCCTTGCGTAGCATGATCAACCAGGCCTTCAGGTACCGGAATTTTGTATGGCCTTTGGTATAAAAAATTCCTGTTTTGGGGAATCTTATGAAAAATCTGCCTGTTTTGAGGAACCTTATGTGATCATCAGTAATTGGTACTTTGGTAGAACGTACATTGGTAGTTGTTTAACAATATTTTTTACCATTAAAAGCTAAAATCATAATAGTAGTAAAAAAAGGAAAGGAGAAAGCTCCACTGGGGTAGGGGTTTAAATTCTGGTGCTGCTGAGTGGGTGCATTGTAAACCCCATCTTTTTTGTTGTTTATCTCTTATTCTCATTACTCTTACATATAATCTGAGTGACTTTTACATATTATATCTGAACTGAAAAAAACTTTCTTCAGAAATAAAGAATATCATTATAGTGTTAACTATTAGTTGCTCCAGTTGAACTAAGCCATGGTCGTTGTGTATGTGTCTTTACGTAGAAATTTTGACAGTCCTACTTTGTGTCCTATTTTCTTGACATCTTCTTGAATTTGATGTCGATATTCTCCAAAGGTGAAATTCTTATATGTAGAAGGTTCTTTGCAGCCACTTATCATAGTAGCGTAAGAAGGACATAGGAAGTATGCAATGGAGTATCTTTCCACTTTGTCATTTGCAACGACCTTATGCTCTACGCTTTTGTACTCATCATTACTCCAGGCCTGTGATTTTCCAAAAGGAAAGAACTTGTTAGCGAATGAACCATTGGTAGTAATTTGGCAAACGTAACAGGCTAGTTTTAAATTATTTCTGTAGTCAAAGGATTGTTTTAGTACAAAATGATGTGATGATACATGCATCTCTGGTTATGTGGTTGAGTCAATAATTGAATGCTGCTGCAGTTACTTTGATCATCACTTTACTGATCATTTTTGTAATGCTAATGACTGAAAAAGGGGGCTGACTTTTGACATTTGTAGTCAATGAAAAGAACCATAGTTCTAGTTGAAGGATGATACAAATAACCACTTTATTGACTTATAAGGATGGAATCTTGTTTCGTTGTCTCATTTGCATGCAAAACACATTCCTTTGGGAAAAAAATGGCATGATGCATGCATCATGTTGGTTGTTAATTTAAATATATTCATTTTCTTAATGAATAGTTTAAATAGATTCCTTTGAAGGTTGGCATGCTGCATGCATCATATTATTTTTAGCACTACAATTTACTTCCTCCATTAGTGGTTGTAGATGTTAGAAATGATACATTCATGGTGAATTAATTGTCACTTAATTTTATCTATAGTGTCTAATTACTTTGTCAACTAACATTTTGACCAACTTTTACCTGGAAAAGGTCTCCAATGTTAACAATAAGAGCCTCTGGATTTGGTTTTACAGCGACCCATTTGGAATCTTTCATGAGTTGGAGTCCACCAACTTGATCTTGGTAAAGGATTGTGAGGAAATCACTGTCAGTGTGAGGTACTAATCCAAAAATTTCTTCCTTAGATTTTGGACAGGAAGGATAGTGATTCAATCTCAGAAAGCATGTGCTGGCATCACAGAGTTTTTCAACTGCATCTGTTGGGTGGCCCAAGTTTTCTGCTAGAATTCCTGCCAGTAGCCTAGAGACTTCTAGCATAGCTGCTGCAAACTCATTTATTGCTTCTCTGCAGAAAGGGTTAGAAACAAATTAACTTGCTGTTCTTTCTAAGGGTGAAATCGTGCATGCACAACATAACTGTCCTCTGTCAAGTGAAGCAGGTTGGTTTTAGAGACAACTAAATTTAGCTCAGAAGGACTAGGCAGTGCTTGTCTGAGCATAAATTCTAGAAGCCAACCTGTCAAGATCTATAATAAACTACCAAGTGGTCATTTTTTCCATATTCAAATAATTTGATATTTCTTCAGTGTGAAGTAAGTAATTAGGACCGTTAATGAAAAATGTTAGTTGTCTATATTACATTACATACATAAAAATTATGGGTTCTTGAAATATTAGTTCATTTTCTTGTTAATGATTAAGATGTCTTGATCTTACTTTAATCCTCAAACTCACTTTAGAGGCGACAATTACTACATAATTATTTAGCTTGATTCTCATTTTAGTCATCCAGAAGTTGATAATTATTCAGCTGGGTTCTTACTTTAGTTATCCTAAAGTTGACACTGTCATAAATTCATACTCCAATTAACAAAATAAAAAGGAAAATGTTCGTTGTAGTTCGAAAAGATGTGTGTGTCTATCTTGTAGGACACGGATCCTCTACAGCAACTGTATAGTGCAGCGACCGTTGAAACCATTAAGAGTCCAGTCCAGTGAAAAATTAAAGAATGAATAGTGACCAATGACAATATAGTTTATCTGTTTTAGGAAGTCTTAGGAGGGCCAAGTATCATTTTCTTCAGAAAGAAATAAAAAAAATAGAATCAATATGTTTTATATCATGGTTAGTGCCATGCCTATAAATCAGGTTATGATGTCAATATAAGTGAAGTGGCTTGGATAGGATTCAATCCTGAGATTAAACAATCACCTGAAGGGACCTAATGTACACAAACATGTTTTATAAACAATAAACAATGAAAATAACACCTCCAAAGAGGGTGGTGATGGTGACTGACTTCCTCACCAAGACAAAATCGGTTACATCAAATAAATGTCTCTGTCTTTGTTCTGCATCATTTGACTTTGTTTTTGTTCTGTTTTCATGCTGTAGAATTTTTATTAAAATATTTCAATGAAGTAAACTTAGTCAAAACTCATGTGTTAATACTGAGATAGATATATACCTTAAAGTATTAAATTCACCCCAACAAGCTGCTTCTGAAATCATGGTGAGAGGAATGTGGAAAGCTTCAGACCATGAAAAGTGACTTGAACTAGTAGCCGCTGGTGACCCCCACCTATATGGATTGTTTAGAAGTCCACAAGTGACCTTCTTCTCAAAGGGTACCCTAAACAACTTCATTTGCTCCTCCCTCATATTTCTTAGTAAGTCAGGGTTTATACCATGGTTTATCACTTGGAAAAATCCCCATTCTGATGCTGCTTTGCATATTGCTGCAGTGCAAGCTAATCTTTCTCTTACATTACAACTTTTAAGACCATTAAGGTCTATCAATGGTAGCTCACATTCCACCACAGTATTATCTTGACCATTGAAACTTTTAGCCTTTTGAGGTTCAGCTGAATTTCTCAAAAGTGCTCCATAATGGTTCAAGAGTGGTGGATTTGAGTCAATCATTGTTGCACCTAGTTGTTGTGTATGTTAAAAAGGGAGAGCTAGCTGTGAAGTGTTTAAAGCTTGCTTGGTAAGTAGAATGAAAGGTGTTGGAGATTGAGGTTGAGAGTGCATTTATAAGGTTTGGATTTGAAGAATAGAAGCACTAAGGTATAATGTGGCCTAGAAAGTCATGAAATGGACAATCACTTAGGACAATCAAGGCTGTCCAAACCATGACAAATGTCAGTTGTATATTGATTTGGGACTCTCTCAACAGACCATGGATACTAAAAATAGTGTGAAAAGGTAACCAACACAAGGGAAGTTGTCAAATAAGAACGAAAAAGGCTTCAAACATGTTTTTTCCTCTTTTGACTTTGCTAATTACAAATTTTAAAATGCATAATAATAATGATTCCACGCAGGGGAGAATCCTTGTAGTGAGCATTGGTGTGAGTTTATAATCAAGGATAATGACAGAATCACATGATTTTAAAATTCATTTACTACTCTATACGATGATGAATCAAATTAAACCGGTGTAACATTTTTTTGAGAAAAAAATTGGTGTAACATTTGAATATCGTTATTCTTACACCGTTTTATAACTTTTTTTTTCTCGGTCATCCGTTTTATTGACAGTATATATCTTATAGATTATCTCTATAAATTTTCAAGTAAATATGAAATCATTTGAAATGTCATTGAAGACATGTCAAAATTAACATGTTAAGCGTTTTTACTAAACAACGTCAATCTTATATGTCTTGATGTTTTTTTTTCAGGAATTATACATCTCAATGCTGTATCAAATAGTTTTATTTCTATGTACACTCATACATAACTGGTCTATATGGTATACATTTTAAATTTAAGAATGATTTTGTAAAAACCTATTATTATAAAAAAATTATTGAGCAATAAGACACCATCGAAGTGAATAAATATTTAGTCAGACATAACTCCAAATAAATATTATTTGAACACACATAAAATTACACATTATGTAATATTCTAGAAACACACATTATTTAATTCTTTATTACTCTATTTTTTTTAAAAATTCTACGTGTATTTAAATAGCGCGTCTAAATCTTACGATCACACAAAACTCGCCCTTTCAAGTGTTATACCGATGTAATTCGACCCTCATCATATTATATTTGATTTATTTACACTTTTGAGGTTTGACTATTTGGAAGTATCGAAAGAAAACAAGACTTTCCAACAGAATATTCCCTCAAAAGTGCACTAAGATAGTTGCAATTCCCTTTAGTAGTTGATCTGTCTTTACAATTTTTAAATTCTTTTGTCTTCAATGTGTTGCAAAATTTGTTATTATCTTAATGTCATTTTCTTCTAACTCGTCTTCAATTCATATAAACGTGTATCTGCAGAAACGGCTGATAAATGACAATATTTTGGTTACTTGCTCCCCCGGCTGATTAATGATAAATAATTTTCGTTCATTATGCATCCTTTGAATGCAAATATTGTATACATAACATATACATTAGGTACAACTAATCAAAAGTTCAAAATGCATCAAAATAATAACAACAAATATCAAAAGTCATAATTGAATTATTTGTGTTCAATAAACACGTACGTATGCAAAAGTTACTTGTTATTGGACAAGTTTCCAGTTTATCAGCTAGAATTTGCATGTGGAGACAAGTTATACGTACTCATAAGTCAAAAGTTGAAGCAGGCCAGGCCAGTTGATCAATTTCTGTAGTCAAACGATTAATTTATACCAATTAATTAACCATACTAAAAAATCATAAACAATATTTGTGATTGGTAATTATCGTATTGGCATCATCTCCTTTAGAAAAATAAATAAATAAATAAATAGAGTGAAAGTTTAAGAAGCCATGAGATCACATAATAGTACTACCAATAATCTAAAAACTGTTGTATTACTTTAGCAATATTGGTATTAACAACACATTTTTAACATGTAATTTTCAACAAATTCTCTCTCAAATATTATAAAATATGGTGGATAATGTGTTGTTAGTATTTTTCTTTTGCCTGAATATAATTTTCTTCAGGTTTTGTTCATCAACATTTGAAAACAATTCAGTCAAGCTGGAGGCCATTACAAGGTTTCCTTTTAATGCATTATTATGAGACTGACATTGTCAGTAGAATATCATGTGCATTCAAAAGTCACTGTTGGATCGGTCAATTTGACCAGAACTGATGTAGGGTGGGGGTGCAGACTTGATTTTAATCTGAGGGAGTTGTATAAGGGGAAAGGAAAAGGGAAGGAGAAAATATTCAAGTTAAAACTTTATGAGGGGCATTTTGGAGAAAGATGATTGCTCATCTCACCAACAAAACTGCTCTCCGACAACTAAAAATACCTTCAATACCCTCAACGACAGTTAACTATCGTTCGCTCTTTAACATTTATCTTATGAGCGAACGGCAGTTAATTGTCGTTGAGGGTATATTTTGATCTTTTTAAGGTGTGGGAGAACATTTTTTGAAGTGTAATGAACAATTTTCTTGGAGAAAATAGATTGGGAAATGCTAACTTGGTTAGCATGACCACAAAATGTTTAAGCCTTGGTTGTATTAGAAAAAAAACCGGAAGTGCAAATTATAATCCATTTCTTTTGATTTTTTGGGATCTATAAACAAAGTGATAAACATTATTTAAAACTCACACATAGTCACATACAACCGTAAAGTTTTGGATTCAAATTTGAGTGTGTATTCAACTTAACAATATCGTCATTGTCAATTGAGTTAGACCTTACCGACATAGAAGTGCTACTATGTATCTGGTCTTCACCAGTCCTACAAAAAAACAATGCATGTTTTCTGAAAGTTCATATTCACTTATTACACACAGTTTTCAAAAGTAGGCGTCATGACCTGCAATTTTTTTTCTTCCCCTTTTCATATTTCCAAACTGATATTAAGAGGGGAGAAAGCAGCCTCCAAAATTAGAACATGGCTAACAGTTAATATCAGTAACTTATTAAGCATATCATTTTTTTCTCTCTAATGTCTTTGACCTATGATTTGCCCACAACTTACATCCTTTTGAGTTCGCTATGAGACTAATTCTCGAATCATTAGAGGGAAATCTATTCCATGTTATATTATCCTTCAAAATGAATTACTATTTATTTATATAAGCTTTTTTTTGACAATATTTATTTAGATAAGATAAATTCATAACAGAGACATTATGTACATAATGAGTAAATGAACAAATCTCAATTGACAGTTGATATTGCAACATAACCATAGATTTTTATGTACACATGTCATATAAACCATTAGATATGCTATTTCATCAAACAAAATGAACTGCTATTTATTTTAGATAAGCTTAATTTATAACAAAGAAATTATGTACATAATGAGTTCCCTTCACATCTTACAGCAAACTAGTCTCATACACATCTCCAACTATTCCTATGACATGGTAGTAAAACACCAATCAATATTCTGATATCTATAAATGTGCATTCAGATCAAACCATTGATATATTAATCGCTTTCCTATAAGATTGATTTATTTATACAACAGGAGTTCCAAGTTTTGTTTCAAATTAAAATAATCAACCATGGAACAGTAACTTGTAAGATCAAAAGATGGATTAGAATCTCTGGAAAGTCATGATATATGTATTTGTGAGTAACTTCCTGACTCCTCAATTGCATGTAGCACCAAAACAGTTGCAGCCAAGACTTCCAAATGATGAATGATGCCAACCCCTCTATACCGATTGATGCACATCGATTTGTGAAAGGCAATGTTGATGAAGTCAGCACTTTGCATGCTTGAATTGGCAATACATAAAACAATCAACATTTGTATATGATATTTTATTCAACTATTTACAAATGACAAAAAAGTCTGATACAATATTTATGGCCAAAATGCATAATGAATATGCAAATCATTTTAAAAAAAGTTGAGAATTAATGAGAGGTCATCGTCGAGAAAGATGCTCTGACTATGTAGTGGTGAGTGGCGACAGGCTGACGGCAAATACACTTAATATATAGAAACCATGATTATTAGCTCATACTATCATTCAGCCAAATATGGGTGCACTTGAACATTTCCAAATTGAAAAACTTCACCAATTTCAACTAATTAGGAAGGATAAAGAGGTGTGACAGCAAGGATGCCTTCAAACTTCCAAACCAATTAGGTGAATCAATTAAATAGTGTGGTTGGCTGAATCTATTCTATTGTTAATTGGACAACGAATTTCATTAAATAATGCACTTGTACACACAAAACAAAACAGGTGGAAACATGATTGTAGAGATTCAAAATAAGAATGCAAGATAAAAGTTAAGTCTGACCAAGAACTTACCTAAGTTCTATTAGGCAAAATACTTCTTGCAAGATCCTCGTTAATGGCAACAGGCAGTGGCGGCATTTGGCTCATAATGCCAGGCATCTCACTCATGCTGCACAAACTTAACTAGTGATCTTCACAAAGTTTATAGACATAAAAACCAAATACAGTAAACTTCATTAAAAATCCACATACTCGTTTAGAATGGAATTGATATTGTGCCTTGTGTGGCAAAAGAGGTCGATGTTGTCCTGCAACTGTTCATCAAAGAACATGATCATAATCAAAAAGCTTAGAGACAGAGAACTAATCATATATAAAAGAATAATACGATGACAACATAACTGAAAGAACTTAGATAAATAAATACAGAGTACAATGAAGTGCATAGAGAACCTAATTAACTACTGATATGGGAAACCATTTCAATGCGATACTTCATACTATAATCAGAGTAAATAGACAAAGACAATACGATCATTAATTTATATGGAATTTCAGACCATGAGTCCAGCAACACGACTAATGTGATAACCAATGTGAATATGATATCTTTCTTCTATGTCTAACAATTTGAACTTTTCCTGAACAGGACAAGAATCAATGATCCACTAGACAATCTATAGAGGTGAAACGCCACGTTTATTTATACTTCAGCCACTAAATCAGTTGTTACAAATGGTTAAATGTTCCAAGTTTGTAAAAGGACGAAAAATTATAAGCTGCAACAGTATTTATAAAAACATAACTGAAACATATGATGGTTGAGCTTATCACCTTGTAAGTCGATAAATTGGTATTGATTTGATTAAAAGCTTGAGCATTCTGCTCCATGAGTTGCTTCATCGGCCCACAAATTCCTGAACATACACAAGTATTTAATGAAATGCGAAATTGGTTCCACATACAAAAACGACGCACTTGAAATTTGCTAACACAATCCTAGACTACTAGTCAAGAACACTAAATTTCAGTCTTAACTGACTAGAAAATTTAAAAATCGGAAACAATGTAGTCGCAAACATGACGAGAGCTTGACAGTACAATTAAAAGAAACTAAAGAAAATGGATATACTAACCATCATATAGTGTCCGTTGACTTTGTTCCATAACGCGTGACATGTGAGAATATGACCCCATGCTTGGGGGTAGCGCCGAATGCAAATTTGTCTGTGATGCTAACTCCAACGACTTATCCTGAAGAAGCATGACTTTAGAATACTGGTTCTTCAATCAACATTAGATCCTAAAGACATTAATTGATTCAATATATCAAAACTGGAATCCCATTTATGGGATGCAACATAAGCATATTTTGTTATTAACATAGCATTTGAGTATTATCAATATCCTTGACAACATAGTCAAGCATATCCAGAAGACTCAACGCACATGATTTCATACAACAGTATCAATCAGATCAACAACATTGCGTAAGAATTTGCTTGTTGATCTCTCACTGTGTTTAAAAAGAGTTTTTCATAGATCTTAAAACTGAGGTAAAATATATTTAATTTTTTATGGAAATATTTGAAATTCAGAACCAACTTAAAACATCAGGAGGAGAATCAGTGAGAATCATGATTAACCAGACAACTCTTCGACAAACACTACATTATAAGAAAAATAGTGTGTACAGAAGCTTCCAAAATTTTACATACTTTTCTATAACTGATCTTCTTTCCCAAACTGTGTTCATCTGGTTTCCTTCGCTTTCTCTGCAAAAATGGTTTAAACGGTATTTTAAGCTTCCAAAAACAAGTGTAGAAGTGAAAATGCATCATGTTCATGAAGTGCACAATTTTCATTTTTGTGGATAATATGTTATACTGGACCCTGATAAATTTCCAATTTTAAATGGGGAAAAAAGGCAAGGTTATCTTGGTTAATTTTATTAAGAGTCTATGCGATTATGAGATGAAACATAACCTTTAAATAGGATTACAAGTTGTGATCTGCAGCGGCGATTGCAGCCACAATATTGCTGCGGTAGCAACCACAACCATATTCTAGCCCAATTGAAAGTTCCATCAGCTTTATTTTCTTCATTTTTCTGCAATTGCTAGAACTGTTACCGTGATAACAACCAAAACCTAAAACCTTGCCTTTAACCACTGATATCACCATAACTTATAACATATTAAAGTGACTTTGATACTTTTAGAATTTAATAGTGAATGTTTTAGAAACTATAAAGTGGAAGTTCCACTATGCATATTCAATTTGCAAGCACATAATTGCAACATATTAAAGTGGCTTTAATACTTTTAGAATTCAAATTTGTACTGGACTCAAAGTGGAAGCTCCACTATGCATATTCAACTTTCAAGTTGTTATTTGCAGCATATTCAAGTGACTTTAATGGATTCATGCACATAGCACAGGTATCGTTCATGTACAGCATTAAACTATGGACAATAGGAAAATTGTTGAAAGGAAAAGAGCTTACTGTCAACCACCTACACCTCAAAGCAACATCGCGAACAGTTTTATCAGGCAACGCGGCAGCAATTTTGATGTACTTCATGATACTTGGTTCATTGGCATAACTAGTCATAAAACATAACAATCATGAAATTAAAAGGTCTTGAAATATAGCCTATAGAATGAGAAACAAATTGCTGCCGTAAAAACAATACTTAAACATGAAATATCAGCTTTAGCACGTATAAGTATACTGTGAAAAACAAATTTAGCAGAGCCATTACTTAAACATAAGTAACTCTAGAAGAAGATGGTATTATTGAATACAAGCAAAGAAAACAATACTTGGTAGGTACTAGTATTTTTAAGTGGGAATTGATTGGAAAACAAGGTGGTCAGTGTAAGAAAACATTGCATGTAGTCCCCAGATAAAAAGACAGGTCGGTCTCATGCTTCATGATCAGACTTGCAGACAGACAACATAATTAATCCACAGATTCAAAGAACCTAAATTATTTTCATGGGAAAGCAAACAGAAAATAAGTTGCCATGTGGACAAATGTAAACTCTGTAGCACCAACACTTCTGATTGAAGGCGTGTTTGGTGTCGGCACATTCAACAAATGTGGTTACATTCAATTAATTTATTTTCTTAGTTTATGTTTGGTTCCACTTTCTAAGGAGGTAAAATTGATTTCACAGGTATAAAATTCTGTTGACATGTTTGAATGTTTTCAAGTAAAATTGATTCTAATTTGAAGCTTGTATTTGGAGTTTTTGCCGCTACAATTGAATTTTAGCCTTAAATTTATTGTTCAACTTACATTTATATGAGGGTATTGAGGCATAAATCACTTTACATTCAACTAATTTTTAGCTAGAGTCAATTTTATAGAATCTATTCTTGCAAAACACACACTTAAATTTCAACTGATTTTTATCTAGAATCAATTATACACGCTTGAATTATTATCAGTGTCGACTTGTCAGCGTTCGTCTCAGCACTTCATAGGCAACACATAGATGTCAAATTAGCAATAAATTATAAATAAATAAAATTAATCAAAACAAATGACTTACTTGGCAAGACCCTCTTCCAATCTGTACTGTTCATCAAGAGACCATTCAACAGCCAACCCTGTGTCATGCTTAAGCCCTGGAACTGAATCAACAAGAAGAGAAGAAGAACCAGCTGAATTACCACCACCACCTTGACTTACAACATGGTTGTTGTTCATGAAAGTTGAATTTCCAGAATATACCATCCCAGATGAACTACTTAACCCAAAATAATTACCCATTGGGACCATCTCTGACATGCTATTATTCATAGCACCATGCTGAAATGATATTGCATGTCTACTCATAGATGAATTTATATCTTCATTATGAAACCCTCTGTTTGACTCTGCCTCCATCTTTATCACCTTTTCCTATTTCTATCAACAATTTTCCTATAATCCAAAAACAGCACCAACCACCATTTCCAAACAAAAAATAACAATACCAATAGCAAAAATTCTTCACAAATTCACTGATTCAGTGTATCCAACCAAGATCAATATCAAAATCAACCCTTTAGACTCTATTCAAGCAACCATAGGTAATTAAGGGAATTTGGTCATGGCCCAGATGAAATTAGCAGAACCCCACGATGAAAAACCCTTAAAAATCCAAACTTTAGCTCAAAAAGGAAGAGCCTAGAAAAAAAAGAGAAGAACCCAGAAAAACAAAAATCAGTGTGGAAGAAAAAAGATGAAAATTTGATGTTTTTAAGGAGTCAATTATGTTATGATGCTACAAAGCAAAGGAAAGTGATATTAAAAGCCTTAATAACAGCAAAATCAAACGTGTCGTAACAGAACAACAACAGGGAAGAGAGAGAAACCTTTTTATTTGCAACTTTCCGACCAAGTTGTTGAGCTGAGAGAGTGTTTCTTTTTTCTCTTTCTATCACTATACTATACAATGCTATTACTGCACTACAATTTGGCATTTGTTTGCAACTTTCTGTGTTTGTTTTGCTTTGTGACACACACACACATATGTTATTGTTGTTGTTGTTCTGTTTCTCTCTCTCTCTTGAGAGAGAGAGACAAGAGATGGGTTACAACTCTACCAATAAGGAAGCAGAGAAAGGCAAAAAGGAAAATCAAAGTTTTGTTTTTAAAATAAATTTAAGAAATATAAAAAGGTGAGTGTGAGTGAGATAATAATGGATGGTTGTGGTGTGGATCTTGGAATTCAGCAACAGTGCGAGTCCCAATAAGCATTTGATGCTATTCATTGTGGACTCCACCTATTCTTTATGCTTAAATTTTTTGTGCTAAGTTGGTGTTTGGATGCTTGTTCAATTTGGTAAAATCACTTTCTTTGGGTCTAATAATTTTGGTAAAAGTTACCGATTAAAACTTGGTAAACGCTAACTTGTGTTTTTAAGGGCACATATCAACGAACTCATTATAGAAATATATGCATTAAAAATTGTGTATTAAACTTTTTAAAAGTTGACATATTATGTTTTTCAATGCAAATTTGTTCTTTTTAGTTTGTTTAATACTCCCTCCGTTTCATAATACTTGACACAATTGACCTTATTACGCATGTCAATGCATAATTTTGAGCTTAAATATCTTGAATAATATATTAAAAAAAATTATGAAAATTTGATATTTTGAAAATACTCATCGAGACGAATCTAACGACATCTTATATGATATTATTTATCTTTGTATATTAGTAGAAAAATATGGTCAAAGTAAGTTAGGTCAAAATTACAGATTTTCAAATAGGTCATCTATTGCGGGACGGGGGGAGTATGTGCCCTAAGACATAAGTTAACACGAGCCTTAAAACTTTGTTAAATTTGCGGTCGCCATTATGGTCTCATTGTAATTTTATCAACAACCAACCTTGCATTCGGGGCACTATTTAACAAAGTAAAAAGTACTAGATTTTTTAAATTAAAAAATGATAATTTTTTTTACTTTTATAAAGATAAACATTCAGTTTTTCACAATTTTTTATTGTAAAATTTCTATCTTAGTTTCCTTAACTAGTGTATGGAGGACCATTCCATAAGTTGTGATTACACAATTTTATATGTAAAAATTACTATTTTTAATTGCTTAAACAATATTTCAAGAACACTTATTACCATTTTCTTACATTATTGTATTCTCAAAACCAGAATGCAATAATTTATCTGAGATTTGTTAATACTCCGTGTTTTATATAAATCTGCATCTTTTGATTCCATAATCAAAATCTTAAAAGATTTTCTTTTGGGTAAGAACATCGTAAAGATTACTATAAGCATTCTCCATTAACTTTTGTTATGGTAATCTGTTTTTTAATGCAAAAGTAAGAACATTATTATATATTATATTTTATTATTTAAAAGCACGGGTAACAACAAGTATATCCTATACCAATATGACCTGTGGGGGACTGTCAAAGAGGTAATGATCATTATCAACAGATTCCTCCACCCACTTCTCATGTTGGGCTATAACATTGCTGCTCAAGGAATCAAGTTGAAAATCATAGCAAAGAATTTCCAAAACAAAAAAGAAGAATACTTTATTGAATGAATACTAACAACACGTTTGATTCTTGGATTTATTCTTTTTTGGTTTAATTGGGTTTTGGTTTTCTGGATATGACAATTGTGCAATTTTGACATTTGTTGAAATTCTATAGACCACATAGCATAACAAGATCAAACAGATACTACTAGATTGTGGCTCGTAATATATTACTCCCTCCGTCTCTATATATTAACATATATTTGACCAAAATTATGTCTTTAAATATAAATTTATTTTTAAATTACTAGATGCATAACATACATCTAGTTAATACTACTAACTTGTATTGAAATATGAAAATTCAATTTAATATACATATAAACAAATGATAATTTAGTAATATTCACACACAAAATAGATACATTAATTGTATTAATAACTTTTTTTTAAAAATGTGTAGAAAAAAAATAAAAGAGTTTATATATGAAAACGGATGAAGTATCATATAATTGGGGAGAATTAAAGTTTTCAGCTTGATACCTGAATGGCTATGACCGATGCCCCCACAAAATGATTATAGTGTTAGAGAACAATAAAGATTAGATGAGAGAATACTGCTCTCTATTTAGATTGATTTTCATATTTTGTTAGCTTGTTAGAAAGAAGAAGAAAAAAATGACAATGATCTTTGATGTGGTATTAATTGAACAAGACAACTCATCATAGTCTATCAAGAACAAAGTCTAGTAAAAAAATCGTCAATTGATTATGTTTTATTTTTCTACCAGTAAAAATCAAACTCATGAGTATCACATTCTTCCACTTAAATAGAAGTGGTCAATTATTGAAAGCATACGAATTTCAGGATTAGAATGTCAACTGTGGTTAAAGTACATACCAACCAAAGTCAAATAAAAATAAACTCTTAATGTTGTAGAAAATATTATTGATGTGAACATATATAATTAATGCTAAGATGCTTATATTTTACTGGCGAAAAGACGGGCACTGTATTTCCATTTTTTTTATCGTGCTAACGTTTAAAAATTATGAATTTTTTATTGCTTTAACGTTTAAAAATTATGAGTAATGTTTTTTTATATGAAATTTTGATTTTGATTAAAACTAAAAATATAAAAACTAATCATGATTATCTATTTTAATGACACCAACAATATAACAAAAAAACATAATCTAAATTATTTTTTTAGATTAAAACTAAACATATAAAAACTAAGATCATCCACAACAGAGCACCTCAAATTGGGTGCTTAAATGAATTATATAGGTCTCTATCATTAATTTTATGGTAATACTTAACAAACATCAATTTTCTCCAACTCATCACCTCAGCAGAAATTATTAAATAGGTCCCACAAATAATTTTATGTCATTACCTTTTAACAAAATTTATTTAATTTATTAAGATTTATTAAATAGGACATGCGAAAAATGAAGAGAGAGAGGGTGCTTTCATAGACACCCATGTATTTTACTCCACAATGGGGGTGCCTATTTAATGTGGTGTTAAATAGGTTAAGTATCCACCATTGTGGATGATCTAACCATGATTATCTATTTCAATGACACCAACAACAATCTTTATTATATAAAAAGTTGTTTAAGGGTATAATTAAGATAATAAAAAAGTAAGTATAAATATACTCATCTAGTTTATTACACTTTTTAAATGATAAAAAAAATCAGACATATATGTATTCTTATCGTGTTTGTTACATTTTTTTAATATTTAAATTTATTATTATCTATTTGCTACATGTGTTATTTATATTAAAAATTAAGGTCATTTTTGGAAAGAAAAAACCAACCCAAAAAACCCGAACGAGATCGTTTTCTTTTGTAGATATAGACATATTAATAGTAAGATGAGTAAGGAAAAGTCTAGCATAGATCCAACAACGAGTCAAACATATAAAAAAGTACTTCCTCCGTTTCTTTTTAAGTGTCGTTTAAGGGTGAATTTTTTGTTCCTATTTAACTGTCGTTTTAGTATTTTAAGGGTACGATTTGTCAATTATACCCTTTGTCAATTACTCATGTCTTTTTCTTTGTTTGGTTACTCTTATTTTTTCAATAAAACTAATAAATATTATATATTTGAAAAACTAAAGTTTGTTTTTTAAACAAAGTTTGTTTGTTTATTTTAAAACAAAATTTGTTTCTTGTTACCTTCAAATTTAAATAAAATTGTGTTACCTATAATAATGATTCTATGAAGAGTTAAAATTCTATAAATAAGATTTTTTAAAAAAAAAAACTATTAATAAGATAATTAATTGTTAAAAATTTCAAGTGCAAAGTAAAAGAACAGATTTGATAGAAAAAATAAAGAATTAGTTGGAGAAAAAGATAATAACTAACAAATGTTTGTTACGGTCTTTAAAAAAAATGTTTTGTTACGAGAGAATTAAATTTATTGGAAAGATAAAGTGTGTGCCAGAATATAAGAATATATTGGTGGATTAAATTGAGGGTATAATAGGAAGAAAATGTGCAAAAATACACTTTGCTATTTTCGTGTTAATTTTCTAAAACGACACTTAACAATGAACGGATGGAGTATTAAATATAAGAGATGTGATAATAAAGTGATGTTATATATATTAGCGGAAAGACGGGTCTTTACGTTCTTTTTATCGCGCTAATGTTTGAAAGTTATGTACGGTGATTTTTTTTATGAAATTTTGATTTTGATTAAAACTAAAAATATAAATGTTTGTTACTTTCAAGTTATAACAAATCAAACTAATTATGATTATCTATGTCAAATACACCAACAATATAACAAAAAAAATATAATCTAAATTCTCTTTTTTAATGACATCGACAACAATCTTTATCATAGAAAAAATTGTTTAAGGGTATAATTGAGATAATGAAAAATTAAGTAAAAATATACTCACCTAAATCCAACAATGACTCAAACATATAAAAAAGTATTAAATATAAGAGATGTGATAATAAAGTGATGTTATATATACTAGCGAAAAGACAGGTCTCTACGTTCTTTTTATCGCGTTAATGTGTGAAAATTATGTACGGGGATTTTTTTTATGAAATTTTGATTTTGATTAAAACTAAAAATATAAATGTTTGTTGCTTTCAAGTTATAACAAATCAAACTAATTATGATTATCTATTTCAAAGACACCAACAATATAACAAAAAAATATAATCTAAATTCTTTTCTTTAATGACACAATATAACCAAAAAAATATAATCTAAATTCTTTTTAAAGACATCGACAACAATCTTTATTATAGAAAAAATTGTTTAGGGTATAATTGAGATAATGAAAAAGTAAGTATAAATATACTCAGCTACTTTGTTATGTTTTTTAAATGATAAAGAATAAAACATATATATATATATATATATATATATATTCATATCATGTTTATTACATTATTCACAAACAAAAAAAATATTGTGTTTGTTACATTTTTTAATATTTAAATTTATTCTTATCTATTTATTACATGTGTTATTTGTATTGAAAAGTGAAGGTATTTTTGAAAGAGAAAGAACCAACCCAATAAAACCGAAAGAGATAGTTTTCTTTTTATATGTATATATGTGTGTGTGTGTGTGTGTGTGTCTCTAGTAATAGGTGTTGGTGTAAGCTCTAGAGGCCAATTGTTTATGTTGAACTTATCTTATGTATCATGACTTTTATTATTGAATAAATATATGACAATCTTTATTATATTTATAGTAATGTTAATAAAGTCCTTAGAATAGATAGTTCTGAAGGTGAGAAAAACCACAAGAAGGGGGGGTTGAATTGTGTTTTCAAAAACTTTTCTTCCTTACATTATGAAGAACTGTTCCCAGGTTCAGAGTCTGAAATAGTTCAGAGTCTGAGTGAGTTCAGAGTCTTAGTGCAGCGGATAATAAGTAAGAGAACAGAGAAAGAAAGAACACAAGCAATTATACAGGTTCCT
>Ga0228711_1000587_pt1 | contig 46374 bp, 22 predicted proteins | sample MedpolnodulmetaG_2_FD_177996 | JGI IMG/M metagenome (GOLD analysis project Ga0228711, IMG submission 177996) | Root nodule microbial communities from Medicago polymorpha collected in Santa Monica, California, United States - brown nodules | ecosystem: Host-associated > Plants > Roots > Nodule...
TTTTTATTAATTTTTTTTTTTTTTTTTTTATTAATTTTTTTTTTATTTTATTTTATTTTTTTTTTTTTTTTTTTTTCATTTATGCTATTAGCTTCAGGGTGCTTTTGGTTTAACTTTTACTTTTAAAAAGTAGACTTGTGACCAATATAGCTTTTTAAATTCTTATAAGCTAATTTCCTTATCAATATAACTATATAAAGGATTTCGTATGCACTTCAAGAAACTGCCTAGCGGAAACTTTGACACATAGTTCTAGGCATTTTTGTCCATTGAATGTGCATTCAGCATCCTATTATGTTTCCCGTTGAAAATCATAACAATGGCAATGATAATCCATGAATTACTAGGGTTTGGGTCCTATCCTTATCCTTCAGGAACATGCCAATGTCATGTTTGGAGACGAAACTGCTAGTTTTGCTGTACTGGAATTAATTATTTCTGGTGCTGGGATTTAAAAATCTTGTGTATAAGTTATTTTTGCTTTTCTCTCTGTTGAATGTTACACTGTTTTGCTATTAAAGAAAATGAGAGGATCCAAAGTTTTCCCCTTCCACCTTTCTTGTAGAGAATAATAGAGGGAACATATCTTAATTATATCTTATATAAATTCTTTAGAATATTAGTCTAGTTTTGTCATTAATGTTGGCTGACAATGTCATTCATAAGCTGCATGTAAATCAATCAGTTACTTGTATATGATGGAGAGAGCACTGATAGAAACATTTTAGTTTCTGTTTACAAGTGCGAGAGGAGAGTTATAGAGAGATGAATAGAGGGAAACTTCTATACTTAATCAAGCTTCTCTCTCTCTCTCTCTCCTGCTCTTACGAACAGGCCATTAAAGTTGAGCTCCTTCAGCTGCACTTTTTCATCTTCAGTTCTGAGAGGTTCTCATTTTATTGCAGATAACGGCGCATCATTTCAACAGTCTATATCTTCTTCAATGCCCCATGTTTCAGATAGTGAAAACTCTTATGCCGAGGATAAAGAATCTGATGGTATGTACTATGTATCATTTGCGAGGCAAATGCGTATACATACATATAGAGTACATTTCAGTTTGCACTACCTAAAAAGACAATTCTGCGTCTCTTTAATTTTGAATGTGTATCCTGAAAAATGAACAACTATAATTTTGAATGTGTATCCTGAACTTTCTTGGTTTTTCCATTCCAACGTTGCAGATATAAGACCTAGAGTGCCCTATAATCTCCTCGTAGCATCACAAAGAACCACCCCTCGGATTACTCCCACTGGTTCCCCTCCTAGTCTTTCTGCATCAGTATCTCCAACGAGAACATCCAGACCTATGTCTCCAAGGCGACATTCCATTTCCTTTTCAACCTCAAGAGGCACACATGACGATAGGTCTTCAGTGTTTTCCTCGATAGGTCACGGTTCAATATCAAGCTCTGACTCAGTAACAGGATCACAATCTGGTGAGTCCTTCCAACTGTGCTATTGTTGCATCGTGTAAAAAGATTACTTCTAGAAATGTTTAATTTAGGTCACTCTGTTTGGGTTACTTCTTGGATCTTGCATCCTTGTGAAAAATTAGGTGCTTAATATTTCCTGCAGTGCAACCATATAAAGAAGGTTTTCATTAGGTTAGAATCTTTATCTCATTTTTTCTTCTTAACTTATGTGTCACAGGACGTACACGGGTGGATGGGAAGGAGTTCTTTCGCCAAGTCAGGTGAGGTCCCTTTTGTCTTCAAATTTTGAAAACTATTGAATCAAGTTCAGAAACTTAACTTCCACTACCAGAAACGTCAGTAGATGACATGATTTACAAAGCGGATGCTATTCGTTTAGCTCCCAAATAAAAATAGGCGCATCTTTTACATATTAAAGTGAATGGCTAATTTTTTTAGTCAAATTAGATTGGTTAGGTCATAATTCTCTATTTTATCTCTCATGGTTGTTAATATTAGGAACCGTTTGTCTTACGAGCAATTTGGTGCATTCTTGGCAAATGTTAAGGAGCTGAATTCCCATAAACAAACACGAGAGGTAATTCATCTGCTCTCTGCCTTGTTTCCTCTTATCCTCTCCCATCATGCCTTTTTCGGTAAATAGACTGTATGCAACACTGCAGGTGACTCTACAAAAAGCAGATGAAATTTTTGGGCCTGAAAACAAGGATCTATACACTGTATTTGAGGGATTGATCACACGCAATGTCCATTGATGTTGTGCTTAGGGCATTCTTATTCTAAGTTAATAATAACGGATACTTTTTGTCTCCTCATACAACCCCATTTTTTCTTCACTGTATATTTGCATGTTTATTACCATGTAATAAAACATTTTTTCCTGAACATGAAAGCCTGTAAATTTGAATGAACCAATAACATTTTAATATGAAGTGAATGAAAGAGTGTTATTTTCCATTGATTCCATAAGAGATTAGAACATGTATTTATATACAATAGCTGCTGTACAATCAATTATCATGTACTACACTAGAATTGCACTACACAGAGATGACTTGTACTGCAACACTCACTTATTGACAATCTATTTGCCCTTATTCAGCTCATGGTGCAATACATTTCATGAAAGGGTTGCCATTGGTTTCCTTGTAGTAGGGATGGGATGCATACACCCTTCTTTATGTTTTGTGTGCCAGCATCTCGGTCGTTCCATCATGATCGGATGGTCCAAATTTTAAATCAGATTTTGATTTTTCCTTTTTAAATCTGAAAAATTAAACTTGAAGTATGGATTGATCAAACAATCGAAATGTATGTGACTACACCTCAGAGTTGTGACTGCGCACGACACACATCTAGAATCTCTATGTTAGGGCATATCTCTTATGGGGTGGATGGGATAGTTGTCCCTTAAACTTCTTATATTTTGAATCACTAGCATCCATTTGAACTTACAAATCCAACGTGCGCACGGACACACCCATATATAAAGCCAAACACAGTTAGTATATGTTTAGTTTCACTTTGGGAGAGACCAAAATTGATTTTAGAATTGATTTTGATATACTTGACTGCTTTTGTGTAGAATTAATAATTTTGCCTCCAAAATTGATTTAAATTTGAAGTTTGAACTGGGTTTTTAATTCTAGGATTAATTCTTGGATTCACCTTTTATATAAATATATTCAAATATAAATAATTTTATCTTTAACTTATTTTTAGTTGGAATCAATTCTATATGATGAATTGATTCAAAGTTACTTCTTTGTCATCTAAGAGTCAAACAAACACCGTTGTAGGTGAGGATAAAATTCTCATTCTCTTTATCACTTCATTCATTAACCCTCTACTTTAACCTTTTTTTGTTACCATGTTATAGATACAAATTTTTTATTGTAATATGAATATTCGTCTGGTAACATGTGGCGCACACAAGATAAGTTCTCTCCTTCCATCCAAAATTTCTCCTTATGCAAGAGAAATAGATCAAACCCTTGACCACTTGTTTAAGATGTTTAAATTTGTTATCACTTAGACTGATTCATTGTTGATTACTTCAACATCAACCTTATATCTCCATATTTATTTCTTATCTAGTATCAATCTATTAACGCTGAAATTCTTGGAGAATACGGGACAATAGTTTCATATATCCAATAAAACGTAGTACCATTATACATTAAAAATGCAGCTCCATTGAATTTAAATTTCTTTTCCTACTTAAGTTAGGACATTTTTCACAAAATATTAAACTTAAAAAGGTAAATATATCCTTAAATAGTAAAAAAAAAAATTAAAATTCCTTAACATTTAAAATAGTAAAAAATTAAAAGAGTTGCTGACGAAACACAAAAAAGGAAGCATCCATCACGATCGGCGTGAATGGGAGTTAGAAGTAGAACATAGACATATATCCGGAAAAAACAAAACTGAACTGAGAATCCAAATCTGAAATGAGTAGAGTCCTTTGTTTTTTGCTGTTCCTGGTTCTCATCATCCAAACGGATGAAGTTCAAAGCTCATACGCTGGTTCAGCTAGTTCCATCATCAACCCTTCTAAAGTCAAACAAATTTCATGGATTCCAAGGTCTCTTTCTTTTTCTTATTCTTCAATCAAACTTTTTCTATATCATATCTTCCAATTAATTAATTAATTAAGTTTATAATTGTGCAGAGCTTTTGTTTATGAAGGTTTTCTCACTGACTTGGAATGCGATCACTTGATTTCTTTAGTAAGTATCTGAATCTCTTTATGCAAAATTCATTGCTATCAATTATCCATGTTACTAACTTATGGTTATTTTTTCATTTAGGCGAAATCGGAGTTGAAGAGATCTGCTGTTGCGGATAATCTCTCAGGAGATAGTGAATTAAGTGATGTTCGAACTAGCTCTGGCATGTTCATTTCTAAAAACAAGGTTCCTTTCTTTTTTCTGTATCTATCTACTTATCTTATGCAATGATTTTTTTATTTTTTTTATTTTCATTTATATTTCTTTTACTTTATTTATAGGATCCTATTGTTTCTGGTATTGAGGACAGGATTTCAGCCTGGACCTTTCTTCCTAAAGGTACTTCATACTCTTCATAATGTTCATGCTATTTTTATTGGATAAAAAGGTAAAATTATGTCGCCAGTTTAATTAAGTAAATTAAAATAAGCTACCCCATACCCACTTGATAAGTGATGCATTGTTTCAGGATCAAATATGCATATGGCCCCTACAAATATCAGGCGTTATAGTATTAATCCTTATAAAAAATTTGGTTTTAGTCCTTGCAAATATCTATTTTTTGTTTTTGGTCCTTGTTGTTTAGTTTTAGTCCCTGTAAAATTTATTCATATTGGATTTGGTCGTTTTAATATACATATTAATTGATTTTAGTTCCTCAAAATAAGGATTAAATGAATATTATAAGGACTAATTTTAATATGAATAGATTTTACCGGGAATAAACAAAACACTAAGGATCAAAACAAAATATTCTATATTTGCAAGGATTGAAACCAAAAATACATTTTTACAGGGACCAAAACCAAAATGCTTGATATCTATAGGGACCATTTGCATATTTAAGCCTAGTTTCTTTATACAAATTATCCTCATGCTTCATATTGTATAAATTGCAAAGGCAGGGTTTGTAGAAAAGAATGAACTTCTACTTGAATGATCTGTTAAAATAGGATAACTTTCCTACCTATCTATCTATCTATAATGAAGCAATTAGGCGCTAATCACTCTCCTTGTACTATTTGTGGTTAAATTTCAGAAAATGGGGAAGAGATACAAGTATTGAGATACGAGCATGGACAGAAATATGACCCTCATTATGATTACTTTACTGATAAAGTTAATATAGTTCAGGGTGGACATCGCTTCGCAACTGTTCTCATGTATCTCACTAATGTGACCAAAGGCGGTGAAACCGTGTTTCCAAATGCAGAGGTATGTACAGTAAATTAGATATTGATGCGTGTTTATCATGAGAATTGAAAATGTATTATAGTAAAAGCATTGCAGTTATATCTAGTCAAATATTAATTTTCTTGATCGAATTACCTCTGGTGTCCTGCTGGGTTCCCATTGTGCAGTTATCTTGTGCCAATTCAATCTATGAATAATTCTGTTTTTTATTGTGCTTAAATTTATTTCATGAGATGTATATGTAGTTTTTTTTATCATATTCAGTTTAGGACTCTGGATGCTAGTATTTTATTTCTACGACACTAGATAGTAAAAACCTTAGAAACTGAGTACAAAGTTTGGAGGAAATACAAGTTAGTGTGTATCGCTGGGTCAACCGGGGCTGTATACTCAGACAGGCAGTATATATTGGCTGACACTTATAGAGGATGCATGTTTTGCACTTTGATCATATTTCTACTTATAGTCTTGGAGGATACCGTCTTTTGTTCATATTATAGTCTCAGTGTCCTCTTCTCTGGTTGTTTCCTATTCAAAGGGTGGATCTGATGCCATTTATACTTTTATTTCCAATACTAATAGCTAATTTTGATAGCTTATGGATTTTCATTCGGCTTTCAGGAACCTCCACGTCGCAGAGGTTCTAAAATAACTAGTGATCTCTCTGAGTGTGCCAAAAAAGGAATAGCAGGTAAGAAACTGGATACGTAATTACTTTTATTATGGGTTTTCCCCCAGTTATTATTCTTTCATGTAAAGTTTTTGCTAGTCATTTTATGCTGAGTGATTGTTGTTTTTCTCTTATTATTACCTGGCATTGCATAGTGAAACCACGTAGAGGGGATGCACTTCTTTTCTTCAGTCTTGATACAAATGCTATCCCGGACACTAATAGTCTCCATGCCGGATGCCCAGTACTTGAAGGGGAGAAATGGTCAGCAACAAAGTGGATTCATGTAGACTCGTTTGATAAGATTGTAGGTGCTGGAGGGGGCTGCTCCGATCAGCATGATAGCTGCGAGAGGTGGGCTTCCCTTGGAGAATGCACTAACAATCCTGTGTATATGGTTGGATCTTCAGACCTTCCTGGATACTGCAGGAAGAGCTGTAAAGCATGCTTGTAATTTTACTGAATGCTTTCTGGATTCTACACGGTACTTCAGACACTAGAATTCAAGTTTCAGTTTTTCTATATTTTTTTGGCACATCTGTTTGAGCTTATAAAAACAACAATTGCAAGGTGAAGGTTGTATTAAAAAATAACTTATTTGTAAAAATGTTTTACACAATAGAAGTTTTGTTTTGGAGATAAACATGAAGTACTTATTTCCATTGTAGCAGTTACTTTTTCTTGCAATTACTATTCAAAGTAACTTTTCAAATGATATAATTAAGTCGCTCATCATTAGGCATTTTTTAATGTACACAAGACGGCATTAAACTAAAGTTTTTATTAGTGCTGTTATTCTAATTAACTAAAAATTATTAATAATAAGTTAATAACAATAATAATTTGGTGTTTTCAATGGGTATCATTTCTTTTTAGAGTGAAATCTAGCATTTTCTATGCAAAAAGATTTTTTTTTCCCTTGTCTTTTATCCTCCGATTTGAGAAAAGTCCCTTGATAATCTGAGGTATGGTATATTTAACTTTTTAGTGTTAAGTGAAAATTGTTGAGTAATGTTATTTTTTTTCATAAATTATTCAACAATATTCTAATTATTGTTTGAAGAGAATGTGTATTGACATTGTTAATAAATTATAGCCAAGGAATTGAGCACATTTTTCTTCACTAGACTTGTCATCATGAGGATGTCTCCATTATGTTGTTTGTTCATTAAAGCTTCCTACCTTGGCTGACAGATGCTGATCACCAAGCGTGTTTGCATACAAATTATAATAATCTTTTTCCTCCACATTGCTTAATATTCTGCCTAACTTTCCATGTTTCTCATCCACCGCCATTTTTCCATCAGTTGATTCAATGCCACCAGCTAGGACTTCAATGGGCTCCATCTCAAATTTCGGCTTCAGACTTGAAACCTTGTCAGCCAAGGCTACTGCACCTAGAATTTCTCCTAGGAATGTGTCCTGCAAACACAAAGGCTTAAATAAAAGAAAGAATATAAAAAATGTATAATTAACTCTAATTTAAGTCGGTTACACTCAAGTATTGAAGTCACTATTTAAAACAAGATTGAGCTAGAAAATTAATTATGGATAAAAACTTATACCATATTGTGATATCTGTTATTGGTTTGCTTCAAACGGTTTAGGCTTGACAATAGACTCTTGGAAAATACAACCTCTGGTGTTTTTCTTGTCCCGCACAACCTACCTATAATAGTTGCAAACGAACTCACTTGGCGCTGAGTACTCAATGGAATGAGTGTGATCTTAACTTCTGATTCGAACACTGTTTTGGCCGCTAAAGGATCTAGGAACATGTTGAATTCTGCATATTGGTTTGAAGGAACTGAAAAAACATTTCCTTTGTCTTCTGTATTCCTGCTGATGTGTCCCCTCACTACATAAACCTCCTGCAACATTTTGGAGTTTTTTAAGCAACTGTTTCAGATTTTGCACCTAAAAAATGCTTAATAACACAATAAGTTTAAATATTCAATTGGGTTAAATATACTTTTAGTATTATAAAATATCCTTCTATCAAGTGTAGTCCCTACAGAAATTTCATTGATGTTTAATTTTCAATTTGTCGATTTTATGAAAAATTTCAATCGTTTTTGGTCCCTGGATTCACAATATATCTGACCTTATTCAGTTTAAGTGTTTTTTGAAAGATAACTTCTTAACAATGACAATAAACTTTTAATGGTTTCCTCTAAAATTTATTTCAGAGTAGCATATTGTTCTTGTTGATCATTCACAAATACTAATGCTTACCTGAATTCTAGAGCTTATATTTTTCATTGAAACAACCTTTGCCAAATTAGTCAAGGGTCCATTAGTCATGAACGCCGGTTTCATTGTTTACAATACAGACTCCCAAACTTCCATAGCCAGTAGCTGTCTAAGCTCAGGGTGATCTGTATCCCGTGGAGCTCTGAACTTCACAGATTTTTCTCCTGTATACCTGAAATAATTCTTTCCGTATTAGTCCTCTGATAACAAATCCGTAAAATTTTCATTAAAACACGGTGTTTGGATCATCTGCAGCAGCTGTACAGTGAGAGTTGGAAGAAAATAAACTTAAAATATGAAAGGATTGCATTACAATCTGAGAAATAGATATATCAGCAGCTTATGTGTTGCACTATTGTATAAGCCTGACGCATCCATCAATTCTAGTTCAATTTTTCTAATTTTTAATAACTCTGGCATTGTAATTGTAATGCAATCCTTTCATATTTTATTACCGCACCAACGAATCCAATCTAAACCGCATTTGTTTGGTTTGGTTTGGTTCGGATTTTATTTTAAAAGTCAACCGAACCAAACCGCATATTTATTTATCTTGCGGTTCGAATGACTTTTAGCCTCAAAACCAAACCAAACCAAACCGCACCGCGAACACCCCTAGTATCAATTAGTACTATATATTATACTTTCAAAGTATTATTTTTTTAATAAAAAACAAACCAATAGTTGATTAGGATAATTTGGTAAAATAACATCTCTTTCTTTTAATTATTGTATTTCTTAATGTGTAAAAACTTTAAACGACGTCATTTTAAAACGGAGGGAGTAAATTAAATCGGAATAAAAAAAGGGTCTTGCTAATCGGAGCTTCAATTATATTGGTTAAAAAATTTATAAATAATAATTTTGTAATAAAAATATAAGTTGTTATTTTTATCAAGTAATAATTTCAACATTTTTTATAACCCAACGCGCCAATGTTTACCTTCATACATTTCGTCTAGAAAGCATCTTAGCCAAGTCTTAAAATTTTTAAGTTATTGGAGTAAATTTAAATTTTTAAGTTATTGGAGTAAATTTATGCAAAGAACTAACCTACACTCAAATTCTCGTTTGTACACTCAAATTTATTAAATGATATAAATTTCACACCCAATTTCATCATTCTAAGTTAATTAATAGAAAAAAATAATTAATTGAATAATAGGCATTATTAATTATTAAAATAAAAATTCAACTAAAATTGGTGGGGTGCGCCAAGCTCATGCAATAGTGCAACACATAAGCGACACATAAGAAGCCCAATAGCAAGCTATTGATATGGCCTCTCCCCCTCAAAAAAGTAATTTAATATCGTGTGACCCATTGGACCACATATCAGATATTAAACTGATAAGAACAGATACTACACTTGATCTTAGCCAAAAGGCCGAGAAAGGTATGAGTTGAAACAAGTGCTGGCTTCTGGTTTTATATCAACTGTCTACTCAGTTCCCTTCTTCATTACCCGATGTGGGACTTTTTTGTAGTTGTAACAACACCTTGTGACTCTTACACAGCAGTGCCGTCACTCACCACTTTTTTCTGCTGCAAACTTTCATTTCCCTTAAATCATAAATTTTTAATTAAATTTGATTTGATGAGAGATTCTTGTATACAATTGAAACAATACCTCCAAAATCAAAATCTAAATGGGAGATAAATATCATATCTCAAATTCAAAGTCTGCATTCATACTAACTATGAGTTTTGAGTAACGATGTTTCAACAATATCAGCTCTTGTGTCTGAGCAATTGTCTCAATTTATCAGTTTTAATGCCCCAGTTCACAGTCTAGTTTGTACTTCTATCCTCAATTTTGACTTATATATAGCTAGAAACTAAATAACTATGACTTAGCTCATTAGTCAATGATGAACTTTATGGAAAAAATTGCAATTCAATCCTCATATAATACACTTTTGGAGGATACTGAAAAGCCATAAACTTTGACTTATAATACAAATTCAAATGTCTTAAATTTGTGGAAATATTGTGTGGAGTCGTTAGGCCATGTATCCTGCGAAAAAAAATAAAAATAAAAATAATAAAGGCAATCGAACTAGGGACACTCTAGTTATCCATCTATATTATATCCTAATAAAATCAAAGCTTTAGAGTATGATAATGGGATAATGAGTTAAATAAAACGTGATATTCTTTCCATCCTCTGCTATACATATTGATTGACTGGATTATGCTTAATTCATGTATTGGTCAACTATTGTAAAAATCTTTAAAAAAATTTATCTTTTTAGCAAAATATATTTTTTATGGTAAAAAATATAAAAATTCATATTTAATTTTTGTTAAAAAATTCTAATTTACTTAATTACTTATAGTGATACATATTTATTTATCAATTCTAAAATATATGAAAATTAAACTAGAATTGGTGGGGTGCGCCTAACTCATGCAATAGTGCGACGCATGAACAACACATGAGAAGTCCAATAGCAAGCTACTGAGGTGACTTCTCCCCCTCAAAAAAGTAATTTAATATCATGTGACCCATTGGGCCACATATCAGATATTAAACTGATAAGAACAGATACTACACTTGATCTTAGCCAAAAGGCCGAGAAAGGTATGAGTTGAAAGAGAGGCTGGCTTCTGCTTTTATATCAACTGTCCACTCAGTTCCTTTCCTCATTACCCGATGTGGGACTTATATGCAGTACCACCTTGTGACTGACTCTTGCAAACCATCTGCTGCTAAGTTTCGTTTCCTTTAAATCATTAATGTTTTAACGTGATGACAGATTCTTGAATACACAATAGAAACAATACCTCAACTATCAAAATGTGAAATAAATATATCATATCTCAAATTCAAATAGTCTGCAATCAATCATACAAACTATGAGCCTACGCACACAAAATTTTATTTTGAGTAATGATCATGTTTCAGAATTTGAAGGCTATATTCACTTAATAACTTGTGAGTCTTATACACTACAAATTTATTTATTCCTAAACACTATAGTCAGATGGAATTTCCCATTTTATCAATTCAGATAATATTGCTTCAAACCTACAAACACTGTCCTATATATGCTGAAAATCATCCCTTTATTCAGATAAGAGGAACTCTGAGTTTTGCTTCCACCAATATCAGCTATTGTGTCTAAGCAATATCTTATAACTGTTATTAGGAACAAATAGTTACTTTATTCTCATGTAGTTATGCAACCACCATGTAGGCATGTACCTTATTTTGAAGATCACCCAGCATGACAAGTCCTTAATGTAACATTTTGAAATTTTAATTTCTAATCCAGAAACTTCTTAAATACTAGTAGTAGTTAATAAGTTTTTACCATTCCCAGGATCTAAACTTTGATCATTGTCACAACTTATCAGTTTTAATGATCGAGTTCACAATCTAGCTGGTACTTTTATCCTCAAATTTGAATTATTGCTAGAAACTAAATAACTATGACTTAGCTCATTAGTTAATGATGAACTTTATGGAAAAAATTGCAATTCAATCCTCACATGATACACTCTTGGAGGATACTGAAATTTGTGGAAATATTGTGTGGAGCCATTAGGCCGTGTATCCATCCTGCCAAAAAAAAATTAATAATGAAGGCAATCGAACTAGGGACACTCTAGTTATCCATCTATATTATATCCTAATAAAATCAAAGCTTTAGAGTATTTAGATATGTTTGACTTTTGTTTGGGACAGCTGCCCATTTTGTAAAACAAACTATAAGAATGATTGGCATGTGTTCATTGGCTGCGAAGAGGCAAAAAATGTTTGGCGAACGGCTGGACTTTGCAAATTAATGAAAGACAATCTAGATGCTGCTACCAGTTCTGCAGATTGCATTTTTTTTCTTTGTTGTGCAGATTAACAAGTGACATAAGCAATGATATGGCTATGATGCTTTGATGTTTGTGGTGCCGTTGTAATGACAAAGTATGGGACGATGAATTAAGGTCAATCAATATAGCGGTCCAGCTTGCACGTGAAGCACTTTTCCAATGACAGGAAGCGGGTAACAGATCTGATGCACCTGTGTAGAATCAGCAACAACAGATAGCAGGTTGGCAGCCACCAGAAGAAGATTCCGTTAAATGCAATGTGGATGCGGCAATGTATGAGGAGCAGAGGTGTTTTGGGATAGCTATGTGCATTCAGAATTATCAGTGCCATTTCTTAAAGGCAACAAAAACTTGGCATGAAGGCAGCCCTCCCCCACAAGAAGCAGAAGCAATAGGATTTCATGATGTCATGGCTTGGTAGATTAGGACAACCAAAGGTGCTTATAAAACTAGATTGCAAACTAGTGGTTGATAGCATATTTGATAGGAATACTAATCAAGCGGAGTTTAGTAGTATTATATTTGATTGTCAGTCATTGTTACAACAATATCCAAACTTATAAGTTTTGTTAAAAGACAAACTAATTTTGTCGCTCATACTTTGGCAATGGTGTCAAGGTTACATGCTCGTCACCAGAAGTTTGATTTGATTACATCTTGTATTGAAACTATTTTGAGAAATGAAATGATGAGTTTTTGATTATAAAAAAAAATTGAAACAATTTTGAGAAATGAAATGACATGAGTTTTTGCTCGTCAAAAAAAAAAATCAGACCTTCAAGTTAATTTGTTGACATCTCATCATTTTCTTTGCCATATAATACCATTTGCTCCACATCATTCATTTTTCCAATGTGCCACTCTATATGTAACTGATATTGCAGCATCAACATCATTTTTTAAGTGTATAAGCACACCAATCAATAACCAAGAATATTCATTTAATTATCCAACCCATAAGCAGTAATCCATAGACACCATACCAACTTTATTTTATTTTTTACATATTTTAAATGGATCCTAGCCTCCTAAGTGCAACTTAGATGTAAAAATGTAAAAAAGATGCAGGAATATTTGATGCATTGGGACGCAGATTCAAACCCGCAACACCCCTCTTCTCCACACTGTGTGAATTTCACCGCTAGCCTCTTTGACACAAAAATAAAGGATGCTCTCCAGCTCAAACATTTAATTGATTCAATAAACAGCCACCACAACCATTGCTTATAAACCATATCAAATCCTGAATCAACCTCCCAAGTAGCAGTTGACAGAATCATTAAAACATTCATGACAGTTGAACCATCCAATTATTCTATTATGCAGAAGTGCCCTTCATCATCATGCTCCAATTTTGTATCATTGCCTCTGACAATATTTTCACAGCAAAACATACATTAATTTGAAATAACAAATATGGCTAGATCCAGGGGTTTTATGCTTAACGAAATCAAAACATTTAGAGTTGACCATAAGGTAATATGAGAATTAACTTATGAAAAAATATCAAATAGATTTTATTGGTTAATAGTCATCAACCGCACACATAACTGAAAATGGAGAAAATTAAGAAAGCAATTATTTGATAATTGAATGCATTGCTAAGTGTGGGAAAGAGAGCCATTTGTTTTGGCAGTAAATCACATGGTGTGCGTGTATGTGTGTCATTCTATAATAATATGTACACCATTTTTGCTTCCCGGTTCAAGTTAAAGTTCCCTTATCTGGACGACAACAAATAGAGGGTGCGTTTGTTTCAACTTTAAAAAAATAGATTTTGAGTTAAAAGAATCTAGAGTTTTTTTTTTAGAGATTTTTTAAAAAATCTAAAGCTATTTCTGTTTGTTTACTATCATAAAAATCATTTTTTAAGATTTGAAGCTCTTCCACTTGAGTTCCTTATGTTTAAAAAAAAAAAAAATTGAAATAGCTTTTCATTTTGAGGCTAAAAATGATTTTTTTAACAAAAAGGATTTTTTAAAAATCTAAAACAAATACTACAAAAATAAAAAAGTGATTTTTTTAGATCAAAAAATCCAAAACAAACGGGCTCAGAATGTCATTCAACAAACAAAATAATAACAAATGAAGGCATCAATTGTCATATGAACCAATGGTTTTCAAGACTCACCCTCAACGTACTTGAATTAAGCTCTCACGTTGCATAGATAGATTAAGCAATACAAATCAACAACAGTAGATTTGAATATCGGCATTCAACATGGCAAACAAATTAACACAAATAACTATTAAAGCACATATTCTTTGTACCAAAAAAAAAACATATATAATCAGTATCCATTGAACCCCAAAAGAATACACCTTCAAGTTGGTTGGTTATATATAGCCCTCAAGTTTTGTCCAAACCATATTGGAGTTTAAACTTGAGAAATTTGGTAAGAAGAGAAACTCATCTTAGTTTTGTCTAAATTATCACTTAGGCTTCCTAATTCTGTTTACCAAATTTGAGCCTACATGTCTCTAAATTGATAAAAAGTTTGTTCAAGTATCTTTTTCTGCATAATTATGCAGCAAGCACCTGAAATGACATAAGTAAGGCTCAATAACAAACTACATCTGGTTCCTTAATTCAACGCCTAAGCACTTGAATGTCTGGAACGTCCCATGTACTCCTAGGCTACAATTATCAATGTTCAAAAATAATTTGTAGAAAACCTACCCATACCCGATTAGACACTCTGAAGGTATAGTTCTTGAAATTTCAAGCTATCTTACAGCTTAGCTTATTAATTTTTGGCTAAACATTAAAACATTTACCTAAAGGCCTTTACCACCTATATCTCTGTTGAACACAACAATCAAATCTAAACATACCACCAAACAATTTTATCTTTCTAACTCATCCCATAATCAACCAACTTCCATTCCATCGATCTAGCCCCTCAAAATAACAAAACATGGTTGGTCATCATATAACAACATCAAATCCTTACTTTATATACAATTTAAGAATCACATACATCATTCCACAAGAAAGAATACAAATTCATCACGTACACAGAAGCAATAATTGTTTCTTTTTCCTCCATCAGTTCTTGGCTATGGTCTCTTAACTACAACTTGATTAGTTTCTACAAGGACATAAGACTCCAAACAAGTAATGATATGCATGCTCATAGAATTCATTCTGATAAAAGGGGCAAACACTTAAGGCTTTGTTTGCGAGTTTGGAGGGGAAGGGAGGGGAGGGTTTTGGAAAAAAGGAAGGAACAAGTGGAAGAAATAGAGTACATTGAGAGGGGAGGGTTAATTTTTCTTCATAATACAAAACCCTCCTCATTTGGGAGAACTAAAAAGTTGTATTGGAGGAGGGTTTTGGAGGGTTTATATGAATTCTTCAAATTTAATCTATGTTGTTATAATATTCTTGATATTAAAAATATATGAATCATAAGCATTAGTTATCATTCTCTAAAAAAATACTCTTCCAAAAAAATGTAAAAGATTTCTCCATTTCTCTTCTATATTTTCCACCCCCAAAGCCTTCCCTTCCCCTCCCTTCCAAACTCCCAAACAAAGCCTAAGTTTAATATACCCCATTCTCCTATTTCTGCATGCTCGTTAGTCACAACTCCGTGTTCATATTTCTGCATATTTGCCATCTAGCATATACAATTTTCATCATCTATGATTTGCAATAGCTATGAGCCTATGAACATTCTCATAGCTATGCAGCTTTGATATCATTGTATAACTTAGTCGATCAAATAGTTATCTCTCTGTGTTGTTTCCTATGAACCACTTTCCTCTGGAAAATATGTACATATTTTCCCCTGTGACTTTTTCATACATATTCCCACTAAGTAAAGAACCAGTCTTGAGCATAAAAAAGGTATGCTAATGCAATATTTGTTTGTTTTCTCAATGACACAGTAAGAAACTACTTTTGTAACAGCAAGGGCAAAAGCCATATGTTAATCAATGGGAGGCCAAAGAAATTCCCACTTCAAATGAAGATATACCACAAATCTAATCAAACTCCGATAAAAAGCTTTTTTGTCTTATCCCCCCCTATGCCTAACAGTTTAACAATTAACACCTTCCTCTGCAACTTATCACATAGCAAACTGCATTTTCTTTTTCTCAAACCCCTTTGGTTGAAAACTCTAAGATGTAAATGTAGCACTATTTAGGTTCATGTCATGATTTAATTTTGATGTTCTTATGATACAAAGTACTAAAAATTCATTAAATTGTTTGTAAGATCATTGATTTGAAAAACAAAATTCTAGTTTGAAACAAAGAAATGACAACCACCAAAGTTTTTAACGTCCACTGAAATTAGAGAAACAGAATCTTCTATTTCATTCAAATACATATATGGCTATGATCAAAATTTTAATGAAGTGCTTTGAGTCAAAGTCGTGTAGTTATGATCATGATCAAAATGCACAAGCTCATTAGACTAATTTACCATACAATTTTTTTTCAAGTAGGGACCACAACATACACTAGAACATAATCCAATTACACATGCATAAATAACAGTGAATCACAAAAACAAAGTTGTCGTATTTCCAATAAGCAAATTACAAATAGTCAGCCAACAAACATTTCATGACATATTGGATCAGCTCATGTGGCCTACTGGTGCATGTTACAAATGCAGCCACCGAATAGTTCAAAATACAATATGATCATAAATATCTAGAAAATGGTGAAGGAAAATACTTAACTACCTCATATTTCTTGTTTGAGTCATCTTCTTAAGGTTGCTCACTGTCATTTGGGAGTGAAAACAGCGACTCTGTATACATAGCCAATTTGAATCCACGAAAATCTTTACAACAATAGATGTTATGCTTTAGCAACTGTCCTTTGTCATTATACTTCACCAATCCAGTCACACCATCTGTTCCAATAATATCACCACTTTTTGTACAACATATAGGGGAAAAGTAGGGAATGTCATTAATCGACAGAACAAGAGTCTTAGTCCAAGACGAATGCACTTTGTATTCTTTCATCACCCATATTTCAACTGTATTATTACCATAATACATAGCCCATAGACTGAGAAATTCTCCAAATACCCACAAACCACAATCATTAGGTCTACTGTTAAAATCATCTGGCAAATACATATCGCAAAGTTTCCTTTCCATTAAATCAAAGGCAACAATAACACATTTTTGTAAATCAAGATGATAAGCCAACCAATGAATAGCCCCGTTGTTAAATAACGATGGATCCTCATCAAATGTCTTTCTGTAAGGGAAGTGAGTACAATCAATTTCTTTCCAGATATTAGCTCTGAGTGAGAAAAACTCAATGTGTGGCGAAATGTTAGGGAACTGGACGAATGGGAAATAGGACATTGAAAGCAGCAAGTAATCATTTGTTGAGTGGTCATACCCAAAACCATAGAAAGATTTTACATTTTTATTTGAACCAAAAGGAGGCAAAGGTATGTTTTTGTGAATTCCGGTGGATGGATTCCATATGAAGATGTTAGAAGAACAGTGCAAAAGTACAAATCCTTTATATGAACCTTTAATTTGAAGGTCAGAATATGATACGGAAAGCAGAAAATCAAGATTGAGTGAAACATCATGATGAAGGGATGGTTCTAAATTTAGAGATTGAGATTCAAGAGTTGAAGTTGATATGAGCAGAATTTTACGAAGTTGAAAATGGGAATTGGCAAATTGAGGATCAGAGATGAGGGAAAACCAAGACTTACAAACATATTTGAAACGTATGAGAGACTTAACTGGTAACCTTTGAAGAATTTGGATGATCAATTCATGAGGCAGGTACGGCAGTCCTCGATTCCTCTCCATTCCTCCTTTGCCACGACTGACCGCCGTTGTTTGCTCACTTTGATTTAGGGATTTAGTAGGCACGTACGACATTATTGACTTCTTTTTTTTTTGTTGGGTGATATATTTTACGATATGTTTTATGATGATAATAAAGTAAAAACGGTGAACTTAATAAGATGAATCTACAAAATTGAAAATAATTTATTAGTATATCAAGAAAGATTTACCATACTAACCTACAAATGCAGCCACCCAAGAATTCATAATACAATACAATTATATATATCAAGAAAACAGTGAAGGAGAATATTTCATAACCTCATTCATCTTATTTTAGAGATCTTCAGGGTTGGCTTAAGGGTAAGGCGACCCTAGCCCTCGCTTTAGGCCCCCGAATTTTGAACTTAGAATAAAAGTCTCACAATAGATAAAATAATATGTATATATACAAATGTATAAAGGTCACACATCAATTGAATTATACAACTTATATAATGCAATAATTTATTTTTCTTTTTAATTGTAATATTTTTTTTATAAAACCTATAAATTTATATAAATTACTCATTAAAAAAGCCTCATATTATAGTATGCTTTAGGCTTCAAAATATGTTGGACCGGCACCGGAGATCTTCTTAAACTTACTCACTGTCTGTATATGTATTTTATTAAAATTACAATGTGTATGTATCCTAGTTGTTCTCCAAACACAATACACAATTCACAAATAAAGCAAACAAATTATCCCTTGACTTTGGAATGGGTGTTGCTGGTGAGGTTGATAGGGAGGAAATTAGGTTAGCTCAAGTTTCTTGTGATCACAACAGTGTTCCATCAAGTTTCTTCTTAAAAAAAATTATATCAAACAATCTTCTTAAGATCTTAATTTAAAGAATTATGTTTTGTTTTTTTAAAAAAGAAGAAGAAGTTATCTTATATACGTCTGGATTATCAGGGTGGAAGGTTAATGCAAAAAAAATACTATATATATATATATATATATATATATATATATATATATATATATATATATATATATATTTGAGATGAATTTTTCAAAACAAGTAGGATGCTTTTGATAAGTTAAACTATTTTATTATTATTTGACTCAAATTTCATTATTCTATAAGAAAAACATTTCAAGCAGGAGATTTTAAATTGGCTTTCATGGGAAAATAATGGTCATGAGCCAGCAATCAACTACTGAAAAGGAAATAAAAGATTGAACTAATATTGATGGGTACGCATGAGTAACACATGAGAAGCTCACCGGCAAGCGACTGAGGTGGTTTCTCTCCCTCAAAAAAATAATTTAATATCGTGTGATCCATTGGACACATATCAGATATTAAACTGATAAAAACATATATTACACTTGTAATGAATGCATCTCTTTTTATCAAAAATAACAATAATAATTGAATGTACTATCTCTCTTTTCATGCCAATAATGTTTTCTTTTCTCTCTCCTAATATAGGGTTATGTGGAAGTAAAAAATAAAGTAAAAGACAAACATTATATTTAAAATATTTAGTTTAAAATTTTAAATATATTGAAAGACACAATTTCTAAAAAAAAAAAAGATTTTATGTTTAATTTTTTAACTTGTACTCCATCCATCCCAAAATATAAAAACAAAATTAGAAAATGATGTTATGAATAAAGTAGGGATATTTATTCCCAACACTAAAATTACTCCACTTTAACTAATAATTAAATAAGACCTTTTGTTTTTAAGATGAGTTAGTATGCATCATATGTGAGACTCGATGATCTAGATATCACATCAACTGACATAAAATGTAGCACCCTAATTCCCACATTTTATTTTTATAATAAAAATGCATTTAAAATAAAGAAACACACAAGGGTGTCACACATCTTCTAAAAAAAATTCAAAAGTACTTCATTCAAATTAAAAACATTGCAGTGGAATAGTTTTCAAAAACTTTAAAGTACATGTCGCAACACAATTTCAACACCGAAACTAAATTCAAAAGAATTCTAAAATAGAGTCTAAAATAAAAAGAACCCTCAGTTCCTAGTGTTACTGATCAGAGCTTCGACTCAATAAAACTCCCAAAAGCGATAGACAAAAAGGAGAAGGCTCCACCGCCATCCTCTGAGACTCACTGCTAATAAGATCTTCTTCCTGCAAATCTACACCACAAAAGTGTAGGCGCCCAATCCGCCACTAGAGGGTGAGAATATATCCAACACAAGAGATGCATAATCACATGTATAAATCCAGATAAAATAACACAACAATTACATTTAGACATGTATGCGTCATAGTCAGACATTATTCATATTTAAATATAAAGTTTCATTTAATAAAAATCAAATAGGCATTAACCATCATTATATAATAACATATAAGCATCGAGAACATTTAAGAATATCAAGTAACCACTTAGAAAAATGCAAATCATTCACACATAATCATATAGAAGCACATCATTAAATATCACATCTTAAAATAGTTACACCTTTTTCAATAACACGTCTATTAATTCAACATCTTCAAATAGCACATCAATTACTCATCGTTAAAAGACACAACATCAAATAATTAACAAATTACACTTCTTAAAATATATAATCAAATTCACCACATCTTCAAATATGTTTGACAATGAATGCAATGTCCCTGACTCGACTCTATATGCATGTGGTACCGGTTATGGATATCAGAGTTATGTTACTGATTATCCCCCATCTTTAAATCGGACTGACCATGAATGCATGAACACCAAGTAATGACTCAACCAGTGCACATCTTTATAAGACTCGACAATTACACATCTTTAAAAAACGTCATCGTTAAATATCACATCTTTATATAACACATCTTTAAATCACACATCTTCAAATAACACATCTTTATATAACACATCTTTACAATCACACATCTTCAAATAACACATCTTCATATAACACATTCGTCAAAGGTCATAACCATGTAGCAATAATAATAGTCATGATAACGCTAACACATGCTATTATTACAATTATAATTAATGAAATAATTACTTAAATAATTATGATATAAATAAAAATTGCCGCGATCACCAAAGGTAGAAAAAGATAAAATTAATGGCAATAAGTCTCTAGCAATGCCCTTGTTGTGGCATCAATTATCAAATAAATGATATTTTTAAGCTAAAGAAGTACCATGTTTTCTAAAGCTATGATTGGATGACTACCAATCTAATATATATTATATATATTTTTGCTTCTAAAAATATTTATCGGATTTTGCTAATTTTTCCAACAGTACAGAAAGTACTCTCCTAATTAGGAACAAAATAAACTATAATATGTCCCAAAGTGTCACTAGTTTTGCTTATGTTTACAAAATAAATCTACCCACCCTTGTTTCTCCTATTCACCTATTCAATATACCTTCTAAACAAATGAACTAGTCTAACTAACCCTTATTATTTTAGCTCTTTCTCTTTCTTTCTTTTCCTTAATTAAACATGGCTATTGAAAACATAAAAAAAACAAGGACGCTACGACGCTGTCATTTGCACGAGAGGCTTATTCTATCACTCGAAATCATAACCTCTTAACCACATAATAGTAAATTGCTTACTCGCACAGCCATGTATTTGAAGGAACCAAATTGCTTATTCAAAAACCAATCATGAAATTAGCACATCAACATTATAAATTCAGAGATAAAAATATACACAAAATCACAACAACAAATTGGGACATGAATTTATCAAAAGATCATGAAAACAAACAAAAACCCTTCACTAATCATATCTTCATACAACCCTTAGATGAATAGAGACTCCCCCTACCTCTAGTTTGCCGAATTGATGACTTCCTACGGTTGAATCTCTCTCTAGGTTCTTCTCACTATGTCTCCTTGCCTCTTCTCTCCACAACCCTAGTTTTTGTTTTGCCGCTTTGTTTCTCTCTTTCTCGTAACCCTTCTTCTCTAGTTCTCTTCTCTATTTATAAGCTCTAATTGAGTTTGTTACCAATCTTTTTAGATTATTATATGTCCTCTAGGTTTGTTATTCAAATTACTATCTGCACATTTGTTACTATTATTTCCGTAACTACACTGTCTTACTATTCACACTTCCTCTAGTTAAATCGTTAAAGCACTACTCGTCTCACTAACTACACCTCTTTTCTACCCAATTTTACTAATCCCCCGTTCGCACTCTAATTCTTATTCTCTCTAAAAAAAACTCCATTTTCTTTCAAAATATTATTTTCTCTCACTCTTTAATCGACTAACCAATCCATCTACTTTCTCCTTACCTATTCTTCCAATAAATACGAATATTTACATTAATACTACCTAACAACCAATACTAATAATAACATTAATACTAATATTATCTAATAATAATATTAATAAACTAGTATCAAAAATTAAGGTGTTACACCCTCATACCAACGGACCAAAATCGCCACATTTGGCAAGTAACAAAACACCCCATTTGGTAAAGTAATAACACCCCATTTGGCAAGTAATAAAACTTCCCATTTCGCAAAGTAACAACGCCACGTTTAGCAGTCTATATCACACGATCAGTCTATATACCATGCTATGCAAATTTTATTTAGGCCAAATATATTCTAGGATCTTTAAATTTAACATTTGTATCATATTAAAATTTGCATACATTAAACTTAAATGACCACATCATGTATTTGGCCTTTTATTTAATAACATCAATGACACAAGGCTTACAAGAATTCAAAGCGTGCATCCACATCACATATCCTTTATCAAACTTTTCTTTCTACCGCCAAACCATGAATTCTTTCACAGATACACATTGATCATCTAATAAAATTATTCATTTGTTTATACATCACACGAAATTTAAATAGCAACAACAACCTTAATTTTCTTCTATATGCAATTATATTCAAATCAACCATTCTTACTATAAAATCATAAACACAACAATAAAATTTCAAGAATAAACATACTAAATCATTTATATGCAAAATCAACGTATAACGTGAATTGCCAGAAGAGAACCTCTTACCTTGACCACATTTCTTCCTAGGAAATCTTTCTATCCACGGAGAAGTACTTACATGACTCCACTATGGATTACACGTGCATTTATTTTGGCCCGCACAGTTTGGTCCTCTTGCAAAGTCATAGTAAATGAAGTTGAAGCACTAGAAATACTGAAAGCTTTGCAAATATCCCACTCAATGAGTATTCCGCATGTTATTATAAAAAGTGACATAAAGTCTGTTGTAGAAGCTATCAACTCTTCCTCCAACATGACAAATGAATTGGGAGGGATAATGTCCAAATACTGCTCTAGTTTAGTTGAAAATCACTACACAGTCATATCTGTCTGGAGACAAGTCAACAAGGTCACCCACAACCTTGCTAGAGTATCCTTAAGGAGGACGACTGATTGTATCCCTAAAGCTAAACGACAATTATAAATCCATATGGCCTAGAGTATGACTACTATGGAGTAGGTGTTACCAGTTGCGTTGCCAGACCCTGGATTAGGGAGTGACGATAACAAAGATTATTTATAATGTTTTACTTGCCTTAACCTATCTTAAAACTGAAAAATTAATTTAAATATGTTTTTATGCATGGATGTACGTATTTTTATAGTACTTTACAAGTTTGTAAGTACATTGTTGCAAAAAAAAAAAACTGCAATAATTTAATTAATTTAAATATGCTTTTATGCATGGTTCAATACGATTTTAAGTTAGAAGAACACCTTTTTTGATTAAAAAAAAAGAATTTTGGCTCAACAATTTCGACAATTTATCCAATTGAGCTGAGACCTGTGGGCAACACATCTGGTCGCGTCTCCACGTCTATTTTTAGGTTTGCATCAACACATTTCTTATGGTATGCTTCACATGTTAATTATATTTCTTAGGATAATTTGAGATTTTGATTTTTGAAATATGAAGTTGAGTTGTTGCTAGATTTTGTTTCTGAAGCTAGATACTGGATTGTTATTTCTCTCTATACTGAATCATTGAGTTTTCGTTTTGTTGTTTCTTGATTTTGAAGTGTGAAATGTTGAAGCAATGTGCTCAATTTATTAGAGAATGTTCTATGTGAAACTTCTACTACATGCTGCTATATTAGTCTATTTTTTATCTAATTCCCTAAACTTATGATATTTGGTTTATAATTGAATAATGTGTTTGTGTTCTTCAATCTTGACGGTTACATTGTGCATCCATATAAAGTTGATGTAAAATTTTATAAATATAATCAATATGATTGTATTATAATCCAACTATGGATTTTGAAATACAATCATCTAAGCAAAAGAAATTGTTGAGTGATAATGAATGGTGCAATTCAATATTACCTTTTTCATAAACTCGTCAATAATGTTCTAATTATTGCTTAAAGAGAATATGTATTCATATTCTATCATTGTTGATAAAAACCGAGCCATGTGGTGGTTGTGGCCATTCTTAACCATGGATTTGAGCCACTTTTTCTTTGTTGGGCTTACCATCGTCAGGATGACTCCAATTCCTCGTCTGTTCTTCAAAGCTTCCTACCTTGGCTGACTGATACAGATCGCCAAGCTTGTTTGCGTACATATTATAATACGCCTTTTCCTCCACATTGCTTAATATTCTGACTAACTTTCCATGTTTCTCATCTACCACTATTTTTCCATCAGTGGATTCAATGCCACTAGCTAAGACTTTAATGGGCTTCCCCTCAAATTTTGGATTCAAACTTGAAGACCTATCAGCCAAGACTACTGCACCTAGAATTTCTCCCAGGAATGTGTCCTGCAAACATAGAAACAGTGTAGAAAATCCATAATTAACTATAGTTATCAGTAATGTTAACCAGAGGATTTGAAAGAAGATTAGCAAATTGAACTAGAAAAAATAGTTATGGATAGAAACGTATACCATATGGTAATATCTGTTATTGGTTTGCTTCAAACGGTTTAGGCTTGACAATAAACTCTTGGTAAACACAACCTCTGGTGTTTTTCTTGTCCCTTCTAATCTACCTATAATAGTTGCAAATGAACTCACTTGGCGCTGAGTACTCAATGGAATGAGTGTGATGTTAACTTCTGATTCGAACACTGTTTTGGCGGCTAAAGGATCTAGGAACATGTTCAATTCTGCATATTGGTTTGAAGGAACTGAAAACACATTTCCTTTGTCTTCTGCATTACTGCTGATGTGCCCTCCCACTACAAAAACTTCCTGCATTATTTTGAAACTTTATAAGGAACTATGTTTCTATTTTTGCACTTGAGAAATTCTTAACACAAAACAACTTTGAATATTCTATTGGATTAAGTAAGTTTTAATTTTACAAAATATATCCTCCTATCAAGTTTAGTCTCTATAAAAAATGTCATTATTATTTAGTTTTCAATTTGGTGATTTTGATGAAAACTTTCATCCATGTTTGGTCTCTAAAATCAGCAAATTAAAGACTTATACGTTATACCATTTAAGTGTTTTTTGAAAGGTAAAATTTTAACAAACTATCGACTATTTGTTTTTTTTTTAAGAAGTCAAACTAACCCACCGAAATTAGCTTCGGGGAGCTAAGACCTTGAGAGGACAACACTCCAATGTCCCAACCCAACACCACCGGGCCAACCCGAGCAGGTTGCATGTTCTTGTTGATTGATCATACACAAACCTATACTCAGATAGATGGTAACAAATATATACTATGTCTTAGTTACCTGGATTCTAGAGCTTATATTTTTCACTGAAACAACGTTTGCCAAACTAGTCAAGGGTCCGTTGGTTAGTACAGTAATATTGGACCCCGGTTTCATTGTTTGCAATACAGACTCCCAAACTTCCATTGCTAGTGGCTGTCTAAGTTCAGGGTGATCCGTATCCCGTGGGGCTCCAAACTTCACAGAGTTTTCTCCTGTATACCTGAAATAATTTAGTGTATTAGTATTTTGCTGTTAACAAACCCATGGAGTTTTTTTGAATTGTCTGGAGTGACTGCACTGTGCATCATGATGCAGAGCCAATGAATTGAAGATAGAGAATACAATTACTGATCTCTGAAGTCACTGCCCCATGCAGCAGCGATTGTAAGAGATTCAATTTCAAAGTTACAGATAAAGACCCTGCGGCCGTTGCACAGTGCAGCAGCCGTGGGGACGTTTAGGTCTAGAAATAGAAACTTATGATACATCATAATGCTAGATGAAAACAATACTAAGGCATGGAAGTTACTACTAAAAAGCACCTTCTTGGGCTCCGTGGCAGATAACGAGCAAGACCATAAAGAGTGTCGGAATCGATGTAACCTCCATTCCCATGAGGAATGGCTTTAACATACTTGCAGCCTCCAACGGCTCCAAATATTGGATCTCTCTGATTCATTGCGAAAACGTCTCCTAGACCAACTGGTATATCATCACGACCCATCATGTGAAGTATGTCATAAATTATGTCTATTGTTGCTGCATTTGCCCATCCAGTAGGACTCACAATGATTGCCTAAAACCAAAGTTACAAGGTAACCCAAATTAAAGTTTACTACATTACTATGTCTCTACAATTCTATAATTCAAATGCAAATAATTCAACAGAGGAAAACATGTGTTTTTTATTTATATTTTAGGTGCTGGGGTAGTAAAGAATATAATTCCGTGCATGTTTGGGAGAACACTGGAATAGACAAAATCACCGTGAATCACTATGATTTTGGCAAAAGCTACTCTTTGTAGCTTCACAAAATCATGGTGGCTTGCCGTGATTTTTCAATCCCTTCACTCATGCAAACATGCACTTCCTTATTGAGCTTAATTTATCCGTAGTTTTTTGGAATTGTGAACCTTTTTTCAATTTGGAGTGTCAATATTTGATTTTATTTAATACTAAACATAGTTGAAAGAAACAATTAGGAAAGAAAAATAAGAATACCTTAAGATCGATTACTTGAACAGGCACTTTAAGGAGGTAAAATAGAGCTAGAAAATCTCCTGCACTCATGTCCATGTCAAAAACAACAGGTTTTCCCAATTTTTTATTTTGAAAGTTTGGCTTGTAAGTTACTTCTTTGTAGTAGGGAAACTGAGTAGTAAAGTTGTATCTCCCTGCTTGTCGTGGTTGCTTTAGAACCTTTTAACCAACAAAAAAATGAAAATCAAATTCACATTCATTTGTCTTTTTAAGAATCCAATCAAAGCCATATCATAAATAATTCCATTATCAAACATACATCTAAGAATTTTATGAAATATTCCCTGTCAAGTGAACTACCAACATCTCGGTTAGGCTTTGCTTTTGTAGCAACAAGTACCCTCACTGAGCCTGGACCACCTTCCTCTTTTGTGTAACCATCCTATAAAACACAAGTTGTATTACAACACATGTTAGTAACATTCCCAATGTGTCAGATGAGTAGCAAATTGAGTTGACAACCTAAAAGTACAAACAACTACCTGACATTTTCCTTTGCCATTCTCCACGAAGCAAAGAGGATCTCTGAGTCCTTGTTGAATATGACCACTGTGGACACCACCTTTTTCAAGATTGAACTTGGGAACTTTTAGGCCATTAAATAATGGATTGGAGCCATCAGATATTCCATATGGTTTATTTGAAGTAATTACAGTTATGTTCATATACTCCATTTCAGCAAATTCATTATCTCCTTTGTGATTATTGGGTTTACTCATGATTGAGATAGCCACACCAGTCATAAAAGAGTCCCACATAAAATAACTCTGTAAACAATGAGTCATTTTTTAATATCAGATCTTTTATACTCCATCAAACATGATTCAGGTAAATTTACGTGTTTCATGTTTGATGCATATTTAAGAAGTAACGCAATATAATGACATTATAAACTCATTAAAAGAGATTACCGAATAGAATTCGTTGTCGAACCAAGTATCACGAGATATTTTCAAGGATTTGAAACAGTATTGTGCTTCATGTGTGTCTTGACTCTTTTCAAATGCATCAAAGAATTGTTCAGTGATGGGGATTGTGTTTGATGCATCAAGAGGAACTAGGGTGACTGGAATTCCAGAATGAATCACCTATATAAAACGATATCTACTTTTTGTCACAAACATAGCTATCCATGTATATTTCTTTTTTTAAAGAAGCCAAACTAACTCATCGAAATTAACACCGAGCAGAATCGAACTTAAAACCTCGAGAGAAGCACACATCAAGGTCTCAAGTCAATACCAGTGGGTTTACCCATGTATATTTCTCTTAGATACATGGTAATGTGCTTAGATAAAAAAGTTGTATGAAAAGATTTCAGACTTTCAGTAACTTTTTAAATTTCTTATAATAATTTAAACATGTCTTTTTTTTAAATAAAAAAAAATTCATTATTTTAATTATTTAAGAAAATATTAAAGATTTTCTTAACGAAAACACTAATAAACAGGATATAAGCATCTGTAAAATTTGGCTTTTGTCATTACTTACATAAATATGAACGTTGAAACTTAAGTCATATAGGAGTACCTTAAAGAAATGAAAACAAGAATGGAGTAGTATTGAAAAGAATGTGTATGACCTGGTAAGCTGCAAAAGGGTCTCCAAAGATATTGAATTCTGCATAAGGGTTAGTATTATAATCTGTAAACATATTTCCATGGTCACCACACTGTCGAGGCACACAGGTAGATGAAGCATTTTTTGGGCAACAACCAGTAGGGTTGCTTGACCTTACACCTCCACCCATTATATAAATTTGTTCCACATTTTTCTTCAGGTGTGGATTATTCATTAGGAATATTGCAACATTTGTATGAGCTCCCATCATAAACAAAGTTGTGGGACCTGCAGACACTTTTTCAATCAACACTTGTTGTGCAGTTGGTTGCTCTAGTGGTGTATATTTCCTTTTTCCCTGATATCATGATCAAATTAGCAAGCAATAGTAAGTATCATTACTAACTAGGTTTTTATAATTAAGGTTTAATAACTACATTAGAGGTTATTCATCTATGTAAATAAAATCTTGTAACAGAAAAATACTATTTAAAAAGTTTAAATATTTCTGTGGACTTGAAAAACTATTATAGGATTTTGTTCAACAAAAAAAATATATATTATAGGATTTTTAAAATCGTTAGTTTGTAATGGAAGAGTTTTGAACTTCTTTTTATAGATAAGTGTTATCATAAGTTATGTTAGTAGTTTTTTCATTCATCCGGCTTTGAATTTGATTATTTAACTTCTCCAACTCTTTTTTTTTTTTAAACAAGCTAAAATGAGATATATTAACAAAAAATTTTGGTCCCTAGCACAAGGAGTGCCAAAGGAGACAAAACAAGGTTACAAAATAGTTCAACTTCTCCAACTCTTTCGACTCTTAGCTTAAATTAATTGATCTACCAAACCTCCAAAGTTTTTAACTGATTATTTTTAGTGCAAGTTTCATCCATATTCACATAAACAATGTTAATTTATGTGGCATTTGATATGTAATCAATCAATCGTTGCACCGTTCGATCATCTTCCCCAAAAATCGACCAGTTTTCTTCAATCTAAAACAAAAATATCCACCAATTGGGTATCATCTTCATTCTCACATCCAGAAAACTCAAAAAAAAAAAAAAAAACATGACAATTGTGGTTCAAATGTTTACGTTGGTATCGAGAAATGGTTGCTCATAGGACCAACATGGGGTCCAAACGTTAGGGTATGATGTTGTTCTTTTCTTTTAACTATTTTGTCTATTCTTCTTATAGATTGGTCGGAAATGACTTACTTGCACTAACAAATTTAACTTAGAGATCAAAATTACACTTTTTAAAGTTAAAGAACTATTGAATCTCAAAACTAAATTAAGAGATAAATTGAGTTTAAAATATAATGCGATTGAATATTTGGACAGTACTATTAAACTTAAAAAAAAAGTAAAAAAAATTACACACACCACAAGCTAAATTCATAAAAATATATATTATGTTTGTGTTATTAATACCTGTGGGAGGAAAGCTTTCCTGATACCATAATTTGCATCAATATCCAAGCGTCCTCCAAGTCCTACGGGAATGACCTGCCTGTATCTGCAGCCTCCTATTGTTGTCATTCCCTGATTCAATAAGTGGCATATCACATACAATGTTAAATCACGGTGTGTTTGTATTTGTCAAAATCGCGGTGAGCTGCCGGTAGCTTTTGTAAAAATCAGTTATTAACCGCAATTTTGTCAAATTTACCGTATTACCGTACATGCACTAACAAGAGTCACAAAATAGTACATCACAAATGACAAACAAACCAATAAAAAAAAATCCCATTTGACGTAAATCATAGAAATGGGGAGAGTAAATGGAAGTCAATAAATAATGGTTGAGCGGAACACATAGTGTCATAGATTCGTGTGTCGCTCTTTCTTGAGAAATAGCATTTTTCATTCATTAATATATGATCTATGTACAAATTTAACATATTAAGGGTGTGTTTGTTTTAATTTTTTAAAAAAGAAAGGTTAACATATGTCCTTAGACACATGAGCATATGTTAAAGAATTTAATGAGGTTTGAACCCCGAACGTTTTATTTATTCGCCTTAAAGGTGAATTTCTAACCCCACTAGGCTATTTAACAAAAAAAAACTCAATATACAAATTTTATTTTAAAAATTGTGTCAATTTATTTTTCTAAAAGTTGAAAAATAAGTTTTCTTAATAAATACTTACTATTTGTGAAATCTTTAACATGTGTCTTAAGAGTTATGGTACATGTTAGCATCACACTTCAAAAAATATATTTTCTTTAAAAATTCTAAAGATCTTTTTGTAGGAATTTTAAAAAATAAATCCAAAGTTATTTGTGTTTACTTACTACCCAATAAATCATTTAAAAAAATATTTTTAATTAGTGCATGTGTTACCTCCCTGTTTTTTAAAAAATAGATTTTAATAAAAATTAATCCTACTAGCTTTTCATTTAAGTTAAGATATATTTTTTTAATAAAATGATTTTCTAAAAAATCCTAAAACAACACTTAAAACGACAAAAGTTATTTTTTATAAAAAAAAAGTTTTTTTTAAATTAACTACTCACTTTTTTTAAAAGGAAAGTTAACTGCTCAAAGTTTGTTCAAAAAACTGCTCAAAGTTTTTTTTGGGTACACTTTTATTAATGTGAAAAGGCAAGAGATGCCTATAAAAATAGAATGTGGGGGTGGTGGGAGTATGGTATATAACCACTTTAATACTACTAGTATATATAAAAGAGAAAAAAAAATTGATACAAATAAAAGAGGAAATTATTAGTACCTGTTCTATAATTGGTAGATATCCACCAACATTTGGGAGTATGGTACCATTTGGCAGTATTCCACCCTCACCACCAATTCCAACGGCAATATCATCTCTCCCCATCATGTAAAGTAAATCATAAATTTGGTTCACAGCATGCCCAGCACTAGTCCAGCTATTTGCACTGATCGTCACTGCCTGCAGATTAAGGACCAAATTAGCTTAAGTAGAAATATTATTCTTGTGTTTTGCAAGTACCATTCATATGATAGCCGTAAGTACATTTATACTTCCTCCGTCCCTGTATCTAAGCACTCATTTGACTTTATTTTTGTCCCTAAATGTAAAACTTTTTTCAAATTACTAGATGCATTTATTATTATTTTTTTCCTAAACATACCCCTAATTAATACTACTAACTTGTCTTGAAATATGAATAGTCAAATTTAATATACATACAAACAAATGATAATTTAGTAATATTAACACACAAAACGAACACGTTAATTACACTGACAACTTTTCTTAAAAAATGTGAAAAAAGTATTAATACATAGGTTCAAGTCTGACAAAAAAAACATTATTCCCAATGCAAGAAATAGTATTAAATTTGTTAAAATTTAATTATGATTTTACAAATTTTTCCATTGAAGATAAAGAATTTGAAAATATCTTCATGTTAGTAAATTATTTTCAACAAATCATACTATTTTTTTTGGGGGAAATCATACTGATTATTTTTTCTTTTTGATGCAAAAATTAATTAGTTATATCTATACTATATATGAATTATGAAGGGAGTGTATGGTTTTGGGTTGACTTTTTTACTTTCAATTATACCCTAAACAAATTTGCATATAAAAATGTTATATTTTTGTTATCTTTAAAATATAAGAATTTATATTATATCTTCTATGTTGTATACTATATATAAATAAATGGAATACATTATTTTGAACTGGTTTTTTTCGCTTCTCCTATTATACCCCTAAATAAATAAAAATTTATCAATTTAATCTTTAAAGTATAAATAAAAATTTGTCAATTTAGTCATAAACATCTTAAGTGAAGACACTATATATCGACGGATTTCATATAATTTAATTATTTTTATCATATTTACACAATAAAGAGACTAGATTGGAGAGAAGAAAATAGTTCAAAGATTAAATAAATGGTTTATTCTAAAAAACGTACTATGCTGTCTTCATTTCATATTAATATTTATTTTCAGTTTCTGTAGTATTTAATAATTAATTTTTTTAGGGATTTAATATTATTTATTGAAAAGTTCTGTAGTATTTAACCATTAATTTATTTAGGGGCTTAATAGTTATTTATTAAAACCAAAGTAGTAATTTTTAAACCAAATGTATGAAAACATAGTCTAATAGATCTTTGGATGTTTTCCATGGTCCTTTCTATAAAATCCAAATGGATCAATACAAATTGATTTGTTGGTTTATATTATAGATTGTATTCATCGATGTTTATTGACTCGTTTGTCTAATATAAATTTTTTTTTTTTAAGAAATAATATAAAAATTATTTTTGACGAAACTTATTTTAATATGGACAGCTATGAAGAAAATATGGATATTGTTTATTCTTCACAAAGAAAATGGATATTGTTTATTATTTTTTAAGTTGTATAAAATAGTCAAATACAAGACTTATTTTGTGACGAAACTCTATTTAATTAATATTGACAGCTATGAAGAAAATATGGATATTGTTTATTCTTCAAAAAGAAAATGGATATTGTTTATTATTTTTTAAGTTGTATAAAATAGTCAAATACAAGATTTATTTTGTGACGAAACTCTATTTAATTAATATTGACAGCTATGAAGAAAATATGGATATTGTTTATTATTTAAAAATAAAATGAGTCAAATTAAAGTTTACCAGTCAAACAAGTAATTGAGATTAGGAGTAAATAATTGACATTTAAACTAATTAACTATTGAAATGCAAAAGCAAAATGAAAAGAGAAAAAGAAAGGATGGTGAGTGAATATTAGCTAGATTTGAAGGTTTGTTTCATGATATATATGCTACTGCTACATACCTCCAATTGAAATTGTGAAGTGTTGAGTTTAAGAAGATAAAGCATAGCAAATAAATCATCAGTATCAACATCTGTATCCACAACAATTCGATGAGGCTTTCCCTCCACTGCAGAAATCACAGTTCCTATAAACAACAACACTATAATAACAGCTGCAGCTACCCTCCGCAGTAACATCCTCAGACCCAGAAAAAAACTACGTACGTTGTTATCTTGAAACGATGCTTTGACAATTTTGATTGATGATGTACGTTTTTTCATTGAGAGATATATATATTATGACGTGATTGCCATTTCATTCCGGAAACTTGGCAAAATTATATTACACATGTGGTGTGGTGTGGTGTGGTCCCTTGTCTTTTATCTTTTATTCTTTCTTGTTGTCAATTTATTGGATTCAGTCTTTGCTTACGAGTCTTCAAACTTTAAATCTAGGTTTTTTCTAGATTACTTTTAAAGATTGGTGGGTAATTTATCCATCAGTCAATGAAAATGAACAATTTATTGGTGGGTCAAAATAGTTCAATACCATCTAAAAAAGTGAATGTTTATTGGTTGAGGTAAATTACTCATCATTCTTCAATAAGTACCTTAGTTGTCACCTTAAATCTATGATCATAAAGGTTTTAATTGACCTAAAACAAGATAAAATATTAAAATCGCATGTGTAGATAAGAAACTACAATTGGTAACTTTTCTAAATCACAGTAAAAATAGATGAAAACTTGTGATAGTGATTGGTCACCGAAGAGACTTCATCTGAAAAAAAAGAACAAGGTGCAATTTTGTTAAAAAACATAATGATGATATTAAAAAAAGTAGCACGTGCACGCTAATATAGAAACGTTGTGTATTTGGAATATTTTGAATTGGACAGAGTAAGTAAGAGGAGGCAATTGCTAACTCGCGGTTCCCGTGCCTTCTCCTGGCATCGAAACAACTGAGTAGTATATTTTGGATAATGTGGCCACTCACAGAACACCCAAACGCAACCGATTTTACTTTTATTATATGTGTACCGTGTACGTACTTACCACCGCCTTCTTTCACTCATTGACGTGAATCACTTTCAAATTGTTATCAGAGTAATGATGATATGAGCATTGCTCATTTTTAAAGCTATCTCTAACATTTTTAACACTCGCTCAAAAACAATGTCATTGGATGAAATTCATGTGTATTATACATTGAAAATAGATCTTACATAAAGGGATGAGATTACGTAGATTTTGTCTAATAAGAAAGTGAATGTTAGAGATAATGATACAGATAAAGTGTTCATAACATTTATTCATTAAAAATTTTTAAGTGTTTTGAGAACACTCGTTAGCATGACCATATATGCGATCAATATAATTTTTTATCACGTCACATTATTAACATGTCATATATATTTTGCTGCTCTTTATATTTCTTTCTCTCGTGTATTTCATTGTTTATAGGCTTAATTAATGATTGTGTCCTTTAAGTTATTTGTTGGTTGCATTTTGGTGTCATAAGTTGTTAACGTTACATTTTGGGCCCTTAATTTATATTTTGTTACTCAAATAAATCCTAGCTGTTAACTTTTGTAAAAAAACGTTAAAATTCATCATCAAAATCAGAAATCCATCATGTTCATAATCTAATCCAAAAAATTCATCACTTTTGTCATCTTCTTCCAATCAACAAACTCATAAAATTATTAAAAACCAAAGAAGCCCAATAATTCAATTTAAACATCAATATTAACTTTTTCCCCAAATTCAAAACTCCCTAATCCCAATTAAAATTTACGACAGAAATACAAAATCCAATTAAAAAAAGCACAGAGAATATTTATTCAACTAAGGGAATCGATGATACAACACAATAAGAATTCCGGCCGTTCAACTTCACACACTCTCTCTCTAAGATAGGGTTTTCATTTTCCATTTTTCAACAATTTTCAATTCCAAAGCTTTCACATTTCCTATTCCTATCTCAAATTCCCTTTGACCCTTTCAATTCATTCAAAAGGGTGTGACAGGTTTCACTTCTTTGGGCCAGATCTGTGGATTGTTGTTGTTTGCTTTTGATTTTTATTAATTTAAGTTTTATATCTCGTTTTTTTTTTATATTGTTGAAGAAATTTATTTATAGATAAAACGGGGATGAAAATGAGTTTTTTGGATTTGTTGATGAAGGATATGAAGAGAGATGATGAAGATGATGAATTTTAAGGTTTTTTGACAAAAGTTAACAATAAGGATTTAATTGGCTAACAGAGACTAACTTAAGGGACCAAATTGTAACGTGAATAACTTATGGGATCAAAATGTAACCAACAAATAACTTAAGGGACCAAATCATTAATTAAGCCTATAAGATAATGGTTAACATTTAGAGAAATGTTAACAACACTCTCTCTTGAGTACTCTCTCTAGCATTCACTCTTTTATTGGGTGAAATCAATGTATTTCCTACCATTTGAAAATGGAACCACATAAAGTGGTGGGACACACATTGATTTCACCCAATAAAAAAGTGTGTGCCAGAGAGAGTGCTCAAAAGAGAGTGTTCCTAGCATTGCTCTAACATTTAACGAGTAATAAAGTTTTTTTTTTTTAAAAAGCCCTGAATGTCAGGTCAAGGAAGTGAGCAAGACGCCTACAATATAATGGATTATAGGGTTTGAATCTCGACTTTCTTCAACAAAAAAAAAGTTTGAATCTCGACTGAAAAAAATGGCTACATTAATATTTAATAATGTCTCATGAGTCATTAGATTTACTAAGTGGAAGAATCCCATGGAAAACACACACAAAAATTAATTTTCTAAAATAATTATTTGCTTTTTTTTTTGTTCTAAAAAGTTTAAATGAGTTGTACTTCTGGGATTCACCAAAGTCAGAGTAGGCGCAAAGATTGGGGGAGCATTTACATAGCTTCTTATAGATCACTCACACAAGAAATCCTAACATCGACGATAAAAATTGAACTCACAACCTTTCGTGCGAGTCAACCCTATACTAACTAAGTCAGCCTTCATTTGTTTATTCACTTTCACTTAGCTACACATTTCTTAATCTATGCTAAAATATCCACCTAAATCATAAATGACACGTGATAATAATTTAAAGAGGCTTTGACTTTATAACAATGATATTCTTACAACTATTTGGCGTTAATTTTCTTTTTCTCTCTTCTTATTTACCAAAAACAAAAAGAGAAAAACAATAGAGATTAAAAACATAATGTGATGTAAGTATGAGAGAGAGTTGTTCTAAATTGAAGTTGTTACAAAATAGATGTTAGAATATCATTTATCTTAACTTTAATACATCAATAAATAAATTGATGTTAAAACTTGTGTCAATGTAACGGGAATGAATAATGATGATTTAAGTTTAGCTTATCACTTACTCCTAAAAAAAACTTTGACCTATCACTTTAATACATCAATAAATGGATTGATATTAAAATTTGTATCCATATACTCCATTTTATTTTCTTCGTTACCCCTCCGTTCCTGTATGACGTTTTGGGCATTTCACACATATTAAGAAATATAATTAATATTGTGCGGGAAAGAGATATTATGAGTTGTTTTACAAAATTGTCTTTAATAAATGATATGGGAAAGATAAAAGAAATAATTGAAAGAAGAGAATGTAATAAATAGTTAAGGATATAACAAGAAAAGTAACATTAATGTTTCATTGGTATTGTAAAACGATATATAATTTAGGACAATTTTTTTTCCTAAAGCGACATATAATTTGGGACGGAAGGAGTATATAATAAGTATTTTTGTTTTATATGAATAAATTAGCATTATATGTGTCTGTGTGAATTTAGAAATATACAACCAACTATTATTTCCAGTGAGAAGTTAGTTTTCTACACATTAAAACTCGACTTTTTTTCTCCATTTTTGTAATGTGTTTCCAATGATGATTGCCGCTTCTTCCATCTACCAAAAAAAAAACTCGACTTCTTCATTTAAAAATGACTTGTAATGAATGCTTTTTTTTTTTGGGTCCAGAATGCATCTCTTTTTACCAAAAATAATAATATTTGAATGTACTATCTCTATTTTCATCTTATTAATGTTTTATGTTTTCTCTCCTAATATAGGGTTGCATGGAAGTAAAAGATAGACATCGTATTTTAAAAAATTAATTTAAAATTTTAAATATATTGAAAGACACAATTTCCAAAAAAAGAAAGAAAAATTATATGTTTAATTTCTTAACTTGTATTCCATCTGTCCCAAAATGCAAGCAAAAATAAGTCAACATAAGTTAATATATTTGATACAAATTTTGAACTAAATACATTAACTTTTGTTGATCAATTTTTATTTATATTATGGGAAGGATTGAGTACATTAAAGGCACAAGTTCACATAAATTAATTGTAATAAAATTTTCATATTTATGTATTCCTCCGTCTCATTATAGGTGTCATCTTTACTATTTTTCTTTGTCTCAAATTATTTGTCTCTTTTATAATACAAATACAATATTTATTATTCTTTCTCACTAGCATATCCTTATTTATTGCACGTCAATCATCTAACTATTCCACTAACTATAATTAACAAGGGTGATTTAGTAATTAAATATATTTTACCATTAAAATTAACACTAGTAGTCACCATATAAAATCTAAAAGAAACACCTAATTTGAGACTCCGGAAGTAAGAGCTTTCTTATCATGTGCCCATTAAGGAATCAAATATACAAAATAAGTATCATATAGGAAAGAACATTTTTTAACTTTCAATAAATTGAAAACATAACTACCCAATATATCTGTTAAAGATTCCACAAATAGTAACTATTTATTAATTTTCTTTTCACATTTTGAGTAATAAATTGACACAATTTTTAATCAGACACGGATGTACATAGTGCAAATTTGGAGCAATTGTCCCCACTACTTTTTTCGATATTATTTGTTAATTCTTTGATATTTTGGCTATTGCCCTCTCTTAAAATAATAGGTTACCCCCATTAAATGGTAATTTATACTATAAAAAAGGTATTTTTTTTTATGAATCTATATTATATTAAGTCCTTTGAATAATAGTGATTGGATGTAGTATATCTCAAACGTATTTTCAAAGGATTTTGAGGTAATAGTGATTTGAAAATAGTATATACTAAATGTATTTAGTATAAAATCAAATGTGAAAAATACGTTTGAGATATACTATTTAGTATATTAAGTCCTTTTCACATTAAGTCTTAAAATTATTCAAAGGAATTTGTTTTGAATTATTATGACATAGTGATTGGATGTAGTATATCTCAAACCTTTGTTTTGGATTTAGTCTTAAAATAATTCAAAACAAAATCCTTAAAATATACTACATCCAATCACTATTATTCAAAGGACTTAAAAAGTGGTTTTTTTTATTTATAACTAGACCATAGACCCGTGCGTCATAATGGACAAATAAATATGAAATAATATAAGAATGCAATGACATAGTTCATTTTATAGTGAAACGTCTACTATACAAATATTACATAATATAATATTGAAATAGCATAAGTCTTTTGACAAAACAAAAGGTTTGATACTTTGCAAATATTTTCAAAATGACCATATATCAGAAAAATGATATTACACAACGAAATAGTACACACATTATGGATAACTTCTTTATAAACCATGTTTGATGGAATAATTTTTTATCTATGTTCGTGACACTCTAACTTTTAATCCCAACCTGTGATTAAGAAGTCTCAAAGTAATAATTGTGTTGAGAAATTTAAGAGTATGAACATCACTCGTTTGAGAAATTCGGGAGTATGAACCTCATCCACGTTTTATAACTTTATATAGTATTTTAATATTACTTTACGTCAGTATGATTTGAATTAAAAAACCTTTAAAAAAAATAAAAGAGTCTTTAATTTGCAAGGTAGCTTCGAACATTAGAATAAAATTAAAATAGACTTTTGACCCATCGCACGGGTTTGTTAGAACACAAAAGAACTTAATAGAGATGCACCGTCAATATTAAAATCATCCTAATATGTCATTCAAGACATTTACAAAAAAAAATGATATTTTATATGATTACCATTTCTAGAAAAAACAAATTTCTGAAATTGAAATAGTATATGATAAGTTCACTCATTCAAACTTATATTCAAAAGTAACGTGGAAGCTAAAAGTTTACAATTAAAATATACAAAAAACCATATACTTTCTATATACGCATTTACAATGCATAATCTGAAACAACTTTAAAATACACAATTTCATTATTTTTCATTCTAGTTGTGCACCCAACTAAATAATAATCGCTTGTGTGAGCTTATTTGTCTTGGAAAATAGAAATCTGCATCAGTGACCAAAAGAATAATAACATGTCAAAGATGAATAATTTTTTATTCCAATGAACTCCAAGCACCACTCTTTGCTTTTCTATCTCATGATGCTTAAGTAATACACCTCAAAGAGACAACTTCATTCAATCGCTAGTTCGCTTCCTTTTGTCCACAAAATCAATTCAATATACCTGCATACACAGTTTTGAATTAATACAAAAAACATCAAAGTTGGAGGATAAAATGTTTTAGTTACCGTTGCATTATATATGAACCAAGAAAGTAAAAAAGCTATTTCTCGTAAAAACGTATACATACTACCTTTTATTTCTCATAGGAACTCCTATTTCTCATATACATACTATTACTACCTATTTTCTCATAATTCTCGCAGGAACTACTCTCTTAGAAATGCAATATAAACAAAAAGGATAGTTGAAAAGTTGATACATGTGGTTAAAAATCTAGTCTACAAACATCAACTTCTCAACCAAGTACCTATTTTGCTTATATTTAACAACTTTAAAGTACACAACTTTTTTATTTTTCATTCTAGGTGCACCAAATTTAAATTTAAATTAAAAAAGTGAGAAATTACCAAACTCAAACTACAACAAATTTCTATATCACAAATTGAAACGTGTTTACTCATCTATATTAGTTTAAAGAGGATAACACAAAGAAGAATAAGATATCACAAAGAAGAATAAAGTGATGTGTATTAATATAAAGAGAGTTCATATGAATATCCATTTCCAATTAATTTTTTGATAAAACAAACAAACATTATATGATTGGAAAAAAAAAGTATCAACCACCATCAAACAAAATAATGAAATAGTAGAATACAGTAGCAACACTCAAAAATAGAAATCGCCAGTCTCATTAATTAAGAGAGGCTCGGAAACAGACAACCTTAATAAGAACGTTAAACAACAAGTTTGGTTACTTCAATTATGTATGATCAACGGGAAGAGTAGTTGATGCAAGCAGATAAATCAAGTAGCAAGTAGAAGAATTGAGAAGCAAGTATAATATATGATACTTGGTCAGGAATAAATGTTTTGATTAGACCACATGAAGATAAGAGGCATCACTCCACCTTTTTTCTTTACAACATCGTTTATGTTATCTTAATTCATAAGAATTAGTTTGCTTATATGTTAAGTATATTTTCAGCAGGGTTATACTTGCAAGCCTATGAATAATAACTTTGTTTTTACATCTTAAGTGCAAAAATGTGGGTATTTTCAATGTCCTTGCACAACTATTATTCATAGGCAGATAACAAAAAACACCACTATTTATTTTCAAACTGATATATAGATTGTCGCAAACAATAGTACTATTTTAACCATTTATATTGTTGATATATAATACAACAAAAAGATTCATATATAGTATAGAATTGATATCAATCAACAGTTTCCTTTCACACATATTTTTTTTTAAAAGATTTATATACATAAATTATATTACCATAGTTTAGAGTGATAAGGAAAATTCTATGCGATTTATTTTGAGAATGAAAAAATGTACGCTAATTCCACCAAAGCAATCAACCACTTGAGAATTCAAAATCATGCAAACAGATAAAATAAAATTGAAAGGGTGCAAAGAGCTAATATAGACAGCAAAATAAGAGTTCAGATGTTAGTTTGAATACTCACACTAATTTTAACCTAATTTTTCAGCAATAATTTCCAGCATCCTATTGTTGCCTCGGTCTTCAATCTATACTTCTATAATAAACTCTAGCAGTTACAACATTTATTTAAAATGTCTAATTTTCACTTGTGAGCATGGACAACATAATAATAAAATTCAGCTCATTATATATATTCAAAGGGAATCAAACTAACATTTTAATCACTAATTATCTAATATTGGATTACTTCCTAATTCAAACCTACGTAATATGATGATTCTACACATGAGAATCCAAAACAACATTAACTCACTAAAAACATAGCATGAAATTTTCCATTGCCTAATATCATTACTAACAACCATTAAGATTAAAACATAAGCATCACAACAAATTTCTCTTCCAACCTAAATCACAACTCTGTTAATCAGATTTCATCTATAATTTACACTTGATCAAGTGGCAGCACCACAAATACACTCTTAATATACAAATTAATTTTAGAAACAACATTATAAATATTATATATTATAAGGAAAGGAAAGCATACTCACACTATCGAAGTCATACTCGACGATGTATGTTCTATACTTCAGTCTTAGCTTGTTGATTGCCTTGTCAATATCTAAAACTGGGTTTTTCACCAGAGGACCTATCAAAGAGTGAAAGTTGAAATTTCTGTTATGTATAAACTGCATCAAAAAAATAATTATATTAAAGGAATATTTGTTCAAATGTTTACCAGTTAGGCAATGATAGGACAAAAGAGTTTCAATGTCTCTGCCAGCCATGTTTTCTAAAATAGAATTAGAGTTAGTTGAGCAATTGAGATTTGAAGTATGAAATGAATTAGTTAGATGGAGGAAAAGCAAATAAGGGAACAGGGAATAGAATTTACGGTAGTGAGTAGCTCAACTTAATAAATAAAGCATCGAATAGGACAGGAGAGAGTGATTCATGAAACAACAAAATATGTTTGAGATTGCTGTGCTACCTAGTACCTAGTAAAGAATTAAAGAAAAAAAAGGTAAGTTAAATAACCAGATTATGATTTGCGCCTATTATTGATATAATGGTGATACGACAAAATGTTTCAGTGATGAACAAAATAATTGTATTGTATTTAATTTCGTTTCAGAGGAGGTAGGGAGCAACGATGTGTCTACTTTGGCTTGCATAACAATAGGAGATTTTCATAACAATTATACTTAAGATAAGTAAATATCTGTTTATTTAGGTTTGGTTAAGAACAAGGGTGATCTATTAATTTTGTTGTGGAAATTTGTAAATATCTATTTATTTAGCTTTGCATAAGAACATGAGTGATCGGTTAATTTTGCTCTGCAGAACACGATTAATATAATTAGGAAACGATTATTGTTTTGTTTTTCAACAAAAATAGGATAATTAGGTTGGAAAGGATTTTGATTTGTTTTTCATAAAAATAGGATAATTAGTTTAGGTTGGAGGGATTTGTTTATTTTGATTTCCATAACAATTAACATTTTGATTAAATTAAATAGGGTTAATATAGTAAAATTAAGCAGAGAAATTAGGTTAAAAATCTAGGGCAAAATAGGGGACGATTTTCTTTTGTTTTTAATAAAAAATAGGTTTGTTTTGTTTTTCATAAAAAAAAGGGGAAATTAGTTTAGTTTAGGTTTCATAAAAGAATAGGGGACAGTATTCTTTTGTTTTTAATAAAAAATAGACTTATTTTGTTTTCATAAAAAATAGGGTAATTAGTTTAATTTAGGTTTCATAAAAAAATAGGGGTCGATTTCTTTTGTTTTTGATGAAAAATAGATTTCTTTTGTTTTTCATAAAAAAAATAGGGTAATTAGTTTAGTTTAGGTTTCATAAAAAAAAAGTAAGGGACAATTTTCTTTTGTTTTTAATGAAAAACAGGTTTGTTTTTTTTCATAAAAAATAGGGTAATTAGTTTAGTTTAGGTTTCATAAAAAAATAGGGGACGAATTTCTTTTGTTTTTAATAAAAAAAATAGGTTTGTTTTGTTTTTTAATAAAAAGAAATAATAGGAGGATCTGTTTATTTTGCAGAAAAATTAGGAGTATTTGTTTATTTTGATGGAGCGATTTGTTTATTTTGATTTCCATAACAATTAAGTAGGGTTATTATAGTAAAATTAAGCAGAGAAGTTAGGGCAAATCTAGGGCAAAATATTGCTTACGGGTTAACTTCAAAAGAATATAGGAGCGATCTGTTAACAAAATAGGAGCGATCTCTTATTTCAAAAAAATAGGAGCGAAAATAGGATTGGATTAGATTTAGGAGTGATCTGTTGTTTTTTATTTCAGAAGCATTTTGATTAAATTAAAATAGGGTTAATTAAACAGGGGTAATACAGTAAAATTAATCATCGAAGTTAGGTTAAATCTAAGGCAACATTTTGCGTTCGGGTTAACTTTAAGGAATAAGAGATTTCTCTACTTTTTATATCATTTCTCTTTTTCTTATATCAAACAAGGACTCAAATTTTCATATTAATTTTTTTAAATATAAAAAAAAAATTACACGCCAATTTTTTTTTACATATCACTTCCCTTGTCGTACACTCTTTTATGTATTTCTCTCTTCTCATCTTATCTCCACAACCTATCAGACCCATATGAAATTTTTTGATATAAAATAATTAATTTAGTATAAATATTAAAAAGTTCTATAAAAAATGACAAGAAAACTTATATATAATAAAAAGTAAACAGTTTTTTTAGGGAGCAGAGTAAACATGTTAATTGTGCACAAAGTCATCAAATCTATGCGCCGAATTTCATGTTGATGTTTTTCCTACACGAGAACAACTAACTCATTTCATTTATAATGATGTCCAAAATACAACGTCGGGACTAGATTGTGAGCATACAAACGTGATGCCCTCACTAGATTATGAGCAACAAAGTTAGTTTGCCGCCAAATATAATTCACATGAAAGCTGTACCAATGAGATAACAAATGTTTGTAATGATAAAGTCTTCCCAACTAGATCATTTGATGATTAACCTGATGCACTCTATTTATTATTGGATCATGACTTGCTACATTTATTTATACTTGTGCATTAACGATTCCCAGAATATTCGTTTGAAAATCAAGTTCCAGAATATCTAAGAAGCTTAGAATCTATTCTGCACTTTGATTAAGCAACCTCAATAGGTCAAATAAAAAGTGATATTAGGATAAGTTAAAAAACCAAATAGCATGATTACAATAATCAAATAGGAGAAAACTATCTTAATAAATCAATAAAATAATTTAAAAATAAAAAATCTGCTAGATTGCATTATTCAACTCTCAAGACATTGAATTGTCCATGAAACTGGAACTTTCATTCCTTAATCTTTCAACTCTTCTGATGATGCAACATGGGGAATATGCAAACTGGTTCACATAAGTATGAAGAACTAGTTTTCAAAAAATGTATGAAGAACTCCATTTCAAGGAATAGCAAAATGCAATACTTAGAGTACAAATTAAAGCAAACAAAAGCAATAATCTACCAAGTGAAACTATGAGCTAAACCTTGACACATGGATTACAAAGAAAACTGCACAAGAAGACACTCAAAGTTTTGTAACATATATAAAACCTGGATCATGAAACCCTCAAGCTATGTCTAGCTATCTAATAAATTCTTGCAATTCAATTGTGACATCATATACTTAAAGGAACTAACCTTTCAACATTACTACTAATCACAAGTAGGACATTAAACCTTGCTTTGATAATGACAACAAGTCAATAACATCTACTGTCTAGGACTACAAGTATGATCCCAAAAGTACAATGTCTAATAGTTTATACAATCCTTCAGGAGATTTCACCAGAATTCAACCCTCCTCTGATTCTGCATGTCAGAATAGAAACCATATTAGAACTAGATAAACTTGTAGTGTTTCAAGTAATGTGGAAGAACAGACAAGCATATCAAAAGTAAAGCATTACAGTAAACAAGAATTATTCCTTATTCATTAACATGATAAAGAATGTAACAGTTTCAACTTTTATTCCAAGCAATTTTCTAAATCATACCATTTATGGCTTCCATGTTACTGTCCTTGTAAACACCTAGGGGTGATCCATGGACAGAAAGAAGCATCTCGCCAGGCTTCGGAACCCTCAGTGTTTTGGGCGTCATCCCAATGGACAACCTCTGGCTACTCACCTGCAAAACGCATACAGAGCCACCACCATATTCAGCTGTTAAATTTTCGGTTCAAGGCTATCTAGGGCATCCTTTTATCCTCAACAGAAAATACCACAGTTTGTGTAAATAAAAAATGCAGGAAGGAGAGATACTTACACCGGGAGTTAGAAGACCTTCTTGCATCGCTAAAGTCTGAGTTTCAGATGGCTCCTCCAAAACCTATACAATGACATTAAATCACTAAAAGAAGCAAAACATTTCCTTTTAAATTCGTGCAGATCATGTTACAGAAATGAACGGATGAGCAAGAGTAATGTCAGTAGTACCCTCATGTTTCACAACCTATTTTTGTCACAAAAAGTAACTTACTCTACAATTATCAATGCTAACTATTGAAAGATTGAGCTCTTTAAGTTAGAATTTGTTTATTTTACATTATAATCATACATATTAATATTATATTATATGTAATATTTAAGCCATGTGGTGCGTAAATATGCTTCTATCATATCTTTACAAGTGATCCAAAGGTATTTGAGTGAGGCAGCAAAGTGAAGAAAGAGAACATACAAAATCCTTGAAACACAGATTATCAGCACCAATAAAGCTTGTTCTCCCTGTCAAGATGGAAGTAACTATAGTCAGATATAAAAAAATATATCAATATAGAAACTTAAATACATTTTTACTTCTATTTTTTGAAATCAATCCCTGAGCTTTTAGTACCTATCTATATTCAATAATACAGTTAGATACACATACTCGTCTGAATTATATACACATCTTTGTGAGAACTAAAAACATAAAAACACATATTTATAAGTAAAAACACTGTCACAAGTTTTACAGAGTAAAAGAAATATAACTGCAGTAAGTGAATGGGAGTTGTTGGACATATATCAACTTGTTTACATTTACAGGCAAGTAAAACGAACTGAAAATATACACTCCTTACTCAGTCAAAAAATAATGTGCATGCATGATAGAACAGTTCAGGTTAGTTACATTTCGAGCTCAACAACCACAAACTCAAAATGTGACAGTC
>Ga0228711_1000588_pt1 | contig 46332 bp, 29 predicted proteins | sample MedpolnodulmetaG_2_FD_177996 | JGI IMG/M metagenome (GOLD analysis project Ga0228711, IMG submission 177996) | Root nodule microbial communities from Medicago polymorpha collected in Santa Monica, California, United States - brown nodules | ecosystem: Host-associated > Plants > Roots > Nodule...
AAACATACAAATTAATTCCATAAAATAATGTCTTAAAAACCTGAAAGAAAGCTTGGGAGTCCAGTGAAGCAAATTAAGACACTAGGAATTAAACTAAGAATCTTTGAAGTTTGAACTATAGTACTATAATTAGATGTAGATTATTTCATTAAAAAAAAAAGTTGAAATAAATCCATAAATTTACAGACATGGTAAAATCAATCTCTAACTCTTTATCTGCAAATGTTTGACATGTCAAATTAATATACCAATTTTAATTATTTATTTTCTTAGTAGAAAACAGGTAATTAAAGAGAGACAAACCATAAAGTGATCAAGCTCCTTGGGATCCATATTTCCAATTCCAACAGAAGAATATTTTTGAAGAACACGTTGTGCCTGTTGAAGTTGAGCATCAATCCTTGGAAGCTGATCAACCGGTGTTGCAATTCTGAGACACGAAACATGAGCAGATAATAATTGATCATACAGTGGATGTCCTAATATCTCTGCTTTGTATTCCCTTAATTCTTCCGTTTCGCAATTGTTGTCATTCCGATCCATGCTTTTTTCCCTCCTTTCTGGTTCTATTTGCATGAAATTCTGTTGACGTGCGTTTACACTGTTGTTGTTGAGCCAAGATGCTCTTTCTTCATCTTCCTCTTCTGTGAAACGCTGGAAAGCTATTTCTTGTTGGAGATGCTCGTGAAAAGCCATTTATTTTTAGTGAAGTGGAAACACTTTTGAGGAAATGAAGCAAGGTTAAGAAGAGAAGAGGGAATTTATTTTTAGTGGTGTGGTGTGAGAATGAAGGAAGAAGAGATTTGGAAAAGCACTTTTAAGGAAATGACTTATTGGAAGGTGTTGACGCGTTGATCTACTACAAATGGGAGAGAATCCAACGGTGAGATTGGTGATAACGTGGGAAAATTGTGATGATGATTAAGAGATTTTATTTTGGTGTAAATAAAGACAAAGACATGGATATGAATCAATGATGTTGAACCCAATATCATTTAGATGATTTAGATCTCTTTGGACAAAGTTTAAATTCACACTTGAGTTACAACAATATTAAATCTCTTAAAAAGTCTTGTTGTATATTAGGTTTTATGGCTTTATCTCTGTAGTTGTATGTTGAAGATGATATCAATTTAAAGTTGTTGATACTTCAAAAACTATCGTCCTAAATCGGTATATTTAAAATTGTATTAGGTCTTACTTACTACGAAAAATTATTGAGTCAACTTAGATCACAGATATGTGTTAAAAAAAAATCAATGATGTTTAAGGAAACTACATGACAATAGATATTTTAATTAATTATTAGTATTAAGAGTATATAAATAATTCATTGTGTCCATTGGGTACCCCTATATGTCATTTGAAAATTAATTAAATAAAAGTGTTGGGTATTAATTAAGAATAAAGATTATTATTGTGTTGATGACGTGTTGTCTTGTATTTGGAGGAGGTTTAAGGGAGGAGGAAAAAGGGAAAGGATCACGAGGGTATTTTTCATTTTCTTTAGGCATAAAGACAAAAATGGGTAATTATAGATAGGCAATCTTTTGGGTATAAAAATGGGTGATTGATTGAATATTGGTGCTTCGTAGGGATCTGCCTAGAATGGTAAGCAATGTGGACAGGCAAAAACTTAGAGGTCCAATTACTAGCCTTTTCTAATGTTAGATGGGGACAGATATTTAAAGGCAAAAACTTAGAGGTCCATTTCTTATTTTTCATTCAATGTTCTCTTTTCATATTGTTTTTTTCCTTTTTGATAACAATATTGTTTTGGTTACAACTCATTCCGAATTTATTAAACTAATTATAAAAGTCTTGCTTTGCTATATTTAATTATAATTAATTTTTTATTATCTTGACCTATTTGATGTTTATATTCTAAAAATATTCACCACTTGAATCCAAGAGAAGATAAATATTATGATTTTATACAATAAATACCAAGTGCAACTTTTTTGAAGAAAAATATCTAAGTGTAATTTTTAAAAAAGTTTTATGTGTTTATATAAATTTAGAAAAAAATTTGATGAACACAATTAAAATATAATGGGTCCATATAATTATTATATTCAAGAAAAGGATACTCTAGAATGGACCCATTTGTTTAAGATTCTTAAGTAATGTTGTAGATATTTTTTTGGTTACTTTTTTTTTTCTTTCGATATGTTCATGTGTAAGCTTTTTTAATAGTGGTTTCCGACATTTATTTTAACACTCAATAATTAAATTGATTTTTTTGTAAAACATAATGACTTTTTTAACATTTATTTTAACACTCAATAATTAAATTGTTTTTTTTGTAAAAACATAATGACTTTTTTAAAAATATTGGAAAAAAACTCAAGTCCCACATCGGATAGATAAGACTCTTGAGAAGAGTATATAATGAGGAGGCAATCATCACCTTACAAATCGGTTTTAAGCCAGTTTTATAAGGATGAGTTAGACACCAAATTTCAAAAAAAAAATCTTAAACAAACTTGCTCAATACTCAACTTAAATTTACCGGAAATTGTAAGATTCTTCTTTAGACCAATTTTTTGAGGTTCTACTAGATACACTCATATATACCATTAACTTTTTATCTAATAGAGTTTTTTCCTTGAGGAGAACTAACGGTAAATTTTATAATTAGACTTTTCAATACAAGAATAATTGAACGGTATAGCACAACCTAAATGATACACTATTTTAACAAAGTTTCTATTATGATGCCCATATTTTATAAAAAAAAATAAAAATAAAAATGGTCAATGTGAGTAATTAACTGTTAGATTGGTTTTCCCCTTTCGCACGTGTGAGTGAATATGTAACCTTCAACTCTTTTGATCTTAACTCAAATCATGTGAGCTATATAACTTTAGGAGAATGCTAACTAGTGCCTTAAAGACATTAGTTAAGCATATAAAATGAGTAAGTTTTCATGAAAAAATTGTGTAATCATTACTTGATCAAAAGTAATATCTTATATTTCTAAGACAAAGTTTCTATTTTTAGATTCCTTAACCAGTGCCCTCAGAGAATTGGTTAGCAAGACCCATAACTTTATTACCACTAAAACTTTTGCACTAACACTTTTGAAATTTTAAAGTGCCTCTACAATTTATTTTTAGTTATCAAAGTTCGAAATGCTTGAAACAAAGTATTATTTTTTCATATCTGGTGGGAACAAAATTGGGTATTACGATCACTGTAAGTTTAACTTAATTGGTAGAGACATTGCATAATATATTTGCAGGAGTCGAAGTTCGAACCCCAGACATCTCATTTATTCACCTTAAATAGGTGAATTTCTAGTTTTTAGACTACTTAACAATATTTTGTGGGTATTACCAAAAATACAGAGGTGGAGGTTCAATTGGTGGGGTATGAGGTAAATATTTTTTCATGTAATTATCACACTTATCATAGATCATATTTTTGGTTTGCAACGGGTCTTTGGCCCATTAGCCCTTACCATCTCTATGAGTGGCAACATATATAGTTTCCAATTCTATAAAATCATTCAAAGAAACGTGTTAATATTTCTATTCAATAGAGGAAAAAAAAGAAAAAGGGTTACAATAAAAAAAAAAGAGTGATGCTATATAATGCAAAAATTTACTAAAAAAAATGCGAAAGCATGAACGCAGTCACGATCAGAATTTAGATATTTTTTACAAGTCATACTAACAAGTATCCTACAGACATTGTTTAAAGAATACGTGAAAAGAAAATTGTGTCTTGAGAATACAAGTTAAACATATGTCAAAATTTACATTATTTTCTATGCGAAAGTTGCTTCTTTTGAATCTTTAAACAATGTCCTTAGGACAATTGTTAGCATTTTTTTATTTGGTCATTCTTAACAGTAGTGCTATTCGTGCTCTATTTTTACGGCATGGTCAAACTTTTATGGTGTTTGTTAGCGGAAATCATGGAGGAATGGTGTTAAAGTAGCCAATGGTATACGTTTGCTATTTTTTTGGCGAAGCTATCTCTCTCGATATACAACATTTCTCATTAAAAAATTCATCATGTTCATGGGAACACAAGTTAATTGATAGGAACATTGTACTTAATATACAAGAGTGCTAATTATTGGAATCTATTTATAGAAATTATGTCTTGGAAATGCAGATTTTTACTTTTATCTTAGTAATAATTACACAATTTTTTATTACAAAGTTATTTATTTTAATATTTTAATCAATACAACGAACACTGTATCTATGCACTAGGCTGATTGATAAAAAAAGGAATCTTTTTCTCATTTTGCTGAGTGTGAGATGTCAAAAATACTTTTACTAACTACATTTGAAGTCATTTCAAACAAACAATATAGAAGTACAATTCCAAGGAACTACTTCAAACGTCATAGATATTAATTCATCTCCAAAGAATACTCTTATCATTCATGAATGACTCTAAAAAATGTGGATTTTTTGTTCAAATAAAATAGAGATAAAATGCAAATTTACATAATTAATTAAAAAATATAAATTATTTCCCTTATTTATAACACAATCCATCGGAAATCTTTTATGGTTGGAAGTGAGGAGTAGTTTTCCAGATTCCATATCCATGTTGTTGATGATCCCTTGAAATAATCGAAGAAGTACAGAGATCTATGTGAGGTGCTGAGGAACAGTGTGTATTAATGAAAGAAAAGGAGTACACCAAAACGACGTATGAAGGGCAGAAGTTGTGTTGAGTAATAGTGGCAGTGACCGTAAGTAAGGACCACAACTGAACAGACGACAGTCGAAGTTGGCATTCCTGAACTTAGGCTGCCCACTACCCAACCTGATAGTGACTTCAGCTCCCACATTCAACACATGTCAACTTCAGGATTCTTGGACCACAAACCTTGTATTGTACCTGCATGCGTGTTTGCTGCATTTCGGACTGCGGGCCGTGGGATGGAAGTCATTCAGGGTGCCGTGGGGCCTGCATGCGTAGACTGTTCTCCTTCATGCGTCGCTGTTGTCGTCAGCTCAATTTCGCTCCAGATCGAATCGTTACTCACAAATGTTTTTGTGTGTAAATTTCGATTGAGTCGTAACTCTCCATCAACTTTTTACTTTTAAGTGAACAATTCGGAAATACCTATTGAACAATCATCTTATCATCATCTCCAATATAACAATGGGTCTGATCTCTTAAACAATAGATCCCTTCTGTTAATTGTGAGAAAATCATACGTTTCTCATGTTAAAATACCAAATATGCCAATGTATGCGATTTTAAAACAAAAAGATTATATTAGTTAGTACTCTTTGTATATATAAACAAAGACTTTTTTTTAGATTTATTAAATAATTAACGAATATAATTTATAAAATAGATAAGATATATTAGTTATTTAAGAAATTTGAAAAGAAAGAAAAAGAATATAACCTTTTATATATATATGAGACCAGAGAGAGTATTTATGACAATTCTTATATTTTTTGTTGTTGTTGTTAATAATCCAATAAAATATGCATGTGACAATCTTTCATTGAATGAGAGTAGGGTGTTCATAGATTTGAGTGACTAGTTCAACCAATGATCCAAATCAATCTAACTTGTATTTTACCTAAACTAGTTCAAATTTGAACTAGTTTGGTTTGAGTAACAGATTTTTGATTCCTTATTCACGAACTCGTGAAGTCAACCGTTTATAAAAATTAGATTTTTAATGTTATTGTTTAAATAAATTAAGACTTTTTATGTTGATTTAATAATGTTTTAATTGTTCGTACATAAGATTTAGCTTAACTAATTGCGATATTGTTAAGTTGAACATCGTCATCCATGTTTTAACTGACACTTTACAGTTGTATATGTGAGTTTTATGTGATAATTTTCACTTCTTCTACGGCTACAAAAAATGTTTCAATTTTGTTCAAATGTTAAACTTTTAAATTGTAGAATTTAGAACAAGTATTCGAATTTTCAGAAAAAATGAAGTTATTTAGTTTTTTTTTTGTTGAGATTCTTTAAAAAAAATAAATCATGGACACAATGACCCAACTCAAACAAATAAGTTCCTTTTATACTTCGCAATTGTCCGGATTTTAAAATCCGGAAAGCATATAGGTTTTCCGGATTATATAATCCGAAAGGGCATGATGGTAATTTGCATAGGACGCGCGAGAAGGCCATAAGGTGGGAAAAGTAAATCTCTTTTTTTTTAGGGAATAAGTTCATCTTCATATTGAGTTGGTTTGGGTTTAATGTACAAAACATGAGGATGGTTGTTGTTCTGACATTCAATATGTCTTAGAAACACAAGTAAATGACTAAAAAACCCAGCAGCAGTTAACTGCTGCCGGTTTTTTAGTTATAAAGCCAGCGGTAGTTAACTACTGCTAGGGGTATTTTAATATTTTACTTGTGTTTTTAGGAAGTTTATGATGTTAAAACAACAATTGTCAAACATGAATTACCACTTAATCCGTAATAAAACTTGATTGGGTCGGATAACACTTCTGGTCTAAACTTGTCCAACCCAACCCATGAACACCCTAAATGAGAAAGTAATAAATAATTCGTGGGTTTAGTTTTTAGCGCTCTCATGCATTTAAAACAACATAGTTGCTCAAAAGGCCCTTAAATTGCTATCCGACCCATCAGAACGTAACTCCCTCTAGCAATGTATCAGAACCTAGCTTTCCATTGTTGTTATCCTGAAATTTTAAGGAATCAAGAGGGGCTTTTGAACAATTTCCTAAAAAACAATTCAGCTAGTTTGGGTTGGGTCTAGCAGGAGTTGTCATAAATGATTAGCTCAACTTGAAATATTCACTATAAGTTCACTTGAAAGTTAATTTAAAGATTGTTTCTTTTCTCACCTTACTGATTTCTTGCACATTTTCCAAAACGCACCATTTTTTCGAATTTTATAATCTGAATAGAGTGCGCAAGAAGGTTTGAAAGTGGAATAACAAAATTATGTAATTCAAAATTCAAATAGCCCGTGCCGTGACTAGCCCAAATTTTTATTTTTTATTTTTTTGCAAAAAACAAAGGGGAAGTTTTGTATTGAGTGCTCACAAGCACAAGGCATGCCGAGAGTGAATGTTTAACCAAGAATACAGCTTACATAGTCATAATTTTTGTCACAACATTGTCTCACCCCATACCGGCCGGCGGCCACAATCAAAATGCATTAACATATTAAAAAGTGCAATCTATTTAGATCACTCAAAGCACCGACGCAAACATAGATATTATATGAATAGTATCGATACCATAATTTGAGAAAATAAAATAAATACATGTAACAACGTCTTCAATCACAAGTGTTTATAATGTAAAAAAATAGCTTCTCAATTTCTAACTGTTTTCTGCAATTCCGAAGTATATCATTAAGAAACGTAATAATTTTATTGTTTACATGACAGAGCCATACATTACATACAACTTCCCTCTTAGTCATGTGACTCATGTCAAGTTTTATAAAGAGGAGAAGAAAACTTGGAAGGTGTTGTATAAACCGAACAATGAGTCCATGATATTTTCTTCTTGAACGAAACATATCTTTGTGGAGGACAAGCTTTGTTGCAAATTTCTTCCAAGTTGTGCAATGCACAACCACATTTTTTGTGGTATGGCCTTCGCTCAACCTCGTTGTCATGTGATGATATGCTTCCTTCAAAGACACACCTAAGCATCATATGAGATGCTCCAGCCATATTCTTCTATACTTAATTGTGTTTGTAAGTTGGTGATTCTACCTTTTTTTCTTTCAAACATATATAGTGTAGTGGGATGAAGAAATCAAGAAGAGAAAAAGTGAATTTATTTTCATTACTTTTCCGTTCATTTCTATACAAGTTTAGTCTTGAGGCTTCTAGCTAAAATGGACTGTTAACATGACATATATCTCTAGGAAGTGTCATATGGTGAATCTAACTAAAGGGGTACTTTTTTGAGTAGGAACAAATTAGTGGTTTGGCTGCTCTTTTTGTGTTCTTAGACCCACCAACCGCACTATGTTATACCCTTATTTATTTATTTTTGGTAGAACACTATGCCACCCTTGTTATTTCATTCAGACTATATAGAATTCTCCAAAAATAATATTTAACCAACTTAATGTATTAAGGACGGGAGTTAAATTCTAAGCAGCAAAGATTCTACAATTTAACGTCAAAACATTCACACTTAACAAATTATTTTGTTCACAAATTTTTCTAAATAATCCTCCATCTAATATATAAGTAAGAAAAGTCACACCTTTAAGAAGACGAATTAGTCTCATTTAATTTTCTAAAAGTAATAAAAAAAATTGTATTTTAGCAATTGTCTCTCTTATAAGAACTTGCTCCATGAAAATAAAAGGATTATTTAAAAGAATCAAAATTAATTTAAGAATATTCTGGCAAGTCTTGTTCATAGGTTTACTTGATATGGCGTTATCTTAGTAAATTTATTCTACTAATTTTTCCACCGCATTTATGTTCTCATAATAATTGTGTTTGTTCAAAATAGAACTTTGCTTTTCAGCATCTTGGACTAGCCATCATTTAGAAGGTATTGATAATCAATTCTTAATGAAATGGATATAGCAGTAGCTCTCGACGAAACCCTAAAATCATTATTTGATATAGGGTATGTGATGTATATGCCAGTTTGAAATGATCCGCTAATACAACACTATTTGAATTGAGGATACATTACCCAATTTAGTAGTACTAGAAACTTATAAAACCAGATTTAAAAAATATTGTTTTTAACACAAACAAATGAGAAAATAACACCTCCAGGATGAGAAAAAACGTCATTTCTTCTCGCATTTGGATGGATGAATAGATAAAAACAATGTTTTCCCCGTTCGGATGAGTAAACTTGGACTAGAGTGATTTTTAAAAATCGCAAGGTGGATAACAAAGCTCTTTCCATTATGCAAGGTTAGATATTAGTCCATTGAGTAAACGAGTCTGATACAACATAAAATCAAGCTGATTGAATCATGAAAATTGACTTCATTCCTGATTTAGCCAAAACTCCAAGAATGGAGCATGAGGCGTATCAAGAGACTTATGTGAGAAAAAGAGTTCTCTTGGATTCTACAAGGAAAAGAAGAAGAAAATTTTTTCTTGGACAGTGTCACTCTCGATAACTCGTCAACATTCATACCTTTCTTTTGGACAAATTTAACATGTGCATTTGTTGTAAAATAAAATAAAAATAAAACAGAAGAAAGGAAAGATTAAAAGATTAAATGGAATAATTTAACACATCTAAATACTATCTACTAATGTTGCTCTCAAAAAAATTACTATCTATTAATGTTGATTTACAAATATATCATTATGTCTAATTAAGAACTTAAGTCAAGCCCAAATAAATAAAAAATGATAGATTTTGTTCAGTTGTTAGATGTTTCCTAACTTAAAACTGTTGTTTGGGAGTCCATCAGTAACAATGTCAAGCAGCAGGCTTCATGGACAATAGATCTGCAATTGATTCTCGTCCATACTCCTTAATTAGCTCTTCCTGTTCCACCACCAAATCACACTCAAATTAGCAGCAATCTTGGAAAAGCGAGCATTGAGAAACACAATACAACACTCAGAATTACAACCAACATCAAAAGCTTTGAACAAAAATAATAGTCATCAATAGAAAAAGATATATGTTATTAATTCAAATACCAGTGATGAAATCTCACATTGGTAAGCAATGGGTTAACATTGGACTCCACCTAACATCCTAACTGTTTTCATTTCTTTTTTGAATTACAAAAGTATCACCTAGGTTTTAGTTTATTTAATTGTTTCTCATACTAATATTAGAAAAGAAGACAATTTTGTAATAAAAAGTGAAAATAGAAAATATTTTCTTAAACCAAACAAGTACTTTAGTTGAACGAATGATATAAAATTGAAAAAATAAGGGGCGTTAAAATGACGAACCTCAATGGAATCGTTTTCAACAGCGAGTTCCAGACATGCCTCGGAATAACTTTTTAGTTGTTTTGTTAGGACAGCAATTTCTTCATTAAGAGTGTCTATCTTTATACGATCTTCACGTTCTTGCTGCCAAGGCACAAAATAACGAGAACAACAAATGAAATACAAAGTTCAAGAAAATGACAAAGTTTTATATTTCCATGAGGAAACTATGACAAACTCACAAGAGATGTAAACAAAGTCAAGGAGAAGCACAAGTAAAATTTGCAACTACCACATTGGTAATTAAAGATACTAATTGGCAATTGGAAAGCCAAGATCCGATGAATATACAACAATCATAACAACAAAAGTCTGCTCTTCTTCCACTCAGTGGGTTGAATTACATGGATCAATTGATGTCATAAAACCCTAACATGTATAATCATAATCATACCTACAATCATGTTCCAAATAAAGGGAAAGTTTGTTGAGAAAGCACCATAAGTTCATACTAAGGAAACTTTTAGCCAACGTTTTTGAAAAATTAGATCATTAACATATGCATGTCTATGAAACTGATCACCAATGAAGGAAACTAAGATATGATGTGTCTTCTGATCAACTTATCTGGTTATGTGGATCAACAAGCCAAGCTAAAAACATTGTTTCTTGAATATTTTGCAATCTACTTCTAATTAGTTATCATCGTACCTATCTTTATCTGTCTAAAGTGAAGCTTAGCTGGCAGAGTTCTTGCATGCCTATTTTAACTAAACTAATTGTTTCATGTTATCTCAACTATTTAAATAGATCATTATAGCATTAATAATTTATTTAAAGAAAATTAGAATAAGGACTTGGAAAAAAAACTTTTGGGGACTAAAAGATGAGATTCAAAAATGGAAATAAACCCACAACTTTTTTTTTACATTTTTAATCATATGCAACCATTGTCGAAATCATAGATATTTCAATATTTTCTGTAATTATGAGGATAATTTATAACGAAAACACAGAATCCTGCTGCATTGCACTAGCCATGGTCTAGTATGTACCTTTTTCCTTAACCTTGTTCTCTTAGCTGATTTCCTGTTTGATTGTCTTTATCTGTCTTTTCTAATATCATCAGCTTCCTGTCAAAAGAAATGCAGATAAATAAGAAATACTAGACATTGTGACAGATAGTTTAAGAGTTAATCTTAGCAACCTTAGGAAGGGATTTACTTTCTGAAATGTATTCACCAGACATATCTAGCTAGAATGTTGGATTGTAAAATGGTGGTAGCATTTCATATGAAAGGCTTATAAATGATAGAAATGAAGTGTAGAAAAAAAAAATGCAAACTAAAACATGAGCATTTTTTAAGACAAGTTGAAATTGTAACTTCTTACAAGATCAGTTGCCACGCAAGAAAACATATTATAACTAACAAAATCATGGCTAGAATTATAGGGTCTAGGTAAATGGTGAAATTATGGTAACCAACAAAATTAAGAATATCTAACAAGATTTGAGATGGAAAACCAACAATATAAAGCTCAATATATACAGTGTGTCAATGGGGCATCTCGTGTGTGTAACTTTATATAATAGCTTAATCTATGTTACGCCGACGCGTGCCAGCGTATCCAACATTCTCAATTATTACAGAGTTAGTATTGTGTCAGTGCTTTATAGTTATAATTCTAGATCAAGTTATGTTCTAACACAAGGTAGTCTGAACCTATTTGAAAAGACTCAAGTCCCACATTGACCACAGATAGTGCCTAATAAGTGCTTAAAGGGTTTGGACATTCCTCACCTTATGAGTCGGTCTTATGAGGTTGAGTTAATTCCAATGTCTACGAGAACCTATGCATAACCCAGGCTTCAAGCCATAAAGGGGTCTTGTATGAGGGAACATGTTAAAGTGATATTTTACAAAAGAGATTTTACAAAAAGCGCAACTACATCAAATATGTGTTTCATTGATTCAAAAGAGATTTTACAAGTTATCAAAATTGATTGTTCTCATATTTTAGCTAATCCTTAAAAAAAACCTTTTCGAAAATGCTATGAAACCCATAATATCTACAGTACCATATATTTTAGTTGAGCATCAGCGTCAACATCAGCATCAGATTCCTTGACGACTGTCCTCAAACTCTGAATCAGCCCAGATGGTTTTTCTACAAGGAAACAAGATGCAAAGCTGTTAGTTACATGAACTGCAATACAAGTTTTGGTACTTGTCACCTTTATGGGCATTCAAATTTTAGATTATAAAAATGAATTTACATTATTGAGACAACCAAAAGATAAATCCTTATTCTCACCATCCTCAACAGTCATCTTAGATTTCTGCTTCTTCCAACCAAAAGATAAATCCTTGTTCTCACCATCCCCAACATTCATCTTAGATCTCCATTTCTTACTTATAGGAAAATCCTGCCACTGAGGATAAAATTAGACTTTTTGTCAAAGATTTTAACCATAAGAAGGCCTGTACTAAAGAATAAATTGATGCACTTTAAAGCCTAAATAAACTACCCATTCCTTATGAGGTTGAGTTAATTCCAATATCTAAGAGAACCTATGCATAGCCCATTAATTCCAATATCTAAGAGAACCTATGCATTGCCCATGCTTCAAGCCAAAAAGGGGGTCTTGTATGAAGGAACATGTTAAAGTGAGGGTCTGTGCTAAGGTTGTTAAATCACTTGTGTTATATAATCAACATTACATTATTTTTCAACCCTTGTATTTTTTTCCACGGCAATTATAAATGGCCTATGTACCCAAGGTATTTAAAGATGTATCGAAGATACATAAAGGAGGAACAAGTCAATGTCATCTTTTATTTCTTTAGGTTGCTTTCCTGCTACATTTTAACATTGAATATGCAGGTGATTATTAGCATTAAATGCTGAAAAATTTAAGATAGAAAAGTCTAAAAGCACAACTACATCAAATATGAGTGTTCATCATAATGATTCAAAAGAGATTTTACAAGTTATCTTAGTAAAAAATTAATTGTTCTTAGCTAATCCACAAATAAAACCTTTTCAAACATGCTACAAAAACCCATAACATTTTATAGTACTCCCTCCGTCCCAAATTATATTTCATTTTAGCAAAATATGTTTGTCCCAAATTATGTCATTTTACACTATCAATGAAAAATTAATGCTTCTTTTTCTATTATGCCATTTGCTATTTATCTCTCTATCGTTTTCTAATTCTTTTAATTTATCTTTCTCATACCATTAATGAAAGACATTTTTGAAAAATAACTCATTATTTCTCTTCCCCATATACATTTTTTAATTTTTGTGAAACTGTCAACGGTACATATAATTTGGGACAGAGAGAATACCATATTATTTATTTGAGTATCAGCATCAGATTCCTTGACGCCTGTCCCCAAAGTTTGAATCAGCATAGATGGATTTTCTACAAAGAAATTGTTGTAATATTGGTTCACCCACACAACGTGATCAGCATCTCCAACATCAATTTTTGGTGCTGAGGATTGGTTTCCATATTCACTTGATTCCCCGATTATTAATCTTACAGGTTGTGAGTTTCTGGTAAATAATTATGGGTTACTTTTGACAGTATTCCTGTGTACCATTTCTGAGAAAGCAATTGCAGCACCCTGACCAAAATGCATAAATATTGGTATATGAATACATAAACTTATACACAATTCATTATGGAAGTTGCTCTAAGATGAAGAGATGTTCCTTGAATCCATAGAAATTATGATTAGAAAAAAGATGTTAATGAAGTACAATAAATATATTCATTGAAATATTTAGGATCACCTCGGCTACTGGAAATATATAGGAGAGCTTCTGTAGAGCATTAGATTGAAGCAGTGCACTGTTTTCCTGCACCGAAAAACAAAGAATGTGAAAATGAAGCAGGCGCGTTTGTTCTTGCCATGGTCTCAGAAAGCAACTATTATACGATCCATAAATATGTACATCATTACCTGATTTTGCCACATGTACTGATGATTCAAGTAAGAACCAGCTGCATACTGATGATTCAAGTAAGAACCAGCTTCAGACTGATGATTCAAGTAAGAACCAGCTGCAGGTGGATGATTATAATAGGGATTTGGAGTAGGCTCAGGATTGTAACAAGCCTATTTAAAATTTAAAATAAGATAGAATGAGTCGGTTTTTTCTCAATGTACGAGACACAAGTTACAAAGCCAAGATAACATTACAAATGAGTTTAATTTTAATACACTGTCAGTGTAAGTTTCACCCTGCCAACAAATCACAAACCAATCATATATAAGATTTTAGAAGTAATTGTGATTTGAGTCAAACATTTTGAATGATCTGACGATCACGATTGGTTGACAGGGTAAAAATATTTACACTCGCGGTGTATATGCATTAAATCCATCACAAATTGATTCAAAGCAGAAAATGTATTAAACCTGCATAGGTGTAGCCCAATGTGGTAGCATAGGATTGTCTAGAGTTTGTTGCTAGAAAGAAAAATAAAAATAAAATAGGGCATATTAGCTATGACTATAAGTAGACTGCACATAGAGAAAATTAGTTAAGATAGCCATAACATGATTTACTGACATCTTGAGGCACCACAAAATAGTAAGGTCTTCCAGATGGATCAGATTCTTCTTTCCTCATCAAGCTTGAGAAACTTGATAATCCAGTATCTTCCTAAATAAATAATTGCTTTTAAATCAAAACACCAAGATAATGTACAAAACATCAAAGAACAGTCTTCATTGCTTGATTTACACAGAATAGAGAGGGAAGATATTAATGGTGAGAAAGTGGTAATTTATTTTTAAGTCATTAATACATGTAAAAAATTTCAGAACTTTAGTTGTCTCCTAGACTGGACAAATCCTACACTACAATATTGGAAAACAATAAACCCTAAAAATAATCTCTCCCCTCGGCTATCCTTCATCTTCCCCGGCCAATAAAACAAAATTGTAAAATAAAGTTGTATTCAATTAAACAATCCATCCACCATCAACTAAAAAAATATCATAAGCCTACTGCAATTGATACAAATATAAATAGCTATCCTTGTGGGAAATATAAAACACATAACATAGCATATTTGAATCGCAAAAAAATAAAAAAAAAACATTGAAGCAAATAGTAGGAATCGAAAAAGAATAAAGAAAAAGTACGAGAGAATGTGTGTGGAGAAGAAGAGAAACCCTTGTGGCACGAAAGACAAGTTAGTCAGTCTCTGATAAAAGTCAGGCGAACAGTGTTGCTATTTATAAACAAAAAGTAGCTGAAATATTTTGGTCCAACAGAGGCGACAAAACGCAGAAGGGGATCCAGATCCTCTGTTTCCCACACACACATAAAAGAGTTGCTCAAATATTTTTTCATGTGGGGTTGTACCAATAAAAGAGTTGTCTACTACATTCATCGTTTAAATCTTAAATGATGAATAATTGTTTACTTTTTAATTAAAAAAATCATTTAAGATTTAAAACAATTTTTTAAGATTAAATAAGTTTTTAGTCTCTAAGAATATAACGAATTTTTCATATAAAAATTTAAATAATCATCAAGTAACTACGTAATGTAGTTACTTGATGATTATTTAAATTTTTATATGAAAAATTAACAAAACATTTTTTTTTAAAAGCACTTGAAATTAAAATTCCAATTCTTAATTCCATTATTCAATTTTTTTTTTGTTATACTTTTATTGGTGCTCCCGTGCATTAAAATAAACACCTATTTGTGGGTTCTTGCATGATTGGTCCCAATATGACAGATTCATTTATTTATTTTTTAATTTAACAATTTCTGAGAAAAATATGAATTTGAGAAAATTATGATAATTTTAATCAAGAACCATTCGGAAAAAACCTAAAAAATTGTACTCGGATTTTTTCTTAATTTAAATACCATTTCTTTTTCACTCTACACTTCTCAAGCCCTTCATAGTTGTTCATACTTTAATATCAGAAAGTATATGAAAGAAAAAAAGAAAAAAGGTTCATTGCACCTTTTTCTACACGTTTGAGTTTTAAAATTTGGATAAATTAAAAGATTTTAAGAAGTATGGAGGGTTGGAAAAGAAATTACTTGATTCGAATAGTACTGTTTTGACTACAGTCATATAGAATGAATATTAATATCAAGAATTCAGCTTATATTTTCATTTTTACCACCACAACTTTTCACCCAATACCAAAGTCAAAATACAGTAGCACATTTCAGAGTGCAATATATTTAAATTAGATCGATCAAACCTAATGATACCACCACTTGATCATAGTAGCATTAAAGCAACGTGTAAACCATATCTGATATCATAATGATAATAATTTGAGAAAATAGAAGAATTCAATGTGATCACACTTTCGATCAGAAGTCGCATCGCTAAATATCCACTAAAACATGAATTAAAATAAAAAAGACCTCCTCACTTTTAACCGTTTTCTGCTAAATCCCTAAGTACATCATAAGTAGCAATCTAATTTTATGGTTTACACACAACTGATCACATGCAACCTCCTCCATGTTATTCATGTATAGACAATATAGTTTTATAAAGAGGGGAAGAAAACTTGGAAGGTGTTGTATAAACAGAACAACGAGTCCATGAAATTTTCTTCTTGAACGAAACATATCTTTGTGGAGGACAAGCTTTGTTGCAAATTTCTTCCAAGTTATGCAATGCACAACCACATTTTTTGTGGTATGGCCTTCGCTCAACTTCCTTGTCGTGTGATGATATGCTTCCTTCAAAGACACACCTAAGCATCATATGAGATGCTCCAGCCATATTCTTCTATACTTAATTGTGTTTGTAGGTTGGTGATTCTACCTTTTTTTCTTTCAAACATTTATAATGTAGTTGGATGATGAAATCAAGAGAAAAAGTGAATTTATTTTTATTATTTTCCAGTTAATTTCTAGACAAGTTTAGTCTTGAGGCTTCTAGTTAAAATAGACTGTTAACACGACGTACATCACTAGGAGGTGTCTTGGTGAATCTATTATGCTAAGCCTAAAGGGTACTTTTTTGAGTAGGAACAAATTTGTACTCTTCTCGTTTTATGATCTTAGACTCACCTACCCGTTTTTTATTTTTTTGGTACAACTCTATGTCACCCTTGTTATTTCATTCAAACTATATAGAACTCTCCAAAAAAAATATTCTATTAATCAACTAAATGTACTAAAGTGGGGCGTGATCTTCTAAGCATGAAAGGTTCTGTCTTTGAAGTTTTTTTTGGGCCAGAATTTTGTCTTTAACGTTAATTACTACAATTTCAAGGTCAAAACATTTACACTTCAAAAAAAGACATATTTTTACTTAGTAATCCTCCATCAAAGTAGTGAGGGCTCAGACCTACATACCGTTGTATGTAGGGCCGCTCCTGAATGTCACACACACCATCCTTGTAAGTTATAAGTAATTATAGACCTAACAATCCTTCTAATGTGGCTAATAGATTAGCTTTGTTTACCCAAAATATGTCTGTATAAATGATCACTAAATTATCAATATTAACTTAGTGGCATTAAATCATTGCTAATGTTAGCTCTCTAATTAAATAACGTTGTTCTAACTAAAAAGATGTCTATAATTCGGCCCTTAAATTGTCTAGATTACTTCCAACTAAAAAATGTCTATAATTCGGCCCTTAAAATGTTTAGTGGCCATTATTTTGTGAATTGTGATATAGTGGTTGAATGTTAGGTCACTAATTAAATAACGTTTTTCTTCTTCTTTTTTGAGCAAAAATAACGTTTTTCTAACAGTACTTGTTTTCAGCAAGTTTATTGTTCTTAGGAAAATGTCTATATGAAATGTCTTAATTCTTGCCATAAGTTAAACAAACATGATTTTTCTAGATGATGTTTGTCCATTTAAGAGATATCAAAATACTCTTTCTATTTAATTTGTTATAAATTTAAAATTGAGTAGTCACAAGTAATATGTCTGATTACGATCATTTTAGGTAAGTCTCGTTAATTTATATAGGTTCACTTATATGCATTTGTCATGCATTTGTCTTGGTTAACAGAGTATTTTAGAGATCTTTGTGGGAAATACCTTATTCAAGACTTCGTGGAGTAGGATTTTTTTCTTCCATGAGAATAGGAAAGTCACCTCAAAGTATTTTAGAGATGGTGACAGAGATCATAATGCTTTTCATATAGGGTTGCTGGACCCCGAATACGACACGGACATAGATATATTATCGATACTTATGAAGTACGGACATTGGATACAACACGAACACTGACACGTCAACATTGATAATAATTAAAAAAAAATCATATAATTCAATATAATTATTTGTGTCGTGTCGGTGTGGGACATCAGCACGTGTTCGACACCACAACATCCCTAAATTAATTAACAACATCCCTCAACGTGTATGTGCTTCATAACGATATTAATTAACAACATTTTTATGTTTTATACATAAAAAAAATGAAGGAAAACTAAATTGATCGAGTATACATGACATAGTTTCATGTGTAAACTAGGTTGCTTATTTTCCAATCTTTTCTCTGGAGGAGAAAAACGGGGGAAGGAGGGGTACTCTCTCACTCCACGCACCTTTGTCTACGACATGATTATAGTATGTAAAGGAAACAAAACTTATAGCACAACCTACTTAAAGAAGAAGATGAAGTGCCTATAGGCAGAGATCAAGAACTAAGAATAGGTACATACAAAAGAAAGTCCATTACCATATAATATAATTACAATTTTGAAGAAAATGGAGTTTATAATTTCTAATACATAAACGATGAAAGCAGAGTAACCGTAGGTGAGAAATGTGCATGAACCAAATTAATAGCGTACGTCCATACAAACACCAATCAGCTTATAATTATAAGCAGTAGAATACAGACACTTCAACAGATTGCTTCAGATCAAAATCCGATCACTTCAACCAGTTCAACTTATTTAAAAGGAAGAGAGGACCAAACTAGCTACCTAAGTAATTTCTATTAACTATTATGAAACACATGAATTAATTCTTCTCAAACCTTGAATCAATTAAAAAGACTTTTGATTAGGCTCCTCCTCCTGCTCTTGAAGGTTTGCCAAACTGATCATTATTTGAGAAGAAGAATTAGTTGGAAAAGAAAGAGAAGTTGAAGCTGTTTTCAAGACCAAACTCCTACGTTCTTTCTTGATAGGATAAGACACAGTCCTGTTACAACAACTTGATAGCATGTGGTTGTAGTTCATACGTGACTTTTTATTATGAAGTGCACAACCGCATTTACGGTGGTAAGGTCTCTTTTCAAAAGTATTGTCATAGCCAGATATGCTTCCTTCATACAATGACCAGAATAATCCATTTCCAGCAGTAGCCATATCATATGATTTCTCTCAAAATCACAATCTCTAAGATAGCTAGATATTGAACTCGATGATGCCAATGTGCATCATCTAAAGCTCCTTTTATACAATTTATTTTGTTAATTTGGTTAGGCCCTTAACAGCATGTATATATGAGACCAAAGGATGGGCATTTATATAACTCCATCCGTGGGTCGTTAATTTAATATTACTTTGACTTCCTTTCCACCGCCTACTTCTTAGACTTAAATAAATTCCTTCTTTCTAATATCACTTGTTTTTCTTATCACACATTGACTTCTTCATCTCTCAACCCAAATATATATATTTGAACATCAAAATATTGATATCATATGTATTTATTTTTATCTCTCTTCTACGTTTTACTTTTTATCATTTATGCACTTTGACAACAAATTTTTATGTCTAAAAATCATTTCTCATATAAAAAATTGTTATATACAAAGAACAAATGACGACTCATTTCTCTTATAAAAAAATGTATAAAGAGTTCTATAAAAACTTATACTAATTTAGGAATATTAAGAATATAATGATTTTACTGAGTGAACTTATTTTATGTACATTTTAAGTGTAAATGTTTTTCAAGGTGACTAATATACATGGTTTTAAGAAGTATATTCAAATATATATTACCTAAATGAGTTTTGTCACATAACAATATCCAGCCAGTTCATCATTCATTTTACAATTACCATCCAATATACTACTATCCAATAACAATTTTTAGTAGATGACTGTTAAATTATTCAATTGTTATAATTTCACAAAAAATTAAAAATCGTTAGCCACCACTATTAAATGCTCAACACTCCAACTATATAGTCTAAAGTGCGTGCTGGCCAAATGGATATGTAGTTGTGTGGACTTGTGGGAGTCAGTATCTGGTGGGTCAGTTCACAGCACGGGGTACCTATACGTGGGCTGTTACCTGTTGGCCATTAGAAGAATTTAGTTAGCAGCTAACAGTTGGTAGAAATAAAAAATATTGAGAGGAATATTAATTATAAGACATTATTTTTTTTTTTAATCAATTTACTTAGTTCACCCATATATTGATTACATTTCAAAAACTATATTATACATCTTAGAATATGAATCAATGTAAAAGAAGTCTCAAAAGTATATGGACAATTCCTAGCACCGAAACAAACTTGGAAAATGTTACTACTAATACTAACAAGACACTCTTAGTCTTAGGTTACCTATATTCAAAACCCTTTCTTCTTACCTTTCTCTTGCCCAATATAATAAATCTTTTTTTTTTTTAACAATTTCTGCTTGGTTAACTAAAAATGAATTTGGTATGTCGTTTTTCCTGATGTAGGCATATGGAATCATGGATGATCCCAAAAGTAATCTTTGTTTTCATTTTGTGTTATAGTGTTCTAGTTATGTACGTCAATATTTGTGTGTTTGGTTACATTTTCTATTTTGGAGTGCGGATTGAGGCAATGTCCAACTCCAAGGTGGTCACTGTTGCTTCATCGTGTATACTCAAGTTACACTTCTTTGGAATTATCGAATGGTTTTATTTTTATTAAGGGGAAATAATAGAGAGCATAATATGAAGAACGCGTGGTACATAGAATATGATTGTCAACTTTTCATGCTTACTCTGTTGATCACCGTTTACAAATTTTCCATCAAATATAATTGTCAGATATTGAATTATTATTAGACGTTAGTGTAAAACTAGTGTATTCTAACGGTGCTTTTTTTATAAGCTTGAACTTTTGTTTAAATTACAAACTAGTATCTAACAATAAGTTGTTTAGAAATTAGCTAGCATTCCAACTAGGCTACTCAATCCATCATGCAACCAGCAACCATAGTGGGTGAGAACAGTGCAAAGTTTGTAAACAGAGATACAACATGGAAAAGGAATATTACTATTGAGCTATGTCTTCAATTAGGTCGATACTCTCAAGTCTCAACAACTAGCAATCATTCGCAACACACCAGAAATATATTACTAATAATAGAAGGAATGAAAAAAATGAGTGAACATAAACCGAAACTAAGTAATTGAAAGTTAATGAAATCCATAATTAGTAAATAAACCAAATCTATTATGGAAAAGCGGTCCCTACTAAATATTGGTAACGGGGACTCTAAATCATAATGGGATTTGCAAGCCACTAGTTTTTATGTGAGAGTGTTCTAGCAAGTTTCAACTAAAAAGTTAATAAATACATCTTAAGGTGTATGTTGCTATAACACACCTTCTAAAAAAACAAGTGGGTGTGTTCTAGCAAATAAACAAGTGGGTGTGTTCTAGCAAATCCTATAGGAATTTGCTAGAATACACCCACTTATTTTTTAAAAGGAGTATTTTAACAAATGAATAACTGAAAAATGGTTAAATACACTCTAGGGTGTAGCTTTGCTAAAACACTCCCACATAAAAATTAGTGGGTGTGTTCTAGCAAACCCCTATCATAATTTGTAAATTATCTTTGCAAATCTTTATTAGGTATGATAGCTAGTCTTATACTTTGACTTAGAGATCACGTCGACTGTTAGTTAAAAAAACATCATAACGTCCAGAACATTCGCAAATTAGATTAGGCTACAATTATCATAAACCGAATAAAAACTTTTATTAATCGAATTCAATAAATAAGTTGATGTTCATCGTGAAACCATATATAAAAGAGGTTTAGATACATATGTTAACATATATCGTTACAAAGAAAAGAAAGAACAACGGGAGCAGAAAACCGTATCTTAAGCTTCGGATGCTTAACCCTTATCTTGTACCATCAACTTGTCAAAAAAGTTATAGAGAAAATTTCCTTATCCAAAGATGCAAAATCCTGTGAAATTATATCTCGGGTTAAATATATTTTTGGTCAAATATTTACATAATAATTAGCCTCTCTTTTCACCATATATTTTTGTATACCCCAAACACCCGTCGAATCTCTTACCAAATTATTTAGAACCACCTATTGTCATATGTGTTCACCATGTTATTGGCATGTTTCCTTTAGAGAAATGATATTTGAACATCCGCTTAGTGACAACTTTTGTGACAACTTTCTCTCTCATACTCACATTATTTTTTACTTTATCTCTCTATTGTTTTGGTTTCCGTGTAAATACCTATTTTTTCTTTGTAAATTATGGTTGTCATATAAGTTGTCAACCAAATTGGTTGTTCAAATAACATTCATCTTTTCTTTATTATGCTTTCTTATCATTCTCTCGTTGGTTTTAACTCTTTGACTCTCATGTATCACTTGATTTACACGATGTTTAATTTTATGAGTTAACATTTAATCTCCTTTTTGTTGTTGAGAAGAGTAAATTCAATTGTCTAAGTTTAGGTCATTTTCGTTTAATTCGTGGACCAAATCTATGCATTTATTGCTTCATTAGAGTGAACCCTCTGTCTAAATCATAATAACTAATTTTTGAATCATGCTCTTCTTCCAACATATTTTGTTCTCGCCCAACTGAAACACCAAAAATACCTCTGTGTTACTTAACTAACGCAAGTGTTAAAATTCACGCAGCATGACTTAACTCACGTTGCGTGTTGTTTTAAAGACAGACAGAACCTCATTTCTCATCTAAAATCTCTCTCAAATCACCCAAATCCAAAATTCCTTCAAGTTCCAATCAAACAACACTCCAATAACAATTAAGTTTTTACAATCAAACACCATTAACCTTTTATGTTTATATGTTAGACTTTTTCTCTTAAATTAGAATTTTTTAGTTTTAGGGTTTGTTTAAATTTTGGTTTTTTTGGCAAGAAGTCACACAATGTTTACATGAAAATGACTTGTGTTGCTTAAATGTTTAGATGTTTGCATGTTTATGTTGTAGTTTTGAGTTTTAGAGAATTTTTTTAGATTTAGGGTTTGTTTAAAATTTGATTTTTTTTTTTGCAAGAAATGATACAATGTTACATTTAAATGACTTATATTGCTTAATTGTTTAGATGTTTGCATGTTTATGTTGCATTTATGAGTTTTAGGGTTTATGTATAATTTGCACTTCATGTGTTTGCTGAAATGTTTGAATGAGTTTTCATTGATTGTTTTTAATTTCTTACTGCTGATATGTTCAACGTTCAAGCACAATTCAACGGTGGAGAACCTCAGAGGTTGAAGGTTCGATACATTGGTGTCACATTAAGAGGTATCAAGGATCAACTTAATGAATTCAACCAAGGAGTCAACCCCAAAGACACAAGGAGGGTGAAATACATTCGGTATAAACGTTCAACGCTCGACAATGGAAGAGTATCATTCACTTGGGTGGAATTAATGAACGGCGATAACATGAGGACCATGTTTTGGAAGCACAACATGTTCCAGTGGATCGATATGCGTGTAACGTTGCTGAGATCAACTAAAGATATTCTCAAGAGTTTAATTCCGCTAGAATATCGTGATTAGGTAAGGAATGCACCTCCCAACTACAACAATTGTCTTACCTCTGAAATGGGGTAATTCAAACTTAATAAACGACAATTCCCAAGCATTTTTCCCGAAGTTCTATTGTTCCTTTCATAAGATTAAATTCTTGTTAGTTTGGTTTAGATGAAGATATTCAAGTGTCAAAGAATGTACCACATTCTTTTGACACTTGAATATCATCATCTAAACCAAACTAACAAGATTTTAATCTTTTAAATGAAACAATAGAACTTCCGGATGAATGCTTGAGAGCTGCCGTTTAGCAAGTTTGAATTTACCTCATTTCAGAGGTAAGACAATGTTGTAGTTGGAAGGCTCTACCCGAATGTAATGCAATGTAATGATAAAAACATATTTAGAAACTTTATGTAACATAATGTAACTTTTATTCGAATTTATTTAAAACGCAATTTTTATTCGAATTCACGTTGAGTTTAATTAGTCTTCATTCGAATTTTCTTCATACGCAATTTTTATTCGAATTCACGCTGAGTTTAATTAGTCTTTATTTGAATTTATTTAATACACAATTTTTTTTCGAATTCACGTTGAGTTTAATTAGTCTTTATTCGAATTTTTTTAATACGCAATTTTTATTCGAATTCACGGTGAGTTTAATTAGTCTTTATTCAAATTTTTTTAATACGCAATTTTAATTCGAATTCACGCTGAGTTTAATTAGTCTTTATTCAAATTTATTTAATACGCAATTTTTATTCGAATTTACGGTGAGTTTAATTAGTCTTTATGCAAATTTTTTTAATACGCAATTTTAATTCGAATTCACGTTGAGTTTAATTAGTCTTTATTCAAATTTATTTAATACGTAATTTATTTTCGAATTCACGTTGAGTTTAGTTAGTCTTTATTCGAATTTATTTAATACGCAATTTTTATTCGAATTCACGCTGAAATTAATTAGTCTTTATTCCAATTTTTTTAATACGCAATTTTTATTCGAATTCACGCTGAGTTTAATTAATCTTTATTCAAATTTATTTAATACACAATTTTTATTCGAATTCACGTTGAAATTAATTAGTCTTTATTCGAATTTTTTTATTCTATATAAATAAAAAGAATGGAACAAAAATAATACATAAATAACAAGAAAAAAATTTGAAAAAAAATAATCATAAAATAAAAAATAATGGAACAAAAATAATACATAAAACATTTCATTTTATTAATATGATTGATACAATTACAATAATTGATTCATTTTATTCGAATTTACTAAATCTACTTCTTTGGGGTAAAAAGAGACCAACCTTGGGCTAAGAAGAGACCAATCTGATAGGGGGTAAAAAGACATCAACTCTTGGGGTAAGTCTAAATCAAGTTCTTTTTATATCCCAAGAAGATTCTTTTTACCCACGGTAAAAAGAAGCAAATTTAGTTGTACCCCAACGGTTGACCTCTTTTTACCTCAAGCCGATCGGCCTATTCTTACCCCCTCGATTGACCTATTTTTACCCCTCGATTAACCTCTTTTTACACCAAAATAAAGACAAAAAAAAAGAAGGAAAAGAATAAGGGGAGAGAGTGAGAATGAGAGATGGTGCGAGGAAATGAGGAAGTTTGGACGGGTGTTTATAGGTTGAAATGGTAACATAGATTATAACTACAATAAATGTAGTAAAAAAACGTGTAAAACTTGTAAAAAAAACGTGTAGAATGAAGGTTGAAAAGTTGACCACCAACTAAAAACGCGTGTTCTTGAGATAAGACCACCGGCCAACCTGCATGAGTTAACTCGCGCACATGCCAGTGGTGCGTGACTTAAGTCACGCTGAGATATGAGGTGCGTTAGTTAAGTCACGCAGCGTGACTTAACTCACGCAGAGGTATATCTAAAAATTCAGTTGGGAGCGAATGTTTCGTGTTGAGAGAAGAGCAAAATTCCTAATTCTTGGCTTCTAAACGGGTGAAGATCCTCTCCATTTCATAAATAAATGAAGATTGTCAATTACTATAGTTTTGAAGTAAATATGTGATATTAATGTTTTCAATTCTTGAAATATGTGCATTTATATCATATATTTACTTCAAAACTATAGTAGTTGACAATCTCCATTTATTTAGAAAATGAAGAGGATCTTCACCCCTTCTAAACCTTGTTCTAACTTCTAAATAGAATGAACCTCACTAATCACCATTAAGTTCCACCAGCGCATCATTGCTTCATTTAAGGAGCCTCCATTTATACCATTTCACTTCATGGATGTTTGACATGTGGCAAATATAAAATCAATGGCTGAGATTAAAAGGCTTAGAAAAAACATTTGTTTACTGGAAAATAAAAATACACGCCTATGCTCTTCCAACACGCACTCGTTCTTTATCTCAGAAAAACGCCGCCCCTCCATCTCCCTTTCGTCGGCGGCACTGCCACCAGGGCACCGTCGTCCCATTTTCGGTACAAAACGTGTGTGTTGTTTTCTTGTTTCTGGTTGGGTTTCTCATTACCAAATCTCTTTCAAGTTTCCAATTGAAACATTGATCAAATATGAATTTGCTAACATGGGGCACCATACAATCTCAAATTTAAGATAATAAATTTACAAATTTTTAAGAATTTGATTATGGATTATTCTTTATAGTTAAAATAATTCATCCTTTGATCATTCATTCATCTTGGTTTGGTTATCAAAAGGGTCATAATCATGACGTTGATACCATTTCAATTTTGTTTGTTCAATTAGTTACTTACAAATAAGCTAATTAATATGTAAAGACTGAAATTGAAAAGAAAAATAGTTACTACCTGGAAAGAGAGATGATCATGAAAGAAGAAGAAATCGACTAAATCAGAAGAGATGAAATTGGTGACGGTGGCTTGAGAGAGCTTTAAGACGGTGGCTTAATTCAAAAGGGTTATCAAAAGAAGAATCATATTTATTTTTTATGACCCATCAAAAAGAAGAGGTAGAGACATCGGCAGTGATAATGAGAAAAATAGAACAAAGAGAAACAAAACAATGTACACTATGAACAAGAACAAAGAGAAATAAGAAAGAGTGTTTTAATTGATTAATGTTGCAAATATGAAGAAGATGATGATTGACGTATAGGGCTGGCGACGGAGGAAGAGCAGAGGCGTGTGTTATTTTTCAGTAAACAAATGCTTTTTCTAAGCCTTTTAATCTCAACCATTGGCTTTATATTTGTCATATGTCAAACATCCAAAAAGTGAAATGGTATAAATAGAGGCTCCGGAAATGGAGCAAAGATGCACTCAAGTTCCACATACTGCTGCAAGCGCATTTTGATAAGTATGCGAGAACACGCCTCAACCAAGAGATTACAGTCCCTCCTTAAAAAAAAAAAAAAATCACGTCGCATTTGTTATAGATTAAATGATTTTATTTTACATTTTTGAAAATGATTTTCATGGAATTACTAGTATAAGATATTTTGAAATCATTTTTTATAAATTAAAAGAACAATTTTAACATTCAGTAGTTTAATTTTGTCAAAAAAAAAAATCCAGTAGTTTAAATATTCATCATTAGAGATTTTAATTTTAACATAGTAAAAGTTACAGTTTTTTAAAAGGGGTTAAATATGTTTTTGGTCCCTATAAAATTGAGACCTTCTATGTTTAGTCTTTACTTAATTTTAATAGTTATTTTAGTCCCTACAAAAAAAATTACTTATAATTTCAGTCCCTGCTAAAACAAAGTTTGTTTAATTATTCTTAAACTCTCAAATTTTTTAACGATTTTTTTTAGACAAGTTTAGAACACTCTGAAAGGTTCATTAACCATAATCTAGAATTTTTTAACATGAAATAAATTAAATATGAATTTGTTTAAATGACAAAAGTTCAAGATAAAAGTAACAAAAATATGGACGTAGAAATCAAGTTTTTGCGGAGGAACTTTTAATAGTGTTGTTAACATGTCTGCAAAAAAACTGTTGAAAAACTTGAGAGTTTAAGCATAAATTAAACAAATTTGGATTGAGTAAGGACTTATATTAAGTGTAGAAATTTTTTATAGGAACTAAAATAATTATTGAAATTAAGTAAGGACTAAACTTAGAAGGTCTCAATTTTACAGGGATAAAAACATATTTAACCCTTTCAAAAAATAGGGGAAAAACATATGAAAATTGATGTTCACACATTTGATAGTGCTGAAAAACACTAATAAATTACTCAAATGTCCCTCGGCAATTAACTGTCGAATTTTATTGGAACCGGCTGCAGTTAACTGTCGAGGTTGCAGTTAACTGCCGCCAGTTTCCTTTTTCCTCGGCACTTAACTGCCAATGATTCCTGAAGCCATAAAATGGCAAAACTAGTTTAGGCAGAACGTGTTACATGTGTTTTTACACATTGTTTCAATGCCAAATCATGAAGTTAATAAGCGAAAATTACCAACATAATTGAAATTGAAAATATGATACGAAAATGAACAATTGTCATAGAAATATGTTATCGAAATACAAACAAAGTAACAAATGTCATGAAAATACAACGGTGCGAACAAATATCATGAAAATATACACCAAGTCTTAAAAATCTATCTTAAATAGAAAAAACTATTACTCCTGGTCCTGCTGATGCTGGTGTTGCCTCCTCCTCGGCCTCTGGCCCCGCCTCCTGGTCATGATCGGCGTGATCTGCTCCCTAACATTTTGCAAGGTCGCATACAATTGCTGAGGGGCCATGCTCATCACCTCCTGACCCAAATGCTCATCAGCATAGGCAACAACGCCACTAACCATGTCATAGGTATCAGGCGAGCCTCTCGACTCATACCGCTCCCACTGCTCTGTAATGATCTGCTCTTCATTTGTTGGCCTCGAGATCTTCTGGAAGATGTGGCAAAATCTGAGGGTGAGACATCTTAGTGTACCATAACACATAGCCCTCCCTCATACGCCATGTCTGCCCTCCTGTTGGCTCACCCTAATCAGGCTTCTTAAGCGTGTAAGTGTGGAAGTCAACGAATGCCTGCACAATATGAGGCGATGGCAGCTCTACAACATCCGTCGGATGTCGAGGGACCCTCTGGACGTATCCGTACTGCCGCAAAACCCTCTCGGGCAAGTGACTGTACACCCTACGAACACCGCACATAATCCAACCTGAATACCAGAAAACCTCCTCAAAACCATGCATCTCCATGTGCCCTTCGTACGACCTCCAACATACGTCTTCAAACTGAATACGATCAAGCAATGAGCGATACGTCACCCCCTCTCCATGACCCTTCTGTAACTTCCACCTCGCCGCAACCGGATAGTTTTCAATATAGTCAGTGTTTGGATCAACACTGTAAAACTTAGGAAAATGCGCCATAAACCATGTCTGCACAAACCAAACAACTCATATTTATAAATTATTACGCACGAAAAATATAACAAAAAAATAAAAGTTAAGGTTCACATTTATAAGTTTCTTACAGTGAGCAATGTTACGCTTCCCCCAAGAGCTCTATCTCCAGGCAAACAGGCCTCAGCTAACTCGTCGTATAGGTATGTCAGTGTCATCCCTCCCCATGAATAATTACGCATCCTCACGTAGCCGTCCTTCATGGTCGTCAGATAGACCAACTCGATGCGTTTGTTGCTTTTATCACCAAACAACAAGCATCCTACAAGATATAGAAGATAACACCTCGCACAAAATTTCCTAACCCTCTCCAGCTCCTCCATCTCATCTGGATCATCTGTATCCTCCAATCTGTTAGCCCTATCAAGGTAACTCGTATATAACTCCCTCAGCTTCGGATAACTAATGTACCCACCATACTCTGTACCGCAAATTTTCTCTGCCTCTGTCTGCGACACACCTAATTGCCTCCCTAGTAGTGCCGCTGCCTCATGTCTCAACATCTTCTTCCCATGGCTTCACATCCGCCCTTCAATCTGAAGATGCGTAAGATATGCGACATCATCCAAAGTCACAATCATCTCCCCCAAGGGCATGTGAAAAGTGATGGTCTCAGGATGCCACCTCTCGCATAATGTTATCAACAAAGCATGAGGCACAGTGGCGTAGCCCAAATAAACCAAATCATGTAACCCGCTCTCCCTAAGCGGACCCCAAAACCAATTTAGATTCTCGTTTTGACGTTGAGACTCAAAATCTTATTATCATGATTAACCGCTTTTACAACACGCACCTTACGAACCTGAAATAATAGAAAAATAAACATAGTTTAAACAATGTAAACATCTAGCTAAACAAAATAAAACTTAACACATGCAAAAATAAAAATCACAAATTTAAATTGTTGCACGTATTTTTAACCTAAGACATAACACATGTAAAACTTAAAAAAACACATAACAAAACAATTTAAATCATAATTAAACATAAAGAAAATAATAAAAGGTGAAATAAAGAAAATATAAAGAAAAGACTTAAACAAAGACACATATAAATGTTGATATAATAATTACACAAACACACATATAAAGAAAATAATTAAACAAAAAGGAAAAAAAAAATTAAAAAATAACACTTACGTTATCTGAATTACACCAAAACGGCAATGCCACATGCTCGGCATAAGAGTGCAACAGTGATATATTTTCCGGTCCACCAGGAAAGGGAGGTTCCAAAGGTAATACTGCTGGGGCAGCCGCTGCTGCAATGTCATCCTGGTCTAGTATATGCTGCTGCTCTGGTATATGATCCTGGTCATACCAACCATCAGTCACATCGTGGTGTACCTGATCCTGATAATTCAGGTACTCCACCTTCTGGTTCGGGTCAACCACCTGTGACTGTTCAGGCTGTGTAGCCTGAGAAACCTGAGAAGTCCCTGAACCATCTGACCTCCCTTTACCTCTTCCCCTCTTTGGGATGTGCCCGCTTTGTCTCTCCTTTCGGTGGCTTTGTGTCATAGCACGCCTACCACCAATCATCTTAGATGGATCAATGGGTTGCCCCTGATCAGTCATGTCTACAAAAAAAAAATTAAAAAATTAACATCATTTTCATAATCTAATCAAACACATTAAACCTAAACTAAACATAATCCTTCACATTTCAATATAATCATTCACATTTCAATATAACCTTCACATTTCAATATAAACATAAACATTCAATATAATCATTATAATCATCATTTCAACATATACATAAACATTCACATTACAATAAACATAAACATAACTAAACTAAACCTAACCCATTCAATATAATCATCATTTCAATATAATTTGTGTGCATCATTTCCATCATAACCTAAACATTCAATTTAATTCTCATAACCTAAACTAACTAAATAATCAATAGAATTGTCATTGAGGTATTTTATCAAACACTTTGTGTGCAAAGTATCAAACATACTTAAAATGTGTTCTTTTGCCACCATTCAAAACCACATTATACTCTAACATCATTCAAACATCAATTAAAGCAACTACATTCAATTATAAACTACATGCAATCATCAAAATTTCAATTCCAACATTGACCCTAACCACATGCAAACTACCAATTTTTTTTTTAAAAAAACCTACAGAAATTAACATTATGATTAAAAATGAGTCAAGATATTTACTTGTGAGTAAATGGAGATGATTTAATTGATTTTGCTCCAAAATCGTATTCAAGGAATTGAAGATGTTTTGGGAAGTTTTTGAACAAATGAAGGAAACTAGAAAACTGAGTTTCTGCTTCTGTCTATGTTTAACTGCCGAGGTTTTCCTCAGTAGCTAACTGCATCCGGTTCCAATAAATTTCGACAGTTAACTGCCGAGAAGTATTTGAGTAATTTACTCGTGTTTTTCAGCTCTATCAAATGTGTGAACAACAATTTTCAAAACATATATTTTGTGAATTTATTGGGCCAAAAAATGGACCCAACCATGAAGTATATTGTTGATTCGGATTGGATGGGGAATATCCTATCGGGTCAGACCCGTATAGCGGGTAGAAATCAACACGTGGGTCCCACTCTCGTGTTCCAATCTTCACCGCCATTGAAACACAACAACAATCGCTCCATTCACGATTATTCGAATCAAAAGCAAAAATGGGAGGTGGAAGTAGAAGAGGAAGAGGTAGAGGAAGATCCAACACCAGCGGAAGCGGTAGTGGAAATCCAAAAACCCGTAAAAGAGGTTCAGTTGGTAGAGAAGCACTTTTCGTCGAAGGTGGATTCTTATCTGATTGGGGTCCTTCCTCTTCCAATCGCAATTCAGGTTCTCTTTCTGTTTGATTTCTCATAAATTTGATGCAAAAAATGTTTTTTTTTTCTTAATCAAAATTAGTATTCATTTTCATTTAATGTAAAAATTGATAATTTATATCTGGGCTAATGATTTTGCTTCATGGGTATTTTCTATTTTTCAATTTGTGTTTTTCTATGCTTTGGTTTGAGTATTTATTTTATTTGGGTTGCAGGTAGAAATGGTGGTTCAAATGACAAATCTAGGAGTCTACGTAGAGGAGAAGCATCTGGTTCTAAAAATGGATTTGCAAAATCTTTGGGGACTACTATTGCATTCAATTATTCTTCACCTGATGTACAGGTTTGTTTGCAACTTTGTATAATAAAATGGATTTTTATGTTTGCTAGGTAAAAATGGATTTTCCATCTAAATTTGTTGATGCAAATGTCAACATATTCGATAGATCACAGATCATATATAACGTTACCTTCGAACATTTAAGCACACACAATATTGATAAAAGACGTGTCCGACACAAACTATAGGTGTCGACGTGCAATGTTGTGTCCGTGTCTATGTCGGTGCTTCATTACTGAAAGATGCTTACTCACAAGGCTTCATCATAAATTGTTTGCACTTTGCAGCAATGCATTCTACAGTATGTGTATGCACACGTTATGTGAGTGCATTTTCTCATGCACATACATATCCTAAAGGAAGATATTTAGCAGAAATTGAAAGTTAAATTATTTATCTTTGAACAAATCCATCAACATAGTTTTATAGGATGTCTCTGATTTAAATTGTGTTTAACTTAATTGAGATCAGATAAGCTGTGTTCATAGTTGCTTCAGAGTAAATTGAATTTATCGGTATATACCAGGAGGCCTCGCATGTTGGGATTGGGAACAACAATGAAAATCGTAATTTAAATAAGCTTCCTTTTGTTATGGTGGATTCTCAGCAGAATCAAATTATTGCTCATGAAGACCAAACACCTCCTTCAAAGCAGAACAGTGTGGAATATACCTACAGTTATGGTGATTTTGTTTTGGGAGATAGTTCTCATAGAGGATTAGGTTTCCCTGCTGAACATGGCGAAACCCCAAGTGGCAATGTCACACCATCGGAACAGATGCTACAATCAACCCCAGTTTTAAACTCGTCGTCCTTTAAAAAGGATGTTGGTTCTGATGAGAATAGGAACTGTGATCAGATGGAAGAAGACTTGCCATCAAAGGTGTCTTCTAGTAGAAATTCAGGGTTTCTTTCCATTGGTGGTCTTAAGTTATACACAGAGGACATCTCAGATATTGAGAGTGAAGAAAATTACATTGAAGAGACGTCTGATGAGGACGGCTCCGCGTCTTCTGAGCAAGAAGTACTTGGATCATCTGAAAGCGATTATTCTGAAGACACATCCGACAGTGATTCAGACATTGATGATGAGGTTGCAGAAGATTATCTGGAAGGAGTTGGTGGTAGTGAAAACATCATCGATGCAAAATGGTTGCTAGACCCTGTTGTGGATGAGTCAGATGATGATAGTTCTTCCAGCGGTAGCTATGGCGAGGCTTTGGAGAAGTTGGGTGGTATATCCCTTCAAGATGCCTCCAGGGAATATGGCATGATGAAAGCCCAACCATGGAGGCAAAGACCTGTAAAGAAGCACATTCCTTTTACTCTGGATGACCTGATGCTCGAAAAGGATCCAAGAACCATTTCTGCTAGAAAGAAGCATGTTTCTCGGTTTCCTCATTCTTGGCCTTCACATGCTCAGAAGAGCAAAGCCTCCAAAAGAATTCATGGTATGACTATTCTGCAACCATCTATGTCAAAGATCCAATGTTATTCCCTTAATTATATGATTTTAATTTAACTAAACCTTTCTTGCTGATTGAAATTACATTTTACATTTTAAACTTCTAAAGCATTGAGTTTTTCAGTTAAAGGATGATATAGTCACGAAGATCCTTGCGTTAATATCATTAATTAACTGCAAAATTTTAAAGCCCTTGATTATTTTGGCTGGATGGTTGAAATAGCAGGGCTGGAAAAAACTGGCTGTGAAGCGGTTGTATGTTTAATTTGTGTATGCATTTATCTATTATCTATTGGTTTGATGCATGAGCTTTGAATTCCACAAACCCTATGTCAGATTGTATACTTTTTTTAAAAAAAATAAAAAATATACATAGATTCAAGTTGATGGAAACATGTTACAAGCTCATCATTGACATTTCACATTCATGAAACGTTAACTTGAAATGGTTGAACTTCAAGTGAATGAATTTTAGATACTGGTAAAACACCCCTGCTCATGCTCACACACAATATGGAATTCCAACTACTCATTTTGCTGACACATATTCTGTACAGGTGAAAAAAAGAAACTTCGTAAAGAAAGAATTGCTGTCAAGCGTAGAGAGAGAATGCAACACCGAGGTGTTGATCTTGAGAAAATTAATTCGGTAAGGATTTCATCACCAAATATAGTTATTTCTGGGTTCTGGCCATACTATATCTAATACCGTTTTCTTTTGTCTAACCTTTCGCTCTATTTATCTTTCAAGCACACTTATTTCTATTAAATATATGTGTTGATCAATGAAATTTAGTTGTAACTTGTTTCAAAATGTGGTTCCTTTTTTCTGATTTATGTGTGTCTGTGACGAACATCTGGTGACTCTTACCTAAGCCTGTTACCTATAAATTTCCTACTCTTACCTAAGCCTGTTACCTATATATTTCCTTTTTAATCCTGTATAAGTTCTCCGACTCGATGAAAGGTCTTGTAATAATGTAATTATAGTTAGGAAGTTGTGTGATTAGATAAAGATATGCTAACCTATTGATTTGTGTACTTTATATCTCTGATGACCCTTTGGAGTGTGGGATTTGGGAACATACATTTATGGCAGGTAACAGTTTGTGTTTGTTGCATTACATATACAGTTGTTGTAGGAGGCATATGCCTTTGAGAGGCATTAAAAGGAAGAATTGAAAAATTGTATGAGCATTTAAGTTCATTTTTATTGTTTTTGTGATACTTGTCACTCTGTGTTATAGATATAATAAGACACTACCAACATTCAGGGTTTATTAAGCTTTTAAGTTTTGTATTTTGCATTAATGCATCAGATAAAAAATGCAACGAAGGTGTTTCTGTTATATGCAGTGTAAGCATATGAAATAATGTGTAATTTTGTAGAACTCGTGCTCCACTCCCATGATTAGAATGAGTGTCCGATCTTCATCTTCTTTTACTTTTTGTGCATCTCAAAATGTCCATTTTTGCTCCTCATTAATCTGAATTTTGTTATTTATTGCTTTATTCACATATTTCTTTGGCGTGTGTAACTTCTCTTCAAAGTTAACAGTTGGAGTTTTCCCACCCTAACTTTTTTTTTTGGGACTCTAGAAATTGGAAAAGATTGTTTTGGAGGACGTAGACATGTACTCTTTTCAGCCTATGCATTCTCGAGATTGCTCACAGGTGAGAATCCTTCTGTCCCAAATAGTATGACCGAAAAGTATTGCTATTTCAAATGAATGCCGACTTCTGCTTACCTTGTGTACTGGCTTCTGTTCTATTTTCTTGAGGATAAATAATTATTTTGATGATGTTAACATAAGTTTTAGAAATTAAAATCAAATTTAGTATATACTTCAAAAACACACTTAAACCGTTGATTACAAAATAATATATTGTGGGTACCTTTTTCTATTTGTAAAACTCATTTATTAAGTTCATCAATATCATAAGAAATTGAAAAAAGAAAAATAATTTTATAATTTTATAGTACTAATTTTTATATTAAAAATGTTTCATTGTAGTACATTAAATGAAGTTTTTATGTTGGATTTGTAATTAATTAATTTTTAAAATTATAGATCTTGCATTATTGAATTTAAATTTCTAATTCGATGCTGTATTTCTTTCACAACTAAGCATAATAATTTTGAACTAATTTAAAAATTGATTTTCAATTTAAAATTATGAATTATAGTTCTATTTTTTTTAATGCCAAATGTTAGCATTTAATTGTTATGTTGGTATTTTCTTCCTTGCCAAGATTCAAACTCTGGACCTTTAACTCCTTTAAAACCCGTAGCTTGCATCCCCCCACCCCATTGTAGCATTGCAGTTTTAATTATGTATTCCAACTGCATTCCTAATTGATTATGGGACCTTATGATATTCATCTATTTAATTTGTCATGCACTTGTGTCAACCTGTTCTGAGCAGCGTTGGCCCTGTAATGATCTCAGTTCTCCTTGAATATAGGTACAGCGGTTGGCAGGAGTTTATCAGTTGCGGAGTAGCAGCCAAAGTTCTGGGAAAAGAAGGTGATGCATTGTCTTCCCTTATGCAAAGAATTGATTGTTAGTGTCTACAGTTGCAAATTTAATATCTAGTCTGGATTTGTGGTTTCAGATTTGTGACAGTGATGCGGACACATTCTACATCGATGCCATCTGCAAGTGGCAGACAGCGCCTGGAAAAGGTTCTGTTCTGTGGCATTCGCTAATTACATCTTTAAATTTATTCATTTATACATTGAATTGAATTTATGCTTTCCTCTGGGTTTCATCACTGCCCTTGAGATACAGAGTGGCCCATCTTCCACTAATTTTTCCTACTCTTCCACCCCAATGTCCTTGAAACTTCAAAACATTTATTTGGAACATTTGATCGTTCAATTTAACCATTGGGTATTTATTCAAAACTAGAGATTTTTTAACTGCTATTTCAAAGACTCGGGGTTTACAAATTTTCAATCATATCACTGTAAGTTTTACAGCTGAGACTGAGAGGCTGTTTGTTACTGTTTTTTTCAGAAATTAATCACTTTTGAGAGTATTGTATCTTTTGTTACATCTTTTTGAAGAAAAAAATAATTAGAAAACAGCTTCAAATGAGAAGCTGTTGAGAGCAGCTTCTCAAAAAATATATTTTTTTAGAAGAGAGAAAATAAATGTCAAAAGGGGAGGTAAAAAAGAATCACTTTATGTAGTTATATCCAAACAAACTGAAAATTATTTTTTATAAAAGTGATTTTTATTAGGATAAACAAACACAAAATGCGTTCTGATTTTTTATAAAACCTCTAAGAAATAATCTCTAAATTATTAAATGTCAAAATCACTTTTATTTCAACCCGTTACAAACAGACTGACTATTTCGTGAACTTCAGTTGTTAGGAGTTGATGATGAGGAAGTTGATTTTTCTGTCATGGATCCTATGAACAAGAAGTCGGTGAGTGAAGACAGAAGAAGACTGAGAAAGAAAAATACTAAAAGGAATGATTTTAGACAGCAAGAACTTCAATTTGGCCAGAGCAGGACACCAAAGAACTCAGTCAGCAGAGACAGACGTAAAGTGAAGGACATTAAAGGGAGCGAACAAAAGGGTTCATATGCTAATCAGCCAGTGTCATTTGTATCAAGCGGCACAATCCACTCAGAAACTGTACAAGTTATTGCTGTTGATTCTGAAGAGACTGATAGTGCAAATAAGAAGGGTGCCACCAGCTCTGCTAATGTTGGTTCTTTTGAGGTACACACTACTGGTTTTGGTTCAAAAATGATGGCTAAAATGGGATACACTGAAGGAGGGGGATTGGGGAAAAATGGTCAAGGTATGGCTCAGCCCATTGAGGTTATCCAAAGGCCGAAATCACTTGGTTTGGGTGTGGAATTCGATAGCAATGTTGATGATCCAGCAAGGGACAGTATCGGTACTTCTAAAAAGCATACCAAAAGTTTTTCAAGAGTTGGTTCTTCTGAAAAGCGTACCAAAGGCTCTTCAAGTATTGGTTCTTTTGAAAAGCATACAAAAGGATCTTCAACTTCAGGTATTGGTTCTTTTGAAAAGCACACAAAAGGATCTTCAACTTCAGGTATTGGTTCTTTTGAAAAGCATACAAAGGGGTTTGGATCAAAGATGATGGCAAAGATGGGATTTGTTGAAGGTTCAGGATTAGGTAGAGAATCACAAGGTATTACTGCTCCACTGGGCACTGTTCGGTTACCAAAGTCACGAGGACTGGGCGCCAAAGGTTAATTTAGATGTGATGTGTTTATGTTCCTTTCTAATTGTGCATTATTGTCTTTAAGTGTTGATCCTATGTGGTAATTTATCGTTACCGTAGAAAGACTCTAAAAATCACTGTTAAAGTTAATCTAGGTTTCTTGCTTGTAGTTTTTTAATCATGGAAACAAAATAAGAAAACTCGGTCCTACTTGTATGGAGGACATGTAGTTTATGTATAAGATACCTGCTACTTTAAATCTGTGACCAACTATTGGGTGAACTCGTGGAGTTTTATGTTTCTGTATGATACTGAAGCTGTACCAATGGACACCCGTTTTAACAATTTGTCACTGATTAATCATATCTTATTCTTTCTTTTTTCCCTTCATTTGAAGTGCCTATTTCTTTATTAATTTATTTTATTTTACCATACTATATTGTATTGCACCACTTCAATAATACTAATAACGAGAATGATCACATCAGATATTTTTAAATCCAAATCGAATTGGGTGACTTCATTTAAAAAGCAAAATGCTTTTAGCCTGTATTTTATTTTACATGTAGAAGGAAAATGCGAGTTATTTTTTACTCAAGGGGTTAGTACTACAGCATCTCTTATCAAATCATGAAAACTATTGGACACCAAGAAAAGAAGATTGCTTTTCAGACATAGAAAAGTTCACAATGACACAAGAAAATTACCTAATAGTCCTTAGCGGCAGTTAACAGCCGCTCAAGTAATCGGCAACAGTTAACAACCGCTGACACCTGCGGCAGTTAACTGCCATTCACACCAGTAAATAGAACTAATGTCTGCAATGGTTTTTCCAGCCATTTTGGTCTGTTTGTACCTGTAATTTCAAACGGAAATTCCGCATGAAATCAAACCGAAACAACAACATCCAGCAATCCCAAAGATCAACATTTTATAGTTTATCAATTAATCGGTAACATTACACAAAACCGATAATGCGTTAACGTTTCACAATTGTCTGAAATGCGTCAAATTTTGCACATTATGCAACACATTACACGTAAAGTACATGAATTTATAATAAATGCGAAACTCAAATATATTGATATATAAATTGAAAAGTGAATAATTAAATTATTGTTCCATTCGATATCATAACTTATATAGCTGATTCTCAATAATACATGTTCCTAACTTATATAGACGACTCGTTACATTACATTCAGGAATGTACCTTCCAACTATAACAATTATGTTACCTCTGAATGGGGTAAATTCAAACTTGCTAAGCAGTAGGGCTCAAGTATCCGACCTGCATTTCTATTGTTCCATTCAAAATATTAAATTCTTGTTAGGCTTTGTTTAAATGACGGTATTCAAGTGTCAAAAGAATAAGGTCCATTCCTTGACACTTCAATACCTTCATTTAAACCCGCCTAACAAGAATTTAATCTTTTGAAAGGAACAATAGAAATGTCGGTCGGATGCTGGAGTCCTGTCGTTTAACAAGTTTGAATTACCCCATTCAGAGGAAGACAATTGTTGTAGTTGGAAGGTGCATTCGAAAATATACCTTTCAACTACAACAATTATCTTACCTTTAAATGAGGTAAATTCAAACTAGCTAAGCAGCAGGACTCCAACATTCGTCCGACATTTCTACTGTTCTATTCAAAAGATTAAATTCATGTCAGGCTTAAATGACGGTATTCAAGTGTCAAAAGAATGAGGTTCATTCCTTGACACTTCAATACCTTCATTTAAACAAGCCTAACAAAAATTTAATCTTTTGAAAGGAACAATATAAATGTCGGTCGAATGCTTGAATCCTGCCGTTTAACAAGTTTAAATTACCCCATTTAAAGGAAGACAATTATTGTAGTTGGAAGGTGCATTTCCCTACCTAATCACGATCTTCTAGCAGAATCAAACTTTTGATGATATCTTCAGTTGATCTCAGCAACATTACTCGCATATCGATCCACTGGAACATGCTGTGCTCCCAAAACATGCTCTTCACGTTTTCGTCGTTCTTTAATTCCACCCAAGTGAATGATACTCTCCCCTCGTCGAGCGTTCGATGTTTATACCGAACTAATTTCACCCTCCTTGTGTCTCTGGGGTTGACTCCTTGGTTGAATTCATTAAGTTGATCCTTGAGACCTCTTAACGTTACACCAGGGCACCGAACCTTCAACCTTTGAGGTTCTCCGCCGTTGAATTCTGCATGAAGGTCGATCCACCCGGCCATTGTTTCAAATCTACACAATTAAAAATTAAAAATAATCAATGAAAAACTCATTCAAACACTTAGAGTGAAAATTTTACATAAACCCTAAAAAATTTATAAAATTTGAAAAAAAATATAAATTTATGCAATATAACTCCATTATAACAAGTATTCATAATATTTGTTAATAGTATTTCAGATCTACAACATAACTATATTAAAACTAAATAAATCAAACCCTAAAAATTTTATATAATTAAAAAAAATATATAAATTTAAGCAATATAACTCCATTATAACAAGTACTCATAATATTTGTTAATAGCATTTCAGATCTACAACATAACTATATTAAAAAAAAAAATTCAAAATTTACAAATTAAACTACAACTAAAATTATAAACATGTATACTAACTAAAATTTATCACAATAGCATAAGTGATAACTTACTTGTGATTTAGTGAAAAAAATTGGATGATTTGGTAGAGTTTTTTTTTAGAGAGAGAGTGAAAATTTTGAATTTTTAGAGAGAGATGTTGATAATTGAGTGGCTGGAAGCTGGGTTTTGTGTGTTCTTATGTTACGAACACAACGTCAGTTGACTACCGCTGGCACCAGCAGCAGTTAACTATCGGCGGTTTTCCCAGCGGGGGCCCTAACGTAATTTACTTGTGTCAATGTGAAGTTTTTTATGTTAAAAAAACAATTTTTCCAAGAAAATCATGTCATTGAAGGCTTGAAGCCATTCTCGTACAAACTTCGTGTCTATAATGTTTTAGTTAATCTCTCATCATCAAAGGAACCATTTATGCCTTTCAGATTTCAATTTAAAGATGTCCTGTGTTTTGGATGAGAATGTTGTATGTAATATACTCAATTGACAGCAAAACTAAAATATTTTATTCCTTAATTGTGATTTAATTACTTAATTTAAATCGTTTTTTTTTTGTTACATGTAATTTGAGGGAGAATATAAGGCATTATCAAATTATTTGAAAGTCAAATATTCTCTCTTATGTTACCAGCATATACATATATTTTTCTTGTCAGGTAGGGAGCTCACACATTTTTTTTAATATGGAGAAGTGGGGTGTCCGGGGTTCAAACCCCAGCCCCTGTATGTATTATGCATTTGTCCCTACCAATTGAGTTAAACTCACGGAGACAACGTATATTTATCGATTATGAAAATGGTATAGATCTGAGATCATTCTCTTTTATTGGTACGGAACCACTATCCTGCTGGTCAAAGTGTCACACGTTTATCAATTTTATTTCCACGTTCTGGCATCCTCTCATTTAGATCTAGACCTCTTCACCTTACCTGGCTTCATGCTGAAGCTTTACAATACTAACCCCCTTTACGTTAGTGTCAATTCAAAGATACGTATTCAAAAAAAATAAAAAATCACACCTTTAATCACATTCAAAGATACAAAAATAAATGGGTAATTTCCTCAAAAAAAATAAAAATAAATGGGTAATTCAAAATCACAATTTTAAACCTTTTTCTATTTTCAATCACATTTATTTTAGTGTTATAGGTAAGTTAAAATTTCTACTAGAAAATACTATAACTTAGGTGATATCAATAACATTTGTTTAAATTATACTTTATCAATTCTAATTTTCTCACGCTTTTTTTTCCCTTCACAATACATAATAATGAAGTTAAAATTATACTTTAACAGAGCACCCTATTATTGCTAAGATTACATCAAAAAGTAATATTACAGTTATTACTTTCAAAAAAATGAAAGATGCAATATCATTGCCTTTTCATTAGAGCACTGCCTAATATAGTAACAATAAATGCTCATAATTTTTTCCAATAAAAAAATTCTAAAAAATGCCTATTAAGTCAAGCCACTAGATCCGAATAACAACAACACCCCTAACAAAACCTAACAACGTTTGAATATATGATTCAAGCCCTTTCAATTTAGCCCGTGTTAGGCAAGTAACCTAATAAGTTTCATTTTATAGCTTCTAAAGTTCACGGCAATGCTGCATTGGAACGGAAAAAACTTGAATTGGACGCAGACTTCTAGAGTGAATGATTATGAGCTCAAATGTAACATCAAGAATGAAACTGCATTATAACTGGCTGTGGAATTTGGGCGCTCATATAAATAGCCTCCTTAGTTTTGCACAAAGATCCCAATTTAAAGAAAAAGACCGAAAGAAAGTACTAGTATAGTATAAATAACTAAAGGGAGCTTCTACGGTGTAGTCAGGAAATTGACTTTTTTGAAAAAGTTAATTTTAATTTTAATGTTTGATTTATTTTTAAATTGTTGATTATTGATTAATGATCAATAGTAATTTATCTAGTAATGCTTGCAACATCTTGGACTTACAGCTACTATTTTATCGTTGACATCTTTAACATGCAAACAGATTTGATGATATTATATGATAGTCTTGAGTGTTACAATTTATGGGGTGTTATACTTAAAACAAGATAGGATAAAATTAGATTGAGTGTAGACTTATTAATCTGATGAATTGATGATACTATGGGGACTGAACTTTTGATGCCACCGTACAAACAGTGGGGTGTTACTCACTACAATTTTGATGTTATAGTGTTAACTTCATCAGAAAAGTCATTTTCACGACTTCACCATAGAATTTTCCATAATTAAATTTTACTATCCATTTTTCTTAGTATATACAAAAAAATTAAAGTGGACCCATCTCTGATCACTCTGATCGTCATGTTTAAGTCAACCAACAACACACTCAAGTGGACCCATCTTAAGACCAACTACTTGACGCTTTTCCATTCATCCTAACGCCATAACTTTAATTTCCAACCATTTGTGTACCCATACATAGACAAAACTTAAGTTTTGTATCCTAAACACAAGTAAAAATATTGAGAAAAGGAGCACTCATGAATCTCATAATAAAAAAAAAACCAAAAATTGAAGTTATGATGGCTTGACGAATAGACAAAACACTTCAAGCGATAAGACTCTACATGGGCCAGTGAACTTTATTATCGGTTGACTTGTCAGTTAGCTGAAGTGTAACGATTAAAGTGAATCTCTTAACAACAGGTGATATGTTATCCAAAATAAGAAAAGAGTGTAGGAGCATGATATTGTGATGATAACACAACACGCATTGTGATGAACACGTAAACAATACATCATAAAAATACCCGTTACACCGACAATGCCGAGAGAACATCATGACAACACCAATCAATAACATCTTTCTATTTTTATAAATTTCACTTCGATTGTCCGTCATGCTTAAGCCAACCGACAACACAATCAAGCGACCCACCCCGAATCCGACAACTTTAAATGTGTCCATTTCTCCTAACATCATAAATTTCAATTTCTAACCATTTATGTACCTATACACAAAACTTAATTGTTAAACACCAAGTAAATAAAATTGAAGGGTATCATAGTAATTTACGCATTCAAGAAAAAGAGAGTCATAAGAATCTCATGATAAAACGAAACGAGAAGGGTAGTAGCAAATATATAAATGTGCAGTGAGTGAGTCCCACGCTTCAACGTCGGTGCCTGCACGACATCGTTCCGCATTACCTTTTCCTTCAATTTAAGATTCCCATTCTCTTCTTTATGCTCTAAATCTCAATTCTCACTCAAATCTAAGGTTAGTTCAATTCACAATTTCTACGCATTTGCATTCTTCTTTCATTCAATGTTTTGCATTTTTATGCTTGAACTGTGAAATTCGTTATAATTTATTCTGTTATTTACTTGCTTTTTTCGATTTTTTAACGTTTTCTTTATCTGGGTCTTTCAGATCTGACGCAAATTGTTTAAAAATGGAGTCTTTACACAAATTCAAATTCTGGGTCATGGCTATTTGTTTGGTATTTCAATCAGGGTATGGTTTCTACCTTCCGGGTAGTTACCCTCACAATTATGCAATTGGTGATGAATTGTCGGTGAAGGTGAATTCTATCACTTCAATTGATACTGAAATGCCATTTAGTTATTATAGTTTACCTTTTTGTAAACCTCAAGGGGGTGTTAAGGATAGTGCTGAGAATCTAGGGGAGCTTCTCATGGGGGATCGGATCGAGAATTCACCGTATAGGTTTAAGATGTTTACCAATGAGTCTGAGGTGTTTTTGTGTCAAGTTGATAAATTGTCTGATGATCAGTTCAAGATCTTGAAAAAGAGGATTGATGAGATGTATCAAGTTAATCTTATACTTGATAATTTACCTGCTATTCGTTTTACGAAGAAAGATGAGTACTTTTTGAGGTGGACTGGGTACCCTGTTGGTATTAAGATTCAGGATGTGTATTATTTGTTTAACCATCTTAGGTTTAATGTTCTTGTCCATAAATACGAGGAGACCAATGTGGCTCGTGTTATGGGAACTGGTGATGCGGCTGAGATGATTCCTCCTGTTAAGGAAGGATCTGAGAAGCCGGGGTACATGGTTGTTGGGTTTGAGGTTATACCTTGTAGTATTATGCATAATGCTAATTCTGTTAAAAACTTGAAAATGTATGAAAAATACCCGTCACCTATTAAATGTGATCCATCGACTGTGGCAATGCCTATTAAAGAAGGCCAGCCTCTTGCGTTTACCTATGAGGTAACGTTTGAGGAGAGTGATATCAAGTGGCCATCTAGATGGGATGCTTACTTGAAGATGGAGGGAGCCAAAGTCCATTGGTTCTCGATCCTCAATTCGTTGATGGTGATCACTTTCCTTGCTGGTATTGTTCTTGTTATATTCTTGAGAACTGTTAGGAGGGATCTGGCCAGTTACGAGGAGCTTGATAAGGAAGCTCAAGCACAGATGAATGAGGAGTTATCTGGTTGGAAGCTTGTGGTGGGGGATGTTTTCCGTGCTCCATCAAATCCTTCTTTGTTGTGTATAATGGTTGGTGATGGAGTTCAGATTCTTGGGATGGCTGTCGTGACAATATTGTTTGCTGCACTTGGATTCATGTCACCAGCCTCCCGCGGAACACTTATCACAGGTATGCTGTTTTTCTACATGATACTTGGTATTGCTGCTGGTTATGTTTCAGTTCGACTGTGGAGAACACTCGCGTGCGGCGATCAGAAGGGTTGGGTTTCAGTTGCATGGAAAGCTGCTTGTTTCTTCCCCGGTATTGCCTTCTTCATCCTCACAATCTTGAACTTCTTATTATGGGGAAGCCAAAGTACAGGAGCCATTCCATTTTCACTCTTTGTTATATTGCTTTTGCTTTGGTTCTGCATTTCTGTCCCACTTACACTTGTTGGTGGCTACTTTGGAGCAAAGGCACCTCACCTTGAGTATCCTGTTAGAACCAACCAAATTCCTAGAGAAATTCCTCAGCAGCGGTATCCGTCGTGGCTTTTAGTTCTAGGTGCTGGTACCCTTCCCTTTGGAACCCTTTTCATTGAGCTCTTCTTTATCATGTCGAGCATTTGGATGGGTCGTGTTTACTATGTTTTCGGGTTTCTCTTCATTGTTTTGATTCTTCTTGTGGTGGTTTGTGCCGAGGTATCTCTTGTTCTAACTTACATGCACCTCTGTGTGGAGGATTGGAGATGGTGGTGGAAATCATTCTTTGCCTCTGGTTCTGTTGCACTGTACATCTTTTTGTATTCCATAAACTATCTTGTATTTGATCTCAAGAATCTGAGTGGACCTGTTTCTGCAACTCTGTACTTGGGATACTCACTCTTCATGGTTCTAGCAATCATGTTGGTGACAGGCACAGTTGGGTTCCTCTCTTCATTCTGGTTCGTGTATTACTTGTTTTCTTCGGTGAAGTTGGATTGAGGACTTTAGCTCTGCAGAGATCTGTTTCTATCATGATGACCCTTTGGAAATTTTCAATCTATGTTATTTTATTTCAGTTCATTATATTAGGGAGCATAGAAAATTTTATAGGGGAATAATGTTGTCCAGTTTTGCTTATTTCATTGTTAGATATAATATTACTGCATTATTAAGTTGGCATTCTGAAGTTTATAATGTACTTTGGCTGTTGAAGTTGGGGAATGCAATTCAGAGATTCATGACCTTGCATGCACTATTTATATATTCGTTTTATCCTTGCAATTGTTTGCTCTCTTGAAAAATAAAATAAAGGTTTAAGTGTTGTTTTACCCCCCTATTTTGATTGAATTTGGATTTTGCCCCCCCCTATTTTAAAACTTGGAATTTTACCCCCTCTATTTTGATTGATTATGGATTTTGCCTCCCCTATTTTAAAACTCGGAATTTTACCCCCCATGTTTTTATGTTTTTCAAGATTTTGCCCCCTCCCCCCTAT